>OBEQ011407152.1_pt1 | contig 13896 bp, 13 predicted proteins | sample 1670901 | NCBI WGS metagenome assembly OBEQ01 (sample SAMEA104232315, study PRJEB22302) | groundwater metagenome | biome: forest; feature: aquifer; material: groundwater | place: USA | collected 2011-08-07 | depth 5.4 m
AACCATAACGGTCAGGCCATCACGCTCTCGAATCAGCTCAAAGCCAAAGGTGTCACCGACGGCGCCAGCCTTGCGAAGCTGGTGACCGCCGAACCCAAGGAATACACCTTCGCGCAGACCTTCCCCACCGGCACGCATGCGATGTGGTTGTATTACTGGCTCGCGGGAGACAGCGTCAACCCCCTTACCCAGGCCAAAGTGATTACCGTGCCGCCACCGCAAATGGTCGCCAACATGCGCGTAGACAATATGGATGGATTTTGCGTGGGCGAGCCGTGGAATGCACGCGCGATTCGCGACAACATCGGCTTTACCGCGGCAACCACGCAGGAAATCTGGACCGATCACCCGGAAAAAGTATTGGGCACGACCGCCGACTTCGTTGCGCGTTACCCCAATACGGCACGCGCGATGGTCGCAGCGATTCTCGATGCCTCGAAATACATCGACACGATGAGCAACCGCTCCGAAGTGGCCAAAATCATTTCCGAAAAATCGTATGTGAATACCGATTTTGATTCGATCGAAGACCGCATGCTCGGCCAGTACAACAATGGCATCGGCAAAAAATGGCAAGACGCGAATTACATGAAGTTTTATAACGAAGGCAAGGTCGGCTTCCCCTATGTGTCGGACGGCATGTGGTTCCTCACCCAGCACAAGCGTTGGGGCTTGCTGAAGGAACATCCCGACTATCTGGCCGTGGCCAAAAAAGTCAGTCGTATCGACGTCTATAAAGCAGCAGCGACTGCGGCCAAAGTTCCCTTGCCCAAGTCGGACATGCGCACCGTGAAATTCATCGATGGCGTGATGTGGGATGGAAAAAACCCTGCCAAATATGCCGACAGCTTCAAGATCAAGGTTTGAGTCATGTATGACACATCACCTGAAAAATCTGTAACACCATGCATTGGAGTACGCCATGAGCGCGATCACCCTGAACGATAACGACCTGAAACACATTATGAATGCGCCCGAAACCGTTTTGCTCACCCCGCCTGATTCTCCGTCGCGACGTACGCCGTTTTTTGCCACCGAAAACGGCAAACGTTTGCTGGAGGGCGGCGCTACACTAATCAAGCATGTTATTCCACCGCTATTGGGCATGATGTTGTTTATTGCGATTTGGGCGATGATCGCCAATACCAACAAGTCGATTCCCGGCCCGCTTGAAACCTGGCATGCCGCGGTTCAGCTTTTTTCGGATCCCTTTTACGACAAAGGGCCTAACGACAAGGGCATCGGCTGGAATATTCTGAACTCGCTGTATCGCGTCGGGCTCGGTTTTGGTGCGGCGGCGCTGCTCGGCATTCCGCTGGGATTTTTAATTGGACGCTTTGAGTTTTTAAGCCGGATGACTGCGCCGATCATCAGCATTCTTCGTCCGGTGTCGCCTCTCGCATGGCTACCGATTGGTCTGCTGGTGCTACAAAAAGCCGAACCGGCGTCGATCTGGGTAATCTTCATTTCCAGCATCTGGCCGATGGTGTTGAACACTGCGGCAGGTGTGCAGCGTATTCCGCAAGACTATATGAACGTCGCGCGCGTGCTGAACCTTTCAGAATTCAAGGTTTTCAGCAAAATTCTCTTTCCTGCGGTGCTCCCGTATGTGCTCACCGGTGTGCGCCTGTCGATCGGCGTGGCGTGGCTCGTGATCGTCGCCGCGGAAATGTTGACTGGCGGTGTCGGCATCGGTTTCTGGGTGTGGGACGAGTGGAACAATCTCAATGTCGCGCACATCATCATCGCGATTTTTGTCGTCGGCATCGTCGGGCTGTTGCTTGAACAAGGCTTGATGCTGATTGCCAAGCGATTCAATTACGACTGACCCAACGAGCACAAGGTGACGAACATGGAAAAATACGTACAGATCGAAAATGTCGGCAGAGTGTTCAATACCAAAAAAGGCAAATTTATCGCGCTGGAAAACATCAACCTGAATGTCCAGCAAGGCGAGTTTATTACGCTGATCGGCCACTCGGGCTGCGGCAAATCAACGCTGCTCAATCTGATTGCGGGTTTACTCGATGCGACCAGTGGTTTGTTGTTGCTTGGAAACAAAGAAATCAAAGGGCCCGGGCCAGAGCGCGGTGTGGTGTTTCAAAATCATTCGCTGTTGCCGTGGCTCACTGCGTTCGAGAATGTCTACCTGGCGGTCGAAAAAGTGTTTGGCGACAACGAATCCAAAGCACAGTTAAAAAAACGCACCCATGCCGTTCTCGAGCTGGTCGGCTTGAGTCACGCTGCCCAGAAACTACCCGGTGAAATTTCGGGCGGCATGAAGCAGCGTGTCGGCATTGCGCGCGCGCTTGCGATGGAACCGAAAGTGCTGCTGCTTGACGAACCTTTTGGCGCGCTGGACGCGTTGACCCGCGCGCATTTGCAGGACGAGTTGATGAAAATCGTGCAAGAAACGCACAGTACCGTGGTGATGGTCACGCACGATGTGGACGAGGCCGTGCTTCTGTCCGACCGCATCGTAATGATGACCAACGGCCCGGCGGCAAGCATCGGTGACATCGTCGATGTGGGCTTGCCACGCCCACGCGATGGTCGGCAATGGGCGCAGGAGCCGCGCTATCACGATTTGCGTAGCAGGGTGCTCGAGTTTTTATACAGCCGTCAGATGCGGCCCAAAGAAGCGGCCTGATCGATCAGCGAATGTGGCGTTCGACGTCCAACGCACAAATGAATGGCGGCGTCTCGTGCAAAAACTGCGACAAGCCAAATGCCGCGGTCGGTTGCATATGGATGCACACCATCTGGATATTGACCGCTTGGCATGCGCGCGCGAGCCTTCTCATCCACTGGTAATAAACAGGATCGATAAGCGCCAGCGAAGACAAATCGTAATAAAGCCGCTGGCCCTTGCTGAGCTGCACCTTCGCGAGAACTTTCTCGATTAGATCGTCGCTGTTGGCAATATCCAGGCCCTGGGTCGGCTCGAGCAGAAAATCTCCCTCGCCGATAGGCGTGAGATGCACGCCTGAGATATGCATGTCAGGCTTTGCTGGTCACATGCACGTTCAGCCGACGGAAGGCTTCTTTTAATCCGTCGGACAAGCTCGCGCGGGTGGTGACATTACCCAAATCGATATTCAGGCTGGTGAGCGCGCGGGCGATTTCGGGACGGATACCGGTGAGAATCGCATCGGCACCCATCAACTGAATCGCGCGCACCATCTGGATCAAATGATGCGACACCTGCGAATTGATACTGCGGACACCGGTCACGTCCATCACCACTGCGCTGGCGCGATCCGAAGCGATGCGGTTCAGCAAGGCTTCCATCATTAGCATGGTGCGGCTGGAATCGAGCGTGCCGATAATCGGCAGGGTCAGTACACCGTCCCAGATTTCGGTGATGGGCGTGGCGGTCTCGCGCAATTCTTCCTGCTGCGCATTGATGGTGCGCTCTTTTTCTTCGAGATACGCCTGGAATACCGACAAGGTCAACTCATTGAACAAGGTAGAGAGCAGCAATAATATCGAGCGCATTTCTTCGACGCCCACTTTATTGTCGGTCTCGAGCGACGTCAGAAAGCTGCGCTGCAAAAACTGCATGTAGCGGACGAAGTCATCCATTTTTCCGCCGCGTATCAAAATTTGGCGCGACATATTGCCGAAAAAGCTACGTAATGCGTTGAAGGCGGGTTGTTTGGGATCGAGCGGATTTGGTGTGTCCAATAACACCACCATCAGCTCAAGAAACTCCATGCTGAAATCCGCGATTTCGTCGTTACTCATCAGATTGCTATTGCCAAAAACGTTCTGGCCCTGGCTTTCAATCGCAGCCGATATACTGCCTATCTGCAACTTGAGTTGTTCGATCAGCGTAATTTTTGCTTCTATGGTTTTTTGAGTTGCCATGTCACCTCCTTATTTGAATATGCAAAACGGCACTGCCTAACCTGACTTATTCTACGCGCATCACAGAAACGGATTGATCGTCCGAAGCGCGGCCCATAATATTGCCCAGCACATAAGCCACCAACTGAGGGTGCTGATACATCAAACCCGGAAACGAGTGAATATTCCATCCGCGTCGCATGCCATCGCTGACCGTGATGACGGTGCTAGGTTTTTTCAATGCGATGGGCAGTGTGCGTGGCGTTTTATGTTCCTTGCCGAGTATGCCGGGCGCGAAGGTCATGGTTTGCAGTTGATCATCGATATGCGCATAGGCACTCATATCCCCCACGCCCAGTATCCGCCCCTGCATCGTATCCAAATCCAGCTCGCTCAACATGGCCACCGCGCCACGCGTTGTTTTCAATTGTCGATCGATCAGTTTGATGACCTGGGCAATATCCTGATCCAGAAACAATAGCTCCGCCAAACCATCGGTCGCCTCTTGTGCCAGCACACCATGACCCAGGCCATCGAGATGCAGGCAGCGCAATCGGTTGCCGGCGTGTTCCATGTATATCCGATCGCCGTTATAGCGATCGTCGGAAAAAGCCCGCGTGAACAGACCGGTTTGGATTTGCGCGCGTGGATTGCGCGCACGCCTCGGATCGGGCATGGCTTTTTTGGTTTGGGTGGGACAGAATCGCGACCATAACGCGCAACCGTGCCAGGCGATGTGCTCGGTGGTATTGAGCGCTTCGGCGACCGTGTAAATGCCCGATTCGTAACTCAGGCTCTTGATGCTCCCCAGACCTTTACCCAGGGTCTTACTGCTGGAATAGCCATCTTGCTGCGCTTCCGCCAGATTGACGATGCCGGGGCCGAAATCAAGCGCCAGAATATCCAGCATCGGCCCGGGCTGCTGCCATATCTGCAACATGCCGCGCCCACCCGCGTATTTGATTTGATTGCTGACCATTTCAGCCGCAACCAGGACCATGTCCTGACGCTGCATATCGTTGAATCCCAAACGACGCGCCGCAGCCTGCAATCTGGAACGTAGCAGTATGCCCTCTGCCTCGTTGGGAATGGGATTACTGAACAGCAGTTTGCAGCTTTTTAAACTATCGGTACGGAGAGGATGTTTTTCCAACGTATCGATCACGGCGCGATCGGCTCGAGCAGATATTCTTCCTGGACATGGCGCTCGACGCTACACGTGGTCAGCACGGCGCGCCCGCGCCCCGCGTGCTTGGCTTGATACAAGGCGTCGTCAGCGCGTTTGATGAAATCCTGCACGTCAGCGCAGTCGTTATCTTCGGCAGTGATGCACGCAATGCCGATGCTGACCTTGTTATTCATCAAGGCCAATAGCTTCAACGCCTTGACCCGTGCGATATCCTTGCCGGCAAATAACAATATCGCAAATTCATCGCCACCAAACCGAAAGGCAAAGTCCACGTCCTGACGAATAATGGATAACAGCGACGCGGCCATTTTCTTCAGATATTCATCGCCGTACTGGTGGCCAAACTCGTCGTTGATGTTTTTGAAATAATCCAGATCAAACAACATCAAGGAAAGATTTTCGCCTCTCAGTCGCGCGGTGCGCTTGTACGATTGCGCGAGTTTTTCGTCGTATGCGCGCCGATTCAGCAAACCAGTTAGCTGGTCCGTTTCCGCCTTGTGCATCGTAACCGCTAGCTCCTGCTGTTTTTGATCGAGCGTGAGCTGCATCTGCTCGATTTCTTTTTCGGTGCGCGCGCGCGTTTCATTCAGATAACGCGCCATTTCCGCATTGCGCTTCAATAACAGATCCGGATCGTTAATTTCGGTGGACTGGCGTAAATAGGTACGCACTTGCTCAATCAATTCTGTATCGGGCTGTGTCGGTAAATTCGCGATGGATAAATCTTCGCTGTCTTTCCAGCGGGCGCACAGCTTGTGCTTGTTTAAATACAGTTCGGCGGGCAGCGGATAGCCGCTTCCGGCGCCTGCTTCGCGCAGACGTCGGGCAAGCTCCAGCGCCGCCGGGGTGGCCGCAAACGTATTGCCGCCAAGATTGTTGACCGTGGTTAATACAAATCCGACAAAATTCTGCAAATCCGGCTCGATCGCCAGATTGCATTTCAAAAGCGCTGTGTCGGCCATGCTTGGCAATCCATTCTCCAGATCCTTGAATCCAGTGTGTTGCTCACCATGCGTAAAACCGCAGGTTTGATTACATCATTGACCTGGCACATTTTAATTCAATGCCTGGCCGGTTAGGGCGTGTTAATACGCCCTAAAGCAATGCGATCGCCAGATAAGTTGCATACAAGGCGCCATTGATCCATAAATGCCACACCCGCAAGCCGCCATTCAGCGCGTGCCAGCGCAGCCAGAAGGCCGCAATCAGCGTAATGATCACGCCAAACAATACTTCTTTTTGCGGCGCCCAAGGCGTAAGCGAAATGCCGATCGCGGGCAGCAGCGAACCCTGAAACACCATGGCGCCGGTAATATTGCCGAATGCCAACGTATCCTTGTGCTTGCGTATCCATAAAATCGAATTCACCTTTTCGGGTAATTCTGTGGCGATCGGCACAATCATCAGAGACAGCATCAGTGCGGAAATGCCAATAATCGGCGCGGCCAGCTCCACGCCATGAATGAACCCTTTTGCGCCGATAATCAGTAAAGTCAGGCCCAATGCCAGTTGCAACAAGATCACGGCCATATTCTGCGGAAAGCCCAAACGGGTCAGCAACATGGGCGATTGCGCTGAGGTCGCGTGGCCTTCATCGACCAGCTTGCTGGATGCGCGCAAGGTCAGCATCACATACACAAAATAGATGATCACCATGGCGAACGCCAAGCTGATGCGGACCCAGCTGTCGGTGTGCGGAATGTACATCGCGACCAGGGACAAGGAAAAGGCCAGCAGAAAAAAATCGAGGTCCCGCTTAAGGCCGGTTTTTTCGGGATTGAAATGGCCTTTCGCGCCGCGTTTGCCGAGCACAGCCATGCTCATCAGAAAAAAGGTCAAGGTCGAGAGCATTAACGGCGCGCCGAGGATGGCGCCGACGCCGATTTCTTGGTTGACGCTAGCCGTGCCGGTTGTGGCGAAAATCGCCAGCAGCGGCACCAGCGTTTCCGGCAAGGCTGTGCCCACCGCGGCAAACAACGAGCCTGTCACGCCTTCTGAAATGCCCAGTTTTTCGCCGAGATGCTCCAGCGCATTGACGAACACTTCAGCCGCTACCAGGATCAGCACCAGGTAACCGAACATTTCTACAAATAACATATGTTTTTCCCGAATCGTGGTAGCGGGCATTTTATCAGGCTTGCCGAGCACGCCGCTTACAGATAAGTTATCTGCATGACCTTTGTTGCGCAAACTGCTTCTGCCTATCAGCCCTTGACCGAAGGCGAGTACCACGCCCGCATCGCGCGCGCTTCAGGCTACGCCGTCGTGCTGTTCACCCACGTCCATTGCGCCAGCTGCCGAGCCTGGAAACGCTTGCTACCCGAAGCCTTGTCCAGCCGCGTGCAGCATTTTTTTGAAGTCGACGTGGCGCTGGATACCGGGGCAGCGCGCTACTTCGGCATATTTCATTTGCCGACCATTTATCTTTACCGCAATGGGCAATTCCATGCCGAACTGCAATGCGCGGCGCAGCGCGATGTGATTCAACGCGCTGTCGATAGACTGTTCGCGCTGCCTGCGCAGGAGGAGCCGTGACGCCTGATCTGTTGAACGCTGAGGGCTGGCTGGCGAGTGCAAGACAGATCGTGTCGCCGAATTGTGACGAGCGTCCCGAAGGCGAGTCCATTCGATTGATCGTCATCCACAATATCTCGCTGCCGCCCGGCATTTTGAGCGGCGATGCGGTGATCGAACTGTTTACCAATCGCCTCGACTGGGACGCCGATCCCTACTATGCGCAGATTCGCGATATGCGGGTTTCGTCGCATTTTTTTATTCGTCGCGACGGCAGTCTGATCCAGTTTGTGCCGTGTGCCAAACGCGCCTGGCATGCCGGCATATCGTGCTGGCGCGGACGTGAGCGCTGCAACGATTTTTCGGTGGGCATCGAGCTCGAGGGCAGCGATGACCAGCCCTTTACTGATGCGCAATATGCAAGCTTGAATCCCTTGATAGAGACGTTGTGGCGCACATATCCAATTGAGGAAATTGTCGGGCATTCCGATATCGCGCCTGGGCGCAAGACCGATCCGGGACCACATTTTGATTGGCAGCGCGTGACGCGCAAATCCGCCTGAATTCTGTCATCACGCGCGTTTCGCTTCTCGGCGAGCAGATGGTCTGTAAAATATCCTGCGTGAATGTAGCCAGCATGCGATTAGGAACACCGCTCAGTGCCAGCGCCACGCGCGTAATGTTGCTCGGCGCAGGCGAACTCGGCAAGGAAGTCATTATTGCCTTGCAGCGCCTTGGCGTCGAAGTCATTGCGGTGGACCGCTATGCCAACGCGCCGGGGCATCAGGTGGCTCACCGCGCGCATGTGATCGACATGACCGATCCCGTCGCGCTACGCGATTTGATTGAGCACGAGAAACCCGATCTGGTCGTGCCCGAAATCGAAGCGATCGCGACCGAGGCTTTGCTTGCGGTCGAAAGCGAGCGCATCGCGGAAGTCATCCCCACGGCGCGCGCGGTCAATCTCACGATGAATCGCGAAGGTATTCGCCGCTTGGCCGCAGAAACGCTGGGCTTACCGACTTCGCCGTACGTGTTTGCCGACAGTTACGATGCGCTGCTGGCGGCTACGCAGCAGATTGGCTTTCCGTGCATCGTCAAGCCGGTGATGTCATCGTCCGGAAAAGGGCAATCTCGCGTCGATCAGACCGATCAATTGCATGCCGCATGGGACCATGCTGCAAGTGGGGGACGCGTCGATAGGGGACGCGTGATTGTCGAAGGCCTGATCGATTTCGAATACGAAATCACGCTGCTCACCGTACGCGCGCTCGATGCAGATGGCGAGGTGGCCACGTATTTTTGCGAGCCGGTCGGGCACATTCAGGTGCAGGGTGACTATGTCGAATCCTGGCAGCCCCAGCCGATGCGTGCTGCAGCATTGATGCGCGCTCAACATATTGCCAAGCAAGTCACGGATAATCTGGGCGGTCGCGGGCTGTTCGGCGTGGAGTTATTCGTGCGCGGCGACGATGTGTGGTTTTCCGAAGTGAGCCCGCGTCCGCACGATACCGGCATGGTGACGATGTGCACGCAGGCGCAAAATGAATTTGAGCTGCATGCGCGCGCGATTCTGGGCTTGCCGGTCGACACGACGCTGAGAAACCCTGGCGCGTCTGCGGTGATCTATGGCGGCATCGACGCCGCTGGCATCGCGTATGACGGCGTGGCTCACGCGCTGCAAATCCCCGGTAGCGAATTACGGCTGTTCGGCAAGCCCGAATCGTATTTACGCCGGCGCATGGGCGTGGCTTTAGCTGCTGCACCCAGTGTCGAGGAAGCGCGCGCACGCGCGCAACAGGTTGCCGCTCGGGTCAAGCCGCTAAAACCATGAGACGTTTCGTATTGTGGTCGATTATTTTTTTGCTACTGGGCGGCGGCTTGTTGCTGCCCTGGCTGATGATCGACCCGATTGCCAAGGTGGAATCGCCGCCTGCTTTTAGTCGTCGCGATATCGCGTGGGCGCAGGCCTTGTTCAATCAGTACGACCCGCGCCGTGGCCCCGCCGATGTGACCAAAAGCCTCAGCCTCACCACCGCGGAATTGAATCGCCTGTTGAATTACGCCGTGGCGGTCAAATCCATCACCGGTATGGAAGCCGAGCTGAATCCCGAAAGCGCAACCGTGGGCGCCAGCCTCAAGTTGCCGCGTACGCCGTTTGGATCGTATTTGAATATATCGGTGGAACTGTTAACGCCTGCTGGTCAGGTGGAAGTCTCACGCGTGCGAATCGGCAGCCTGTCATTGCCTGGCGTTTTCGGTCGCTGGGCGGGCTATCTGGCGCATCGGCTGCTGAAGCGAGATCCTGCTTACGCCGCCATTACCGCCAGCGTGCGCCGCGTCGATTTCAGCGAAAACCGCGTGACGCTGGATTATGTGTGGCAGCCCAGGCTGCTCACGCAATTGCAACGCAAAAGCGCGGCCTTGCTGGTGAGCGATGCCGATCGTGAGCGGATGCTGGTCTATGCCAAATTCATCCAGAAGCACCTAAAACCGATTCCGCAGGGTTCGCGTTATGCCTTGCTGGACTTGATCCAGCCCGTGTTTGCGCTCGCGCAAAGCCGAGGCGGCGATGCGGCTGCAGAGAACCGCGCGGCGATGACTGCGCTGGCGGCTTATGTCAGTGGCGTCAGCCTGCCAAAACTATTTCAGGGCGAGAGCAAAACAATCCGACGTGAGCCACCCGTGTTGCCGCGTCTACACGGGCGGCTGGATTTTGCGCAGCATTATTTGATCGCCGCTGCATTGGCTGCCAATGGCGGCAGCCGTTTTGCGAATGCGCTCGGGCTTGCCAAAGAAGAAGAAGATGCCAAGCGCGGTTCCGGATTCAGCTTTACCGATCTTGCGACAGACCGCGCCGGTGCGAAATTGGGCGAATATCTGCTCGGCGATGGCGCGGCCTCGACGCAGCGGCAGCTCGCTTTGGCGAAGCAAGACCATGATTTGATGCCCAACTTTGACGACCTGCCGGAATTCATGTCAGCAGACGAATTTGCGCGTCGCTTTGGCGCGGTAGGCAGCCCGCGCTATCAGGCCGTGATCGACGAAATCGATAAGCGCTTGTTGATGCATCCCCTGCTCGGTCGGGCGCGCTGATTCTTCGTCCGGACAACGACAGGCTCGGGTGAGGCAGCGCCCGATGCTATAATGTCGGGTTTTACGTTTCCGGCTTGTCTCATGTCCCGCCCTATCCGCAATATCGCCATCATAGCCCACGTCGACCACGGCAAAACTACTCTGGTTAATCAGCTCTTACGTCAATCCGGCACCTTCCGCGACAACCAGCAGGTCGCCGAGCGCGTGATGGATTCGAACGATCTCGAGCGCGAGCGCGGCATCACCATTCTGGCCAAAAACACCGCGGTCGATTACGAAGGCATTCGCATCAATATCGTCGATACCCCCGGCCACGCCGACTTCGGCGGCGAAGTCGAGCGCGTGCTGTCGATGGTCGACGGCGTGCTGCTGCTGGTCGATGCGGTCGAAGGCCCGATGCCGCAAACGCGTTTTGTCACGCGCAAGGCGCTCGCGCTGGGATTGAAACCAATCGTCGTGATCAACAAGGTCGACCGCCCCGGCGCACGCCCGGACTGGGTCGTCAACGAAACCTTCGACCTGATGGACAAGCTCGGCGCGACCGACGAGCAACTCGACTTTCCGATCATTTACGCATCCGGGCTGAACGGCTGGGCGACACTCGATCTCGCACAACCCTGCGACACGATGGTGCCGCTGTTCGACACGGTGCTGAAGTATGTGCCGCCCGCAAATGGCGACGCCGACGGCCCGCTGCAATTCCAGATCGTCGCGCTCGATTACTCGACCTTTGTCGGCCGCATCGGCTTGGGGCGCATCATGCGTGGCCGCGTCAAGTCGGGGCAAAATATTGTCACCATCGGCCAGGACGGCAAACCGATTCCCGGCCGCATCAATCAGGTGCTGGGCTATAAAGGCCTCGAGCGCGTGCAGGTCGAATCGGCGCAGGCAGGCGACATCGTCGCGATTACCGGCATCGAGCAAATCGGCATTGGCGTGACCATCTGCGACCCGGCCACGCCCGAAGCGCTACCGTGGAAAGGCGTGGACGAACCCACGCTGACGATGAACTTCCAGGTCAATTCGTCGCCGCTCGCGGGTCGCGAAGGCAAGTTCGTCACCAGTCGTCAAATCCGCGATCGGCTGCAAAAAGAATTGCAAGTCAACGTCGCGCTGCGCGTGGAAGACACCGAAGACGCCGACGTGTTTCAGGTCTCCGGCCGCGGCGAATTGCACTTGACCATCCTCGTCGAAAACATGCGGCGCGAACGCTATGAGCTGGCCGTGTCGCGTCCGCGCGTGTTGATCAAGGAGATCGACGGCGTGAAATGCGAGCCCTACGAAATGCTGACCGTGGACGTCGAAGCCGAGCACCAGGGCGGCGTGATGGAAGAACTCGGACGCCGCCGCGGCGAATTGAAAGACATGGTGCCGGACGGCCAAGGCCGCGTGCGCCTCGAATACCGCATACCCGCCCGCGGCTTGATCGGCTTTCAATCCGAATTCATGACCATGACGCGCGGCACCGGTGTGATCTCGCACGTCTTCGACGACTACGCACCGCTCGCCGCCGATATGCCCGAGCGCCGCAACGGCGTGCTGATTTCGCAGGACGACGGCGAAGCAGTGGCGTATGCGTTATGGAAATTACAGGACCGCGGCCGCATGTTCGTCTCGCCCGGCGATCCTCTCTACGAAGGCATCATCATTGGCATTCACAGCCGCGATAACGATCTGGTCGTGAATCCAATCAAGGGCAAGCAACTCACCAACGTGCGCGCCTCCGGCACCGACGAAGCCGTGCGCCTGGTGCCGCCGATCCAAATGTCGCTCGAATACGCGGTCGAGTTCATTGCCGACGACGAACTCGTCGAAGTCACGCCGAAATCGATTCGGCTGCGCAAACGCTACCTGACCGAAAACGAACGGAAGAAAAACCGGCAGGCGAGTTGATCGCCTACAGAAAAAATGCCCCGGATGTCGGGTCATTTATCTGGAATGAAGTACTTCCTACTAGGGGTTAGGACTTATGGTGTCTGACCCATATTTTCTGAGATCACCAAATTTATTTTTAGAGAGGAACTACACAATCACGCTTGCTGCCCACGAAATGGGCACTAAGAACTTTTTGCGATGCTGGCTCAACTTCGAAAAGCTTTGTGCATAGACCGTGGCTACTATTCTCTCGACCAGTAAATCGGTATTCGATATTACCGTTGGGAAGTTTTTTAATTTCCGTCTTATCGATGCGAAAAAAATTTCGCGCTTCCGAGATGTCTCGCCCCACGAAATAGTTTAAGGCGGTTTTAAAGTTATCATGTGCTTTCTCATTGGCGCAGCCGCCAAGCGAGACAAAGAGTAACCCCGTCCAAAGAAGCGTACTCATTGCACTTGAGTAAATTACAAATGTGGGCAAACACCTTCTCGCAAAAAACCACTTCCAGGCAAAGACTCGCCCAGACGCCCTTGGAAGAAAGTTGATTAACCGCAAGCTCGACTCTTCCCCAAGAACAGGTTTCGATTGATTAGTGCCCAGTGCGCATTGCGCGCACGCACCTTGAAACCCATATTTCATCATTCCCCCTGAGTCCTTCCAACAGTCAAATGCTTTTATGGATGCATCTATGCAGGGTGCATACTTTGCGCTGCCTACTTGTTTGGAATGGAATCTACGTTAGGAGCTCAATGGCCGTCAAGTTATTTTGTTTCCCCGGATGAGTGGATGCGGAGTAGGGGTCTTTTACGAAAGAGCTATTGAAGCGTTTAGTTTAGACACAGCATGCTCAACGCCAATGCCTCTGCCACTTTGATGCCATCCACGCCCGCCGACAAAATCCCTCCTGCATAACCTGCGCCCTCGCCTGCCGGATACAGGCCGCGCACGTTGAGGCTTTGGTAGTCTTCGCCGCGCGTGATGCGTAGCGGCGACGAGGTGCGCGTTTCGACGCCGGTCAATATCGCATCGTGCATCGCAAAACCTTTGATCTGCTTGTCGAATGCGGGCAGCGCTTCGCGGATGGCTTCGATTGCATAGTCCGGCAGGCTGGTCGCTAGATCGCCTAGCTTCACACCGGGTTGGTACGAGGGCTCTACGCTGCCGAGTTGTGTGGACGCTTGGCCACGCAAAAAATCGCCAACCAATTGACCCGGCGCTTCGTAATTGCCGCCCCCGAGTTCAAACGCGCGCGACTCCCACTGTCGCTGAAACGCGATGCCGGCCAGCGGATCACCGGGATAGTCGGCGGGCGTGATGCCGACGACGATGCCCGCGTTGGCGTTGCGCTCGTTGCGCGAATACTGGCTCATGC
>OBEQ012454231.1_pt1 | contig 13896 bp, 20 predicted proteins | sample 1670901 | NCBI WGS metagenome assembly OBEQ01 (sample SAMEA104232315, study PRJEB22302) | groundwater metagenome | biome: forest; feature: aquifer; material: groundwater | place: USA | collected 2011-08-07 | depth 5.4 m
AACTTCCAAAAAGTCACGCCGCCTGCCGACGTGGTCGGATCTCCCGTCGCCACGTGGCTGGCGGTCGCGCCGACCTGGTTTCCGGTAAAGTTAAGCGTGCCCGGCAAGAGCCTTTCTGCCGTCGGATCCAGCGGCTGGCTAGAGATGCCGCACACCCGCGTAGGGCAGTTCGCCACGGCAAGGTCGGCCTCAAGGGGGATCCGCGCGCTTCCCCCATTGCTCTGCTCGAAACGCACGTCATACATTTTGATCCCCATAACCGCGGCGAGCGGCTGCACCTCATCCACCGGCTTCATGCCGGCTAAAACCCCGGCATTCGGCACGCCTCTTCCCCGTTGGTTGCAGTGATGTATCCAGCCTGAAGGCTCCGGATCCCACACCAGGTATCCATGGGAAAAATCATTCCATTCGATCGCAAAAGGAGCCGCGGGAAAGGAGATCGACGACTGCGCCGTGTTGGAGAAGTCGCCCGATTGCCAAGTGACGGCCGGGGCTCCGCTGACGCCGCCGGAATAAAGAGCTCTCTGTATTGGCTTTTGATCAACGGCCACCTGTGAGTCATCGCCTTTGAGGATCAAATTATTGAAATAGCCCGTATAGGCGGCCTGGCGGCCCAATTTCATTCCCTGCATCATGGAGCCGACCATTACATTCTTGAAATAAGGCATGGGCCCATACGCGCCTGCCGGCCCTCTTTCCTGCGTAAAAGACTTCCACAAATCTTGCGCGTACGCGCGCGACCCGGGATCACCGCAAAAAGGCACCAGGTAAATAGCGTCGACCAGCGTTCGGAGCGTGTAAAGCTTGCGGGATATCCACGAAGCTTCTTGAAGGCCGCTCGCCAGGAAAGAAGCGCCGCCCAGGCAAGCCGCATCCGCGGCATTCGCGGTCATGGTCTTTTGCAAGGCAAGCTGAGACGCATTCATCAGCATCATCACGAAAATCAGGATAATGCCGATGATCGGCACAAAAAGCAGCGCAACAGCGCCTCGCCGAGCGCGCATCATTGGCATTGGGTCAATGCCTCGCGTTCCTTCACTTCCGCCTTGTTGAGCAAGAGATCGTATACTTCATTGCGATCACTTTGAAGCTCACCGACATCGAATCTTGCTTTCGACTGAAAGGCCTGCCCCAAAGCCAGCATGTCCTGTTGCTCTTGTATCCTTTGGGAGAGCTGATTGGAAACGTTTGCACGCTGGCAATCGCAATTGCAGTCCGCCCTAAGCGCCGTCGGCGCCAGGCAAAGGACAGCCAGCCCTACGTAAATTGAGCATCCAGCAATCACCCATCGAAAAGGTCTCATTAGTTTGCCTCTAACAAGGTCCCGGGCAGCCGGCCGGTGTTGGCAGCATGGTAACGGGATCGCAGCCGCAAACTGGCGGCTCTGTGGGCGGCTCCGGATCCGTGCACGTTTGCAATGCGGCTAACTGATCCTTCAACCCCTGGATTATCGGTTCAAGCGCATTCGCTTGCGCGTAATAGTACTCGGCCTTGCCGGCGTCCGAGATTGCTCGCTGATCAACGGCTCTCATCCCGTTCAACTTGGCTTCTGCCTTGGCCCGATCCTCCAGCGCTTCAGCTACTTTGCCAGCGGAGTCGCAAGGCTCGCTGAACTTGCTCGGGCTTACCGAGGACTGGGTTCCGCCAAGCGACTCCGGCCCGGCGGGCCCGATCAAATTCAAGCTGTTGCCGGCCCCGGGCGCCGGAACCCAAGGAGCCGGGTCCTGCCCCGCTTGTTGGCGCGTCGCGTTATAAGCCTTGGAACTGCCGGAAAGCCAACCCAAGCCCCAGTTCGCAACCGCCGCCACGACAAAGGCGATAGCCACAATGCCGATAACCGACATGGCGAACTCAATGGTGAACACCTGGCCGGATTGCGAACGCGCTAGCCGCCTCATGGCGCGCTGGTGCTCCCGACGATGGACTCGCCCCCGTAACAAACGCCATGCTTGACCGTTGACCCGTCCAATAAAGTGGTGGTGAGCGTCGAGCAGCCGGAAGGCGTCGCTGTGCCGGTTGTCGTGCCGCCGCTGGTCGTTTGTTCCGTGAGCGCGGCCGATTTGTTGCTGATGGTGCTCCTTTCGTCCAAAGGCATACGGTCGCAAGGGACATCGGAGTATTTGAAGGAAGCGCCGTTGCCGCCTGAATAGCCAAAAAAGATAGGGTCGCCTTTGCCGGCAGCGCAAGGCCCGTCCGCGTTCGACATAGTCAGGTGCGATCCCCACTCGACGAAACAGCTCCGGCGGACTTCATTGGCGGAGACGTCCCAGCTTTGCAAGCTGACCGACGGCACGGCCAGCTGCAAATAGCCCCCGACGGATCTGGCCTCGTACGGGCCGACGCCGTTGTCTTCCGCCGCGTGAAACAAGCATAAACGGAAGGCGTCCTGCGTGGCGTGAATCGTGCCGAACTCGCTCGCCAAGGTGCGGAGGAAAAAGCCGAGCGCGCTCAGCGCAATGGCGCCGAAGATGGCCAATTCCATCAGCGCCGTGCCGCGCGAACCCATCCGCTTCCATAGCATCTTAAATCACCTCAATAGACCGACTGCAGGGTATCGGTGTAATCGTATTTCTCCTTACTGCCTCCGGAAGAAACCGTCGTTGTTTCTTTAACGGAAAGCCCTTCGCGATGCACCGGCCCGCGGGAAAGAGTGGAAAATTCCATTTTGAGGCCGCCCAGCCTGGTAGGTGATTCGCCGCTGCTGGCGAACAAATTAGCGGCCGGCATGGGGCGGTCGCTAAGGCGCTTGGTAAAGCTCTTGGAAACGGTTTCGGCGGATTCGTAGCTTGAGTCGTAAGGGTCGAACTGGCGGTCCAGCGATCGCGCGTTTTCGAAGAAAAAGTATCCTTCAAAATGCCGGTAGATAATGGGAGCCATCGAGATAATAGCAATGCCGATCACCGCGAAGAGAACCATAATCTCCACGGAAGACAAGCCAGAGTTGGAAGCAATCCGCCGTGCTGCCATGGATAAACCTAGGGTGCAACGTCGCTTCCGACGGTCGTAGTAGCCGCGGCTCCGCCTTTGATGCTGTTTGGATTGTCGACCGCTAGTGAGAATCCGGAGCTGCTGTTCCAACCCGATGACGAGTCGCCCCAGAACTTGGCCTCCTGCGACCCCACGATTCGTTCAGAATCGTTGCTGTTCGACGATGAGTATGAGACGCTTCCGCCTGAACTTGCGGGCGTGCGGGAAGGTTTTCCGAGAAGAACGCCGCTGAAATCAATGAGGCCGCCGGCAACCTGCCGAGACAGGTAGCCGCTCGTCATCATGAGAAAGGCGCTGCCAAGGGAAAGCAGAAAGAAATACTGGCCAAAATGGCTGCCGCCTCTGCGGTTATACAGCTGGCTCCTTATCCGTGCCATCGTCCCACCTTTCTGACGTTCTGACGCGTCAGGGCGGCAACGCGTTCAGGTTTAAGTTCTCGCCGGAGCTGCTGACGCTGTTGCTCGTGGATTGAGTCGCGTTGGAAGTGCTGGACGAGGTTGAGTTGGAGTTCGACGTCCACACCGCGCTGTCACCCCATGGCTTGTCGCTCATCTGCTTGGCTTGGTTCATGACATAACCTTTGCTGTGACGCCCAAGCAGTCCCATCATGAAAATCAACGCAACGATAACGACGGCATAGAGAATCATGAGCTCCGTCGTGGCTTGCCCGCTTTTGCGAACGATGCGACCCATCATAGAGACCTCCAATCCGTCGCCTGTTTAGAACTTCGACGTTGAAGTTGACGTGCTGTTGCTGTTGCTGGCCGTATTGACCTGGCCGGTTCCCTGGTAGTTTGCGCTGTCGTTGCTGCCGCTATTGGACACTGTCTCCGGCGCGTAGGGGGTCACTGTGACGCCCAGCTGCGCACTCACCGTATTCGTGTAGTTATTAACACCTGCCGTGACCGTACCGGCCATGTGGTTCTTGAAGAAACCGGCGATCATCATGACGAACGCCAGCACAAAAGCCAAGAGCATGGCGTATTCGGCCATAGCTTGGCCCCGCTGACTTCTTAGAGTTCTTCCCAGCATGCTTTTCATCCGCCCCTCCTGGCTTTTACCAGTTTTTCGCCTTGGTCAAGTCCACGCCATCCATTACCGTGGTAGCTCCATTCATCGTGTTCGCGCTGGAGTTTAGCGTATTGTTCATTGCCGACTTGAAACCGCCGCTGGCGAATGCCACGAGTAAGACGATCATCACGCCAAGAATAACGATATATTCCAGAAAAGCTTGCCCTCTGGCGTTCCGAAGCCGTTTGCTCCGCATGTTCCTCTCCTCCTCTCCCTGTTTACAAGGATTAATACTGCAAGATTGCATCTGCTGTCCCATTAGCGCCTCCGGGCTGGAATTGCTCCTGCATGCGCGAGGCAACTCCCATGACGCGGTCCATGAGCGGGCCCCGCATGGCAGCGAGAACAACAACGATCGCGCCTGCCACCACCAAATACTCCAGCATCGCCCAGCCTTTTTGATTCATAGGCTCCTCAAATCTTGCTCAGGAAGGCTCGCATGATATCGCCCGCCTTTGAGGCGACAGCCGGGCCAAAGCCCAAAACAACGACAAGTAGCAGCCCGGAGATAATGCAAAACTCAATGAAGGATTGGCCGCGACAGTTGTTCATCCGCCACCCATCGTGTTGCAAAGGATCTCGACCCAACGCACCATGCCGCGGAACGAGTCGCGGAGATAATTGCTCATGAGCAGCGACACCGCGACAACAGCCGCCAACAGGATCGCATATTCCTCTGAAAACATGCCGCGACGGTTACGCATTGTATGCAACCTCAGAAGAGATACCGCATAGCGGTCTCTATGCCTTCAGCGTACGCCATGAACTTGCTTCGTATCGGTCCCGATGCCCAGCTCACCGCCAGGATCACGGCAAGCAGAATCACGACATACTCTTGAATCGCCTGTCCTTGAATTTCAAAAGCTTTGATCTTCATGGATTGCTCGGGCTCGTGTTCAAGTCGCTGATATACTTAGAAAACTCCGCATTCCATATGGTTTTGAGCTGCGGCGTTGCATTCCACAACCATATGGCAGCCAGCATTGCCGCGGTAGCCAGCATAAAGTATTCTACTGCAGCCTGGCCTGCCTGCATCCTCGGCTGTTCCATCTCGTTACCCAACGCCTATATATGTAGCCATGAATAGCCATCCTAAGTATATCAGATTCTTGGGCTAAGAAACATTGAGTCCACTCAATACCAATCTTTTTTGAAGTACTTATTTATACTAAACAAAAAAACCGAGCTGCTTCGGCAGCTCGGCTATCTTCCTCCCGGTCGTTCAGCCAACCGCTCCGGGGAGACCCGTGGCTTTGCGTCCCTCGATCGCTCGAGGTTTGCCCGTTCGGCATCCATTGAAAGTCTACACGGGGGCCGCCGACGGTGTCAAGGCGTTTTCCAGCTCAAGCTGGTCTCCTACCGAAAGCGCATTCCGTCGGGCTTCTCCTTGCCCCAACTCCAGCACTCCCCAGGCCCGCGCTACAGGAGCGGCCACAAGACCCGGCCGCAAGTTCTCGTGGATGGCTAGAACGGTGCCGTCCTTGGCCAAATAGACCGCATCAATGGCAAATCGCATCCCAATGGTATGGATGCCCTTGCACTCCGGCAATAAAAGCGCCTCGCCGGGCTCAAGCGTTCCCCGATTCAGCAGCCCGACCATGCGCTCCCACCATGTCTCGGCGCTGCAAGCTCGGTCAGCCAATATCGTGCCGGAACGTCTCAAACGTACGCGGAGCGGTTTCATTGGGATTTTTCGGTTTGTTTCCGTTGGAAGGCGTAAAAATGGACTCGTCCACGCCGAGTCCCTTGACCTGTAATTCGCGGAAGAACGAAGGCTTCTCGCCGGTAGCCATGAACTCGCCAATTACTTTTCCCGTGGCCGCATCCGTGCCCACTTGATTGAACACAAAAATGTCCCGCAGGCTTACTTCTGTACCATTAAGGCCCACAATCTCGCTTATGGACAAAACTTTTCTGGCGCCGTCGGCAAGACGCGCCGTATGGATGATCATGTCAACCGCTGAGACGACCATTTCGCGGATAGCCGTAATCGGCAGATCCACGCTGGACATGAGAACCATCGAATCCAAGCGGCTGATGACATCCTTGGGAGAATTGGCGTGGATCGTCGTGAGCGAACCGTCATGCCCCGTGTTCATAGCCTGAAGCATATCAAGGGTTTCCGAACCGCGGCATTCGCCGATCACAATGCGGTCAGGCCGCATGCGCAGCACGTTCCTAAACAAGTCGCGGATCGTCACCGCTCCTTTGCCCTCGACATTGGCCGGCCGTGATTCCAAGCTCACCCAATGCGTCTGGGCTAATTTGAGCTCGGCCGCGTCTTCAATCGTGACGATCCGTTCGTTATCCGGAATGTAGTTGGAAACGATGTTCAGGAAGGTCGTTTTCCCTGAGCCGGTACCGCCTGAAATGATGATATTCTTGCGCACGCGCACCGATGCTTGAATAAAGGTCGCCATGCCGGCTGTCAAACTATTCAGACGAATGAGGTCGGACGCTTCCAGCCGTTCCCGCGCGAATTTGCGAATCGACAACGTGGGGCCTTTGAGCGAGAGCGGCGGAATGATGGCATTCACGCGAGAGCCGTCCGCCAAGCGAGCGTCCACCATCGGGGTTGACTCGTCAATGCGCCGGCCAAGGGGCGCGACGATGCGCTCAATGATGGCGCGGACTTGTTCGTCCGAAACAAACTTCTTGTCAGTCATCTCAAGCTTGCCGAAGCGCTCGACGTAAACCTGGTCTTTGTTGTTCACCAAAATGTCATTAATCGTCTTATCTTCCAGCAAGTCTTCCAGCGGCCCGAGGCCTAAAGCTTCGTCCGAGACTTCCTTGACGAACCGGGCGCGGTCTTCCCGCACCGCGATAGCCCCGCCCATCTCCTGCATCAGGAGCTTGGCAATCACCTGCTCGCACTGCTGCCGCATTTCTTTCATGCGCTCGGGGTTCGTCAACACCGCCAAATCCACTTTCTTTAAGTTCAGTTCATCAACAAGCCGGCTATGGATGCGGCGCTTTAGCGCGATGTAAGCCTCTTGCTGAGCGGGATTTAGCGGATCGTCCGGCCGGTGCTCCATGGCCGGAGCCTCAGGGGCCACCACCGTCCCGGTGGTTTGGCTCTTTGTCACCCGGTACTGGTGGATGCGCTGATGCGAAAGAAACAGCCCCGGAGTACTGTGCAGCGTCTCGGCCAGCTTCTGAAAGGCATCGGCGACTTTCGACTGGCGGAACAGCGAGTAGACCGGCACCCCTTGGTTGATGGCCGAGCCCATCGCCTTGCCGTCCGAAGGGAGTTCCGCAATGATCTCGCAGGGCACCGCTTGGCGCGCGTCCTTGGAACCGACGCCGCCCCGGCTCTCCGCGCGGTTCAGCACCCCTTTGATAAGCTCCTGCGGCAGCAGGTAGCTCTCGATGGTGCTCATCGCCCATTTCGTTTGGTAGAGAGAAACAATGTCCGGCGTCATCACGAGCAAAATCAGGTTGGCTTCGTCCAAGGCCGCGATCAGCGGGTCGGTCAGAACCTTGGAATCGACAAGGACGTAGGGGTAGCGGGTCTTCAGGAATTTCAGCGCGGATTGAATCATGACAGGCTCAAGCTCGCGCCCCTGCGAAGGGTGCGAAAGCGCCTGGATAACGTCCACTTCCTGGCCGGGGGGGCCGTACTTCATAGCCAACTGATCAAGGGGAAGAATGACCGACTGCCCTTGCCGCTTGAGGTCCTTGGCGTAGTGCATGATGACTTGCCGCGGCGTCAGGCGCATCATGCGCGACAGATCGCCGGCGGCTGTCACGTCGAGATCAAGTAGGCAGACGGGCGAACGGGTGATATGGGCCAGCGCTAATCCGAGATTAGCGGTAAGGATGCTCTTTCCGACGCCGCCCTTGGTGCTGAACACCACGATGCAGCGCCCTTCGGATTGAGTAGGTGTGCTGAGTATCGCCATATCTCTCTATATTTAACTACACGTTATATAGAAGCTTCAGCAAAATTATGACCAAACTAGAGAAAGTATGCCTGATAAAGCCTAAGCAGAGCAACCAACTAGCGAGGAAACGGCGGGAACAAAGGGCTAAGGTTGGAAAACAACCGGCACTTCAAGCCAGAGTTCTTTCTCAGAGATGCCTGAGGGGAAACCAGGATAAGGCGCTTGGCTTTTGGCCGCCTTAACCGCCTCCAGATCAAAAGCCTCGGTACCTGAAGGCTGGGAAAGCTCAATCTTGTCCAGGCTACCGTTCGGCTGCAAGCGTAGCCGCAGCCGGACAGTTCCCGATGTCTTAAGCGATTTCTCCCGATCGGGATAAGTAATGGCGGAAGTGATCTTCTGCTGAATTTGCCGGGCGTAATTGACGTAAGGATCCGACGAGGAAGCCGTGACCTGGCTCACGGCCTTTGCTTGTTGAAGCGCGGCCTGATAAGCGCCTTCCTTGGAAGCATCCGGCACAATCTCCGGGGTAACGGTGATAACAAGCTCCACGCGCTCCGTTGTATTCTGTGGCGTCCGGAACAGGCGGCCGAGCACCGGGATATCTCCCAAACCAGGCACCTGGCTTACCGCCTCCGACTCGTTCACATCGAGTAGGCCGGCGATAAAAATGGTCTCTCCTGAATTGGTGGTTACCTCCGTGCTTGTGCGCCGGACCTGAAACCCGGGCACCAGAATCGTTTGGTTGCCTACCGGCACGCTCAAACCAACGGTGTTATTGATATCGGACACTTCGGCCTGCAAAAGCGTGGTGATCTTTCCCTGCTGGCTGGGATGCGTGGTATGCACGGTGGGGGTCATCTTGAGGATAACGCCGGTTTGTTTGTACTCGATCGTGGCGCTCACTGAGTCCGAGCTCACGCCGACCGTGGTTGCCTTAAGCACGGGAACTTCAACGCCGATAAAAGAAGAAGCCTCTTTGCCGCTGATTGTGACGAGCCTCGGCTCGGAAAGCAGGCGCGCTTTGTTGCGCTCAACAAGCGCCTGGAGCGCCCAGGATAGAACCGTCCGAGAATTCGATACGCCGATGCGCGTCAGATTGTCGCTGATGCTCGCCGGCGACATCTCTTCTTCCGTGATACGGAGCGAATCGCTCCAATCCACACCCAGCTCTTGAAGATCATCACGGTTTAGCTCCAGCACCTTTACAGAGAGCTGGACAAGAGGCGGCAAATCTTTCGGTTCTTTGTTAAGCGTTACCAGATTCAGGGCATCCGAGAAGCCGGTAACCAATGTAGAGAGAGACTCTAATTGCTGTTCGGTATCCACGCTGCCGACGAGCAGGACCTTGTCTTGCTGGAGATCGACCTTCACGTCCTCCATGCCCTGCATATCGCCGAGCAGCCGCTTTAATTCCTGGGCTGTTTGGACGGGGCGAGAGTCTCCGATGGTGAGAAGGACCTCTTGCTTTCCTTTATCATCCCAAATCAGGAGATTCGTGAAGCCGGTCCGCTTGGCCTGGATCAGCAGCTCATTCGAGGAAACAATGGTGACATCGGCGATTTCCGGGTTCCCGATCGCGACGCGCTGCACATTGTTGACAAGGATGGTCTCCACGCGGTCAGGAGTGAGAGGCAGCGTGCGCGTCGGCACTTTGGGAGCGGAAAGCGCGGGCGCTCCAGGACCGTCCGCATCCTGGGCAAGAACAAGCAGGGTCGGCAATGCCGCCAGAAGCGCCACTGCCGTGCCGATGAGCGCCGAACGCAAGACCGCTTTCATTGCTGGGAGATAGGTACCGCCTTCCGGTCAAGCCCCTTGAAAACCTCGATTTGACGCTTTGTTTCCGGATCGCTGACGGCTTTGTCGCCGAGCACCGCCTTGAGAAGCGCTCGCTTGTTAGCGGGAATAGGCTTGCCGGCCTTTTCCTTATCTTCTTTTGCGACAAGGCTGAGCTGAATTTCGCCGTTCCTCCGGGCGAACAGCAAGAACGAGGTTTCATCCGGACTCAGAGCCAGCGTAGCCGTGCTGCCGCGCGAGCGGGCTTGGCCTTCAAGGCCCTTGCTCCCCATCAACTGATCATCAACGGCGAGCACGGGGACGCGCTGGAAGATCGCAAGCGTCACCGGCTCGCCGTTGGGATTGCTTTCGGTATTCTGGAAGGTCCAGAGAACATCAACGACGTCCCCGGGCTTAATGAAGCCTCCGACGCCGGAAATCTCGTCTAGCTCGATCGTGACCGCGCGCTTGCCGGTCGGCATGAGTTCCGAGAGCTTTAAGCTCGCCGGACCTTCATCCTTCGGCTCTTCGCCCTTTGGCCGGAGCTTATCGCGCAGCAGCGGCTCGCCCGGTGAGAAAGGCACCTTCGTCACCAAGCCAAGCACGTCTTCCGCGCGATCCGTCGCGCTGGGCTGTATGAACTTCTCGGAGACTGCCCGCATCCCGATATCGTCCGTGGTCAGGGCATGCCCCTCCGGCAACTGGCCGCGGGAAACAATGACCTGTACGGGCCTTCCAAATTCTTCCAGCATCTTCTGCCTCTCGGCATTAATCACAGCGCGCTGCTGCTGCAGAAACATGTTGGTGAGCAGCACAGCGGCGCCCCCGAGAATAGCCATGAAGATCCAAGGAAGAATACGCTTCACGGTTTAACTCACTGTTTGACTTGTTCCAACCGATCGTTGAATCGGTCGATCTTCGCGTTTTGCTTCAGGTTCACGATCGCTTCTTGGACCTTCTGAATGGTCAGATAAGCCTTGATATTGTCATGAACAGCGGCGAGATCGCGCTGCTGCCCTTCCTTCTTTTCGGCGAGCTGAAAAATGTAGAACTTTCCATCGGCGCCTTTGGCGTAGTTGCTGATTCCGTTGACGTCAGCGACGGAGAAAGCGGCCGATTCCAGCGCCGGTTCGAGCACGGCCACGCCTGCGTCATCCGCATCTTTGACGGTGCGGTAAACCAACGCGGCATCCTGTCTCCGCATGATCGACTTGGGCATCAGACCGCCTTCAGCAGCCTCAGGGCCCTCGGAAATCTGCTGGGCCAGCGCTCCGAAGTCCGAAGACTCCCCATATAAGGAAGCCATCGCCCGCTTGGCGGCAGCCTCATCCGCTACCACGATTCGGCGAAGCTGAACCCGCGGCGGCTCACGGAACTGCTCGGGCTTCTGGCTGTAAAACTTCCCTATGTCTTCTTCGCCGACCGTCAACTTATCTTGCATCGACTTAGCCCACTCTTGCGTCATGAGCTGCCTGCGCGCGTAAGCCATTTTTCGCTGCGCATCGGGATTTTGGTCCAAGCGAGCGCCTAAAGCAGCTTGGGTCATTACTTCGCTGTTGATCAGGTCTTCAAGCAAGGCCTGCAGTTGGTCTTTGCTGATGGGCTTCCACTGCTGGCCGGCTCCCTGGACCAGCGATTTCAACTCCTGTATCCGAAGCTCGATGTCGCCCGTCGACAAGGGGACGCCGTTGACGCTAGCCACCACTTCCCCCTGTGGAATCGAAGAAACCGGAGCGCTGGTCGCCGTGGAACCGCTGCCTGACTGCGCAGGCTGCTTATTCTTGTTGCTGGAAAGCTTGTCGCACCCCGTCAAAAAACCTGCAAGAATAAAGACGAAGAAAAACGAAAAAAAGGTCGTACCCCGTAGATGCTTCATTTGTACTTTGCACACCCCCGTCATGTTTTCATCCACGTCGGTATTGCCACATTATTCATTGCAAACTTTTGAAGGCATTTCGGCCGAACACCGGTAGAGCGACAAACCGCCTCCAACTTGCCGTCCGAAGAGAACCCTTGCGCGTCGAGCGAGAAGAGTTCTTCCAATTGAAAACCCTCCTGTGTGTTGCCCATGACTTGGGCAATCGACACAATGCGACGGCTGCCGTCGGCGAATCTCCCGACGTGGATAACGAGATCCACCGCGCCCGCAATCTGACGCCGGCACACGGAAGGCGCAACGTCCAGACCGCTCATGAGCATCAGGGTTTCCAGCCGTTCCAGCGCCCCGAGGGTGGTATTGGCATGCAGAACGGTTATGAAGCCATCATGTCCGGACTGCATGGCCTGCACTATGTCCAGCGCTTCCCCTCCGCGCGCTTCACCAAGAATAATGCGATCCGGGCGCATACGCAATGCATTCTTTACGAGCTCCCTCAACGGAATCTCGCCCTTGCCTTGGACATTGGCGCCCTTTGCCACCATGCGCACCCAGTTCTCGCGGCCGGGCAGTTCCAGCTCCGGCACGTTCTCGATGGTGATGATGCGCTCACCGGCGACGATGTTTGCGCAAAGCGCGGTTACAAGCGTGGTCTTGCCGGTGGAAGTTCCGCCGGAAATAATGCAGTTCACTTTAGCCCGCACGGCGCCCGAAAGAAATTCCGCCGCTTGGGCGCTGAGCATGCCGGCTTGGACGAGTTCGTCGAGCGTCCAATCCTTTACCTTCTTGCGGATGGTCACCACCGGACCATTCAGGACGAGCGGCGGGATGATCACATTGATGCGCGCGCCGCTAGGCAGCGTGGCGTCGCACAGCGGATCGGACTCGCTCACCCCGCGGCCGACGGCTGAAAGCATCCGTTCAATCACTCGCATGAGATGCGCGTCATCCGAAAAGGACGGCTGAACACGCTCGATGCGGCCGTTGCGCTCCACAAAAACGTGGGCGTGGCCGTTGACCATGATTTCGCTCACGGAGCCATCGTTCAGGAGGAGGTCCAAAGGACCCAAACCAACCACCTCGTCCAGGATCTCGCGCACAAGCAGCTGGGGGTCTTCTTGGGCAAGCGGCACTTTGAGGTCTTCCGGCACGGATTTCAGGCCTTGGAGAAGCCTGTCCTCCCATTCGGAGCGGGCCGCGGCTGTGGTAGGAGATGCTCCGCCTGCGTCGAGCAGGTCTACAACCCGCATTTTAAGCCAGTTGCGCAGCAGCACCTTGGGTGGCTTGTTGGATGAAGAACCGCTGCGATCGCGCGGCTGTTTCAAATCGTGTATTGGATCCATTGTCTCTGGCATCGCGATGGCATAGGCGTAGCCCCAACCGGATTCGAACCGGTGTTTTCTGGCTGAGAACCAGACGTCCTGGGCCAGGCTAGACGATGGGGCCAGACGGGACGATAGTGCCCCTTTCTAGCATGGAAACCAGGCAACGTCAAGAAAGACCGCTCTTAGCCGGTTTTCCGGACCGGCGCCTGCATTCCGACCATCATGTGGAACTCAGCCGGGTGTTTGACGTGCGAAATCGCCGTGTCGTACGAGACCAACTTGCGCTCAAAGAGCGTTTTGATCGTGGAATCCATGGTGCACATGCCGTGCTGGGCGCCTGTCTGCAAGGTCGTGGTGATCTGCTCCGTCGCATGCTCCCGGATGAGGTTGCGCACCGCGGAAGTGCAGACCATCACTTCATATGCCAGCACGCGCCCGCTTCCATCGGCGCGAGGCAGCAACTGCTGAGAAATAACCCCTTGCAAACAATCGGCCAACTGCACTTTGATTTCCTCTTTCTGGTTTGGCGGGAAGATATCGATGATGCGGTCAATGGTCTGCGCGGCATCGGGCGTGTGCAGCGTCGCGAACACGAGGTGCCCTGTTTCCGCGGCCGTGATCGCGGTGGAGACAGTTTCCAGGTCGCGCATCTCGCCGACGATGATCACGTCCGGGTCCTGCCGAAGCGCGTGCCGAAGCGCATTGGCAAAGGATTTCGTATCGCTGTGGACCTCTCGCTGCTTGACGATCGACAACTCGTTTTTGTGAACGTATTCGATCGGGTCTTCGACGATCACGATATGCTGCCGGCGCTCGCGGTTGATCAGATCCACCATGGCGGCCATGGTGGTCGATTTCCCGACCCCCGTTGGCCCGGTGATTAGCACAAGGCCGTTGGGCCGGCGGGTAATCTACGCCACGACCGGCGGCAGACCCCGCTCGGGCAGCGGCGAGGTGCGGTTGGGCCACCACCGCAAGG
>OBEQ012305665.1_pt1 | contig 13895 bp, 12 predicted proteins | sample 1670901 | NCBI WGS metagenome assembly OBEQ01 (sample SAMEA104232315, study PRJEB22302) | groundwater metagenome | biome: forest; feature: aquifer; material: groundwater | place: USA | collected 2011-08-07 | depth 5.4 m
AGGAGTAGCCGAATTGTCGCCCGACCCAAAAAGGGGTTGCAAAATACCCATCGTAAGAATTGTTCCTACAACTGAAACAATAAAACTTAAAACCACCGCAAAAACTACAATTTGTTTAGTTGTGGGCTGATTATCGTCCATGAGTAATCGCGAATATACGAATTTTATTCAATATACGAATTATTATACGACAGCCTTGTAATTTTCCTCAACTTGTTTCCACTTAACTACATTCCAGAACGCATCAACATACTCATTTTTTCTATTCTGCCGTTGTAAATAAAAGGCATGCTCCCACATATCTATACCAAACACAGGGACATCCCCATTTATGATAGGAGAATCTTGATTAGGTGTGGTTACAATCCTTAATTCTTGATTTTTATTTACGATAAGCCAGCACCATCCACTGCCAAAGATGCCTAAAGCAGCTTTTGTAAATTCTTCCTTAAACTTTACAAAACTTCCAAAAGAATGACTAATAGTATCTAAAAAGTTTCCGATGGTTCCGTCTCCTGATTTCGGCCCCATAATCTGCCAGAAAAGAGAATGATTTAAATGCCCTCCGCCATGATTTTTTAAAGCCGTACGGTCGGCCTCTTCTACCGGAAGCCGAGGAAGCTCACGCATCAAATCTTCGAGTTTCCTCTCTGCGAGCGCGGGATATTTTTCTAAGACAGCATTAAGTTTGTCAATATAACCCTGATGGTGTTTAGTGTGATGAATTTCCATAGTCCGCGCGTCAATATAGGGCTCAAGAGCGTCATAAGAATAAGATAATGATGGAAGTTGATATTTCATTGTTATTAATTTTTAATTTACAATTTACAATTAATGACTCAATTTCTCAATTTTTAAAAAGTTTGAAAATTAAATCATTGGAAATTTATTGAAAATTGATAATTGATAATTGAAAATTCTTTCTAAGGATAAATTTGCTTGCCCTCTTCGTCAAAAATTATGATGGCGCGGGTGGGGCAGGATTGAGCGGCTAAAAGTATAGCTTCATCATCCGCTCCTTTACTATTATAGACAACCGCTTTATTTTCTGAATCAAGTTCAAAAACTCCGGGGGCTACGGCAATGCAGGAGGCGGCGCCAATACAAAGATTTCTATCTACGACAATCTTACCTATTTTAATAGGTTTTTTCTCTACTGGTTTTTGGTTTTGATCAACGTTTAAATCTTCCATAATTGACGAGAGATCTTAACTTAGAACACTATATCACAAAAAAACTAAAAAAGCATCTTTAAGCCCGAACGTAAAGCTTCTAGGGACAGCAGGACACACCGGATTCTCGCGGGTGTCGGCTTTTCCCCATATAAAGAAAGTAAATCTTCTTTTCTAAATTTCTCAAGCTCTTTTTTATTTTTTCCGAGAAGCGCGGAGCATAAAATATCGGCCGAAGCAGTCATTAAAGCGCAGCCCTCGCCGCTGAATCTTGCTTCCGCCACTTTTTTCTTTTCCGGATCAAATTTAAGAAAAAGAGTTAATTCGTCCCCGCAAAGATCATTGATAACTTCGCCCTGCAAGTCAGGATTTTGCATCTCCCCGCGATGACGAGGGAAACGGCATCTTTCAATTATTTCTTTTCGGTAAAGGGTCATTTTGTTCTAACTTTTATTCATCCTTTCGTTCTAATCTTGCGGCTTCGGACAAATTAAGGTCGCTCGCCAGGGGATCCTCTCCAGCAAAGCTGGTTTCCCTCTGGCTGCGCTCCCTTAATTTGTATCCTCGCCTCCACAATTCCATTCAAGAGTGAATGAAAAGATAGGTTTTTTTATTAATTCAGAATTTGCGCGACCGAGGCATATAGTCTCCAGACAATAGGAAGATGAAGTTTGCTGGGGTTCCGAGCGGAGCGAGGAAAACTTCATCTTCCTCTTAGTGAGCGGACCGCTGGAGTCCGCGATACGGGTCTGGAGACTATATGCCGAGGGAACCGCACTAAGTTAAACGTTAAAAAGTTTAACCAACTTTTTCAAAGACTTCACCACTCTTTCAATGTCTTCTTGATCATTATATAGATAGAAACTGATACGGCTAGAAGCCGGAATCTTCAGTTTTTTATGCAAGGGCTTGGCACAGTGATCCCCCACCCTTATCATAATTCCCTCTTCATTCAAAAAACTTCCAATATCATGCGGGTGGATACTCTGAATCACAAAAGAAATTACTCCGCTTCTTTTTCTAATATCTTTCGGGCCAAGCACCGAAAGCATGGGAATCTCGGCCAATCTTTTCATCGAAAAAATAAGAAGCTCTTTTTCGTGAGCGCGAATTTTTTCCATTCCTATTTTTTCCAGATACTTTACCGCCGCCCCAAGACCAATCGCACCCGCAATATGCGGCGTGCCTGCTTCAAAACGCCAAGGGGGCGGTTTAAAACTGCTGAATTTTAAATCAACATCTTCAATCATCTCGCCGCCGGTCAAAAAAGGCGGCATTTTTTCAAGCAATTCGCGGCGTCCCCATAAAACCCCGATGCCCGTTGGCCCAAGCATTTTGTGCCCGGAAAAAACCAAAAAATCGCAACCCAAATTTTTAATATTTACCGGCAAGTGCGGCACGCTTTGCGCCGCGTCCACTACCACTATCGCCCCTGCCTCGTGAACTTTTCGAGCAACTTCTTTAATAGGATTTATAACCCCTAACACGTTAGATACGTGGGTCAGTGATACAATCTTGATTTTTCTCTCTTTAAGAAAGGTTGTAAAACTTTTTGCACCCCACTGTAATTCTCCGGTTTCTAGATCAAAAGGCAGAAAAAATAAATTTACTTTTTTTCTTTTAGCCAGCTGCTGCCAAGGAACAAGATTAGCGTGATGCTCCATCTCGCTTAGCAAAACCCCGTCTCCTTCACGCAAAAAACTATCACCATAACTTGAAGCGATAAGATTCAAACCCTCGGTGGCGTTACGGACAAATATTATTTCTTCGGGTTTTGCTGCGCCGATAAATTTTTGCATGATCTTGCGCACATCTTCATATTCTTGGGTGGCTTTTTCAGACATAACATAGACCCCGCGGGAGATATTGGCCGAATACTTTTCATAATACTCTCGCATTGCCCCAAGCATAACTTTGGGTTTTAAACTGGTTGCCGCCGAATCGAGATATACAAAAGGCCGCGTTTTAACGCGAGAAAAAATCGGAAAGTCTTTGCGAATGTTTTTACCTAGTTCCATTGGCTTTGCAAAAAACCATTAACTATAAGCCTTCTTGCTTCATCCAAAGAAAGGCCGCGGCTCTGCAAATAAAAAAGTTGCCTTTCATCAATTTTTCCGACCGAAGCTTCATGGGAAGCAGAAGCAACTTTTTTGGTAAGTACTTCCAGCCGCGGGATGGGCCGCGAGCGCGCTTTATCCGAAAGTAAAATAGCTTTGTAAGAAAGAAAACCCACTGCACCCACCGCTCCTTTTTCCATCCTGACCAGACCATCAAAAAAAGAAGAGGAGGAATCAGCAAGGGCGACTCGGAAATTTACCCGACAAATGGTGTGCGGAGCGCGCTGAATCACCGAAAGTTTGATATCCTGCATACCAGAATCACGACCTAAAAAAATTCCCCGTAAATTCAACGACGCCCCCTCGCCCGAGAGGATAACTTCCAAATTCAATTTCGGGTTTTCGCCGATAAAAACCGATACTTCTCCGCCCTGAATTTCTATTTTTTCTTCAGTGCAATCGCGCGGGATTGTTATTATTTTATTTTCGCCCGCAGAGATAATCATCCTATACTGCCGGCTATTTCAAGCCGAATCAACTGATTTAATTCCAGAGCAAAATCCAGCGGCAACTCTCGAGAAATTGGATCAAGAAAACCAGAAAGCATAAGATCAAGCGCTTGATCCTGGTTAAACCCTCGGCTTCGCAAATAAAACAATTGTTCATCAGTAATTCTATTTACGGTTGCTTCGTGCATTAACGAGACATCATCCTCGTAAACTTCAAGGTAAGGATAAGTATCGGACTGGGAAATTTCGTCAACAAGCATCGCGTCACACTGTACATGGGATTTGGAGCCGTAGGCGCCCTTGGCAACTTTTAAAAGACCCCGATAACTTGATCTCCCTCCGCCCATCGAAATTGATTTTGCAATAACTCGCGAACTCGTATAAGGAGCGCCGTGTATAATTTTAGCTCCGGTATCTTTCCATTGCCCGGGACCGGCAACGGCAACATTCAAATGCCTGGCTGAAGCGCCTTTTCCCAAAAGTATGGACATAGGATAAAGCATAGTTACTTTGGAGCCAAGAGAGCCGCCCACCCATTCCATTTTGCCGTCTTCATAAACCAGCGCGCGTTTGGTATTTAAGTTATAAACATTTTTGGACCAATTTTGAATGGTGGTGTAACGAGCGCTCGCTCCCGGCTTTACAAAAATTTCTACCACCGCCGAGTGCAAAGAATCGGTGGAATATCTAGGCGCGGTGCAACTTTCAATATAATGGACCGATGAGCCCTCTTCAGCAATAATTATCGTATGTTCAAATTGTCCCGACTGCGGAGCGTTCATGCGAAAATAAGTCTGCAACGGCATAGTAACTTTAACTCCCTTGGGAACATAGACAAAAGATCCTCCGCTCCAGACCGCTCCATGCAAAGCCGCCAATTTATGATCGGCAATCGGAACACAGCGAGTCATGAAATATTCTTTCACGAGGTCTGGATATTTTTGCACGGCGGTGTCAGTATCGGTGAAAATAACTCCCAATTTTTCCCACTGCTCCTTGAGTTTGGCGTAAAATCCTTCTGATTCGTACTGGCCCACGAAACCTGCCAAAAGTTTCTGCTCCGCTTGCGGCAAGCCAAGAAGATTATAGACAGACTTAATATCCTCCGGCACCTCGTCCCAACTTTTAAATTTCCTGTCTTCGGGACGGATAAAAAAAGTTATGTCACTAAAATTAAGGCCGGATAAATCAACCCCCCAAGTGGGCATAGTTTTTTTGACAAAAATTTTGTAGGCGGCGAGCCGTTTCTCCAGCATCCAGCTAGGTTCACTTTTTAGCCAGGAGATTTCCTCCACTATTTTTTCGGAAATCCCTTTAGCGGTGCGCGAAACCCAACGTTCAGGACTCGGCTTTTCCCACTCTTTAATATTTAACTTTAAAGACTGCTTTGTCATAATTAACTAACGCAATAATTTTAATAAGTATTGAGCGGCTGCGGTCGAGGCATATAGTCCTCCAGACAATAGGAAGATGAAGTTTGCTAGGGTTCCGAGCAGAGCGAGGAAAACTTCATCTTCCTCTTAGTGAGCGGACCGCTGGAGTCCGCGATGCGGGTCTGGAGACTATATGCCGAGGGAACCGCAGCCGCCTTTTTCAAAAAACTTTTCAAAACCCAACTCTTCAATTGCGCTGATCAACTCGGCCCCCCCGCTTAAAACAATTTTTCCTTCATTCATAATATGAACAAAATCTGGCTTCAACTTCTCCATAATTTTCCCGTAGTGGCTAATTAAAAGTAAACTGTTTTTAGCTGATCGAAAATTACGCAAAGCTTCCGAGGCCGCATTCAAACCATCCACATCAAGGCCGGAATCAAATTCATCAAGCACGGCCAGCTTAGGCTGAAAAATCTGCAGCTGCAAAATTTCACTTCGTTTTTTTTCTCCCCCTGAAAAACCTTCATTGACGTTTCTGGTAAAAACCGTATTGGGCATACGCAAAGCCGCAGCGGCCTGACTAATCTCTTTTTGAAATCCCTCTTCTCCTTTGGTAAGCCGACCGGTGCTGGCTAAAACACTCCGTAAAAAAACATCCATAGCAAGGCCGGGAATTTCCGCGGGGTATTGAAAACCAAGATACATTCCCCTCTTAGCCCTATCTTCCGGCGGCAGGGAAGTTATATCTTCACCGTCTAGAAAAACTTTACCGCCAGTAACAAGCAGATGCGGATCGCCAAGCAACACTTGCGCAAGAGTGCTTTTACCAGAACCGTTAGGGCCCATAAGCAAATGGGTTTGGCCTAAATCAATTTGCAAATCAACCCCGCGCAAAATTTCCTTCTCGCCTATGTCCGCATGAAGACCTTGTATAACCAACAATTGATTCACCCCGTTAGAAATTGATGTTACCATAATTAATCTTTATTTTATACCCCCCGTCAATTAATTTAAGGAATTTCTAACGGGGTTTACTTCTTAAAAAATTTACAAAAAAATCTCGCCCCTCTTTATGTCTTAAAATATGGAAAAGCGGAGGAAGAAAAGAAAGAAAAATTATCAGTAAGACCAGGGGGACAATGTAACGATCAACATTAGGAACCACGCTGCCCAACCAGTAGCCAAACAAGGTCAAACCAATCGCCCAAAAAATTCCTCCGAAAATATTATAAAGAAGAAAAGTTTGATAACGCATCTTTCCAACCCCGGCGAGAATCGGCGCGAAAGTACGCACTACCGGAATAAAACGCGCCAGGATTATTGTTTTTCCTCCATGCTTCTCGTAAAAAGCACGCGCCCGCTCGAGGTGATCTTTACGAAAAAACAGCGATTCTTCTTTAAAAAATATTCTGGGACCAACCTTTTTTCCAAAAGCATAGCCAAAAGAATCTCCCAGCACGGCGGCCAAAAAACATACCAAAATCAAAATCCAGATATTGAAAAAGCCCTGGGAAGCCAAAAAACCGGCGGTAAAAAGCAAAGAGTCCCCTGGCAGAAAAAAACCAAGCAAAAGCCCGGATTCGGCAAAAACAATGCCAAAAAGGCCGAGAAAACCCGTAGCCTTAATTAATTCGGAAAGTTGAAAACCAAGCAGCGACTCCATAAAAAGATAATATCAGATTTTATCTATCTTATATACCCTGAACACTTCCTCTCCTCTTTTGTTCAAAATACTATGATAAGACAAACCTCTTACGAATTCACGGATAGATGCCGGGGGTTCAAGGTTGGTCATAACTATAAAATAAAATTTTTTGAAGCCGGACTTAGCAAAATAATCTTTGCCATTTTTTCCGATAATCCCGAAATAATCATCCAAGGGTATAACCGGCCAGCCATGATAAGTCATTAATCTTTCTAAAACCCAGAGCTTAGCCCCGTCGTCAAAATTACCATAATAAACTATCAGCGCCGGGTATGGCTTTAGTCCCGCCTTTCTTGCTTTAAGCAAATCCGCATCTCTGACTTTTTCCAAAAATTTATACTGCATATCAAAAACCCTTGCTGGCATTTTACCGGCCAACTCTTTTTTTAAAAAAGAGTTCAAATCATTATAGCCCCAATTATAATTTTCGTAACGGATTTTGGAAAAAGTCCAAGGATAATTACTCCAAGGATAATAAATAATCTGGCTATTAATCGAATAAAACGCTTCCCAAATTAACCAGGCGGCAAAAATAACTAGCGCGGTTTTACGCCAGACAAATTTTCTTTCAAGAAATTGATACAAACTAACTAGCCATACCGCAGAAGCAAGCGCCACCAAAGGCGCCAGCATTGTTAAAAACCTAAAAGAGGGACCGATAAAAAAAAGCAAAACCGTTAGAAAAAAAATAGAAAGAATAAGAAAAGCATTTTTACGAAAAGCGTTTTGGGGATCTTTAAATACCGCTACCGCCAATCCAACCAACGACAAGCCAAAAACTAAAAGTAAAGCCCAGGAATTAGAAGCGACCAGACGGGGCATAAAATTACGAGCTCGCTCCGCTAACGTGCCTATTTCTTTGCCCGGGGCCACCCTCCACACTTCCGGATTTTGCCCAAAAAGATAGGAAAACTGGAAGTCAAAATGGCCAACGGCTTGATAAAGCTTGAGGTTATAAAGAATCACCGGGCTAAAAATTAAAACCGCCAACAACACCCCTATCCACAACTTTTTGTTCAGTAATTTACCTCGATTAAAAATTAAAAGATAAGTAAAAAAGACAGGAATTAAAACAAAAGAATTATATTTAATAAGAAACGCCAGCCCAAGACTTATACCAGCCCAGATAAAATAATTATCTTTCTTAAGAGCTTTGAGGAAAAAATAAGACGTAAGCAACAGGAAAAAGATAACATAAGACTCTTGCAAACCGGTACGGGAAATATAGACGTGATTTACCGTAAGAGCCAAGATGAGACCTGAAACCAAGCCAACCGTACGAGAATACAACAAAAAACCTATAAGATACAAAATATAAACAGAGGCGACGCCCAAAAGAGCCGAGGGCAGACGAAACGCAAAATTATTCTCTCCAAAAACTTTCAGAAAAAAATGCTGCACCCAAAAAACCAAAGGCGGGTGGTCGTGGAAAGAAAGCTTGGTCCAGAAAGGAATGTTAGGGTCAAACCACTCAAGCGGAGTCGTTTGAAATTCAGCATGATCAAAATCCAACAGACCAAGAGCGCGGAAAGCATAAAAAACTTCGTCATTCATCGTATCCCCTCTCTCCAAACCCCAAAACCGCAAGATAGCTGCGACGATCAAAACTATAATAATGAGTTGTTTTTTACCCATGTAGCTTCAGAAACAATACTTTAAAAAAACTTTCCAAAATTATGCCCAAGTTAAATTTTGAAACACCGACTTTTCTCTCGGTAAAAGTTATGGGAACTTCAACTATTTTATAACCCCGCTGCTGGGCTTTATAAGTAGTCTCAATCTGAAAATTGTAGCCCACCGAATTCAAAGAGTCCAAATCTATATTTTCCAAAACTTCCCGGCGAAAACATTTAAAACCACTCGTAAGATCGTGATAGGGCAGGCGCAAAATAAAACGCGCATAAAGATTGCCAAAACGGCTTATTAGTCTGCGAAAAAAACTCCAGTTTTCGATTTTTCCACCAAAGACATATCGAGACCCCAAAACTAAATCGCATCTTTTGATATTTTCCAAAAACTGCGGAATGACGACAGGGTCATGCGATAAATCAGCATCCATTTGCACAATAAAATCTGGCCGGTTTTCTGCCAGAAAAATAACTTTTTTAAAAGCAAGAACATAGGCCGAGCCAAGACCGCTTTTTTTTTCACGATGAATCACTTGCAAAGGGTATTTTTTAGAAAGTTCCTCCGCCAACTCTCCAGTTCCATCAGGAGAATTATCATCAATCACAACCATCTTAAGACCCGGGATCTTGAGGCCAAAAACATCCTCTACCAGAACTTTTAAATTATTTCTTTCGTTGTAGGTTGGCACCAAAACTACTATTGATAGCATAATAAAAAATATACACCAGAGAAAAGAAATGCGCCATTGCCAACCGTCGAATTATTAGTTAACAAAACCTCTCTTTTCTAAAGAGAGGTTTTGTGTATTAATCCAGCGCAAGTTTATCTAAAGTCAAAGAGTGCTCCCAAAACTCCAGCCATCTCGCGCATAGAAGTCCAAACTTTTGCCAAGAAATGCGCTGTGTATTGAACCCTAACCACGCAGTAAGATCCATTCCAATCGTGATTTGAAGGACAATGTTGTAATGAAGATACAGGACTTGGACTAGGAGAAGTTGAATTTACACAAGCGCTTCCGCTCCAATATTGGCCGCTCGGACAAGTAGTGCTTGGAGACGGAGAAGGATACGGGGATGGGGAAGGAGACGGAGCTGAACTTACACACGAACTCCCGTTCCAATATTGGCCGCTCGGACAAGAGGTGCTCGGAGACGGAGACGGGGACGGAGACGGGGACGGGGACGGGCTACTACTTGTTTGCGGAGAACTCCAACACCCTCCGTTATACCAATACCAACCAGAAGATCCACAAACGGCTGAATTAAAACAATTAGCAGGAGTACTACAGGCCGTAGAAGAAGGACTGGTTACGCAAGCCGAACCGCTCCAATATTGGCCCGAGGGACAAGTCGTCGGAGATGGATACGGAGTAGAAGTTGGACAGGTATAAGTTGCGCCGCCACCAAACGGCTGACAAGTTGAAGTATTACTATCTGACATACAATAACTCCCCATATTATGATAACCCGAAAGACAGCTTGAAGAAGGATACGGAGATGAGGATGGATAGGGTGAAGAAGTGGGAGTACCGCTACAGCCGATCGCGGGATATGCGGAACAAGCATATAAAGTACCGTTGTTGGTTCGATATTGAGTCATATCCGAACTGAAACAATTACCGCTTGAGTCCATAGGATGCCAGCCAGATCCATAACGAGTTTGGCAATCACCCGAAGGATAAGGAGACGAAGAAGGGTATGGAGATGAAGATGGATAAGGTGAGGACGACACGCAAGCCGAGCCGTCAAAGTATTGACCGGCTGTACAAGCTGCGGCCCTGCTACATTTTGCAGGATCGGGCATTCCGAAATCCGCACTTGCATAATCACCCGATCCGGGCATCCAGATATTGGCACCCGAAGATACATTGGCACAGGATTGTTTCAAAGATTCGATGCGAGTCGAAACCGCGTCACTTCTAACCCAAGAACGGAGCCCCAGAGAATTCCAAATTTGTTCTCGCTGTCCTGATGGCGGAGTTGGAGAAACGTAAGAGCCGGAACAACCAGTCGTCGGAGTGGCAGTGCAGGAATATAATGTCCCGTTGGCGGTTTTATAATTTCTCATTTCCGGATCAAAACAGTTACCGTCAGAACCCATAGTATGCCAGCCGCTTCCATAACGAGTTGCACAGTCAGTCCCTCCCGGATAAGTAGTAGATCCTCCCCATGGTTTGCCAAGCCGCACACATTCAGCTTGCGCTTGCGCATAAAGAGTAGTTCCCGGAGGTCCACTGCCCGGAGCCTGCCCTCCACAATAAGTGCCAAGAGCAGCGTCGTCTCTAGCTACAAAACCGGTCGGAGGAAAAGTATAAGGATATGTTACGGGGGAAGGAGGAGGGAGATAAGTCGGATACGGTGGTAAGTAAGTGGGTATAGGCACAGGGACATTAACCGCCGCCTCATTATCATCTTCAGCTCCCTCACAACCAGTGTCTGACGGATAGTCAACCTTACCATCCCCGTCATTATCTCGGCCGTCTGAACATTGAACCGTTACTCCCAACTTTGGGCAGATATTATTATCCCAAGCAAAATGCCCTTTTACCGATATACAATAGGTTCTTGCCGTTTCCGCGTTATTGGCCGTGTAACCGGCAGCAAAGAAATAAGGGAATACTATAGAAGAAGACGCAGCAACACATTTTGCACCGTCCCAATATTGCCCGCTCGCGCACTTGGAGGTTGTAAGAACACATCCCTTGCCATCCCAATATTGATCAGGAGGACACTGCAAAGAAGTATCTTTATAAACACAGGTGGAACCGTTCCAATATTGAGTCTCAAAACAATCTTTGGCTGTAATTCCACTCACGCAAGCATTGCCGTTCCAATACTGCCCTTGCGGACAAGAAGGAGTTACTGAATCACGCGGCGCACAAGAGTAATAAGTACCGCATTCAGACGAACTATAAGTCACTCTTTTTTCCTGTCCAGCCGGACAACTATCTACCGTTGGTAAAGTCGGACAGGTTTGTCTTTCCGGAGGCCTAGTTTGTTGAAATGGAATACATTCGCTAAGTACAAAACATCCTTGCCCGTCTCTTGACTCTTGGCGATACTGACCATCAGGACAAGGCCTTGGGAAAACAGCCGGACAATAAGGCCGTCCGTAGGGTTGAGAGTAATTGGGCCCAAACTGCTGATTTTGTCCATTCTGCTGATTTGGTCCGTATTGAGAATATTGACCTCCTGACTGCGGATATGGCCCGCCAACCGGACCTCCAAAAGAAGGGATAGGAGGAGCCCCTTGCGGATTATCAAGCCAGGCCTGAAATTTCTTCAAAATTTCTTCTTTGTTAACACCCGGCGGCAGATTATAACCAGGACCTGAAGAAGTAAAACCAGTAGTTTGTCCGGGCGGCAACGCGCCGCTTATTCCGGACGGCGTAAACCCAGGAAATGCTCCTTCGCCGCGAAATCCGGAAGGCGGATTATCTCTTGAACCAAATTGCACATCAAAGGTATACTCGTATTTTTTCGCGGCATAATCCTTTTCAATAAAACCCTTTTTGGCCACTTCAGCCAGACAAAGCGAACCATTCTCACGGCAAAACGCATCCATCTCGGCAAAGCTTTTGAAAGCGCGATCTCCAATCTTAAGCCCTTCGCCACCCTTTCCAAATTCTTCTTCGGCGCGACGACGCGCTTCAAGCCCTTTACCGGCAAAAGAAATCTTTTGTTTAATATCATTTAAAATAACTTGCGCGCTGGGGAATTTTCGAGCAACTTCTTCTATTTTCGGCAAAGCCGCTTGCGCCGCTTTAACACACTGCTCGCCCAATTGAGGATTTGATTCGCAAAGATCGGGATTCGCAACTCCGCGCGCTCTCATCTCTTCGGTTACGATACGCTGCACTTCTTCCATCGCGCTAAACTCTTTTTGCTGATTTTCAGGAACAAAATTGCGGCAGGCCTTTGGATTTTGCTGACAAGCGTCAAAATCTATTTTCCCTCCCTGCTCTCTTACTTTTTTAACCATGCTAAGGGCGAAATCCTTATCTTGCGACCTTACAAAACCCTTGCTTACCATAAAATCCATTCCCCGTTCAATGGCTTCCACATTACCCTTTTTCATTTCCTCTTCCATATACTTTCCAATATCCGCGGGATTAGTAATGGTTTTCCCGTCAACAGTGGTAAATACCACGCTATCGGTGCGCTTATCATAATATTTAGCCGTATTTTGCACCTGCGAATAGGCATTTTCCAACTCCTTAACTCCGTCTTTGCCAAAGAATCGCTCTGCTATTTGCTTACAAACTGGAGGAATAACCCCGGTACCGGCGGCGCGAGCTTCTGACGTAGTGTTAAGACAAAAATTACCGCAACCATCAAGAGTGCCGTCACCGCATTTATAATCGCCTCCTTTCAAGGCCTCTTGCAATTGCAGAGAGCCATCCGAAGCTTGCGCGAGACGCTTTGTTTCTTCCGGCAAATAACGCTGGATTTCCTTACTTTTGGCAAGTTTGGCGCACGCCCGCAACAGTTCTACCGACGCAGTATCCGGATCCGAACTGCGGCAAGTATTAATATCCACCCCGATTTTCTGGGCTGTTTCCAAAATTACTTTTTTCTCCTCTACTTTGGCCGAAGTAAAATCCAGTTGTTTGGCAAGGGTAGGATTTTTATTAACCAGCTGATTGGCCAGACGATTCGCAACCCCGATTAAACAGATTTCGTCCGTACAATTTTTTAAATCTTCAACAATCTTTCCTTTTAGCTCTCCCAACACGGCGTTAACCTGTTTTTCTTCTTCCGGAGCATATAATTGATGTTTCTTGCCGATCTCGGCGCACTCTGTCAAAAACTTTTCCGTATTACAGATAGCGCGCGCCTGATCCACCCGCGTTACCGGCTGTCCATAGATCTGACTTAGATCCTCCAGAGCCGATTTTACTTTTGGGTCTTCGGCAACCGGCGTCGTATTGGCAGAAGGGGCAATTTGCGCCAAAACAAAAAGGGCTGGAACAAAAATTGTCCCAGCAATTATAACCAGATTAATTTTTTGCTTCATATTGAAAAAAGATGGTGATTCCATACAAATTTAAAAGGAATTACGATTATTAAAATGGGTTTAAAACCTTTTTTGCTTTTTCAAAAGGATTGGTTTCGACATTTTCAAGAGGATTAGAAACTTGAAAAGGATTAGCCGCTTTGGTCGCCTTTGCCGTTGCTTTTTTAGCAGCTCCTTCTTCCAGTTTTTTAATATCAGTTTCGGCCCGTTTATATCCATCACTGTCGCCTTTTAGATAACCGATATTACTGCCATACCAGTAGCCGCCAAAAGCCGCTACCAGAACAAAAATACCCGTAAGCAACCACTTTTTATTTAGACTTATATTGTTTTGATCCATATTATTGATAAATATAACTAAACCGCTGGCAAAACCGACGGTTTTTTTAAATTAAACCTTAAAAAACTTTTCTTCATAAGACCTTTTAAAT
>OBEQ012709750.1_pt1 | contig 13895 bp, 13 predicted proteins | sample 1670901 | NCBI WGS metagenome assembly OBEQ01 (sample SAMEA104232315, study PRJEB22302) | groundwater metagenome | biome: forest; feature: aquifer; material: groundwater | place: USA | collected 2011-08-07 | depth 5.4 m
AGCCAAACGGCTGGTTTTTTTATGCCAGAAAGGCGATACTAAAATGAGAAGAAAATATATGGACAAAGTAGTTGAGATAGAGAACTTAACTAAGATATTTACATTTTCGGTTAAGAATCCTGACAAAGGGTTCTTGGCTAACTTGTTCTCACCCCAAACGAAGTCAATTATCGCAGTAGATGACATCTCCTTTTCAATCGAGGAAGGAGAAACTTTGGCCTTCATTGGACCTAATGGAGCAGGTAAATCCACCACCATTAAGATTTTAACAGGAATACTTTACCCAACTTCTGGACATGTCCGGGTGCTTGGTTTAAACCCACAGAAAAACAGAAAGCAGCTAGCTTTAAATATTGGTACTGTTTTTGGTCAACGATCACAGTTGCTGTTTAATTTACCGTTAACAGAATCCTTTGAACTTTTTTCTAAGGTCTACGAACTTGACCGAGAAACTTATAAAGTTCAACGAGATAAGTTGATTGAACTGTTTGATTTAAATGAGTTTATTACCCAACCTGTGAGAAAGCTTTCACTTGGTCAAAGGATGAGGGCAGAGGTAGCTGTAGCTTTACTTCACCAACCACCAATTATTTTCTTGGATGAGCCAACAATTGGTTTAGATGTTGTGGCTAAAAGAAAGTTAAGGGAGAATCTCAAGGCTATCAACCAGGAGTTTAAAACCACTATCTTTTTAACCTCTCATGATGCTGGTGATATTGAATCTATTTGTGACAGGACTATAGTAGTAAATCATGGAAAGATAATCTTTGATGGCAGCACTAGTAACTTAAGGCGAGAATATTTGGATAAAAAGGTAATCAGGATTGATTTAGGAGATGACAATGATGAGGCTTTGGACTTAAAGAGGGATGGGATTAAGGCTCAAAGGAATAATAAGCATGAGGCAATTTTTGAGGTAGATACCAAGCAAACTTCGATTGATGATGTCTTAAAAGATGTTATTAGCGGGAAAAGCATCGAGGACATAACCATTGAAGATCCTCCCTTAGAGGAGATTATTGGAAGGATTTATGAAAACAAATAAATCAAATCCAGCAAATGCTATTGCCAAATATCTTAAGGTTTACCTAGTTTCAGTGAAAGAGGTGCTATTTTACCCCCAAAAAATGCAGGCAACTGTCTTATTAATACCAATAAGGGTGTTAGTCTTCCTTTTTATTTATGATTACGCCTTTAAGTATATCGGCAGACCGATTAATGGCATTAATGCCCAAATTGCAGTTTGGGGTATAGCGATCTACCAGGTCTTACTTTTTGCTCAGTTTAGGGGAATTTTTAGAACCATCAGTGAAGAAATAAAAAATGGTAGTTTAGAAACTCAATTAAACAAGCCTTATGAGTATTTATTCTACAAATTTTGGGAACATTTAGGGAAAGGTTCACCCAATTTTCTAGTTAGTTTAGCTGTAGTATTACCATTTCTACTCTTGTTTGTAGGAGGGGTTCCCGATACTTTTAGACTTACCAATCTAATTGGCTTCTTATTTTTGGTTCTTGGCGGAACTTTGGTGTCTGCTGCGCTTTATATCTTGATCATTATGCCTGCTTTTTGGATAGAGGATGCCCAACCCTTGTTTTGGATCACTGACAAATTAATCTTAGTTTTAGGGGGAGCGTTTGTGCCTTTAGCACTTCTACCTCAATCTTTTCAAACCTTTGCCAACCTGACTCCATTTGGAGCACCGATGTTTGCAACCCAAATGTTTTATCCTACTTTTGCCGAGAGATGGGGTCTACTGTTTTTGCTTCAACTATTCTGGATAGCCATATTATCTTTGGCTATTTTAGTAGTATTTTCTAAAGCTAAACTAAAAATGTCTATTAATGGAGGTTAAATGCAAGTCAGAACTATTAAAAGAACCATACTCCAAGAGCTAATTGCCGAGATTAGAATCTCAGGAGAATATATGAAAAGTAATTTAGCCTCACTCATTGAGCTTAGAACATCATTTTTGTTACTAGCTGCTGGAATGATGATTAACAATATCTCTCTTTTAGTAGTATGGGTTCTATTTTTTCAAGCCTTTGGTTCCATTAATGGCTGGAATCGCAATGAGGTGATTGGCCTTCAAGGGTTTATAGCCACAGTTTATGGATTGTCTTTTACCTTTTGTACGGGTTCTTTAAGACTACCTACTACCATTAATAATGGGTCTTTTGACTCTCTAATGCTTACTCCCAGAAGCCTATACTTTAGAATTCTGACTCTTACTACCCAAGCTGCTTCAGTTGGTGATACCATCTATGGCCTGATCGTTTTGGTTATATATTTTGTTATAATCCATGCTTCTATTTGGCAAGCACTTTTGCTAATCAGTCTTGTGATACCTGCGACTTTAATTATGGTCAACTTTGCACTCCTTACCTCCTGCATTGGCTTTCTCATTCCTGATTCTGATGAGTTGTCCAAAAATACCTTTGATATCATGTTTGGACCAAGTCTCTATCCAGCAGGAGTGTTTCAAGGAGGAGTTCGCTTCATCTTCCTTTTTATTTTACCCACCATTGCCATTGCAGGATTACCAGTGGAGGCAGCAAAGAACTTGAATCTTACCAGTGTTCTAATTGTTTGGGCTTTAGCTATATTTTGGACTCTGGTTGCTTTGTGGGCATTAAAACAAGGTGTTAAAAGATATGAAAGTGGTAATCTAACTGGGGCTAGGATTTGATATAGTAAAATAAGTATACTTTGACCATGACAAGATTTAATTATCCAGATACTACAAGCTGGGAAGATTGGCAAAATGAATATAAATTTGGAGCCTTATATATCTTTCCTCCAGAAGGAGTTATAGAACCTGTTGATGAGTTAAGGCGCAAACACGATCCTAAATCTCATTCTTACTCTCAAGCACATATCAGTTTAAGTGAACCATTAAAAGGACCTTTAACTGAGGATCAGTTGAAGGAATTACAAGCTGCCTTAGCAGCATTGGAACCATTTGAAATTAAATATGGACCCTTACGCAGCTTTCCACCTTATCCAGGAGTAACTTACGCTATTTCGCCAGAGGATGAATTTATGAATCTTAGAAAACTTGTTCACTCTACCTCATTATTTAAAGATACACCTCTAAATCATGAGCATATTGCTCCACATATGACCGTAGCAGAATTTATTACTGCTGAAGATACAAATCGTTTACTCCAAGAACTAAATGGAAAAGTTCCAGAGGGCACATTTTTGAACGGTGCAATTGAATATGCGATCCCTAATGAAGATTTTTATTTTGAACGAGTTTTTACTATTCCTCTAGGCAAAGAATCTGAATAAGGAGTCCTCTGTGATATTCTTAATTTATGGATGAAGGTAGTTTTTCTCCTGAACAAAATGGTGCAAGCTTAGAAACTCAGCGTGGTCAAATCAAGGAAAGAGTTGGAGAGGAATTGAAACCAATATTGGCTTTCCTTAAATCCTCCGTGGTTAAAGAAGGAACTTTAAAGGGATTACTTCCATATTCTGATAGAGATGGGAATACAAAGTATCGTAGTGAAGATTTAGGTTATGGATTGAAACTGGCAGTTGAAACAAATGACCAGATTCTTTTTAGGCAACTACATGATGGAGTTCAAGCATTACGCATTACTGAAGGACAAGGTCAGGGATTATTTAGAGCTAGCCTGGATAGTAATGATAATCCAATTGCTTCAGAAGGAACCTCATGGGCTGATGGAGATCAAGATATTGCCTTAGCTTTACTAGAAGCGGGTTTAAAATGGGGCGATCAAGCAATACTAGCAGAAGGAAAAGCTGCAGCAGAGGCATTTATTAATAGCTCTCATATCACCAAAGTTGGGGATAATTTAGGAATTACAGCTACTTTAGCAGAAGACCAAAGAAATTTAACTGGTGATCGAATTAGAACGGTTAATTTATCTATGTACAACTTTAAGCTCTATGAATTAATGCAACAGCTTGAGCCTAGTAACCTAAAATGGCAAAAACTCCATGAATCAGGATTAGAGCTAACCAGAGCTTCCCTCACCAAGTTTAAGCTTCCTCCTGACCATTTTTATGCAATTGATGGCAGAACTGATCTTATTTCTGACACTGAAATTTATAATAAATTAGATCCTAACTCTGCCAGTTTTGATAGATCACTTACTGAAACAGTTGAGCCTACTGTTTTAAGCAGTGTTATCTCGACTTCAAAAGATCAATTTAGAGCAAAATGGTCAAATGATGCGATCAGGATTCCTTATCGGCTAACTGATGCTACTGACCCAAAATTGCATGAGCTATCCCAACAAATCTTACAGAGATTAGATGCATCAGGTGGATTAAGAAAAAGAATTTATGCTGACAATGGAGAAAGTGTAGATACTGACAATGAAACCCCAGGCTATATCCTTGCTCCTCTCGCCAAAACTATGATGGAAAAATCAGGTGATGGAATTGCGGTAATTGATCAATTAGTTAAAAACACCGGAGATTGGGAAAAAACCAGAGTTTATAACCAAGCTTGGGTTGGTTTAGGTTTAAGTCAGATAGCAGCTTAGGAAAATTTTTGGTAAATTTTACTTCTATCAATCTCCATATATTTTGAAAAGTAGTCAATTAGATTATCTAAATCTCTCTTAAGAAATTCCGCTTTATTAGGATTTTGGCGAATGTCTACTGCTTGAGGCAAATCAATTATCCAAGGCTTATCTTTCCACCAAAGGACATTATAAGCAGATAAATCACTGTGGATTACACCACACTCTAGCATGAGCTTTACAGCCTTCAAAACGGCTTCAAATGCCTCTTCGGCTTGCTTCTTGGTTAATTCCACGTCAATAAGACGAGAAGCAATTTCTTCGTCTCCAATAAACTCCATCAAAATTGATTCTGGAGTCCATTCATAAACCTGAGGTACATTTGTACCCAATTCATGAAGCTTTTTGAGTAAGTAAAACTCCCTTCTTACCCAACCACTATGGAGCATTCGTTTACCTGCCTTATTTTTCTTTAAAACTGCTTTTTGTTCAGATGGGCTTCTAAAATATTTGCCTTCAACATAAACTTTGTTATTTTGAAAAGCTCTGATTTCAGGATCAATATAAACTTTGAGTGCTAAAGGTTTTTCATCCAAAAAGACCACAAAAACCGTAGCCTCTTTGCCAGATTTTACTTGTCTTGGTTTTGTGAGGTGAAAGTGTTTTTGTTCATAGTGGTTTAATATTCTTTCTAGATCAATCATCTAGTATGTCCATTATAGCTGATATAATCAGTAAATGAATAGTACCGAAGCTGCCAATGAGATTATTAAGGCAATTCAGGAGTGGTCTGCAGATAAACCACGCTTAGTTGTAGCTATAGATGGTATTCCAGGAGTTGGCAAATCAACAATCCTGAATTTAATGGCGGGTAAGGTTGAAGCTTTGCTTGTCCATGTGGATGATTTTTTAACTCCACTTGATCACAGACAAGCTTTAGTTGATAAAGGGGTTAGTCCCGAGGAGTTTGTAGCTGGTTTGTATGATTATGCTGATATTAAAAATCTAGTTGAGCAATACAAAAAAGGAGAACAAAACATTATTACTACTCTGGCTTATAAATCAGGAAAAAGACAAATTGAAAAAACTTATGATCTAACTAAACCAATATTGGTGATTGAAGGCACTTATATGTTTGATTCTAAGTATTTTAATAATTTATGGGATAAAAGGATCTACTTAGATGGAGATGAAGAAGAAATAAGACAAAGAAGGGTTGAAAGAGTTAAAGGCATGATGGGGGAAAATTATATCCCAGAAGATGATCCTAGATCCTTTTTTGGAATCTCCTTTAAAGCCTTAAAAGAATATCAAGAAAGATGTCAACCTAAAGAAAAAGCTGATTTAGTCTTAACTATCTCACCAAATTAGTTTAATATACCTACATAATGGAAGATGTGACTACTCATGAAACACTTGATAAGCCAAAGCCTAGAAGATTTGAAGTGAATCCAATTATAAAACCTGAGATGTTGCCTAACAGTGATGGTGAAAATATCAATGGTCCGTCACTTATTAAAGTTCCAGACTGGATAGAAAACCCACTAGGTAAATATTATCTCTATTTTGCCCACCATAATGGTCAATATATCAGACTAGCTTATTCAGATAAATTAGCAGGACCATGGCAAATTCATGAACCAGGTACGCTTCATTTAGACCAGGCTTCTGGGTGTTCTGGTCACATTGCCTCACCTGATGTAATCATTGATGAGGAATCTAAGCAGCTTAGAATGTATTTTCATGGTCCAGCCAAGGGGGTTAAGGGACAAAAATCATTTGTGGCAATTTCCAAAGATGGATTAAACTTCCAAGCTTCTGATGAAATTCTAGGCATGTTTTATTTTAGAGTTTTTAAATATGAAAATTATTGGTATGCTATGGCCAAAGGTGGACAGCTTTATCGATCAAAAGACGGATTAACTAACTTTGAGCAAGGGCCTAATCCTTTTCCTGAAAGTGGCTACAGAGACCAAGATTATGACGATTCTGGGCCTAGACATGTAGCTTTGAAGTTAGATGGAGATAAATTAAAAGTTTATTACTCAAATATCGGAGACTCTCCTGAAAGAATTCTAAGTTCCGTAATTGAGTTAAATAATGATTGGTCTACTTGGAAGTCGTCTGCCCCAGAAGAAGTACTTAAACCTGAAACTGATTATGAAGGAGTTGACCTACCTATTCAACCCTCTCAACCTGGCAGCGCAAAGGGTAAAGAAAATGCTTTAAGAGATCCAGCTATATTTGAGGAAAATGGTAAATCTTACCTTTTATACTCAGTTGCCGGTGAGTCAGGAATAGCTATCGCTGAAATTTAAAGAAAAATGGGAATAATTGATCCTCTAAAAGCTGAATATCCTGATACAATCAAGTTATGCTCAAAACATTAAAATATGGATTTAAAGCCCTAAATATAGCTTGGCAAGCGAATGGGTTCTATGCAATTTTTGTTCTTTTCTGTAACTTGTACGAAAGCACCATCTTTCCCTTAATCCAAGTTCTCCTTTTAGCAAAGCTGTTGGACTTATTGGGACAAGTAAAAAACTTAAACTTTTCTAATTTAGGTTGGATAATTAGTGTTTATTTACTTGCCTCATTCATTAAACTGATCTTAAAAAGTTTTCTTGAGGTTAAAGAAGCATTTTTACAAATACAACAGGAGTCATTTATTGACCTTCAAATAAGCAAAAAGCTTACCGAACTTGACCCAGCCACATTTGAAAAACCGGAGTTTCAATCTCTGATAGCCCAACTTGATGGAGTAAAGGGAACATTACAGATGCATTTAGTAAGGTTTACAGGTCTTATTGACGCAGTTTTCAAATTCATAACCGCAGCAATTGTCGTCTCAATAACTTTTCCTCTCTTTGCCCCAATAATTATTATTGCCACCATTCCGTCATATATAGCCTGGGATAGGTACAGAATAAAGACTTGGCCTTTTTATATTGAGAGGAAATCAATGGTTACAAGAGTCACTCAATATATAAAAAATTTGTTGTCTTCAGATTCAACCTCAAAAGAGGCGATAATCTTTCAAACAGGACCAGTTTTATTGGAAAAAATTAAAAAAGAGCAAAGATCGTACTCTAAAGACTTTGCTAAAGCTAATGATCCTTGGGTTTTTAATTTACTAGCTGCTCGGATAATCCAATTTGGAGCATTTGTTTATTTTCAATACTTGAACTTATCAAAAGTTTTTCAAGGAGTACTTAGCATAGGACAATTTACCCTTATTTTTCAGCAATCTTTGAATTTAACGCTCAGCGCGGAAGACATTTTAAATCAATACTCAAGCATGTCTGCCAGAAATAAATATCTAGATAAATATTTTGAATTCTTGGATACAAAAAAAGTCATTAATTCACCTTCTGAATCTGTCGCTATTCCCAATAAACCAGAACCACCGATTGTAGAATTCAAAAATGTCTCATTTAGGTATCCAGGTACCGAAAGAGATATCTTAAAGGATTTTAATTTAACTATTCAAAGCGGTGAAAAGGTTGCCTTAGTTGGAGAAAACGGAGCTGGGAAGACTACTTTAATCAAATTACTCCTTCGTTTCTATGACGCTACGGAGGGCGAAATATTAATTAACGGAATTAATATAAAAGATTTAAGCATTGAGGAGTGGCATAAACAGATTGGGGCTTTGTTTCAAGATTTTATTAAATATCAATTTACGTTTAAAGAAAATGTTTACTTTGGAGATTTAACAAAAAAGCAGGAGGAAGAATTTTTAAAAGAGGCTATTGAAAAATCTGGCGCGGATAAATACCTGGATACTTTACCGGATAAATACGATCAAGTAGTGGGTAAAATGTTTGAAGGAGGAATTGATTTATCAGGTGGTCAATGGCAAAAATTGGCTTTGGCCAGAGCCTTCTTTAGAGATGCACCTATACTTGTTCTTGACGAACCAACTAGTGCAATTGATGCAAAAGCCGAGTATGAGATCTTTCAGAAAGTCCAAAGCTTACAAAAAGACAAAACAGTAGTGATAATCTCTCATAGATTTTCTACCGTTAGAAATGCTGACAGAATACTGATACTAGATGAGGGAAAAATCATAGAAGAAGGTAATCACGAGCAGTTAATGAGGAAAAAAGGGTTGTATGCTGAATTATTTAATATTCAGGCACAGGGATATAAATAATCAGTTTAAAACACCTCTCTTACAAAGTGACTAAATAAGCTCCGATTACAATCAGAAAGATCGAAAAAAGTTTTTGAGTAAGAATTTTTTTAGATAACTCCTCTTTAATAAGATGGGGCAGAAAGATAGTCAAGAGAATTCCATACAAAAATACAAAAAATGGTTGTACTCCACCCAAAACTGTAACTAATGCAACGGGAGCTAAAGTGATTGCATAATATTTAAGCATTCCACCAAAGAAAAAGAGGCTCTCACTTGATCCCATAAGTCCAATAATCTTAATGCCTTTATTATGGATTGTTTCAATAAAATCTTTTCTTAAAGTTGGAGCGGTTACTAAAAAGCTTGCAACAATTGCAATCGCCAAATTCTGCCACGCTAAAGTTTGCCAGAAACTATTTTCCAGAGATATTTTCTTAAAAATAATACTAATAGCTGCTGAAGAGAAAGCCGCGACCATCATTAAGAGGAAACTTGATCTGGGTTTTAAAATGGATGCATCAAATTTTTTAGTAGATAATAATATTCCTCCTAAAAGAACAAGTATAAATCCAGGATAAGTAATTGGTTTGATAACTTCTCCCAGAAAAACATAACCTAAAATAAGTGCATAAATCGGAACTGTTTGGAATAAAGGAATTACCCGTGATGCTTCGTCTATAACAAGCGCCTTATAATAAGCAAGTAGTGCACTGACTGCAAAAACTCCGGTTAGAAGAATTAGAAAAGTATCTTTTATGGGTAAAATGTTAAATCCAATAAACAAAAAAATTAGTCCTGCAAAAATATACATGATAATTGCATAAATAAGTGCTAACGCACCTAATTTATTGACGTGTTTGTCAACGATATATTTATCAGCGATATTACCGGCAGCCAGAAGTAGAGAACTTAATATGGAAAATGTTATCCAGGACATCCTTTAACTATATCACCTTGTAATAGAGCCTCGAAAAGTTAGATTATTAACTTCTCTTTGATAACATATGGATAGACTGTTAACTGAGAAAGTTTATTTATTTCAACCCATTCAGGGTTATACCAATTATCATTGCTACTTACTTCTAATTCCATTCCTGTTAGTTTGAGCTCATTATCATTGCAAGCGCAATAATAAACATAATGCTTCTGACCATCTTGATTCTCTGTCTCAAAAGCAAATTTCGTATCAAGCACATCTAAATTAGTTTCTTCTTTGACCTCTCTTTTGACTGCCTCCTCTGGAGTTTCCCCTTTCTCAATTGATCCACCAGGAAATGCCCAATATTCTTCCCCATTTCTTTTTCTGTGGATTAGGACAATCTTATTGTCTTTAATAATAATTGCTGTTGCTCTAGGGTTAGTCCAAGCCATATAGGCATTATACTTTAAAAGTGATATAAATTACCCATGACTAAAAGGAAAAAATTACCTAAAATTATTCAGGATGTTGGATTTGATTTTCATTGGGAGGAAGAAAAAGTTTGGGCTTTGAATGTGCCCGTTGAAGAAATGCATATTTCAGATTTAGAGTGGCATTTTAATATCCCCTTTTGGTGGACTAGAAGTGGGTTTTATAACTTAACTCCAAATGAAGTATTAGCTAACCCTGAAAAACATAAGAATGAATTTGAAAGGACGATGCAATCTGATTTAAAATATCCCCTGGATATTATGCTCTGGAAGGGTAGATGGTTGTTACTTGATGGTTTACACCGGCTAGTTAAATCAAAACAACTTGGATTGGAAAAAGTTAAGGTTAGAAAGATACCAAAAGAAGCTATTCCCCAGATAGAAAAATAAATCATCTAAATCAACACCCCAAACTCTTGCATTAGAGTATAATTATCGCCTACTATGGACATAGAGCCCTAATCCTATGTCTGATAGTCCAGAAAATACAATGCCAAGTCCCGAAAGGTTGTTACCATCAGATATTTTTAGAGGTGAGACTCCAAAGGTTTTGCAAGCCGAAAAAAAGCATTTAGAACCTCACGAGCGTTATAAATTGCACCAGGAAGAGCTAATAAAGGCTCCTTCTTTAGAGGATGTCTTAAGGAAAGAGTTAAAAGATGAGGGTAAAGAACCTCCAACCACTGTTAACTTGACTTTGCGGGCAATCGAAGGCTTCCAGCGGACTGTGAGAGAAGCTCAGGATTTTCGGCGGGTAGTGAGAGAATCTAGGGATCCTATGGATAAGTCTGCGGCCGCAGTAATGTATGCTCGGAAAAAAGAAGAGGTTGACGATTATAAAAAATACGGTTTAAGTTTTGAAAAAGCTTACCGGGATTATCTTTCTTCCCGCAATGAATTTACTCATTTTTTGATAGCCCAGGATCAAATTATTCAGCTTGACACTATGCTTGGTGAACCAAGTTTCCAAAGTTTACCGGAGGATTCTAATTTAGATGAAAAAGCTCAATCCAGAATAGAACGAAGTATGAGATCTGCTAGTTTCCGAGTTCATCAAGATCAATTCCCAGAGATCGAAGCGACAATAGAGGCATTGAAGTCAGTTTATGGTGAAGGAAGTCCAGAATATCAGGAGATGAGGAAGACACTACTGGTAGGTACTCATTCGGAGAAACCCCAAACTAAAGGCGAGATGTTGGGAGAGCTACAGGATCTGAGACAACAGGTTCAAGAGCTCTGGCAGGATCCAATGGTCAGAAGATTTTGGCAGGAAAGAGAATTTGACAAATTAATGGTTGATTTTGCCTCGGGTGAGGATGTAATTGAGATGCAATCTGTGATTAAAAATCTCAATAGAATGCATGAATGGGAGATACAACACCAAAGAACAACTATTGGTGGCATTTTGGTTGGCCCTCCAGGTGTGGGTAAAACTACACTAGTTAGGCATTATTTAGAGGAAAAAGACCGACATTTTGCTTATATTGATTTATCAGAGGATGTGACGCGTTACTTGCTTTATGGATCAAAAGCAGTTGAGCTAAAAAGCCCAACTGAACATTTTGAACAGTTAGCAACTCAAATTAAGATGATGGAGGCTGATGATTTCCAAAATTTTGTGACTAAAAACGCTGAAAGTTTACAGAAAACTGCCAATCTTAGTGGGGAAGAAGCAGTAGCTGTCTTAATTGATCAAGTAGTTGAACAGCTACAAGCAGGAGTAGATCAAAATCCGGAGCTAAAAAGCTTAATGCGTGATGCTCATGACAAATTGGTTACTTTGGCCAAAGGGGCTTATCATAAAGAGTTGTCAACTCAGTTTTCCCATGTAGTGAAGAAGAATGGTTGGCGAGATGGAATTATCATTGCGGCTTTAAGGCGAGGAGATAGTGTCATCTTAGATGAATTTAATAAAAATAAAAATTGGAGCTTAATTTATGGGCTCTTAACTGCAAAACCCGGTGAAAAATGGTACTTTGCTGACAATGATGAGGAGATTGAGATCCCACTTCATTGGCGGATGTATTTTACCGCCAATATTGGTAGAAAACATGGAGTTTTCCCAGTGGCTGAGGCTTTGGCTTCCAGAGCAGGAGGTAAGGTCATGGAACAGGATTATCCACCTACTAAAGAGGAGATGATGGTTGCTCTGGTTTCGCTGGCTAATGCTGAGGGAGACTTTTTAAGAAGTAAAGACGATTTAGCCAAATTATATGTCCTACTTTATAATGTTTTTCCGGGTGTGAGAACCGCAATTGAGGATAAACCGCAATCAATCCCAATATCTTTCAGAACAATTAGGGATCTAGGTGAAAAACTTGTTCAATATAAAGATCCCAAAACAGGCAGATTAGTTTATAACCCAAGTGATAAAACTTTTGATCAGGGTTTATATGAGGTCCTAGTTGATCCCTACAAACTTTATGAGGATAAAACTATCCCTAGGGAAATTGTTAGGCTTGCAACCAGTGCAGGTTTGATGCTTGATGATTCTATTAAAGATCAAGTAGTTGGTTGGATTGGAGCTGAAGAATATGATCGAAGGAAAAAAGCTGCTGAGGAGCATAAAGAAGATTTTGATGTAATAGTTAGAAAAATTCGAGGCGAAATGCAAGATGTCTCCAATCTAGCCATGCCCACAACAGCCAAGTATTAAAATTTGATGTCAATTCAGTCGCCAGAGGTTAATATTAAGGATTTAATCCTGGATGAACCTGCAAGGAAAAAAGAGTGGGTTTTTGATCCTTTAAGTGATATAACAGCGGAGGAATGGATAGAAATTAAAAAAAACTTTAAAATTTCTCCTGATGATACAAATCTTGTTGATTTAGAGATAGCTGCTAATCTTAAACTACTTAATCCCTCACTGTTAAGCGAATTCTATGCTCAAGGAGATATTTATTTCGATAATATTAAGCAAAGAATCGAAAAGACTTCAGATACCCAGTTGAGTTTTGGATTATTGTTGGGTTGGTTGCAATCTGCAAAAATTTTATTTCCGGAAAGATTCGGGGAAATTGAGGTTCGAGATGAAATAATATCTCAAATGGAGTCCCAAATCTCCAACAAATTAACCAAGGTTTCGAAGGGTGAGGAAGATTGGATTGAGTATTCTTTTTTGGCAGCACCTTTTGTTCTCGTTTTTCCAGAAAAAAGAGACCAATTAGAAATTAATAACGATCTTTGGGAAGGGTTAACAGAAGAGCTTTCTGAGGCCGGTAAAGGCATCGGCTTACTAGCAAGACTCGCTCATTTGCGAATTCTTTTTCCAGAAAGAGAACTTAATTATAAATTAGATCGGGATAATTTGAATAACTTGCGCCATGTTCGTGGTAGTCCAATTTTTGATATTGATCAAGAAGAACAAGAAGCTGCCTGGTCTGAATTTATGGTAAATTGCGGTTTTTTGTTAATTGCTCAAGCAGAGAGTGTATACGTAACTAATAAAGGTTTGGAGCTTAAGCCTAAAATTAAAACTAGCCTAGATTTAGGCGATTCAGCTCCTGAGATCAGAAAGTTTTAGAAAATGCCCCATAGTTTTGATTATTTCCTCCAAAACTGGTAAAATAGTCGTATTATGATCCCAAATGATCCTTACCTAACAGCTGAAAATCAGTTACCATTAAGGAGGAGATTCCAATGTCACTGAGAGTTGAAGATTCAGTAAATATAAAAGATTTAGTTTTGGCTGAAGCGGACAGAAAGAAATACTTTTTTGATCCTGAGATGGAACTTAAAACGAAGGATTGGGATAATTTAAAAACTTCATTAGAAGAATGGGGAAATTCAAGAAATGAAAATAGTCTTAATCTTTTTTTTGAAGGGGCCACTGCCGCTAAAATAGTTG
>OBEQ012963169.1_pt1 | contig 13895 bp, 15 predicted proteins | sample 1670901 | NCBI WGS metagenome assembly OBEQ01 (sample SAMEA104232315, study PRJEB22302) | groundwater metagenome | biome: forest; feature: aquifer; material: groundwater | place: USA | collected 2011-08-07 | depth 5.4 m
TCAGATCGTTGATGGCGACGATTTCCAGATCGGGCCGCTCGAAAGCAATTTTGAAGGCGTTACGGCCAATCCGGCCGAACCCGTTAATGGCAATTCTGATCTTGTCGTTCAAGCCGGCCCTCCCACCTATAAAACACTTACGCTTATTCTACTGGCTTTTCTGGGCGCGGGCAATTGACTCAGCGATGACTTTTTTGGCGGCTTCGGCGTCGCCCCAGCCGAGCACCTTCGTCGAGCCGGGCTTTTTGAGATCTTTGTAGTGGCTGAAGTGGTGTTCGATCTGCTGGCGCCAGCGCTCGCCGAGATCGGCCAAAGTCTTAATGCTGTCGCCGGTCTGGCGATCGTCGGCCGGCACCACGACGATTTTGTGGTCCATCTCGCCGTCGTCTTCAAAATTGAGAATGCCGATGATCCGGCCGGATAGCCAGACCCCAGTGGCGATCGGCTGGGCCGAGACCACGAGCGTGTCGAGCTCGTCGCCGTCTTCATCGAGCGTCTGCGGAATAAAGCCGTAGTTGACGGGTTTGGCGAAGATGGCCGGCTCGACGCGGTCCAGCACAAAGGCCGCCTTATGGCGGTCCCATTCGATCTTCATGATCGAGCCTTGGGGGATTTCGACGACGGTGTTGACCAGGCCGTTTTGGTAGTCTCCGGGGTCGAGTGCTTGATTATAATCGGTCATTCCTAATTCCTAATTCCTAATTCCTAATTCCAAATTCCTAATTCCTAATTTCTAATTCCTAATTCGTTATGATACCACGCCGGAACGGGCCGTTTCGGTCGGCGCTTGAACCGGCGCGGCGCGCTCGATGCCCTCCAAATACTGGCGAATCATCAGCGCTGCCGTGGCGCCTTCGCCGCTGGCACTGGCGATCTGCAGCGTCGCGCCGGACCTAACGTCGCCGGCCACAAAGACGCCCGGTAGATTAGTCATCAAACCAGCGTCGCTGGTGATAAAGCCGCGCTCATCAAGCGTCACACCGCTGCCCTCCAAAAAGCCGGTGTTGGGATCGAGACCGACAAAGACGAACACGCCGTCGGTCGGAAAGTCGACCTTTTGGCCGGTGGTTTTGTCGGTACCGATGACTTTGGTGACGTGGCCGGCCTGGCCAACGATCTCATCGGTCGTGGTGTTAAAGTGGATGGTGATTTTAGCCTTATGTTTGGCCAGCTCGTGCTGCAAAATGTCGCTGGCCCGCAAATGGTCGGACCGCACTAACATGTCGATGTGGCTGGCGAACTTGGTCAAGAAAAGCGATTCCTGGGCCGAGGAGTTGCCACCGCCGACGGTCACCAGCTTTTTGTCGCGGTAGAAGGCACCATCGCAAGTAGCGCAGTAGTGGACACCTTTGGCGTAAAATTCTTTCTCGCCGGGCACGCCGATCTGGCGATAGCTGCTACCGGTGGCGATCAGCACGGCCCGGGCTAGCACCTCGCCTTCGGTGGTATCGAGTTTTTTGAGGCCGTCGGGCTGGACCTCTAGGCTAATCACCTCGCCGAGCTCGATCTTGGCACCAAAGCGCTCGGCCTGGGCCATCATCGCATCAGATAGCTCCAGGCCAGCGATGCCTTTGGCGAAGCCGGGGTAATTATCGACCCAATCGGTGACGGCGGCCAGCCCGCCGATGGCGCCTTTTTCATAAAGCACCGTCTCGATATCTTCGCGAGCAGTGTAAATGGCGGCGCTGAGTGCTGCTGGCCCGGCGCCAATGATCACAAGGTCGTGGACCTTGTCATTTTTCATTTAACGATTTCCCAATTCACAATTATTTACCATTTTACATTTAACAAGGCGGTTTTGGTAAATGCCAAATGACCAATAATTTGGCAAGCGTGAATTTGGCTAATGCTAAATATGTCAGGCTATGGCTGGCGCTAATTGGCGGAGGTTATAGCCGACAATTACCTCTTGGCTGTCGTCCTCTTTGGTGACGACGGTCACCGGCACCGTCAGGGCGCCGCTTAGAGATTGCGCCTCGGCCTGGCGCTCGGGCTGCTCATCCAGGTTAATTTCTTGATAGCTCAAGCCCTTGCTGTTGACGTAGCGCTTGACCATCACACAGTAAGAACAGGTGTTGGTCGTGAAAATGGTAATGTTTTTTGCCACTGCTTAAACCCTCGGATCTTTTTGTTAATGATTTTTACCTACGTCTAAGTGTATTTGGTGTTTGTGCTTAATGCAATACCCTACATATTGTGCTTTTAACCCCAAATCTCCACAACGCTGACCTTACCCGCCAGCATAGCTGGCAGGTGCGGCCAGCTTTTGGCACCGCGCTGCGTTGCCAGCTGCGGTACTCCTTCGACGTATTGCCATATACGCCTTAGTCCGTTCCTCGTTGGCGCCTGGCGCGCCATCCAAATGTGGAGATTTGAAAGGTTAAAAGTCTTTTTTAATTAATTAACGCTGATGAGGGAGATGTCGAAGACCATGTCGGAGTTGGGCGGGATGACGACGCTCGGCGAGCTGGCGCCGTAAGCTTGGGCCGCCGGAATCAATAAGCGCCGCACGCCGCCGGCCTTCATGCCCGGCATTCCCAGCGTCCAGCCCTTAATCACACCAGATAGCGGGAAAGTCGCCGGCTGGCCGGTTTTATAAGAGCTATCGAAGATGGTACCGTCGCTGGCCAGCGCGCCGACGTAGTTGACGGTCACCACGCTGCTAGCGCTAACTTGAGCGCCGCTGCCTTTAACAATATCGATACAGCTTAGCTGGTCGATTTTCAGCGGCGGCGTGAAACTAGCCAGCTTAGTATCGCTAAATTGGCCGTTGCTGGGTTGATTGACTTTAATCGACGGATCGCTCTTACAGTTCAAGTTGGCACCCTCCTGGGTTGTATTATTGGCGGCATTGTTTTGATGAGTCGACTGGTAGCCGATGACGGCCGTCAGCGCGATCGTCAGCAGAAAGAGGCCGGCCAGCCCCAGCCAGATCAAGCGGACAAAGGTTTTCTTGCTTGGCTTTTTCATACGCGTGTCGCTCCCAACTGCCGCCGGGTCTGACTCGCCAAATAGTCTAGCAACTTATTGGCTTCGGCGGTAGTCAGCGTCCGCTCGGGGTGAGCCAGGACGATTCGCCAGGTTAACTGCTTATGGTTTTTATCGCCGGCCTTTTGGAAGATATCGAGTGGCGTCAGCTCCGCACGGTAACCGTGGCGGGATGCCTGATCGGCGAGTGAATCGCTCAGATGAGCGGTGATCTCGCTGTAGCTGAGGTTGACCGGGACTTTGAGGGTCAGGTCCTGATCGAGGCTCGGGAAGCGGTTGAGCGGCTGGTAGTCAGCGAGTTTTGAGGGGTCTAGCGGCGAGAGAAACATCTCAAAACCGGCGCTGTAGGCTGGTAATTTTAAGCTTGCGCCGACTTCGGGACGGTACTCACCGACGATGCCGCCCAGTTTGCCATCGACATACAGCCAGGCCGACCGGTCGGCCGCAAAAGGCGCTACCATTTGCCGGGCCATCTGGTGGCGGCTAATATCAAAGGAACTCAGTGGTTTGAAATCGACGCTTTGGTGAAGAGCGCCGATCAGCTCGGCGGCGTAGGTTCTGGCCCAGTAAAACGGCGCCCCGGCTCGAGGCTGTCTAGAAGCTGCGACCAAGGCCAGCCGCTCAAATTCGATCGGCAGACCGTCTTTATCTATTTGGCTTTTGCCGTGGACTTTGCCGATCTCAAACAAAACAAACTCCTCGAAGCCTTGCTTAATACTGGGGTGGACCTTTTCTAGCAAACTGGGCGTCAGGCTCAAGCGGTAATACTGCAACTCGGGGCTGAGGGCGTTACGGATATGGAAAGCTTGTTTGGCATCCTGGCCGGCGGCAGCCAGCAAGCGGCCGTCAACGAAACTATAAGTCAGCAGCTCGTTGGCACCGGCGGCGGCCAGGGCTTCACGGAGTTGATTTTTTAACTCGAGCAGTGGATCCTTGGGCGCCGGCGCCAGATCGCGGCGCGGCAACTCCAGCGGCAAGTGGTCGTAGCCGTACAGCCGGCCGACTTCCTCGACGATGTCTTCGGGAATTTCGATATCGGTCCGCCAGAATGGCGCGGCCACTAGCAGCCGGCCGCCGCTGACGGCGGCCACCTTAAACTCGACGTTCTCCAGCAACTGGCGGATTTTCTTGGGCGTCAGCGCCAGCCCGAGGCGCTGGTTGATAAAGTCGGGGCTGACCTGCAGGGCGGCGGCCGGCCGCTTGGCGGTCGGCGCATAAGAGTCGACCAATGGTGAGGCCAGCCGGCCGTCGGCCATCTCTTGCACAGCTTTGACGGCCTCGGCCAGCGCCGTGACGGTCTGGCGGGGGCTAGGGTTTTTGGTAAAACGCGTGGCGGCATCGGTGAACAGGCCGTAAGTCATGGCCGATTTGCGCACGGCGGTCATGTCAAAATTAGCCGACTCGATGACGATGTTGCGGGTGGCGGCGTCGACTTCGGTATCGGCGCCGCCCATCACGCCGGCCAGGCCGATTGGCCGCCGGCCGTCAGTAATTACCAAGCTGCCGGCGGCCAGCTTCAGCGTTTTGCCGCCAATGATTTTGAGCGACTCGCCACCTTTGGCCAGAGCGGTACCGAGCGTGCCGGTCTTGAGCTTGTCGTAATCATAAGCGTGTAACGGCTGGGCGCCTAGTAGCATCAGATAGTTAGTGATGTCGACGATATTATTGATTGGCCGAACACCCAGCACACTCAAACGAACTTGCAGCCACAGCGGGCTGGGGCCAACTTTGACGTCGCGCATCGCCACTGCTGAAAAGCGCGGCACTAGTTTGGGCTGGCTGTTTTTGACGACTAGCTTCAGCCGGCCGGTCGGTTTGGGCAAAGCTGGATCTTGCTTATACCAAGACGGGCCCTTGAAAGGCTGGCCTTGGATGCCGGCGATCTCGCGGGCCACGCCGAGCATGCCAAACAAATCCGGTCGGTGGGTGAACATCTTGTTTTCGATGTCAATGACCACGTCATCCAAGCCAAGCACTTTAGCCAGCGGGCTGCCTGGTTTTAGCGCTGGTTTAGCTTGTTGCTTGTTGCTTGTTGCTTGTTGCTCCTCGTGCGCCAGCACGAGGATGCCACTGTGGTCGTCGCTGAGCGCCAGCTCGTGGCCGCTGGCGATCATGCCGTGGCTAGTCACGCCGCGGATCTCCCGCGATTCCAATTTGAGCGGATCTTTATCAGCGGAGCTGGGCACCACCACGCCCGGCGGGATGTAGGCGATCAGCTGGCCGGCGGCAACGTTGGGCGCGCCGCAAACCACCTCAATTAAGCCTTGTTTGTTACGCTTGACGCCCTTGGCAGCGCGCCCGTCATCAACCAAACAAACGCTCAGCTTATCGGCATTCGGGTGCTTCTTGCACTCGACGACCTTGCCGACGACAATGCCCTTATATCTCTGGCCGACATCAATAACTTCTTCGACGGCACCGAGCTGCACGCCAATTTTCTCAACTAACCTCTCGACCGGCAGCTTGACCGGCGTAAACTGCTTAACCCAGTTGAGGCTGACCTTCATACACCGGCCTTATCTAGCCGCTCATCGAGCTCGCCCATCGTCTTCAAAAATTCCTGCTTTATGTCCAAGTCATACTTGTCAGCCAACACGAAGATGCACCAGAGACAGTCAGATAGCTCGTGGGCTAGTTTTCGATCAACATCTGCCAGTTCCCGAGCGCCCTCCTTAGCCATAATGATTTCCATCAGTTCACCAACATCTACAGCGAAGCCCATCGCTAGATCTTTGTTGTTCCAAACTTTGCCAGTTTTCTTTTTCTCAAAATCCTCGTAGCGTAGCCTGATTTCTAACGCCCGTTTTTTTAGAGCCTCAAAATCATTCATGAAAATTGCCTCAGGAATTTGAGGTTGCCGGACTCAAAGTGGCGGATGTCCTCGATGCCGTATTTCATCATGACCAGGCGCATGGTGCCCAGTCCCCAGGCGAAGCCGGTGTATTTTTTGGGGTCAATGCCGCCTTCGCGCAGCACGTTAGGGTGAATCATGCCACAGCCCAGCAGCTCAATCCAACCGGTGTATTTACAGATTGGGCAGCCGGCTTTACCGCAAAATGGGCAGGAGATGGCAAATTCGAAACTCGGCTCGGTGAACGGAAAATAAAAGGGCTGGGTTTTGATCTCGATTTGTTTAGCGAAGTATTCCTCGAGGAAGGCTTTGAGGGTGGCCATCAAGTGGCCGGCGTTGATGCCTTTGTCGACATAGATGCCCTCCAGCTGATAGAGCGTGTGCTCGTGGGTGGCGTCGACGTCTTCGTTGCGGAAAGTCCGGCCGGGAATCACCACAGCGATCGGCTGGCCGGTCTCGAGCTGGGGCTTGAAGGCCTTGAGCACGCGGTTTTGCATGGTGGAAGTGTGGGCCGGGGCGATCAGGCCTTCGTCGGTGACGAAGGTGTCGTAATCATCACGGGCCGGGTGATCTTCCGGGAAGTTGAGCGAGCCGAACATGTGGTAGTCGTCGTCGAGTTCGCGCGACTCGACGGCCGTGAAGCCCATCCGGGCAAAGATGTCGAGGACCAGTGCCATTTCCTTGGTCAGCGGGTGCTGGCTGCCGGCTTCGGCGGTGAGTAGCTGGGGCCGCTGGTCAGCTGGAATGTTGACGTCGAAAGGTGCCGTGACGTCAATCAGGCTTTTGGCTTGAGGCTTTTGGCTTGAGGCTTGGCGAACGAGTTGCTCGAGCTCGGCTTTGAGGGCGTTAACTTCTTTGCCGAAGTCGGCACGGGCCCGGCCGGCTGGCAGCGTCTTGATGTGGTCATAAAGCGCCAGCAGCTGCGGCGCCCGCAAAATGGCTCGCTTATCCTCTAAGCGGCCAAATTGCTGGCGCAATTTGGCCGCCGCCGCCTTGACCTGCTGATTTTTATACTCCGCCATTTAACTTTTAAGTATACCCTCGCCCGGCCGGCTTAAGTAAGATTTACAAGTTCCAGCTTCGATGGTAAAATAGGTCAGATTTTCGCTGGAGCTCGGCCCGTCAAAAGGTCTTAGTAGCTCGCGAACTTCGATCATTCCCAATTCGACAGAGTAGGAGCCTTCCATGATGCAGAGCCTTAATGTGCTGGTGATCATCGCCGAGGAGCCTTGGCGCGAAGAAGAGCTCTTTCGCCAGATCCACGGCAAGACCGCCGTTGTTCTGAAATACCTACCGACTCAGGTCTTCGGTAGCCCCGAGCCGATCGACGTTCAGCTTGTGAAGTTTCGCGAGTCTCTCGAAAGAGAACTGCCTCAGCGGCCTCACATTGTCTACTCAAGGGTCTGTGCCGATCGGCTGGACTTTTGGCCCGAACTCGGCCGACTCGAAAAGCTGCTGCGCGGCTTCGGCTGGCAGCGCTTCACGACGCCTGCCGGAGTCAAGTCTTCGGCCATCCCTCAGTAAGGAGAGCGATGAACCCCTTACAATTTCTCTGGCTGAAGCTCCGAAAGAGATTCAGCCGGACGAAAACCGCCATAGGCGATCGCCGGGTGATTCCCAGCAACTGGGGCAAGGACATCTTCCCCAAATCACGGCGATAAGCCGCCGACCGAAAGGAGAGAAGTGACAACTTCAACTGTTGAAGTGCCTTGGCAAACGGCCCTCTGGATCAAAGCTGAGGCGCACTCCCGCGGCATTCCGGAAGAGGATCTGGTCGAGCAAATCTGGGGTGAGTTCGTGACCAGGCATCGCTGGGAGCTCGCCCGTGGGCTTCTCCGCCATCCGTGGCTACTGCTGCGGCCATCCGCGTGGGCTACGCTCCACCACGCATTCTCCCGTCACTACCGTTCAGTAAGCCCCGTTGCCGCATAGGCAATGGGGCTTACACCCCACCTACTCTGTCGAGACAAAACCCTTTAGTTTATACTTGATGAACAGATGGCCGAGGATAAAGACGCCAAATTATTAGACCAAGCCAGGGCCGTTTTGACGGCCAATGATCGCGGCAGCTACACCGTGCCGGCCGGCGAACTCTACCCCCACCAGTGGCTATGGGACAGCTGCTTTATTGCCATCGGCCTCAGGCATTTAGACATCGATCGGGCGCAGACTGAGCTGGTCAGCCTGCTGCACGGCCAGTGGCTCAACGGCATGCTGCCCAACATCATCTTTGCGCCCGATCACCACCTGCAGCGCGACCACGAAATCTGGCAGAGCTGGCGCAGCCCTTACGCGCCGCGCGGCGTTGCCACCAGTGGATTGACCCAGCCGCCGATGCTGGCCGAGGCCGTGGTGCGGGTCGGCCAAAAACTCAAACTGCCCGAGCGCCGCAGCTGGTATCTCAAAATGTTCCCGCACCTGGTGGCTTATCACGAGTGGCTATACGGCGAGCGCGACCCGCACTCAGAAGGCCTGGCCATCTTACTCCACCCTTATGAATCGGGGCTCGATAACTCGCCGCCCTGGATTTCGGAGCTTAGAAAGCACAGCATGCCCTGGTGGGTGCAAGCAATCGAAAAAGCCCACCTCGACGGACTAATCGACCACTTTCGCCGCGACACCCATCATCTGCCGCCCGGTCAGCGGATGAGTAACGTCGAAGCTTTGGCCTACTGGGCGGCGCTGCGCCGGCTGCGGCGCAAGGCTTATAACTCCGAAGCGATTCTTAGTCACTCGCTGTTCGCCGTCGAAGATCTGGCTTTTAACTGCATCTTGATTCGCGCCAATCACCTGCTGGCCGATATTGCCAAGACCATCAATCAGCCGCTGCCAGCTGGGCTGCTCGAGTCCTTTGGCCGAGCCGATGAAGCTTTGGAGAAGCTCTGGGACGAGAGTGAGGGGCAGTATTTTAGCCGCAGCTTCCTCGGCCATAAGCTGATTAAGGAGCCGAGCGTCGCCACGCTGCTGCCGCTATATGCCGGCGTTATTAAGCCGGAGCGCACCGAAAAACTGGTGGAGCTACTTGGCCGACGGCAGTTTTTCGGCGCTAGCTGGCCGCTGCCGAGCGTGCCGCTGAGTTCCGACTTCTTTGATCCGTTTAAATACTGGCAGGGCCCGACCTGGCTGAACATCAATTGGCTGGTGATCGATGGACTCAAGCGCTACGGTTTTGACGCCGAACCCAGCCGGCTGGCCGATAAATCGCTGGAGCTGGTTAGTAAAAGCGGCCTCAGCGAGTACTTCAACCCGCTGACCGGCCAGCCGGCTGGCGCTCCTAACTTCTCCTGGACCGCCGCCCTGACCATTGACCTACTCAAATCTTAATAACTCTGGGCGGGCGACGTTCAAACGTCGCCCGCCCTGCTGTTCAAAGCCTCTTTAGGCAGCTGCGTAGATGAGTGGCAGGTTGGCCATGTGGCCGAAAATACGGTCCGGGCCCCACAAACAACCAGCGCACCACCAGACCCCTGGCAACTTCATCGGTTCATCCCAGGCCGCTGGGCCAGGAATGTTACGGAAGTCGATAGTCCGGCCAGGGCTGTAGCGAAATTGCGTTCGACCGCACTCCTGGCACTTACGCGGCCAGATGAAGGGGTCCTTGAAACCGAGGCTGACGGAAACCCAGACAGCTCCGGGTCCCATCGGCAGCTCGAGGTACCGTTCCTTGGCGTTAGAGACCTCTGTGTAATCGAGGTGCCTCGGCCTATCTCTGTAGTGCTGGCTCTCGGCTGCCAAGACCTGGTCGAGGGTGAAAGTTGGCTGCCACGGGTGAGCACATTGCTCCAAAGGCAGGTTGTCCCAGATAACGCAGTGAGCCAGCCGCCCGTCGTCGAGCATGATGTCGACTTCAGTCGCTTCGCGACGGATCGCCCAAACACGGGCATCGCCGAAGGCCGTTTCGGGGGTGACATCAGCCGCTTTGACTGAGTAAGTCACAGTACTCCCTTCCTAGAGTGATCCGGGTAGTCTCTCATCCATCAAACTTAAAGAACAGCGGCAGTATTATACCAGAATTAACCTTGTTCGTCGAGATTTGGCTTGTCGAGCAGCACCGGCTCGACGGTTGGGCTGGCGTCGGCAATTTTAACGATGTCACGGTCGATTTTACCGAGCTCTTTGTAGGTCGTGTTGAAGTGCCCGACCGTCGTGCCGAGCGAGCCGCCCAGCTTCTGCATATAGCCATTGTGGGCCACCAGGTGCTTACTGAGCTGCTCGATGTTTTTGCGAATCTTTTCGGTATCTTTATGGATTTCCAGCGAGCGCAGCCCTTGGACGATAATCTGTAGCATGGCAGCCAGGGTGCTCGGCCCGACAATCGTCACCTTTTTATCAGCCGCGGCGTACTGCATCAAATTGCGGCCGCTGACGCCGCCCAGGCCCACCTTGTTGGCCAGCAGATCATAATAAATGCCCTCGCTGGGCACAAACATTAGCGCCTGGTTGAGCGTACCCTTACTCGGCTTGATGTATTTGGCCGTCTCGTCGATCCGCTTTTTGAGGTCTTCCTTGAAGAGTCGCTCCAGCGCCGGGCGTTCTTCGGGCTTGGCTTCGACTAGGCGGTTGTAGTTCTCGAGGCTGAATTTTGAATCAATCGGCAGCAATTTATCGTCGAGCTTGACGACGGCGTCGACCGTCTGGCCGTCGCCCAGTTTGTATTGGAGCTGGAAGGCGCCCGGCGGTAGCAGGTTTTTGAGAATCTGTTCCAGATAATACTCGCCAAGCACGCCGCGCTGCTTGGGGTTTTGGAGGACATTCTGGAGGCTTTTGAGTTCGCCGGCGATGTCACCGACGTTTTTATTAGTCCGGTCGAGCTCGGTCAGCCGCTGGGTAACGTCGCGGATAATCTTGGCGCTCTGGGCAAACTGGGCGCTCATCTGTTTGTTGCTGTTGCCGAGCTGCTCGGATAGCTGTTTTTGCAGGCCGTCCTTGAGTTGGCCCATGGCCTCGGTTAGCTGCGACATATCAGTTTTGAGCAGCATGGCGGCGTCTTTATTGACCGGCTGGCGCGTCCGCCAAATTAGTAGACCAGCCAGCCCGACACACAGCACCGCCAAAATAATCACCGCCACAATCATGGTAGTTATATTTTACCTTAACCGGGCGCCAGCTGGGCGAGCTAGCCCATCATGGCTTCTTTGGCGTCGACCTTTTGATTTTTGACGACCAGCAGCACCACCACCACTGCGGCGATCGCCAGGCCGATGCCGACGTGCAGACCGCTACGGAAGCCGTGGACCTGAGCCACCGGATAAGGATTGCGCGCCACCAGATCAGTTTTAACCGTCGAGAAAGCCACTGCCGACAGCACGGCCAGGCCGATCGCCCCGCCAACCTGTTGCGAGGTGTTCAAGATGCCCGAGGCCAACCCCGACCAGTGCTTGGGCACGCCCGACGTCGCCGCCAAGGTGCCAGAAACGAAGGTCAAGCCCATGCCCATGGCGCTCAGCGCCAGGCCCGGAAAGACGTTGTGCCAGTAGTCGCCGTGGACTTTCATGGTCGTAGCGATGACGAATAGACCAATCGCCAGAACCGCCGGGCCCAGCGCCAGCGGCGGCTTATAGCCAAGCTTGGGTACCAGGCTGGCCACAATGCCGGACATGATGGCGACGATAAAGGTCACTGGCAGGAAGGCTAGCCCAGACTTAACCGGCGAGTAGCCCAGCACCTGCTGGACGTAGAGGGTGATGAAGAAGAACATCGAAAACATCGTGCAGGCGATAACCAAAAAAGCCGCATTGCCGCCAGAAATGTTACGGCTCTTAAAAATGCCCAGTGGCATCAGCGGCTGCTTGACCTTGGCTTCGTTGATGACAAAACTGACCAACAAAACGAGGCTGGCGATAATGAAACCCCAGACGCTCCAGGAACGCCAACCGTCGATCGGTGCCCGGCTCAGGCCGTAGACCAGCGACATTAGACCGGAAGTGGCTAAGACGGCGCCGGGTAGGTCGAGTTTGGTCTGGCGATTCTCTTCACCGATGTGATGCGGCAGTAAGCGTAGCGAAGCCAAGACTACCAACAGGCCGACCGGCACGTTGACGAAGAAATTCCAGCGCCAGTTGAGATATTGGGTCAATACGCCGCCGAGCAGCACGCCAGCCGCGGCGCCGCCGGCGGCCACCGCCGCCCAGACACCCATGGCCTTATTGCGTTCCTTGCCCTCCCTGAACTCAGTCAACACAATCGACAAGGCCGCCGGCGACATAATGGCCGCCGCCAGACCTTGAACCGCTCGAGTGATGATCAGCATACCTTCAGATTGGGACAGACCACAAACTAACGAAGCGATGGCAAAGGCTGCCACCGAACCGATGAAAATTTTGCGCCGGCCGTATAGATCGGCCGCCCGGCCGCCGAGCAGCAAAAAGCCACCGAACGTCAAGGTATAAGCGGTAATCACCCACTGCAGGTTATTGGGGGCGAAGTGCAGATCGCGGGCGATCGACGGCAGAGCGACATTGACGATGGCGATATCGAGCACGACCATGAACTGGGCCAGCGCCAGCAGCGCCAGCAGCACCCATTTATTACCGGCGTGTTTGGATAATTCTCTCTGCGCCATACCTAAAACCCCTCTTCCCCTTTAACTAAATCTTGCGGCCTATTATAATCAGCCGCCGCCGTTTTATCAAAAATTAAACGGCTACACTTCGTTTCGCCTTATAGGACACCCCTTCGGGGTTTCCTACCCCCAGTCCCCACCAAAAGCCCTAGCGTTCGCTTTTGGTGGGGACCCCAGGGGTCCGCGCCGGGCACGGAATGAATCCGATGTTCCGGCTGTTCTTCCCGAGGAGTAAAGCATCAGGTAAACTAAAATGATAATGGTCCAGAACCCGAAAGTGGTGATTGTCGGCGGCGGCTTCGGCGGCATCAAAGCCGCGCTGGAGCTGGCCGGCAACCCAGCTTTTGAGGTGACGCTGATTTCTGACGAGCCCAATTTCCGCTACTACCCGGCGCTGTACCGCACGGCGATTGGTGGCAAGAGCCGCGCCGCCGCCATCCCGCTGACCGAGGTTTTCAAAGGCAAAGGCATTCGCCTGGTGACTGACCGGATTGAAAGGCTGGACCGAACCAAAAAACGCGTCCACGGCAACTCCGGCCACCACTACGCTTATGATGTCTTGATTTTGGCGCTCGGCGTCATCACCAATTATTACGATATTAAGGGCCTGGCGGAACACGCTTTTGGCATCAAGACGCTGGAAGATGCCCAGGCGCTACGGGATCACCTACACCGCCAACTGCTCAAAGACCACGCGCCGGATCTCAACTATGTAGTGGTCGGCGGCGGCCCGACCGGGGTTGAACTAGCCGGCGAGCTGCCAGCTTATCTACGCCACATTATGCACCGCCACGGCCTGCCTCACCGCGCCGTTCACGTTAAGCTGGTCGAGGCCGAAGGGCGGCTGACGCCGCGTATGCCCAAGAGCTATTCGCGGGTCATCGCCCGGCGGCTGCGTCGGCTCGGCGTCCAGCTGCTGCTCAACCAGGCCGTCAAGGGCGAGACAGCCGATGAGCTAAGGCTTAGTGGCCGGCGCCTCGACAGCCACACCGTGGTTTGGACGGCCGGTGTCACCAACCACCCCTTTTTCAAAGCCAATAAATTTAGCCTCAATGACCACGGCCGAGTTGAAGTCGATCAATATCTGGAAGCCGAGCCGCACATTTACGTGCTCGGCGACAACGCCGCTACGGCCTATTCGGGCATGGCCCAGACGGCGCTGCGCGATGGTGTTTTCGTGGCGGCTAATTTGCAGGCCGCGGCCGCCGGCCGACAGCCGCGGCCCTACCGGCCCAAAAAGCCGGTCTACGTCACACCGGTCGGGCCGGGTTGGGCAGCCGTGCTCTGGCGCCACCTAGAATTTTACGGCCGCTGGGGTTGGTTGCTACGCAAGGCCGCCGACTTTATCGCTTACCACGATTACCAGCCGTGGTGGCAAGCCGGCCAGCTGATGATCGCCGCCGCCGAGCACGAAGAGTCCTGCCCGCTGTGTCGGTGAGCGAGCTTGCTTGAAGCCGGCCTTGGGTTTATGCTTAAAGTTAATAATCAAACGGA
>OBEQ010559954.1_pt1 | contig 13894 bp, 2 predicted proteins | sample 1670901 | NCBI WGS metagenome assembly OBEQ01 (sample SAMEA104232315, study PRJEB22302) | groundwater metagenome | biome: forest; feature: aquifer; material: groundwater | place: USA | collected 2011-08-07 | depth 5.4 m
CCTGCCAATTCGGTCGCGGACCTTCGGGATTTATTGAACTTGATGGAAAGCCAGCCCGGTTATCCTGCGCAAGCTCGCCATGAATGGACTGGAGTCCAGATGACGCAGGACCAGATGGAACAGGCTCTCCGAGCAGGGCAGTTGGTGATTCTGCATGTGAACGGAGATCATTTTGTTCAGGTCACCCGGATTGAACAGGGACGGGTTGAGTACACGGATCCTCAACTGGTCGGGGTGGCGCATCTACCAGAGTCCGGCGTGGCATCGCTGAAGCGGGATACTTTTTTGAAGCAATGGAAGGGGGATGCGGGCCGAGACACCGTTGGGACGGTTTTAATCGGCGTGCGGCCAGGATTGAACTTTGATGCTCGCAAACAGCTCTCCGATGAAGAATTGGCCGCCATCTTCGGCTGCTGCGGCATCAACGCCACCTTCGGCCATTTCCGTGGCGTTCGGAAAATTTTGGACGCAGTTCTGCGATTGAAGTATCGAGCTCCGGATGACACCGGTATTCTGGTCGTCACAAGAGACGGGTTGCAGGTCAGCAAGGTTCAGGGGTCCCCGGACGCCTTGGTCCTTGAACTGATCGAGCGCCCCCTTTTCCCAGAGACCTTAGGGGCCCCGCCCACCGATTCGGATAAGAACCGTGCGGAGATTGCCAAGCACAAACTGATCCGCCGTGGGCTTCTTAAGAATGAGGGGTTCAGCGCATTTGTTCCTCCGGACTGGCAGGACCCAGGTCAGCTTTTGAACGATCTTCACACCAGTAACATCGAGGGACTTTATGGAGGGATTTTCACGGTGGGTATTGGGGATGTCGGGGGGCTTTATTCCGGCTGGGTCTATACCTTGGGAGCCTCTGCGGATCAGTACCAGGCACTGGGCGGTGTTCTGTTGAATGTCAAGGACATGATCAGCCGCTGGGACATTACACCGGAGTTTTTGAAATTTTTTATCCGGGATCGCCTCATGCGGGAACTTCCTCAGGACCCAACCGATGTCACTCGAGTGGAGGTACTGGCCGATTTTGACCGCTTGGCGGACCGGGCCGTCAAGCAGGCGTTGGACGCCGATGAGCAGAAAACGTGGAACAAGATTTGGCAGACGTATCTTCAAGGGAAAACGATCACCATTCCCCCGGACTTCAACCGAGACCCTGTCCGTCATGTTTTTCACCTATTGGATCAGATTGTCGGGTCCTTCGGCGAGTACCCGGCGTGGGAAGCGGAGCTGCAAAGCCGGTTTGATGAGCGCCGCCCTCCTTCGGCGAAGAACTGGGATTGGAGAACGTATTGGAAGTTGGAGTACAAATACAACATGCCGGGCCATGCTTATGCTGCTTTGGTGGAATGGCTCCAAGATAAAGCTTATAAAGAATGGAAGCTTGTGCCGGATGTGACTCACCAGGATTGGCTTGATCGGAGGAATAAACAAAAGGCAGTGCGAGGTTATGCTGAAGGGACGGTGGATTTGGCGCTGCTCCTCATCCTTCCGGAGATTGTCCTGGGCCATGGCCGATGGGCCATGACCGGAGATCCGAAATGGTGGAATGCTCACCCGCAAGTGACCTCTGTCCGGGCCATTGTCCACAACGGGGCCATTGAAGCGGATAAGAATAACGAGCTCAAGAAAGAACACCGACAACGGTACGACGTGTTGATGGCGGAGGCCGCTGAGATTCGCGGAGAGGCACTTTTTGAACTGACGGCCGAAGAAAGAGCAGTGCGCCTGGAAAAAAAGGCTCGAAGAGATTACGGTCGGTTTGAAAATGCAGCGGAAACAGAGGAGATTGTAACCGACACGCGGACCATCGTCCGCCAATGGCACATGGTCGCCGATGATTACAAGGCGGATCTGGCCGCCGGCCTGGTCATTCAAGAGGGCGATAAGAAAGGTTTGATTGATTTAAGCAGGCCGGGTCGGCTGAATCGAATTGGGCAGACGTACGAGGGGAGAGAGGTTTTTGATCGGGCCCGGGCTTGGAACCAGGTGGTCGCGAATCTTAAACAGCATTGGGGGATCGAGAATCCTAGTCCGGATGAGGTGGCCCATCGAGTGGCCATGTTGGAGTTGGCCCCCGGTTCCGGAATCGCCACGGATGGTTTAAGTCTAGCCACCCCCTTCACCGAATTTGTGACCAGCCACGACCGGCCGGTGGACATTGTGATCTACCAGCATAAAGATGCTTCCGGGCGGGTCCTGTACGAGGATTACATGGTGTCGTCCGACCAGGCGGCCGGGATCGGCCTTTTTCCTGCGGCTGAAGTCTATGCGGCCGCACGCGATATTGCGGATATAGAAAGGAAAGTCCTGGGGAAGATTGAAGAGGCGCGTAACGAACGGGCCAATAATCGCTTGTCCGAAGACCAATTTGCCGCCAGAGTTCGAACGGAAATCGGCGACCTTCAGAAAGCGAAAGACCGAATCGTTAAGGGAGAGAAGGTCACCGAGACGGTGGATGGGAAGCCGGTGGAGCGCTGGCGCGGGGGATTTCATGTCTTGGTTCATCATTTAAAGGGCAACGAGAAGTACGCCAAAATCACTCGGCGGCTCAATGAAGACGGCCGGCAGGTGGTGGACGTTCAGTTCAGCAAATTCAATGGAGAACTACTCAATGCCGATGATCAGGGGCTGACTCGCGTTGACGAAGTGGTCAACCCTTCCCTGGGAGATCGAGGCCAGTTCCGGAGTTTTATGGAGAAGCACATCGCCGAGATTCCGCTGATTTTGCTGACACAGGTGCTGAATTATATCGGAGTTCGAGAAGGCGAAACGGTGGTTACCTTGGACACGGTTTTTCCGGAGAATGCGCGGCCCGTCGTTGAGCAGGGTGAGGATGGCCTCCATACCCGGCTGCCTCGGAATACAGCGGTTGCCCGGCAGGGGATTAACGACGCGGTTCTTTTAAAGCATTACCAAAATCGTCTTTCGGGTTTGAGGCGGATGATTTTGGTTGGGGTGGGTTCTTCTTGGCGTGACGCGAAGATCGCCCAGCCGGAGTTTAACGAACTGCTCCCTGGCGTGGAGATTGTGGTCTACGACCCGGTTGAAATCCAAAACGAAGGCATCGTTTTGGATCCTCAACATGATCTCATTGTCGGCATGAGCTGGTCCGGCAGCACCGATTCGATGGTTCGACTGTTTAACCGGTTGGAAGAGGAAGGGTTCGTGACCGTCGCCATCACCGGCAAGCCGAACTCCGATATGGGAAGGATCGGCAAACTGTCCGGCGGCACCGTTGATGTGATGTCCGGCGACGAACAGACGGTGGCCACGACAAAAGGTTTCGAGTCGGTTCTTTACAGCTTGTCCCTCTTGGCAGTCCACTTAAGTCAGCGTCAAGGAGATCCCAGTTTGAAAGGTCTTCGCAGCGCCTATGTCCAGGATCTCCGGAAAGTGGCGGACCTGGTCTACGATGTTTTGGCGGAAAGGGGTAAGCCCAAGGGATCGCGAATTCTGGATCTGGAAGACCAAGAGTCCTTCGTCAATAAGCTCGGGCGTCTTTATGCCAAGCGGCATAAGCTGTTGTGGGTTGGCAGCCGGAATATTCCCATCCATGTGGAAGGAGAGCTCAAGGGAGAGGAAATTGTTTCCTCCGAAAAGGGGGCCATCGTGGGGATCGCTGCGGATATTGAGGATTCCAGCTGGCAGGCCACGGTGACCCATAACTGGGACCCGAAAGCTGCTGAAGAGGACAAGGTCATTTTAGGATTCGATATGACCGATCCGGACCGCTTCGAGGTATTCATGGAGCAGATTCGGGAACTGGCGGAAGCCGGAGGTGATTTCGTTGTGCTCACCTACAATGAGAGGGGAAATCCTTATTATGAAGAATTGGAGTCTTTGGCAAGACAGCATCCAGGGAAAATTCATCTGGTCACCGTCCCCCAGACTCGTCCCACCCTGCAGGCATTGATCAACGCTCTCTTCTATTTCCGGTTTTCCGCGGCCCACGCTATTCAGCGGGGAATGACCCCCGCCCAGATCGACAACTCCCGGAACTTGGCAAAGTCGGTCACCGTCAGTTACGCGCAAGCCCTGAAAGAGCTTCTTGTCACCATGAAAACCAAGGTCGTCACCATCGCCCAACAATCCACGCAGTGGGCGGCCGAGATGACCAGTCGATTCGCTCGACATGTGAGAGCAGTTGGTGGGAAAGCCTGGTCCTCCATGCAAGATCCAAGAATGAAAGCGATCCAGCGGCTTCCGGGGGTTCTTCAGAACGCTTACAACTCGTTTTTTGCCGCTGATTCCTGGCTGACGCAAGAGGCGGATCGCCAACGAATGGAAAAAGCGTTTGGATCCCGCGCGGAGGGAATTCAGCGGTTGGTGATCGTCACGGATGAAGAGGCCACCGAATACGCTGCCCAGGCCAGCCAAAGCCCGTTGGGTTCGGTGGAAATCATCTATTCTGGAGAGGCCGGAATAAAGGATGGAAGCATTTACGATCCGTCCAACAAGAAGGTGGCCATTCCAATCAAAGGGACTTATTACCGGGTCAGTTTCGACCGACAAACTTCCCCCTATCGCCTTTGGTTTGATCCGCAAATGGAGCAGAACCGGGGTTTGCCGGCCCCTGCCATGGGACAGTTTCAGATCACCCCGGATACGAAGGAGATTGCCGTCAACGGCCATCGGTATGCCGTGGACGGCACCTCTTTTATGCGGGAGAAAAAGAAAAGAGAAAATCTTGCTTTCGGGCTTACCCTAAGGGCCGAAGAGCCGGACCTGCTGGGGGTGGGGGTCAAGGTTTTTCGATCTTCGGATCAGGTCTTGGATCGGGAGATGGAACGGGAAGGGACTCTCTTCGTCCTCGTTTCCCGGTCCAACAACAAACATCAGCAGAACAGCCGCATTGCTCCACTCAATGGAACGCTTGAACAGGGACGGACCGCTGCCGATTGGAGAACCCTGGCCAAATACCGAACGCGACCTGAAATCGCCATGCTCAACCAGCTCGAGAAATTAAAGCGTAAAGGCAGCAACTTCGTTGTGTTGAGCGATGCTGACTCTGCTTTGTCTCAGGAAGGGCGGGAACATGGATTGGGGTGCATGTTGTTGCCTTCCGATCTGGATGACACCGCTCTTTATTCGGTGACCTATCTGGGTTTGCTGAGTTTGGGAGTTAAGCTCGGTGCGTTTCGGGGGGTTCAGACTCAACCGTACCAGGCCGCGTTGTCGACCGTGCCGGGTCTTGTCAGCGGTATTTTGCGTGACGCGGAACTGCGGCGCAGGGCGGAACGGTTCGTCGGCCGGTTCGCGAATTACAAGAAGGTCTACATTATTGGCGGCGGGCAGGCGCATGCCGATGCCAAAGAGTACGCGCGGGTTTTACGGAGTCTTGGGATTTTTGCCGAGGCACAGTTAAACGACTCGATGTGGCACGGCCCCTTAGCCGCCATTGATCCCGACCGGGAGAAATTTGTCGATCTTTATCGGCGGCTCGGCATTAACCCAGCTTTTGATCCGCAAAACGACACTTTGAACTTCATCTTAATGACCGATCGGCGGTTTTTTCAAACAGCGCTGGGTGGAGATGCCCAGGTGATCGATTCCAGAAACGGCCGATTTGCTCTGGTCATTAAGGCTTCTGATGAAAAATTGGATGCAGTTCAGAAGGTGGGTGCGGCGGAGGACGGGATCTTTCCTCTGGCCGATTTCCCGGATGAGTTGGGGAATTTTGCCAACGCAGTAGCGGCCCAGTACATTGGGGTGATCTTTGCCCAGGCGCACGCCAAAAGTCTTGGCAGAGAGATCCTGCCTCCGGCCGGCGGACTTGCACCTGAGACGATCCCGGCGGTTGATCCTTTAAGGGAAATCGTCGGCCAGTCGCTGGACAGGACCTTTAATCCCTTTGCGGATAAGATTACAGCAATGCTGCATGCGTTCGATCAGCCGTCACACCCCCCGCAATTCGTTCCGGTTGCCGATCTTAAAAATCCGAATCAAACGTACCTGTTTCTTGTTGGAGAGGATTATGACGGCATGTTGAACAATGTCACCGGAGTGCTTTCCGGTGCTGGGATCGGCCTCACCGCGTCCCAATCGCCGGAGGTCCCCGGTTTCAATGGATTGATCTGTCTTCGTTTGAATCGATCGATGGAGGAAGTCCGAAAACTGGAAGGGCCGATTCGAGCGAACATAACAGTTCCGCCTGTCATCACGTTCCCGGGCATGCCGGAGCCGCCAGCGACCTACCGGCTTAGTCTGGCCGGTTTCGCGATGACCGATGTTGTGGTCAACATAGGCGTTCGCGCCGCGGCCGGCGAGAACCCTGTGATTGGGGCCGCCCTTCGGGAAGGGATCTCTCCTCGGCCGTACACGGAACTGCCCGTTCAAGAAAGAGAGCGGCTGGATCATTTGGCTCGGTATCTGGCTACTGTGTGGGCGCCAGAGCAGTTGCGGGACGCGGGTGTTCAATCCGTCCGAGGCCGTTCTGGAGTTTTCCTTTTGTCCGGTAAACAACCCATGCCTGCGTTGGTCAACGGGGCCGAAAACACTCGGGCCATTCTGACCAACGGCTACGACAACGCTCCGAATGAATCTGCCGGACTCTCTTACGTCGTCTATGGGCCCGGTCTGCATGATTTGGGGGACCCGAATCAGATCCCTGAGGATCTCTATGCTCAGATTGTCGCCTTCTCTGTTCCAGAGGACAAATTGAAAGAATTTGCCGATCTGAATCCGCTCATGGCAGTTTCAGCCATGGAGCCGTTCCTTCGGTCTGTAGCGCAAGCCAACGGCCGAGTCCTGAACCCTCAGAACGTTCGAGTGGTGACCATCCCGCGCATGCCGCGAAACGAACTGATCATGCGGGGTTTATCAGCACTGGAAAGTCAGAGTAGCATCCAGTTCATTTGGCCCCAAGATGGGACCTTTGAATGGGCTTTGGCGGCTAATCTGCGCGCGGCGAGAGCTGAAGATAAAGTCACCGTGCTGGTTGCGACCGCCAAATTAAAACAGGCGGTGGCTTCGCTAGCGCTCAGCAACGCGCTTCCTCCCGGAGCCTTCGTGGCCATTCGGCTTTTGCCTGACGAAACCACGATGGAACAGAATGTAAAGGGTGCAACCTCAGAAGTCCCGATTGGGGGAGCCAACGATTTTACCCCAAAGCATCAGGAGGCCGTGGTTCGATGGATGCGTGGGGATCGGGCCAGGGCAGAGCAGTTGCTTGCCGGCAAGCCGTTGACCACCAGAGACGTTAATGATTGGGTGGGTGGTGTTGTCGTCCCATTAACCCGGCTTCGCTCGATGCCGATTCCGGTGGAAGGGATTACACAAACCCCTGGACAGCCCGGCACCTATCAGGTCTCACCGATTCGAGTCGAGCGCGGCACCATGTGGGTTCAGCCCGAGAAGGGTCTTGTGGGAAATTTGCCCCCAGGGGCCGAGTACAGGCCGCCCTCCGACCGGCCTGAAGTTTCTCGAGTTGAGGTGGACTTGCGAATTCTGCTTGGGTCGAAGGGATATCATGACCTTGTTATAGACGACGTCGTCGCCGCTTACGGCGTTTTTACGGCGTTGTCTCCTGTCCAGGGACAAGCGCCTGCGCATGTGGAAATCGATGATTCCCCCGATCGGCCGGGGCAGACGCAGCTCATTGTCATAGCACCCTACCGCGTGAATGCCGGCCAACTCATCAGTGAAGCGCTTCAAGAGAAAGGTATGGCCAGCACCGGGATGTCGGTCGAGTCTTTCGCAGAAGGTTCAGCCACCATGCTCCCGGCAGTGACGCTGGCCGTCGTTTCGGTCAGCGGCGATTCGGATTCGGCTCGCGGGAGTGGAGTAGAGGCAGCCATTGCTGAGCGATTCCAAGCGGCCACCGTGGAGCCTTGGCGGGACCGTCTGGAAGGTTTCCTCCGAGATGTCAAGCATTGCGACCCCACCGAAATCGGCTGGTTTGTTTCCCTCTATAGAAGATATCGAGAGCAGGACCAGCGCGGGTTTATTGTGGATGATCAAGTGCTCGAGCATCCCAATTTTCCTGATCGGGTCTACCGCTTGGCGATCTTTCCTTATCAACGTCCTAAGGGAAAGAAAGAGCCGACCTTGGGAATCCAGGACACGATTCATGAGTACACCGCAGGTCGGGGTCGTCGGGTTTCTCCGGAAGATATATTGCCCACCAGTTTCCGGGAAACTTCGGGAGCTGCTCCGGCAGGATTGGTTTACATTGCATTTAAGAAATCGGACATGGATGACCCGACGCTGGAATTAAAAGATCCTCTGGCAATTCGGTATTTCGTTGAGCCGTACATTGCAACGCAATCGGAGCCCGGAGGAACCACCGAAAAGATGGCTTCGGCTCGAGGATGGGTGTTGGATTCCGGCGCCAATCTGTATCGGACGCCGCAGGGGGGATGGGTTTCTCCGGAAGCGGTTTCGAATATAGATCCCTCGGCTGTCATCGGCGGCGGCTCATTGGTGAGCGGGGCTTCTGCCCGGATTGGCGCGAATGCCGTGATTGATCGAGGCAGCATTGTGGAAGATGCCGTGGTTGAGGATGGGGCGAGACTGCATGGCGCGATTGTTCGGACCGATCCGTCGGCGCGTGATTCCTGGTCATGGAACGGCACCTACAAGGTGGATGAGGTGAAGCAAACCAAGATCGGTAAGGGCGTCGTCATTGACCTGACGTCGGATGGCGAACCTGCAGAGGTGGTCAACGCGGAAGTTGGAGATAGCACCGCCATTCAAGGCGGTTCTCTCAAGAACGCCGTTATCGGCCGGAACAACGTTATCGGACGGGCCAAGATCGGTCTGACCCATACGGAAGACAACGTCACCATTCGATCCAAAGATGGAACTCCCACAGAGGTTTCGGAGTCCTGGCTGGGATGGGGGGCCACTGTGGACCAGGGGGATTCTTACACGGAGATTCTTATTCCGAACCTGATTCGGCGGGCTTATGTCGATCCCAAAACGGGAGAGATTCGTTTTGAGACAGTGAACAATATTCCGGCTGTTGCGCCGCGCGCCAGGCGGGTCATTGATGCCAGCTACGATGCCACGGGCAAATACGATCCTAAAAAAGGCGCAGGAAATAAGGAATTTACATCGAGTCGGCATGGCAAGGGCATTCAGTTTCCCGGCGCCATTGTCGGTCCTGTGACCAATGTTATTCTTCTTGTGCATCCGGACTTCGAAGACCCGGAGAGTTTTCTTTCAGCCCGATCCTTGGATCGGAATACCCCTGAAGCCCAATTGACGGCTTTGCATCCATTTAGCTACTCCAATCGGTTGAAAGGCCGCCAAACGGGTGAAGTATGGGGACCGGTCCCACCGGGGGCTTCACGGTTTGGGCTGAATACGCAAGATGTCGATTGGTTGTGGGTTTTCGAGCATGCTCGGCCGGCCATCGATGAAATTCTGGCCGAGATGCATCGGCAGGTGGATCTGCACGCAAAAACGGCGGGATGGGACGAAATTCAACGGCAGGCTGCCCAACAAGAAGTGGATAAGTTGCCGCAGTATGCTCTCGAAACAGGGAAAGCTTTTGCACGGCTCTCCAATGATCCCGTACTCGAGGCGCGCTATGATCGGCATCTCGATGGGAAGGGGCTCCAGTTAGAACAGCGCCGGCTGGCGGATTTATTGGCATCGGAAGATCCAGTACAAAGAGATTGGGAGAGCCGGCCGTTACTTACTCCTTCGGATCGGACAGCGCTTGATCAGCTTCCGGAAGGCATTCAGATCTCTCCAAGCTGTTCTATCGGTGAAGGCGCAGTCATTGAAGGGGTGCGGGCACAGTTGGAAAGCGTCACCATCCCGGCAGGGGCTCATGTTTATGTGGCAGGGTCTCTTGTGGAAGGCGGTACATTGAATGACGGGGTGCAGCTTCGAAACACCGTTGTACGCGGCAGCGTGATTGGCCCCAATGCGAAGATTTCCAACAGCCGCTTGGAGAATTCAACTTTGGGAGATCAGGTTGTCGCCAGCGGTGCGGTGATGGAAGAGAGCTCCGTGGGCAGCCGTTCTAAGCTTGAACCTTACGCCCGTCTTCGCGGCACAACGGTGGGCCCTCAGGGAATCGTGGGGGCCATCGCGGAGAACAGCCAGTTTGGAACGGCTGTCACCATGCACCATTTAGCGGCCCGCGTTTCCTATGTTCAAACGCCGGATTTGGCTGTCCAGTACCAAAATAATGCCGAACAGACCGTAACAGCCAGTATCCCGAACCTCACCAACATCAGCGCGGGTGTTACGGCCTATGGGACGAAGGATGCACCTATTGTTCTGGAAACCACAATGTTGGGGGCCAATACGAATCTCCCTGCCGGAGTGAGGGCCGGTTTGCTGTCATTCGTCAAGAGCAGCACTGCTCCGGGGGAAGTCGTGCCTGACTTTGCTCTTTCGAGAGGGGAAGGGCTCGATAAGAAGACGCCTGGCTATGTTCCTGAGCACTTGCCTAGCATGATGATGCGTCTGCTTGGTAAAACCATTCAGATGACACCGGAGGCGGACCGGCCCGCTCTCAACGCGTTGGTGACGCAACGGTTGGAGGCAGCAGGGTTAAAGGATCAATTGGATGGGCGATGGGATATGACGTTCCAACCCGGTTCCAATGTTCCCGGTTTTCAGGCGGGTCAATGGCAATTCAATCCTAAATTTGATGGAGATTTTGGATACGGTTCTAATCCGAGATATGTTTTTGTTCTTAAGATTGCGCAGGCTGGTTTTGAGGAGCCGGCGGTAGTGGCAACAGGGCCGGTGTCGGTTCGACAGGCGGTATCCGACATCCAGCAGTTTGCGCGGGGCCATTCGGGCGTGGAAGTGTCTGTTTCCGGAACGGATAGAATTGGAACGCGTATCTATGGGCATTTGGCCGATGCCGGGTTGACGGATTCGAACATCGAGCAGGCTGTCCATTCAGTCGCCAAAGCCGGACAGGTTTCTTGGCAGGTACGAAAGGGCAAGTTTGTTGAAGTGACTGCTCCTACAGCCGGCGGGTTGGAGGAGACGGCGGTGGCGACGGCACGGCCTGGCGCGACACCGGCGGTTATTCCTCAGCAGAGCCGGTTTTCCACGCTCATGACGCAGGTCATCCTTAATTCTTCGACGGCAGCCACCGAAACGGGAAGAACATTGCCGGCGATTGAAGAGGGGCTTGGTCAGCTTCGGGAAGCGACCATCAAGACTGGAATGTTTGGGTTTGTCTTTGCGGAACCGACTGGTCTAGCTGTCGGAGTGACATGGCAGTTTGCCAAGCTTCCGGGCGGGCAACCGCTGGCCCGGCGGTTTGTTGTTGAGAATGAAGCGCAGGAACAAACGTTACTGGATTTGGGCATCGCCAAGACGGAAATCGTCCAAGCGTGGGATCGCAGCAAGTACACCTCCAAAGAGGATGCCATTCGCAAAGCGGCAGATTCTTTGCGGCAACTGCCTGAGGTTAAGGTTGTTCAGCGGATCCGAGGGTTGTCGGCCACGTTTGCCCAGCTGAAGGAGCAAATCATGCAGATTGCGGCTCTTCTGGAAGCTGAAAGCTACGACGCCACGCTGGCTACCGAGGTGGCCGACGCGATTTACAAGCGGCTCTTCGCGTAAAGATTATCACGTATTTTTCTATCGGCGGTTGAGCGCCGGGTCTTGATCCAGGCGCTTGTCTTTCGAATTATTAGGGTTCTTTTCGGGTGATGCCGTGGATCTGGTCGAAGTCGGTGTCGTAGGAGTAGAAAGTGGTGATGCCGCGCTCCGGCAAGAATGTCGCGTGGTAAGCGTCGACGAAAGAGATGGATTTCGATCCAAAGAGATCCAAGGTCGCAAGTAGAAGCGGGGCTTCATCGCACAGGATGTGGGGGGTGTTGAGTAGCCGGCGGAGGCTCTCGACCAAGACAGGTTTCGTCATCTGATATTTCTTAGAAAGCACCCAGATGGCTTCGGCAATGGTCAGATGAGTGAGAAACAGTGTCACCCGACCTTCTTCGGTTTTCCGAAAAAGCTGTTCACATTGGCGTGATTTATGAGGATCGTCCCCTGTGAAATATCGAACCAGGAGGCTTGTGTCGAGAAAAATCATCGGGAAGATCGCCTTCGAATCCCTGAGCGTTCCAGCGCCTCTTGGGCCAGCCCTTCTTCAGCTTCTTGGCGGAGTTTCTTAAAGTCAATGGGTTTCATCCCGGGCCGATGGAGAATGCCCCTTAACCCCAGGATAGTTCCGTGGATGGGCCGGAGAATGGCTGTGCCCCCTTCGGTCAACACGACCAGCTTGTCGTGGGGTTTCAGGTGGAGCTCCTCCCGAACTCTTTTCGGAATGGTCACTTGACCCTTGGATGTCATGGTTGTCATTGGCATGGTTTTATCCCCCTCTACTTACAATTGTACCTAAAGGAGTACTTTATTTCAAATGTATTTCTTTCATAGGTTAAGTAAGGAAAATGCCTGGACGGCATGGATTTTGATCCAAGCGCTTCTGCTTTCTGCCGTTTGTCCCCCGTTCACGTGGGCTGAAGCGCAGCCCACCCTCAGGCACGAAACCCTCCGCGCCGCCCAGCGTGAAAGCCCGGCCGGGCTCGAAGAGCTGAAAGGCCGCCTGCAGAACAAACCCAGTCCGCATGCTCCCCTGCTTCAGGTTGGGTTGGAAGAGTGGGTTGGGTCCGTTGACTGGAGCCAGTGGCGGGCCATCACCAATCCGGCTGACAAATTGATTCAATCGTTCTCCGGCATCCGAGGAGAAGTGGGTGAGGACACGCAGCTCTCCCCCGGCTACAAGCTTGCCTTTGCCCGTTACGGGTATCTCTTTGCCAGGCATCAAATCCAGGAATTCCGGGAACAAGATCCGAACAAGAAGAAATTCGCTTTCGTTGTTGGAAGGGATCCGCGGCCATCCGGTCGTTCCCTGATCAACGCGCAGATGCGCGGGATGTTGGTGGCTGCCGATGAGATGAAAGTGGAGGTCAAATTTCTTGACGGCGGGATTGTCCCAACGCCGTTTGTCGAGAGCTTGGTCCGGATGACGGGAGCCGATGGAGGGGTGATTGCTACCGCCAGCCACAATCCGCTGATCTGGAACGGGGTGAAATATCCAACGGCGGCGAAAGAACCAGGTGATGCGCTGGTAGAAGGCGGCATTCTCCTGCCGGCGCGGCAGATGGCTGATGTGGTGCGGGAGGCTAAGCAGTGGATTGCGGCGGTTGGTCGGGATGCCGCTGTCGCCAAGGGATTTGTCAAACGTTTGAATCGAGTTTCCTTGAATGGAAAGATTCGGACGATTCCCGGCCGGCGTATCCTGAAGCACGCCATCGGAGAGACCCGCAGGATGTGGGGTTTGGAGGATCCCGAGGCGTTCAAAGTTTTTCAGCAGAAGGCCAAAGAGATCCGGATCGTGGTGGATCCCAACGGGGGAGCGGCCTGCGGCTATTATGCCGATTTTCTTCGAGCGTTTGGTTTCACGGTCAGGGAGATCAACAGCGCCGTCGGCCAGCCGCGGCACCTGCTGGAACCGATTCAGGAGGCGCTGGATGACGCCAAGGCGGCGATCCTGCAGGAGGTTCGGCAGGATGAGCAGGCCGGACAGTCCTACAAAGCTTATTTCGCCATCGTGGCCGATTACGATGCCGACCGGGCCAATACCCTGATTTACGATCCGATCACCCGTACGGTGATCGAGCCGAACCCGCAGGAGGTCGCGGCGATGAACGTGGCCCTGGCGCTGGCCAGGCGGGTGGAGGTTCGGGAGCGGACCGGCGACCGGCGGCCGCTGGCGGTCGTCGTGCACGATGCCACTTCCCGCAGGGTCTGGGAGATTGCCAAGGTGTTCGGCGCGGACGTTTCAGTGGTGGAGGTCGGCGAGGTGAACGTTCTCGAGAAGATGCGGGAGTTGGAACAGGCCGGCCATGACGTGGTGATCGGCATTGAGGGGGCCAATGGCGGCACCGTCTTTCGCGGGGATCATCCG
>OBEQ012359827.1_pt1 | contig 13894 bp, 15 predicted proteins | sample 1670901 | NCBI WGS metagenome assembly OBEQ01 (sample SAMEA104232315, study PRJEB22302) | groundwater metagenome | biome: forest; feature: aquifer; material: groundwater | place: USA | collected 2011-08-07 | depth 5.4 m
CGGCGGCGCGAACATGGCGAAGGTCTTTTCGAACATTTCCATGTTGCGGCGGACTTGGTCTTCGAGCGGGCCGAAGCCGCCAACGCCAAACGCTTGCGCCATTTGCTCGCGGAACTTACCCTGCTGGCTGGTCAGCGACTGCATGGACTGCTCGAGGAAGCGCGGCACCAGCATCTGCATACTGTCGCCGTAAAAGCGGATCAACTGACGCAGGAAGGCAATGGGCAGAAGGCTTTGCCCCTCCTTGTTTTCCTGCTCGAAGATGATCTGCGCCAACACCGAACGCGTGATTTCATCGCCGCTCTTGGCATCGAACACCACAAAATCCTCGCCATTCTTGACCATGACGGCGAGGTCCTCGAGCGTGACGTAAGTGCTGGTCCCGGTGTTGTAGAGCCGCCGGTTGGCGTATTTCTTGATAGTTACTGGCGCTTTTTCGTCTGCCATGTGATCACACGTTTCTCCAGCCCAGACATAAGCATCACCGGTTTCCGCTCATGCGGGCCACCGTTTTGTGGCGGCGCGGTAAACCGGGCGGGCACTGCGGTATCCCTTGCGTAATGGCCCAAAAAGCGCCAATTCTCAGCGGTATCCGTAGGCTCCCGTTGTTGACAGGCCTAACCGGCTGGCCTGAGGATGCGGCAGCGCCATAAGGGCCGCCTTGCTCTACATTTCGATCGCCAGAGGAGTTTCGGATGAAAGACGATGTCGTCATAGTCAGTGCCGCTCGCACGGCTGTAGGCGCCTTTAACGGGGCCTTCGCCAGTCTCCCGGCACATGAGCTCGGCAAAACCGCGATCATGGCGGCGCTGGAGCGAGCAGGCGTTGAGGGCGGCCGCGTCAGCGAAGTCATCATGGGCCAGATCCTTACCGCCGGTCAGGGTCAGAACCCGGCGCGGCAAGCCTCGATCGCCGCCGGTATCCCGGTCGAAAGCCCGGCCTGGGGCGTGAACCAGCTATGCGGTTCTGGCTTGCGTGCGGTTGCACTCGGCTATCAGGCCATCATGAATGGCGACAGCGAGATCGTGGTCGCCGGTGGCCAGGAATCGATGAGCATGGCGCCGCACGCCCAGCATCTGCGCAGCGGGGTGAAGATGGGCGGGTTCGAAATGGTCGACACCATGATCAAGGACGGGCTGTGGGACGCCTTCAACGGCTACCACATGGGCAACACCGCCGAGAATGTCGCCAAGCAGTTTCAGATCACGCGCCAGATGCAGGACGAGTTCGCGGTGAAGTCGCAGAATAAGGCGGAAGCGGCGATGAAGGCCGGCAAATTCAAAGACGAAATCGTTCCGGTCACCATCAAGACCCGCAAGGGCGACACTGTGGTCGACACCGACGAATATCCGAAAGCGGGCGTCACACTTGAGGGAATTTCCAAGCTGCGCCCGGCCTTCGACAAGGAAGGCACGGTCACCGCGGCCTCTGCTTCAGGCATTAACGATGGCGCCGCCGCTGTTGTGCTGATGAAAGCGTTCGAAGCCGCCAAGCTCGGCAAGACCCCGCTCGCCCGTATCGTGTCGTGGGCGCAGGCTGGCGTCGATCCGTCAATTATGGGCACCGGGCCGATCCCGGCCTCGCGCGCAGCGCTCAAGAAGGCCGGCTGGAAGCACGACGATCTCGACCTGGTGGAAGCCAACGAGGCTTTCGCCGCGCAGGCCTGCGCGGTCAACAAGGATCTCGGCTGGGATACCTCGAAGGTCAACGTTAACGGCGGCGCTATCGCCATCGGTCATCCGATCGGCGCTTCGGGCGCGCGCATACTGACCACGCTGCTTTACGAAATGCAAAAGCGTAACGCCAAGAAGGGTCTCGCCACGCTCTGCATCGGTGGCGGCATGGGCATTGCCATGTGCGTGGAGCGCGGCTAAGCCGCGCGAACCCTCACCAAATAAAATGCGTCGAGCGGTAGCGAAGATACACCGGCAAAAAACGTGGAGTACTAGGCCTTCGCATTGCACAACAAAACTGAATTGATCTGCGTCATGGCCGGCTCGTACGAACCGGCCATGATTTTTCGTAGTATAAACGCGGTGCTCTGGGAGGAGTAAGTTATGTCTCGCGTTGCGTTGGTGACTGGCGGTACTCGTGGCATTGGCGCCGCGATTGCAAAAGCATTGAAGGACAAGGGCTACAAAGTCGCCGCCAATTACGGCGGCAACGATGAGGCAGCGCAGAAGTTCAACGCCGCGACCGGCATTCCGGTGTTCAAGTGGGATGTTTCGTCCTATGAGGCCTGCGGCGAAGGCATCAAGCAGGTCGAGGCCGAACTCGGGCCGATTGAAATCCTGGTCAACAATGCCGGCATTACCCGCGACGCCATGCTGCATCGGATGAAACCGGAACAATGGACGGTGGTGGTCGACACCAATCTCGGTTCGCTGTTTAATATGTGCCGGCAGGTGATCGAGGGTATGCGTGCGCGTAAATTCGGCCGGATCGTCAACATTTCGTCGATCAACGGTCAAAAAGGCCAGATGGGCCAGACCAATTATTCCGCCGCCAAGGCGGGCGAGCTTGGCTTCACCAAGGCGCTGGCGCAGGAATCGGCCAAGTCCGGCATCACGGTCAATGCGATCTGTCCCGGCTACATCAATACCGAAATGGTGCAGGCGGTACCGAAGGACGTGCTGGAAAAGTCGATCCTGCCGCTGATTCCGATCGGCCGGCTCGGCGAACCGGAGGAAATTGCGCGTTGTGTGGTGTTTCTCGCCGCCGACGAGGCCGGCCTGATGACCGGCGCGACGCTCACCGCCAATGGCGGGCAGTATTTTGCCTAATTGCGGGTGGTTAAGCGGTTGCCACAATTGTCACATTTGCTGCCATCAACGGATCGGCTGCTAGTCGAACCCACTACCACCGCTTTGCGTTGACGATTTACCAGAAATTAAGCGCCATACGCCACGTTGATCGATAGAGAATGTTCTACTTTTGAGGGTATGCGCATGCGCCGACTATTGCTGGGGTTGATCGTCTTGATCGCATCCGGTTCTGCATTCGCCAGTCCGTCTTGTACGAGCGAGCCGAAAGACAAGTGGCTCAGCGAGAGCGCGATGAAAGAAAAAATCGCGGCGCTCGGCTTTAAGATCAAAGTCTTCAAGGTGACTGCCGGTAACTGCTACGAGATGTACGGGCAGAACAAGAGCGGCAAGCGTGTCGAAATCTATTTCCATCCGATGACCGGAGCCGTGGTCGAAGAGCATAAGAGCTAGCGCCACGGCCAAGCTATCTTTGCGCCGACCCCGCTGGGCGGCGCTACCATGAGACCGTTCATGCTGTGGCGATTGGGGCTCCGCCAACGGATCATGGCCATCTTGACCGGTGGCGTTTTGATCGCCGGCCTGATCGTTGCCTTGAGCTTGCACGAACTTTCAGCATTGCGCGGCCTTAGCGACGTCGAGCGGCAAGCTGGACAGCGCCGCGACGCGATCCATGACGCGGTCGTTGTTTCGCTGCAGGCCGCGACGGCATTTATCTCGATCGGTCTCGATCTCACACCTGAGGAGGAAAAGCAGGCGATCGCGGAAAGCGAGGACCTGTTGCGGCGCTGTCAAGCGTTGCAGGTACAGATTGCGCCAATCCTCGAGGCTATTCTGAGCGCCGAAGAGCGGGCATCGCTCGAGGAGTCGCTGCGAGAAATTCGCCATGCTTGGCAGGAGACGAAAGAACAGCTTGGCCACATCGCCCACGACGAGCTGCAATTCCACTTGGTTGCCGTCACCAAATACACAAACCGTGTCCGGCTGTTGATGGTGAAAGCCGACAAGATCGCCTTGCAACGTGCGACGAGTGCCGCGGACGCTTTTGACGCCCGCGCCGTCCGCGCAAAGTGGACAATCATGATTGCGCTCCTCGTTGGGATTTCGGGCGTCCTTCTGGTTGGGCGCCTGGTCTTGAATTACAGCGTCAAGCGCCCGCTTGGCGAGGCGATAGCCGCCGTGACGCGCCTCGCCGACGGCGATCTGGTCACGCCAGTGCCCAAACCCACCAGCACGGACGAGATCGGCGCCATCTTTTCGGCACTCGCGGTGTTTCGCGATCACGCCCAAGTGCGCCGAAACCTCGCAGAGGAACGGGCGCGTGACACGCTCGAGCGAGATACTCGCCGTGAAAAGGTTGAGGCTACCATTGCGGAATTTCGTGCCGCCGCGCTTGCCGCGCTGGGTGAAAGCTCGCGAGCGATCGATGCCATGCATAGCGCCACGCGGGACTTGACTGCGGCGGCAGCCGATACCCAGGCAGGCGCGGAGAGCGCGACTGGGGCCTCGCGCGAAGTATCGTCGAATGTGGCGGGCGTTGCGCCGGCGACGCAACAGCTCGCCGATTCGATCGCAGGCATGACGCAGTCTGTGGCTCAGGCTGGAGTTGCGGTCGATCAAGCCGCCAAGCGGGCTAGCACAGCCTCGGCAACGATCGACAATCTCTCGCGGACGGCCGACACGATCAAGGATGTTGCACTATTCATCGATGGCATCGCGCGCCAGACCAACCTGCTGGCGCTCAACGCCACCATCGAGGCGGCGCGTGCTGGCGCTGCCGGCCGTGGTTTTGCGGTGGTGGCCAGCGAGGTTAAGTCGCTGGCGGGCCAGACCGCCGCGGCGACCGAGGATATCGCCACCCGGCTCGCCGAAGTGCGCCAGCGTACGGATGAAGTGGTCGACGCGATCCGTATCATCGTGCAGACGAGCGGAGAGGCCAGCACCCATACCGCCGCGATCACCAATACGGTGACCGAACAGAACGATGTGACCGCGATGATTTCGCGCAACATCAAGGAGGCTGCCGACGGGACGTCCGGCTTGTCCGGTATCGTCGAGAAACTCGCCGCCGCCGTCGCTCGGACTAAGGCCGCGGCTGAGGAGGTCAGTGTGGCTTCGGTCGCTTCGACGACAGCGGCCGATAAATTCAACCGCTTGGTTGACGTATTCCTGGACAAAGTCAGGGTAGCGTAAGCGGGCCGACCTTTAAGGTGGGGCTCATCCACCGGTCAGAGCAATACGGCAAGCGGTGGGCAGTATTTCGTCCAGAGGCCTTCCCCGCGCGGAACGCGTTCGTTACATGATACGGCCCGCCGGGTTACCTGGCGGGCCGTTGTGTATTTATGTCAATCGAAGGGAATCGCCGCATGAGCACCAATCGCGTTCACCGTGTCGCCGTCATTCCGGGCGATGGCATCGGCAAGGAAGTCATGCCGGAGGGTGTACGTGTGCTCGAAGCCGCAGCGAAAAAGTTCGGCTTCGAACTGCGCTTGGACGATTTCGATTTTGCCAGTTGCGACTACTACGAGAAGCACGGCCGCATGATGCCGGAGGATTGGAAAGATAAAATAGGTAAACATGACGCGATTTATTTCGGCGCCGTTGGCATGCCGGATAAGGTGCCGGATCATGTGTCGCTGTGGGGCTCGCTGATCCTGTTCCGGCGCGAATTCGACCAATACGTCAATTTGCGTCCGGTGCGTCTGATGCCCGGCGTGCCGAGCCCGCTGGTCGGCCGCAAGCCGGGCGATATCGATTTCTGGGTGGTGCGCGAGAATACCGAAGGCGAGTATTCAGCCATCGGCGGCAAGATGTTTGCCGGTACCGAGCGCGAAGTGGTCGTGCAGGAAACGGTGATGAGCCGAATCGGCGTTGACCGCGTCGTTAAATTCGCCTTCGAATTGGCGCGCTCAACACCGAAGAAACACTTGACCTCGGCGACCAAGTCAAACGGCATCGCCATCACCATGCCGTACTGGGACGAGCGCGTGCGTGAGATGGCCAAAGCCTATCCGGATGTCAAATGGAATCAATTCCACATCGATATCCTGACCGCGCATTTCGTCATGAACCCCGACCGCTTCAATGTCGTGGTGGCCTCCAATCTGTTCGGCGATATTCTCTCCGACCTGGGTCCGGCCTGTACCGGCACCATTGGCATCGCGCCGTCCGGCAACATCAATCCCGAGCGCCTGTTCCCGTCGGTGTTTGAGCCAGTGCACGGTTCGGCGCCGGACATTTACGGCCAGGGTATTGCCAATCCAATCGGCCAGATCTGGTCGGGCGCCATGATGCTCGAGCATCTCGGCGAACCGGAGGCGGCCAAGGCCATCGTCGCCGCGATCGAGAAGGTGCTGGCCGAGCCAAAATTGCGCACGCGCGATCTCAAGGGTCCGGCCGATACCATCGCCTGCGGCAAGGCAGTCGCCGACGCGTTGATGTGAGTTTGACGCCGGTCGCCGAAGCCGCGCGCGCCAATTGCCGGCCGGCATTGCGTCGGGCCTGCGGATCGGCTATGCGCCAAGCCCCGCATCCGGCGCCCGCCATGTCGTCCTTTCGTGCCTCCGTTATTGGTTTTTCTGCGATCCTGATGTGGTCGTCATTTGCGTTATTGACCGTAGCGTCGGGCAAGGTGCCGCCATTTCAATTAGCGGCGCTTACATTCTCGATTGGCGGCGCGTTTGGTGCGGCCTGGGTATGGCGGGCAAGGTCTTGGCACGCGTTTCGGCAGGCGCCGCACATATGGGCGATCGGTGTCGGTGGCCTGTTCGGTTATCATTCGCTGTATTTCCTGTCGTTGCGATCGGCGCCGGCGGCGGAAGCTGGCCTGATAAATTTTCTATGGCCGCTTTTGATTGTGCTGTTTTCGGGCCTTCTGCCAGGCGAGCGGCTGCGATGGTATTCGGTCGCCGGCGCGCTACTCGGCTTGGCCGGGACCGCCGCGCTGTTTCTAGGCAAGGGGTCGACACTGACGATTGAATTTGCCGTTGGCTACGCGGCCGCATTCTTCGCGGCTCTTGTGTGGTCATCTTACTCTGTGCTGTCACGCCTCTTTGCCGATGTACCGACCGCCGCGGTGGCGGGTTTTTGTGTGGCGACGGCCGTCTTGGCAACGGTGTGCCATTTGGCGTTTGAGGTCAGTGTCTGGCCGGAGAATACTGGTCAGTGGCTAGCAATTCTGGCGCTGGGCGTCGGCCCGGTCGGGATTGCATTTTACGCTTGGGATATCGGCATGAAGCGTGGCGATATCCGCCTCCTCGGCGTTGCCTCATACGCAACGCCGATCATGTCGACGTCGCTTCTTGTCGTTGCCGGCGTTGCTGAAGCGCGCGCGACATTGGCGTTGGCTGCGCTGTTGATTACCAGCGGTGGTCTACTCGCCGCCAAGAACCTGTTGCGCAAGCGCGCGTCGAGCTAGGGCCTCCAGCCTTGCGGCGCCAGCTCGAAACCCTCGAAGGTGAAGCCGGGCGCGACCGTGCAGCCCACCAATGTCCAGTCGCCAAGCGATTCCGCCGCCTGCCAGGCGCGCGCCGGCACTATCACCTGCGGCACTTCGCCGGCATGAATATCGGCGCCGAGGCGGACGATTTCCTCCTTCGAGCCGTCGACAATTTCCAGTTTCAGCGGCGCGCCGGCGTGATAGTGCCAAATCTCGACGGCATCGACGCGATGCCAATGCGAACGCTCGCCACGCGCCAGCAGAAACAGGATCGCGGTCGAGGCGGCGCGGCCGTTGACCTCATACGTATCGCGAAAGCTCTCGCGATAGTGCCCGCCTTCCGGATGCGGCTTTAGATCGAGCTTGTTGATGATGTCGGCGGCGGTGGGGCGGGTCATCATTGTGCGGCTTCACTGCGAACCTCAGTCCATAGCAGAGCCGGCGACAAAATTCACCCTATGCGGGCATCGGCTGGCCGATAGGCCTCATCGGGAATCTCGCCAAGCGACGAATGGTGCAGCTTTCCATCCGCAAGCCCGTAAAACTGCTGGAAGCTCATGATCAATGGCCGCCATTGATCGGGATCGATCCGACTGCATGCATTCGGCATCAAGATCGATTCATCGGCATGGACGCGCACGATCTTGGCCTCGATAGCGACGCTTCGCCCGCCCCACAGTCGGTCAATGGCGGCGATATCGTGCACGGCATCGACGCGCGCTTCCATCTGCACCGGACATTCGATCGCGCGCGGCGCGGCAACTAAGCCACCTGCGATAGCCGTAAGCCGGGCTTCCGCGAACTTTTCCTTCTCGTAACGATAGCCGCGCATCATTTTGCCAGCCGGAACCGGGTTCGAACCGGTGGTGCGCGCCAGCCGATTGACTGCACCCGCCATCTTGTCTGACGGCAAATTGAGCACACATTCACCGGTACGCAGGATATTTTCGGTCGTCTTCGACAAACGCGCCAGCCCAAGCATGCAGCGCCATCCGAGCCACTAGGCCGACGACATGGGGGCAAGATTGGGCGAGCCGTCTTCATTGCTGCTGCCGATCAGGACAACCGGCGTTCCGAAATATAGGATAGCCGGTTCAATGACCCGCTGTCGTTTGGTCGTTTGGCATGTCGGCATTGTGGTCCTCGTTGCATGAGGACACGGCCTTACGGCAAGTCAGTGAAACGCGCGACCCGACTCCTGGCGATCAAAACTTATTCTTCCTCGTCCTGATTTCGGCAAACACCTCTTCCGCCGGTTTTCCTGCCATGCCGATGGCGACCGCGAGGTCGGGCACGTCGGCGCGCAGGAACGGGTTGGCGAGCTTCTCGTCGCCGATCGTCGTCGGAATGGTCGGCTCGCCCTCCGCGATCTGCTGCTGAACTTGCGTCGCGCGTGCCTCCAGCACCGGGTTGTCCTTGTCGACGCTGAGCGCGAATTTGATGTTGGCGGCAGTGTATTCGTGGCCGCAATAAATTTGCGTGTCGTCCGGCAGGTCGCGCAGTTTAAGCAGCGACTTCCACATCTGTTCCATGCTGCCTTCGATGACGCGGCCGCAGCCGATCGAGAATAAGGTGTCGCCAACGAAGGCAAGATTGTCGGCGTGAAACCAATAGGCGATGTGGCCGAGCGTGTGACCGGGCGTTTCGATCACGCTGCCTGTCAGCTTGCCGACCTTGACCTTGTCGCCTTCGCGTACAGTGGCGTCGACGCCAGGGATTTTAGCGGCCTCGGCGGCGGGCGCTGTCACGCGACATTTGTACTTGGTCTTGAGCGCCATGATGCCATCGGTGTGATCGGCATGGTGATGGGTGACCAGAATATCGGTCAGTTTCCAACCGGTCTGTTGCAGCGCTTGTTCGATCGGTGCCGCCTCGGGCGCGTCGATGGTCGCGGTTGCTCCAGTTTCCGGGTCATGCAGCAGCACCCCGTAATTGTCGGAACGGCAGTGAAACAAGCGGGTTTCCGCGGGCAAAGACCTGACAGACATGGTCTCTTAGTCCTCCTGAACGAGCGTGAACGGCATTAACTCTAGCACGTTGAAGATTTGTGTCGCATAGCGGCAACCCGCAAGGTTGCGGCATATTTAAGACTTGGCTCGCACTTGACTACGATTTGCCAAGCCATTTCGTGGTAGCTTTGTCTTATGTCGATCGACGTCGTTGATCTGCGTAATTTTTATGGCCAACGCCTGGGCGTGGTGGCGCGCCGTTTTATCGGCCGCGGCGTGCGCGAACTGTGGCGCGATGCGGCTGGCCAGCGCGTGCTCGGCATCGGCTATGCGACGCCCTATCTCGGCCTGTTCCGCGAGGAAGCTGAGCGCTGTCTCGCCTTCATGCCGGCCGGGCAGGGCGTGGTGAAATGGCCGGCCGCGCGTCCGGCGCTGTCGGCGCTGGTCGACGAGAACGAGCTGCCGCTCACCGACGGCGCGGTCGATCGCGTGCTGCTGGTGCATGGGTTGGAAATGACCAACGACCCGGCGGCGTTGCTGCGCGAAGTCTGGCGCGTGCTGGCGGGCGGCGGACGACTACTGGCGGTGGTGCCGAACCGGCGCGGCTTGTGGGCGCGCATGGATACGACGCCGTTCGGCCATGGCCGGCCTTATTCGCGCAGCCAGATCAATCAGCTTCTGCGCGAGACCTGGTTCACACCGACCGGGTGGAGTGAAGCGCTTTACGTGCCACCAATCGCGCGCGGCTGGTTTCTGCGTTCGGCGGTGGCATGGGAGCGCACTGGCGCGACCTTGTCGGCGCCGTTTGCCGGCGTGCATTTGGTGGAAGCGACCAAGCAGGTCTACCGCGCGATTCCGGCACGGCGCGAAAAGCGGCGTCTGGTGCCGGCGCTTGAGCCGGTGTTGGCGCCGTCACCGGGGACTTAAGCTGAGCGCTTAAGCTTATTCCGGCTGACGCGGCGGCTCATCGCCGCCTTCAACCGGCGTCGCGCCTTGCACATTGCCGAAATTGTCCGGCCGCTCCGGGCGGTAACCACCGCCGCGGTGACGCCGGCGCCGACGGCCAAAACGATCTTGGCCATGATCGCCCTGCTCGTGACCGTTAGGTCCGGATTGATTGCCGTTTTGACCGGCATTCTGCGGCGGCTGGCCGCCGGTGATAAAGGCCGGCAGGCCGCCCACCTGCGGCGTGCCATCGTTGTTGGCCGGGTTCGCAGTCTGCGGTTGATGCTGCGGTTGGTGCTGCGGGCGGCTGTTCTGCACCTGGTCGCGCGGTGGAAACGGCTGTGCATCGCGCGGTAGATAAGGCTGCGCCTGCGGCGGTTGCGAAGCGAAGCCCGGCTCGTTCTGGCCGGCGAACGGCTGACCGTCATCGTCGCCGTCATCGTAGTTGTCGTCGGCGGCGCCTTGCGGGACACCCTGCTGCGGTGCCTGATTGTTGTAATAGGGGTTCTGTTGGCGGAACTGTTCCTGCGCGGCGGCAATCAGCCGAAAATAATGTTCGGCGTGCTGAAAATAATTCTCGGCGGCAACCGGATCGCCCGAGCTCTGCGCGTCACGCGCCAGCTGCATGTATTTTTCCGCGATATGCGAGGCGGTGCCGCGGATCTTTACGTCGGGTCCGTTTGACTCATAGACCCGCGTAAGCGGGTTCTGATTCTTGCGATGGTTGTTGTTGTTATTGTTATTGTTATTGCTGCGTCCCCGCATACGCTTCTGGCCGTTTCTCATGATTTCCCTGCTCGCCAATCTTTTGCTTCGTTTTTGCCGTGGTTATTCCGCTGCTTGCATTGCTCAACCAACAAACCTGACCGAGAAGACTTCGTCCCACACATCGTTACGACTTCCATCCATACAAATTTCGTTGCGCGGCCCGACTGATTTCGGCTGTCCGCGCCAATGTTCGACCTTGTGCGTTCGTTATCGCGATGGCTACAGCAACCCCAAGGCCGCGGTCCTGCCGCGGCGCTGCCAACCTCTCGTTACGCGCATCTTTCACGTTTCAAAAATCGATGCGCCCAACCGGTGAAGCATTCAAACCCGCATCTGGCGATATCGTTTGCCGTTTTCGTTGAACCGGCTACTCGTCATCGGCCATTCTTATCGGCTTTGCGGCGCCGCCTCGCAGAGCTTGTGGCTCCGGGGTTCGTGGCAGTGCAGCCGTCACGGGTCGATTCCGTGAGCGCAAGCTAGTCGTTTCCGGCTCGTATTCCAAGCGGTTTTTTCGCCGTATTTTAAGCCCTGCGATTTTCGCTAGGCCGCAATACTTTGCGCTCAGGACGCTGTTTTAGGCCCTCTTTTTGCGGCATTCAGCGCTCGCGGAATGGCGGCTAAATCGGCGCGTGTGGGGCCAACAGTTAACCCAACTTTGGTAAATAACGTGCGGACCGGCGCCTCCTGGCCGGCGCCCAGTTCCACGATCAGCCGGCCATCTGGCGCCAGTAGGCGCGTGGCTTCGCCGGCAATAGCCCGATAAAAGTCGAGCCCGTCATTTCCGCCATCGAGTGCAAGCGCCGGATCGTAATCGCGCACTTCCGGCTCAAGCGAGGCAACGTCGCCGCGCGCGATATACGGTGGGTTCGACACAATCAGATCGAACGGCCCGTTTATGCCGTCGGCAATATTGCAAGCGACAAAACTACAACGCCCTGCCAGCGCATTACGCTCGGCGTTGGCGCGTGCGATACCGAGCGCGGCCGCACTGATATCGGTGCCAGTGCCGAGTGCGTTTGGCAATTCGCTGAGCAGCGCCAGCAGCAGCGCGCCCGATCCGGTACCGATGTCAAGGAGGCGTAAATTTCTTTGGCGCAAGCCGTCGCTGGTGGCGAATTCGAGCGCGGCTTCGACCACGGATTCGGTTTCCGGCCGCGGCACCAACACCGCTTCGCCCACTTGCAGCGGCAGACTCCAGAACTCCTTGCTACCGAGAATGCGTGCAACCGGTTCGCGCTTGAGCCGGCGCGCGGCCAGCGCATCGATTGCCGTGACCTCCTTCGGGCCCAGCACGCGCGCGCTATTCGTCATCAATCCGGTTCGGTCAAGACCGAGCGCATGCGCGATCAGCAGGCGCGCGTCGGCGTCGGGAGAGTCGATGCCTGCCTGCCGAAATGCCTCGGTTAATGTGTGCCGCGCTGACGCGATGGTCTGGGGCGCGTTTGCCGGCATCAAGTCGCGCCTTCGGCCGCAAGCAGTTCGGCCTGATGTTCCGTTACCAGCGCGTCGATCAACTCGTCGACGTCGCCTTCCATCACCTGCGGTAGTTTGTACAGCGTCAGATTGATGCGGTGATCGGTGACGCGGCCTTGCGGAAAATTATAGGTACGAATGCGTTCGGAGCGGTCGCCCGAGCCGATTTGTCCGCGCCGGTCGGCGGCGCGTTCGGCATCGAGCTTGCTGCGTTGCGCGTCATATAGTTTGGCGCGCAGCATTTTCATCGCCTTGGCGCGGTTCTTGTGCTGCGAGCGATCCTCCTGCACGGCGACCACGATGCCGCTCGGCAGATGGGTGATGCGGATGGCTGATTCGGTCTTGTTGACGTGCTGGCCACCGGCGCCTTGCGCCCGCATGGTGTCGATCTTCAGATCGTCGTCGTTGATCTTGATGTCGACATCTTCCACTTCCGGCAGCACCGCGACGGTGGCCGCCGAGGTATGAATGCGGCCGGAGGCCTCGGTGTCGGGCACGCGCTGCACGCGGTGCACGCCGGATTCAAATTTCATTTTGGCGAAGACGCCGCGGCCATGCACTTCGGCGACGACTTCCTTGAGCCCGCCCTTGGTGCCCTCGCTCATCGACAGCACCTCGGTCTTCCAACCCTGCTTGGCGGCGTAACGCTCATACATGCGGAACAGATCGCCGGCAAACAGCGCCGCTTCGTCGCCGCCGGTGCCGGCGCGAATTTCAAGAATGGCGTCGTGATCGTCCATCGCGTCCTTGGGGATTAGCGCGAGACGAATTTGTAGTTCGAGTTTTTCTTGCCGCTGTTGCAAGGCCGGCTTCTCGGCCTCCGCAAGCTTGCGCATCTCGGTGTCGGTCGACGGATCGGCGATCAGCGCATCGAGATCGGCGATCTCGGCGCTGACCGCGCGATAGCTTTTGATCGTCTCGATCACCGGACCGAGTTCGGCGAACTCACGCGACAGCTTGACATAGGCATCGGTGGCCAGGCCGCTGCCGAGTTCGCGCTCCACCATGGCGGGGCGGGAGAGCAGGGCGTCGAGCCGGTGTTGTGGCAAAGAGACCAAGTGCGAAATCCCATAAATTCGTCATGGCCGGACTTGTCACCGCATGTCGGGTATACCCGACATGCGGCATTCACAAAATGATACAACTCGGCCATGCTTGAGTTGTATATGCCATCCACGTCTTTTTAGACGGAGAGGCTCAAGACGTGGATGCCCGGCATAAAGCCAGGCATGACGGTTTACAATTGCAATCCCTCGGCGGCGGCGAAGTCTTCTAGCTTGCTGCGGATCGATATGCTCCCGATCGGTTGTTTGAGCGCCGGCAGCAGGGCAGCCGCGCCTTTGCCGCAGTCAAGTTCGAGCAGCATCGCCTTGACCGGCCCGACCGCCGATGGCGATAGCGACAACGAGCGATAGCCCAGGATCGCCAGCGCCAAGGCGCCAATCGGCTGCGAGGCTAGTTCGCCACACAGCGCCACTGGCTTGCCGTGCTTGGCGGCCTTGTCGACGATTTTTTTCAGCGCACGCAACACTGGCGCCGACAATGGATCCTAGCGCGCC
>OBEQ011595464.1_pt1 | contig 13892 bp, 10 predicted proteins | sample 1670901 | NCBI WGS metagenome assembly OBEQ01 (sample SAMEA104232315, study PRJEB22302) | groundwater metagenome | biome: forest; feature: aquifer; material: groundwater | place: USA | collected 2011-08-07 | depth 5.4 m
CATCCCGATCTCCATGTTCGGCGTGCCGATCTCCGATACGCTCTCGGTGATCCTGGTCCGCGTTTTTCGCGGCATACCGCCCTGGCGCGGGGACCGCAACCACTTTGCTCACCGTTTGAGCCGCCTCGGAATGAGCGACAAGGTCGCCGTGTTTTTTTCGTACTTCGTCGCACTCACGCTCGGCATCATCGCGGTTCTCTCGACGCAGATTGTCACGGCTATCGGCGCATTCCTGATCGTCTTCCTGTTCGCCTCGATCATGGTGGTGATTGCTTTCCTGGAATACTACGCGGCCATGCACGTGAAACTGAACGAGGAGCTGAGGCAGCAATTCAAGCGGCGGCGGGATGACGTCCGGGAGGAGGAGGACAAGCGATTTTGACCCCAGGCCTGCTTTTAACTATTCCAATCAAAAATAAATAATTTTCAAAACCACTTTCCATAAGCTATAATTAAGCAGGATATGTTCGTACAGAGCCGTTATGTCTTATAAGACTATTTATAAGAGTTGCATAATCTTATGTATAGGGCTTTTGTGGCCTCTGGGGGCATATTGCGACGATGCCCCCGCAGGTGACACGCTGACCATCGACGAGATCGAGGGTTACGCCTTTTTGTCCGTTCCCGGCCAAGCTCCCAAACCCGCCAAGCTGCATGACGTTCTCCGCAAAGGTTACGGTCTCCGGGCCGGGCCCAAAAGCCGGGCCACGCTGATTTTGAACGGCAGTCCGGATGAAAAGCTTTATCTCTACGAAAATTCGCACGTTTCGATCGAAGCGAAAGAGAGGGAGTTCATCTTTCTCGATGAAGGAGACGTCTGGCTCGAAATGACCCGGGCCGATCCCGTCCCGGGCAAGGGGCCGCTCATCCGCACCCCGATCGGCGCGATAGAGCCCACACGCGCGGGCAGCTATCGGATCCGGCACCAGAATGACGCGACGATTCTCTTTACGTTCAAAGGCGCGGTAGAAGCGGCTCTGATCGACGAAACGGGCCAGTTCAAAGCCGACAAACGCGAAATCGCAAAAAACGAAAAGGTCCGGATAAGCCGCGCGGAAGGCCTGAAGGGGCCTGAGCCGATTTTTGAGTCCGATCTCCAGGTCATCAACGTCGGGCCGCAAAAGGCCGCCGAACCGGCGGCGCCGGTCGACCAGAAAAAAACCAAAGTCACCGTCGGCGCTTCGCAAAAAGCTTATTACGTCGCCACGTCCTGCAAGCTTGACGACAACATCGGCTCCTGTCCGAAACGGGCGGCCACGCCCGAAGAGGAAGATGAGCAGCAACAGCAGCCCAAGGACATGGAATACGAAGATTACGCGGTTTTCGCCGGCGACACGGTGGATCTGCCGGTTCGGGCCCTCTTGCCGTATCCCGAATCGCGCTTCGAGCTTTCCCACGGCGGCGATCACCTCGTCTTCGAGGGTTCCATGATGCTGTGCGTCGATTTTGACTCGAAAAACAACAAATTGAGGACGAAGCTTTTTCAGGCGGGCAAGGTGAAGCCGGAAGTTGCGGCGCAAAAAGGCGGCTCGCAATACACGTTCCGTTCCAAAAACAAAACCGGCATCACGCGGTCGCAGGTCAAAGTGAGCGAGGGTTCGGTCGCGGTGACGACCCCGTGGATCTGCCAGAACTGCCAGGAGACCAAGACCTTTCTGGTTCAGACCGACGAATGCTACGTCTTCTTCCCCCAAAGCGAAAAGAAAGACAAGAAGGACCAGGAGGATGCGGCCGGCGGCGAAGAGCAGAAGCTGCCGCCCGTGATTCTTCAGCCCGGCCAGGCGGTCGACCCCTCCGGCTCCACGCATGACTCATGATGAGAAAAAGGCTTTTGGTCGTTATTGGCGTCCTCGTTGCGTCGGCCGGAGCATCCAAAACGGCTCAAGCCTCATTTGTGCGGGAATACGAGCGGTATAACCGCCAGCAATCGGAGAGGGTCATCGAGGACATCGACAAGGAGCTTCAAATCCGGATCGACGAATCCAAGGGGATAAAGAAGGAAGGGGAAGAGGAGTCGGCCGAAACCGGCCCCGGCGAGGTCCCGATGCGGCGTCCGGGCGGATGGAAAGTAAAACCCAAATTCAGCGTTTTGTTCACCCGCGATTCCAATATTTTTCAATCGCGAAACGACCCCGAAACCGAGGCCATTTTTACTTACATCCCCTCCGTGCAGGCGTCATCAACGCTCTTTGATTTCTGGAAGTACTCGACGACCTACGAGATGCGGTACATGGATTACCTGCACTTCGAGCACAATTCCCGTGCCGAGCACACGCTGACGAATTCCGTGACCCGAAAATGGAACCGAATGAACCTGTCCGTCGCAGACGAGTTCGGGCTCTTTGCGCTTCCGACCGAAGATGACCGATTCAAGTCGAGCGCGCTCAAGTCCAACAGCTTGAGCGCGCGGCTCACGTACAGCCTGGGACCGAAGACGTCGGTCTCGAGTTACTACACGAATCAATACATCAGTTTTCGGAACGCCTCGGAACGCGCAAGCAGCTCGCAGAACGATACGGTCGGAATCCGCCTGACCCACCGGGTTGCCCAGGACATGGACGGCTACGTCGACTACAGCTACCGCTGGTCGCGTCCCCCGAAGCTTCCGAAAACGCATGACATCAACGCCCAGCAGGTGCTTTTTGGCGTCGAGGGTGCGGTGACCCAAAAAATCGCTCTCTCCGCGTCTGTGGGGATTGTGGGCCGGGAGTTCGCTCTCGGCGACGACAAGGTCAAGCTGGTGGCCCAGGGCGTGGTCAACTACCGCCTTTCTCCCTCCACGATGATCACCGGAACCTACCAAAGGGACACGGTTCCGACCGGCGCGGAAACCGCAGCCGACCCCAAGGATCAAGTGTTCGGCGTCCGCCTGAATCACCGGATGAACAACCGCTTGTATCTTTATGGGGGCGAAAACTACCGTTACTCGGAATCAGGGGTGATCAAGACGGTTCAGGACGTCGATAACCCCGCGATTACCACAACCAAGGAAGACGAGAGTTACATCCTTGAGACCAATCTGGGGTTCCGCTACCGGCTTCTCAAGAACCTGCTCCTCAACGTGGATTACACTTTTGAAAAAATTCGGAGCGAGCTCAAGATCGATGACCGCATCTCCAACGTCACCAAGGTAGAAACCACTTATGAATTTTGACGCGCGGGGCGCTTTTGCGCTGGCCGTTCTTACGGCCGTTTTTGTCTGCGGGCCCGCGGCCAGCGCCGATGAACCCGCCCCGCAAGCCGCCGCTCCCGCCGCGTCCGAAGCTCCGGTTTCCACCAAAAACGATATCAAGCCGGGCGACACGCTCAAGATCACCGTGTACCGGGAAGGCGACCTCAGCGGAGACTTCGTCGTCGATTCCAACGGACTCATCAGCTACCCCCTCGTAGGCACCCTCAAAGTCGCGGGTCGTAAAACAAACGACATCCGCGAAGACATCGTCGTCGCTCTCAAAAAATACATCATCGAACCGCAGGTGACGATCAGCCACCAGCCGAAAAAGGAGGAGAAGTCCGCTCAGGGAGCAAACAGCGCCGAGTCGCTGACCGTTCTGGGAGAGGTAAGGAACGCCGGCTCCTATGATGCGACCGCGGATCTCACCCTGACGCAGGTCATTGCCGAGTGCGGCGGCTTCACTCCGCTGGCGGAACCCTCCAAAATCAAGATCATCCGCATGGACAAAGGCCACCAGATGGTCTTTTTTTACAGCATGGACAAGATCAATAACGCCGAGATCGATGATCCGAAGGTGTTTCCGGGCGACAAGGTCGTCGTTCCGGCTCAGGAAAAGGACACGAACGCGGCCGCCATTCTCGGCGAGGTCAAGAACGCCGGCATGTATGAAGTGACTCCGGGCTTCACCCTCATGCGCCTCATCGCAAAGGCCGGAGGATTCACGCCGGTCGCTTCGACCAGCAAGATCCGCGTGGTCCGCGAAGAAAGCGGAAAGAAACAGATCCTGGTTTTCAATGCGGGCACCATCATCGGCGGCCAGGCCGATGACCCGGAAATCAAGCCGGGCGACATGGTGTTCGTGCCGGAGAGTTTCTTCTGACGAATTGAATATGAAGAACGAAACCATTCCCCTGGAATCATTGAACGAGGCCAAGCAGGTCGACGAGTACATCAGGTACTGGTACGCCCTGCTGAATCACCGCTGGCTCGTCTTGACGATAACCCTGGTTGCTCTCACATTTTCGTCCATTCGCTACTACAAAATGCCCGATTTTTATGTCGCCAGCGCCCGCATTCTGGTCCACAAACTCAATGAAACTCAGGTCGTCTCGTACAACGAAGCGGCCGCGCCGCAGAGCTGGGACCCGAGCTATTACGAGACCCAGGTCGAAATCATTCGCGGCCTTCCGGTTTGCCGCAAGGTCGCGAAGAGCGTCAACCTGGCCGAACACTATCATTCCGCATCGAACGAGATAGCCGCCCAAATCCTGCGCGCCAAAATGGTTTCACGGCTCATCCGCAACACCCGCATCCTGGTCGTTACGGTTACGGACTCCGACCCTGACTGGTCGGCCAGGCTGGCCAACGAGATCGCCACGGCCTACATCGACGAGGCCCGGCAGGACCGCATGTTCGTCTCCGATCAGATCCTCGAGTGGTTTCCCGACGCGAATATGGTCCGCAATTCCTCCCCGGACGAGCTCCTGCAGAAGATCGCCGACGACGAAATCGTCCAGAAGCTCCCGACCGTCGCCAATAACCCGACCGTCAAACGCCTCAAAGACGAAAAGATCGACATCGAAGCCCGGATCCAGGAGCTTTTGGGCCGCTATACGCCCGAACACCCGCAGGTGAGGGAGCTCACGGGCAGGCTGGAATACATCAAAAACGAGATCAAAGCCCAAACGGAAAAAATCACCGCCGCTCTGCGCGCCTCGCTCGAGGGCGAACTCAACGTCTCGAACATCAAGATTCTGGAAAAAGCGACCGTTCCCTCGAGGCCCGCGGGCCCCAACCGTAAAAAAGGCGTCATCACCTTCACTCTGGTGGGCATTGCAATAGGCATCGGCATCGCCATCGCGCTCGATTCTCTCGACAAGACGATCCGTTCGGACGAAGACATCCTGGGCATCCCCGGCGTTCCATTTCTCGGCAGCGTCCCGCTCTGCGTCTTAAAGAAAAAGGTCGCATCCGCCCACGAGCTCCTGGAAGACCACGCGGTGAGCGACGCGGCGAACACGCTGAACACGGCGCTTCTTTTTTCGATGCCCAAGGGGCAGAACAAGCTCATCATGCTGACGAGTTCCATACCCGAAGAGGGCAAAACGACGATCAGCTACCTCATCGCCGCAACCATGGCCAAGATGGGCGGAAAAATCCTCCTTGTCGAGCTCGATTTGCGCAAACCCTCGCTTCACGAAAAGCTCAATGTGCCGGCGCATAAATACAAAGGCATGTCCGATTACCTGGTCGGCCAGGCGACCTTCGAGGAAATCGTCGTGAAGATGGAAAAGCCGGCGAATCTCGACGTGATATTTGCGGGCGGTTCGTCCCCGAATCCCATCACTCTCATCACATCGAGCGCGTTCGACGAATTCCTGGCCACGGCCCAGCAGTTTTACGACCGGATCCTCTTCGACACGCCGCCGTCCTTCCAGATTCCGGATCCCATCGTTCTGTCCAACAAAATGCACGGCATCGTCTACGTGATCGGCGCCGGCATGGTGCACAAAAAAGTCGCCCTCAAAACCATCCGCAAGTACAACTTCGTCGGAAGCACGATCTTCGGTTCAGTGCTGAACCGGGTGAATTACAAGAAGCACGGTTACGTGAGCTACCAACGCTACTATGGCAAATACTATGGCGGCAGACGCAAAGCTGCTTGAATCCCTCAACGGAGTTCTGATGCTCGTTTCGGCAGCCATCCTGGCCGCGACGCTGCTCGCCGCGACGCTCATGTTCGGCGGAACGAGCCCGGCCGCGCTCTACACCATGCGCCTTCTTATCCTGTCGGCATTTGCCGTGCAGCTGGTTATGTTCGCGAGCGGGGAAAAAGCCGGCGGATTAAAAAAAGAAATGACCGCGGCCCTGGGATTTTTTGGGGCCTTTCTGGTATTCGGCGCCCTGCAATACGCGATGGGGAAGGCCGTGATCGCGCACCCGCTGCCGGGGACCGTCGTCCGGTATGCCACCTTTCAAAACGTCATCCAGCTCGTGTTTTATGCCATTTTCTTCGTGTCTGCGACCAACGTGCTGCGTTCCCGCTTCGTTTCGCAGAAGTTCGCTCTCTTTATAGTCTTTTTGCTGTTCGGCGTGACGCTTTTCGGCATGATCCAGGAGCTTTCGGGCACCAACAAGATCTATTGGACCTTCGACGTGGGTTCATCCTCCTTCTTCGGACCGTTCGTTTATGAAAATAATTTCGGGGCTTTCACGGCTCTGACGTTTCCGCTCCTTCTGGCCGTTATCGGTTACCGCGCCTTCAAAATACTCGAAGAATGGAAAGCCAACGACTCCAAATTCTCTACGGAACTTGTGATTTATCTCGGCAGGGCCGGGATCCCCGGCCTTCTTTTTATCGCCGTTCTCACGCTGGCCGGCGTTTTTTACTCGCAGGCCAGGGCGTCGGCTTTCATCATGTTCTTCTGCATGGCTGCGCTGGTTTTCTTTTTGCGGCGGAACCGGTTCGTCTTGACGCTCCTCGTTGCCGGCGCCGTGATTTTTGTCCTCTTTATGGTGATGATGGATTTTTCAAAACTCATCCAGAACTACAACGTGTCTGAGGCGGTCCGCACCGAACTCGGCCAGCGCTTCGCGGTCATTTGCGACACGTGGCGCATGTTTGCCGCCCGTCCGCTCTTCGGCTGGGGCCTCGGCGGGTTTCCCTTTGTCTACGCAAGGTACCTCTCTATTCCGCTCGAGGACGTCCAGTTTCAGCACCCCAACAACGACTTCGTCGAGCTCTTGTCCGAATCCGGGCTCGTCGGCGCGTTTCTTTGCATCGCATCCATCGGGATCCTTGTTTATTTCGGCTTGAAGGCAATCCCCAAAACCCGCTCGGTGTGGTCCCGGGCGCTCGGCTGGCAGGGCCTTCTGTCCCTGACGGGGCTGGCCATGATGGTTCTTTTTGACTCGCACCTCAAAGTCCCTTCGATAGCGCTTTTTTTCGTGTTTCAGCTGGCCATTTTTTTCAGTCAGTTCGGTTTCCGGCCGGAGCATGCCGCTTCCGCGGAGACGGCGGCACCGCTGTCCGGCCGCTTCTCGAGAAACTTCTTCATCCGCTGCGGGTGGATCGCCGCCGGCGTCGCGGTCGGAATCGGGATGTTCCATTACGCCCGGGTGGATTACAAAACCAAGGTGCTTTCGAGATCGAGCGAGAACCTGACGTCTGCCGACCCGTTTTTGATGGAACATGAAAAAACGAACCCCACTTTTTGGTTCAAAAAATCGACGGCCCACTACGAGGAATACGCGAAGGCCAAGACCGCGCCGGAAAAAGCAAAGCTGCTGGAAGAGGCCGTTCAAGCGATCGCCCGGGCGGTTTCTCTTGCGCCGACGCACCCTCATTACCGGTTCGTATACGCGCAGCTGCTGTACGCCCAGGGGAAAAAAAGCGAGGGAATTCAGGCGCTGGAAGAAACGCTTGCATGGGCGCCCACCAACCGCCTCTACGGCTCCTATCTCTTGTCCGTTTATCTGGCTGAAAAAAAGCACGTGATGTCACCCAGCCGGAAAATGGAATACGAAAACAAGGCCCGCGCGCTTCTGGCGCGCATGTCCGCGTGGAAGCACCCCATCACGCAGGACCAGCTTCGGGCATGGATGTTCAATTTTGATGCGACTGAAATCGAGGGGCTTTTATCTGGAATGACGCTGCAGGACAGGAGGTAATTCCCATGGCAATGACTAACCGCGCTTTCTCACTCACATTTTTGCGCATCATTCTCGGCACGATATTGTTCATCGAAGGCTCCGGAAAGCTCTGGGGCTGGTTCGGCGGCAACGGGCTCGAGCAAACGCGCGTATTTTACGATCAGCTCCGCATACCGTTTTCGCCCTATCACGCGCTCATTGTCGCCTCGATCGAAACCTTCGGCGGCGCCATGCTCGTCCTCGGGCTTCTGACGCGGTGGGCCGTCCTGCCGGTTGCCATCAGCATGCTGGGGGCGCTTTGGATCATCGCGATCAACAGCGGCAACGTCCACAACAGCCACCTCATCGGTTTCGCCATCAGCATGGTGATCTTTCAGCTGGGCCCGGGACCATGGGCTCTGGACGACCTGATTTCGACGAAAAAGGGATGAGCGATGTTTTTTAAGAAGCCCGACCCCAAGGACGACCCCCGAAACCGCCGCCGATTCGACCGTATTCCTGCGAGGAATCTCGTCCGCATCCTTCGGGAAAGCGGCGAAGAACTCGAGCGCCTGTCGAACGTCTTCGATCTTTCGGTGGGCGGCGTCCGCATCGTTTGCCACGAAGCGCTCCCGGCCAACACGGTTCTCCGCATCATTCTGAACATTCCGGAAAAGGAAGCGACGCTCGAGCTCCGCGCGAGGGTGGCCTGGACTTGCCCGATGAAAGGGCAGAAAGGGGCCTATTTCGCCGGCGTCGAATTCATGAATATGGCCGATAAAGACCGGGATATTCTCCAGGAGATCGTTTCGAGCAAGTTCCGGAAGGAGCCCTGAGGTGGCGCGCCGTTCGGTAATTTTTATAAATGCGTTCTTGATCGCGATCTGTTTTGCGGCGATGCCGCTCCCGGACGCGCGCGGGGAGGACGAACTCGTGGCCGAAGTCGTTGCGTTGGAAGGCGAGGCCTCGGTCAGCGTAGGTGACGCCGTTAAGGCGGGGGACACGATCGAAACAAAAGCGGACTCGAGCGTCGAACTTGCCCTGGACGGGGACTTCCAAAACATCGTCCGTATCGATGGGGACTCCCGCGTCAAGGTCGAATCGATCTATCCCTCCAAATTTTATATCGAGGAAGGAGACGTCTACGCCCGGCTCGATGCCCTTCCGAAGGGGTCCACCTTTGAACTGCAGTCGCCGACCGCGGTCGCGACCGTCCGCGGGACGGTGTACCGCCTGAAACACCGGGACGGGACTTCGGAAGTGTTTAATTTTTCGGGCGACGTCGAAGTTTTCACAAAGGACGAGTCCGGCAAGCTCAGCTCGGAGCCCGTCCGGCTTCCGCCGAACCAGCGGCTCGAAATGCCGCTTCACGCTCAAGCGCCCAAAATGGTTTCCATGCCTCCCGAGGACGTCCGCGCGGGCTTCGCTTTCACGCAAGCCGTGGACCAGCACCGCCGGGTGTTTGTCGCGGAGGGGAAGAAAATTAAAGCGCCGCCGCTGCGCGACATCGAAAAACGGATGAACTCTCAAAATCCGAAACCCGGCGGCCAAGGGCCGCAGGGCAACGCACCCGAGCTTCAAGGCCAGCCGCAACAGCCCCAGGGCCCCCCGCAACAGGGAGGGGAAGGCCGCCCCCGCAAAGAACCCGCCCCCGAAGGCGAGCGCAAGCCGCCTCCCCAGACCGGCGAACGCCGCCGCTGATTGAACGCAAAACCCTCCCGCCGTCGTCTTATATGAGGAGGGAGCGGTCCGGATGGCCGCCTTTACACCCCCCTCCCCAGAGAGTATAATAGGCCCGATTTTGAACCCCGGAGGTAAAACACCATGACCAAGCAGGCAAGCGCAGCGAAAAAAAGCACGAAATCGTCCGAAGGACTGTCGGCCGAGAAGAGAAAGCACCTCGATCTCGCTCTTTCCCAGATCAAAAAGGCCTACGGGGAAGGGTCCATCATGACCTTGAATCAGAACCAGGTGTTCAGCACTCCGGCCATCTCCACAGGCGTCATCGGCCTCGACATCGCCCTGGGCGTTCGGGGCGTGCCGCGCGGACGCGTCACCGAGATCTTCGGCCCTGAATCAAGCGGCAAGACCACCCTTTGCCTCAACATCATCTCCGAGGCGCAGAAGAAAGGCGGCATCGCCGCCTTCATCGACGCGGAGCACGCGTTCGACCCGACTTACGCCCGGATGCTCGGCGTGAACCTCGACGACATCCTCATCTCCCAGCCCGACACGGGCGAGCAGGCCCTGGAGATCACCGAGATGCTCATCAAGTCCAATGCCGTCGACATCATCGTCATCGACTCCGTCGCCGCGCTCGTCCCCAAGGCCGAAATCGACGGCGAAATGGGCCAGCAGCACATGGGCCTTCAGGCGCGCCTCATGAGCCATGCCCTGCGCAAACTCACCGGCGTGATTTCGAAATCCAAGACCGCGCTTATTTTCATCAACCAGCTCAGAGAGAAGGTCGGCGTTTTCTTCGGCAACCCCGAGACAACGCCCGGCGGCCGCGCCCTCAAGTTCTACTCGTCGGTGCGCCTCGACATCCGCCGCATCGCCACGCTGAAAAAAGGCGAGGACGCCGTCGGCACGCGCGTCCGCGTCAAGGTCGTGAAGAACAAAGTGGCGGCGCCGTTCCGGCAGGCCGAATTCGACCTGCTTTATCACGAAGGCGTTTCGAGCATCGGTTCGCTCCTCGACGTGGCGGACTCGCTCAGCATCACGCGGCAGAGCGGCAGCTGGATTCTCTTCGGGGAAGAAAAGCTCGGGCAGGGCAAGGAGAACGCCCGGGTTTACCTCAAAGAAAACCCGAAGATCCTGAGCGAGATCGAAACCCGAATCCACGCACACGCCGGTCAGAGCGCCTCGTAAGCCGGCGATTTTCCAGTTTCTAATTCCATAAAATCGTTTAGGCGGCATCCGGGGCTCCAAAAGCTTCGGGTGCCGCATTTTCATTAAAAGCACAATAGAGAGACATGAAGACAAGCAAAGTCCGAAAACTCTACCTGGATTACTTCAAAGCGCTCGACCATAAGGTCTTCGCGAGCGACAGTCTGGTCCCGCAGAACGACCCGTCGGTCCTCTTCACGGGGGCCGGGATGAACCAGTTCAAGGCCTACTTCCTCGGCGAAAAGAAGGACGTGAAGCGCGCGGCAAGCTGCCAGAAGTGCATCCGCACGGCCGACCTCGAGCGCGTCGGCGAAACCGCCTATCACCACTCCTTTTTTGAGATGCTGGGGAATTTTTCATTCGGCGATTACTTCAAAGAAGAGGCGATCCAATACGCCTGGGCGTTCGTGACGAAGGAGCTCAGGCTCCCCAAAGAAAACCTCTGGGTGTCCGTCTTCGAGAACGACGACGAAGCCTTCGGCATCTGGAAGAAAAAAATCGGCATCGACGAGAAGCGCATCGTGCGCTTTTCGGCCGAGGACAACTTCTGGCCCGCCAACGCTCCCACCGACGGCCCGAACGGCCCCTGCGGGCCCTGCTCGGAGATCTACGTGGGCGCCACGCCGGGGAAGGGCGTCGAGATCTGGAACCTCGTTTTCACGCAATACGACCGGCAGAGCGACGGCTTCCTGAAGCCGCTGCCGCAAAAAAACATCGACACGGGCATGGGGCTCGAGCGCCTCGCGTCGGTCCTTCAGGGCGTGAAGAGCAACTTCGAGATCGATCTCTTTACCGGCATCGAGCAGGCCCTCGCCGCCAAAGTCGGGGACATCGTAAAGCGTCCGGAGCGGCTCAAAGCCAAGAACGCGCTTCTCGACCACGTGCGCGCGGTGACTTTTGCCATCGCGGACGGCGTAACGCCATCGAACGAGGGGCGGGGCTACGTGATCCGTAAAATCCTGCGCAAATCGGTCCTCCATCTTAAAGAGTTCGGCCTGCGAGGCCCCGTCCTGAACGAGATCGTGCCGGCCGTGGTGGCGGCGATGGGCGACGCCTACCCCGAGCTCCGGAACCGCGAAAAAGGCATCGTCTCGATCGTCCGTAAAGAGGAAGAGGGGTTCTGGAACGTGCTCGACACGCGCGTGCCGCAGGCGGAGGTCAAAATCAAGCGCATCGCCCTGACGGCGCCGCCGAAGGGCGCCTCCGGAGAGGTGACGCACCTTGTGTTCGAGTTCTACGACACCTTCGGCGTGCCCAAAGAAATTCTCAAAGAAATCGTGGCCAAAAACCGACTCGCGATCGACGAAGCCCTCTTCACGCGCCTGGTCAACGAACAGCGGGACCGCGCGCGGGCCGCGTCGAACCTTTCGGATTCGATTTTCACGCGGAGCGAGGACGCTCTCTTCAAGGAAGCCGTTCCGGCGACCGAATTTCTGGGTTACGAGACGCTCTCCGCGAAGGGGCACGTCCTGGGCCTCGCCGCGGGGAAGAAAACCGTCGACCGCCTCGAGAAAGGCCAGAAGGGCATCCTCGTCGTCGACCGCACGCCGTTTTATGCCGAGCAGGGCGGGCAGGTGGGGGACAAAGGCCTCCTCTCCGGGCCCCACGGCAAGGCGCAAATCACGGACACCCAATGGGAAGACAGCCTTATTTTTCACCACCTCGCCGTGACGGAAGGCGAAATCCGGAAGGGTGACGCGGTTGAGCTTGCGGTGAACGACGCCCGTTCCAAAACCATGAAGAACCACACGGCGACGCACCTCTTGCACGCGGCGCTCCGCAAGGTGCTCGGGCCGCACGTCAAACAAAACGGCTCTCTCGTCGCGCCGGACCGCCTGCGCTTCGACTTCACGCACTTCGCGGCGCTCTCGCCGGGCGAGATCGGCCGGATCGAGAGCCTCGTGAACGGCGAGATCCGCCGCCGCACGGCCATGCAGACGCGCGTCATGGACACGCAGGAGGCCATCGCCGAGGGCGCCATGGCTTTCTTCGGAGAAAAATACGGCGAAAAAGTCCGCGTTGTTTCGGCCGGTGATTTTTCGACCGAGCTCTGCGGCGGGACGCACGTCAAAAACACGGGCGAAATCGCCTGTTTCCGGATCGTCTCCGAGAGCTCGATCCAGGCGGGCGTGCGGCGCATGGAGGCCGTCACGGGCGACATCGCCGTCGAGAAACGCGACGAAGGCGAGGCCGAAATCCGCCTCCTGGCGGCGTATCTTGGGTCAGACCGGGCGTCGATCAAGACGGATATCGCCTCAGCCGTCCGGAAGACATCTGACCTCCAGAAGAGGATAAAACTGCTCGTCGAATCGCGCCTGAGCGCGGACCTCACGGCCCGCCTCAAGAACGCCAGGGCGGTCAACGGGACGCGGGTCTTTGCGGGCCGCCTGCCGGCCATGAATTTTGATCTCGTCCGCGAGTCCGCGGACTGGCTGCGCTCGAGCCAGGGCCCGTGCGCCGTCGTTCTTTCGACTTCCATGCAGGACAAGCCGCAAATCGTCGCCGCTTTTTCCAAGGAACTCGTGGCCCGGAACGGCCTCGACGCCAACGCCCTCGTGAAGGAAATATCGAAGCGCCTCGAGGGATCGGGCGGGGGCCGGCCGGACTTCGCCGTCGGCGGGGGAAGGGTGCTTGAGAAGCTCGATGAGGCGATCGCGTTCGCGGAGGCGGAGCTCTTGAAGAGCCTCGGCCGCGCATGAAATTCGTCCGCTACGGCAGCCCGCGGCACCACGAAATTGTCGCGCGGAACACGTTCCGCCGCCGCAACGTCATCGACAAAGTCACGCACATCGTCGAGGACGTCCGCCTGAACGGGGACCAGGCCCTGCTCCGCTACACGCGCAAATTCGACAAGGTGACGCTGCAGCCGAAGGAGATCCGCGTTTCCGAGAACGAGATCAACGCCTGCTACGAGGGCATCAAGCCCGAGTTCATCGCGTCGCTCAAAGCGGCGATCGAGAACGTGACGAAGTATTACGCGAACCGCGTGAAGAAGAAGCCCTGCAAGCTGAAGAGCGACGACGGGGCCCTGCTCATGGAGCGCGCGCGGCCGCTCGATTCCGTCGGCGTTTACGTCCCGGCCGGCACGGTGCCCCTCATCTCGACCGTTTACATGACCGTCATCCCGGCGCGCGAAGCGGGCGTCGAAAACATTTATATCGTGACGCCGCCGAATCGCCACAAAAGCGTCGACCCG
>OBEQ012200615.1_pt1 | contig 13891 bp, 22 predicted proteins | sample 1670901 | NCBI WGS metagenome assembly OBEQ01 (sample SAMEA104232315, study PRJEB22302) | groundwater metagenome | biome: forest; feature: aquifer; material: groundwater | place: USA | collected 2011-08-07 | depth 5.4 m
GAAGCAATAAGGTTTGGAAAAAAATTAGGACTTAAAAAATTCGATATATGGGGAGCGCTAGGAAATGACCCTGACCCAAAAGACCCATGGTATGGATTTCATAGATTTAAACAGGGATATGGGCCAAAACACATAGAATTTATCGGCAGTTTTGATTTAGTTATTAATCCTATTTTATATCAAATATATAAGTTGGCAGATCACTTACGCTGGGTGTATCTTCGTTTTAAAAAATAGGACTAAATTATATAGAGGCGAAGGTTGTGATTTTTGTCGAATTTTTTTAAGGTTAAAGGAGCCTTGTAACGATAACTTACAATTCTGGTTCCTTTTTTTAATTCTTTTTTAAACTTTGGCAATAAGCGACCGAGTGCTTTGGGCACAAGGTACACAAAAATAACTGTTGCATTTGATAAATCTTCATCAAAAAAATTCTTCCGTTTAATCTGTACTTTTTGCTGGAGTCTATTACTATATAGTAGTATACGTGCAACAAAAAAACGGAGAGGATCGATTTCTATACCAATTCCCCGAGCACCGAATTCTTTTGCGGCTAAAATAGGAACTCTTCCATTTCCACATCCCAGGTCATATACAATATCTTTTTTTGTTACACCGGCAAGTTTTAATGCTGCTCGTATCTGCTTGTCTTTTGTTGTCCACCATGGAGCCCATGGACTATCTGGTGGCCAGACCCATGATAAAACAATAAGCAATACAAATATTGTTAAGAGTATAATTAGATTAACAAGCAAAATATTCACATCAAGATTTAAGATTTAAGAATTTTACGATCGCAAATCATACATCATAGATCTTAAATCGCCGCAATGACTTTTCCCAAAATATTCTGTCTATCTACCAATCCAATCTTACGACTATCTAAGCTATCATTTCTGTTATCTCCTACGAGAAAATATTTAGCGTCTTCTTTTTTTTCTACGCGTTTTATAAGCATTTTTCCATTTCTTTGAAAGACAACAATATCACCAACTTGAGGGTTATAAAAAAGATATGGTATTACACTAACCATTACAAAATGCCCTTGAATAATAGTGGGTTCCATACTATGACCAGAAACTCGAAAGATTGAAAGAAGCATTATGCTGTTGTTGGCAAGACAATTTCACCGCCTGTAGGATATGGAGCAGGAATTCGTATTGACGGAATTTTTTTTGTCCTCCAAAAAATTTCCGCAATTTTTTGTACATTTGCTAAAAGATCTTCTGCTGCCTGCATGTTTACTTCTTGTCTTGTCGTGCCAGTTTGCTTAACCGTTTTCCAAATTAAACCATGTAAATCTGGATTGTCTTTAAGATGTTCTTCTTTAAAATAATCTGCCCAAAGCGTTATTATTTCTTCTTCTACACTTTCCGAGTGTTTTTCTTTAACCCGTGTCATTCTGGCAATTTTATGAATATCTCCATTTGCTTCTTGAATAAGCTTTGTCATGCGAATAATTGTATGCGCTGCCAATTGTGCCTGATGCGGATCGTAAATACCACAAGGAATATCGCAATGAGCATAGACTGTTTTTAGAGATAATACATCTAATAAAGAAGCTAAGATACTCTTCATGTTGTTACTTATGGTAACGCATCAGTCACCATACTGTCAATATGAAAAAGTCGTTTACTCATTCGGCGTTTCGCCAGAAATAACAACTTCGGTTCCGTGATTATCTTTTGTCGCATATGTTGTATTTCCTACTGTTGGCGGATCTGCCCAGGAGTACATAACTGCTGCATCCTCGATGCGCATATTTATACACCCATGGCTCATGGGGTGACCAAAGTTATTATGCCAATAGGCGCCATGAATGCTGTAGCCTTGGCTTTTTGCAATTTCGTTATTGGCGAAAAACATTGTATAGGGAACATTAGGAAGATCATACGCGTCTGCACCGTGCCCACCAGCCATACGAGTTGCTCGAAGTTTTACCCAGATATTAAATTTTCCGGTCGGAGTACGACCCCATTTACCTGTTGAAACAGGGAATGTGTACACAACCTTATCTCCTTCATAGGCATACAGCGTTTGTGTACTAAGATCAATCGCAATACGCTTTTTTTCTGTAGTGCTGCCAAGCACCGCTGTCTGAGGAGCCTGAGCAAGCAGTGTTGTTGGAACCGAAACCTGTCTTCCCATAAATATCCCCGTGGTTTTTCCTTCTTCAAATTTGCCCGAAAGGTCGTTAATACAGGTAATGGAATTGGCACAAAATGCTTCTGCTTTGCCAAGCAACATCCATCCCAAAAATCCAGGCAAAGCAATAAGTAAACAAAGTGTAATATAAACAAGCGTTAAACGACCCAGAAACGGTTTTTTTGAGGCTATTTTCTTTTTTTTCTTCTTCACACATGTAGCATACTCATATTCCTTTCAAAATGTAAATACCCCACACCTAACCCCACGCAATCGGGGATTGACTTTTATCTTATAGTATGATATACTCCACCCTCATGCAATTACTTAACAGCCTTGTTTCTGTTGCTTCTGCATCTGCCATGCTTATTAATATGGTCACAGGCACAAATCCTGCTCCAAAACAGGTTGTTTTGGCGCAGCATTCCATGTCTTTACAGGACAGATACCCAGATCAGTCCGTAAACGAGGTCTTTAAAGACAATATTCTTCTTTCTATCGCTTACCTTGATGGCCGGGTAAAAGATCCCAAGACTATCTCGTGGGGCGAGCTTAACAAGCCATTTACGTATGAATTTAGCCTTGAACCAAAGCAAACTTTTGCCTTCCACAACGATGTGCTAAGCGAGTATTCAGGTAAAGTGGCAAAAACCACAAACGCACATTTTAATTCGGAAGAAGGGTTTAAGTCCGATGGGTACCTGGTTGGTGATGGCGTATGCCATTTAGCTTCGCTTTTGTATTGGGTATCCAAGGACGGGAAGCTGCAGGCTTTAGCACCCACAAACCATGATTTCCATGTAATTCCTGATATTCCTAAAGATTATGGGGTAGCAATATACGATATGCCTGGACAATCTGGCAGTGCATCTCAAAACCTCTATATCACAAATACCTTGGACAAACCCATTATTTTTCACTTTGCATTCGATGGACAAACACTAAAAGTTACTCTGTTTACAAGCTGATAGATAAGATTTAGTAGTTTGTTTGCTGGGTGGTTTGAGAAGAAGGGTTATAATTATTATTATAGTTGTACCCGGCACCTTGTCCTCCAAGAAAGAAATAGTAGACAACTCCATAGACTACTACCGCAATAACTGCATACCATACTATCCATTGCCATAGGGGCTTTTTGCCATAACTATTTTTAGTATACGAGGAAGTTGACGTACTTTTTTTAACCTTCTTTCTTGGGGCAGGTTTTTTCTTCATTACATAAATAATGACAATTTTTTTCTGCCATGTCAATAGGTTTTTTTATTGATTTTCTTATTGACAAGTTTTGTACAAAGAGTACCATAAGTATATGGATAAAAAATTGCAGCAACAAAAAGGCTTCACTCTTATAGAGCTTCTTGTTGTCATTGGAATTTTAACTGTCTTACTTTCTATTGTGCTTGTTGCCATAAATCCAGCAAGGCAATTTTCCCAAGCAAATAATACAAAAGAAGATCGGACATAGTACAGATTTTGAATGCGATTAATCAATATCAAATAGACAATAAGGTAATCGTACCAACAAATATGCCAGTTGCCGGAGCGGCTGCCAAAACAATTGGAAGCGGTGCTGGCAACGCAGACATTTGCAATGCATTAACACCAACATATTTTTCTGCGTTGCCGGGCGACCCATTGGTAAATAACGGAGCAGATGTAACAAACTGCAATGCAGCGTATAACACCGGGTATCAGGTATCTGTCAGTGCCACAAATAACCGAATAACTATTACTGCACCCCAAGCAGAATTATCTGCAACAATTTCTGCCACCCGCTAGAACTAAAGGTTATAATTTTCTGCGCTTCCTTTTGATATAATCTTAAGCATGTTGCCAACATTTATTAATCTTCCACCCGCAATCCAAAAGACTATTTCTGCCATGTTGGCAAAGCAAACATCAAGTGAATGGGTTAAAAGAGCTGAACTAGTACACAAACGATATATGACATTCAAAAAAGATAACGATAGCTATTTGCAAGACTACACAGATGCACTTTCGTACGTTGCTTTGCGAGCACCAGCAACATATACGCAAATATATTCAACACTTGCAACTATTAAAGAAGTTGCTCCCTCTTTTAAACCAACAAGTATACTCGACATTGGCAGCGGTCCGGGAGTTGGCATGTGGGCAGCGCAGACAATATATCCTCAGATTGAGGATATCACCAATATTGACCAGAATAAAAATGTTATTGCGCTTGGAAAAGAAATTGCAGCATCGACAAACATACCAACAAACATTGTTTGGAAACATGCAGATGTAAAATCTGGACTCGAAAAGAATGGGAACACCTATGATATTATTCTCCTCGCAAATATATTAAATGAATTACATCCAAGAGACCGGGAAAGATTGATTGGACTGGCATTTAACCTTTGCAAAGGAGTTTTAATTATCATAGAACCGGGAACGCCAAATGGCAGCACTATTGTCCAGTCTGCTGCAAAGAGCCTAAGTCGCACAGGAACACTTTTGGCCCCATATATTAATAATTCTTTTGTGGAAAACGACACGTTTTGGATGCATTTTTCGAAACGTTTTATGCGACCTGAATTTACCAGGCGAATTAGGCAATATATGAGAGACGATATGCTTTCGGCATCTAATATAGAAGAGGCAAAATTTGCGTATGTTGCAATCGGAAAACAAGAATCTAAAAATAAATCCTGGGGAAGATGCATTGGATCTGTCCGGATACAAAAAGGGTTTTTAGAAGTTCCGATTCTTACTGCAGATCAGATTATGCAAATAAAAGTACTTAAACGAAACAAAAAACAATATACAATTGCTAAAAACCTAACATGGGGAAAGCTTATAAAAAACAAAAGCGATATTGTTTTTATTGCATAAGCTGTGCATATCCACCGTCCTGTTTTATTTCCCACACTCTAACTCCAATTGGAGTTTGTGGAATAATGTCTTGTGATTCAAAAAGAATTGCCCCTACATAAAATGGGATTTTACCATCTAAAGACACAACACGTACAGGAATGGTACTGCCACTTTGCGAAATATACCATTTTGTTTCGAGAAAATTTAAATCTGATTGCGAAATAATAATATCGTTTGGGTGTGCTTTAGAAAGCACTTGGGAAACTGCATAATTAATGGGTGCTTTCGTGCTTTTTGAAACAATCTGTTCGCTGGATTGGACAAGAAGCAATATGTAAACAGCAACGCATGCAACAAGCAAATTTTTTAGTTTGTTATTAGCCTGAAATAATCGATTAAGCGAGTATCCCACAAGAATAATTAGAAGTGGTGTTGTGGCAATAAGATAGCGATCATCGTATATGGGCGCAAAGAGTGCAGAAATAAAATAGGTAATAAGCACAGGAACAAGTGCAACAAACGAAAGAAGTAACAATGCATTTCCTTGTTCTTCCTTTTGCTCTCGCCACATCCAATAACCAAATGCAAAGAAGCAAAGAATAAGTGTAAATGTATACAGCATTGGTTGTGTTTGGTATGGCAAAGATCCTGTGGTAAATTTTTGGAATGCGTCAAGAAATAAAGAAAACGTTGCGGGTTTAATCCAAAAACCATGAGCAACATTAACCCACTGTTGAAAAATAATACTTCCCCACATAAAAAGTGCAACTGCAGAAAATCCAAAAAACCATGTTCCTTCTTTTATATTTTCTTTGAGACGATTTCTATACATGTGTAAAAACCATCCTGCACAAGCAATAAACGTAAACAACGCAAAATCGTGCGTAAAAACAGCACATGCTAAAGCAATCCCAGCTAATATAAATCTTTTAGATATAACAAAATACAGTGTTAAAACAGTAAAAAAAGCAAGCAGGGCGTACGCTCGTGCTTCGAAGGCATATTGCAATAAAAATGGATTAAGCAACACTGTTATAGTAATAAGCAATTGAACAATAGTTGACTTTATGAGCTTTCGAGCAATAAGAAATACAACAAGCACTGTTAAAAGGTGGAAAATAAACGATAGTCCCCGAAGAGCAACTTCTGACTGACCAAACAATAGCATCCAATAATGCAGCAATAAATAGTGAAGAGGAGGAGTCGTATCCTGCATGGAAAGCACAATTATTTGCAAGGGATTTTTTTCGGAAAGCAATGCAGAAAATGCTTCATCCCGCCATAATGATTGATTAAGTATTGGTATCATTTATATTAGTATTCACTAATATATAATTGTTGTCAAATATATAACTTTGCTATACTAAATAGTATGAGCGATTCTGAATCTTCTTTTTCGGTATCTACACCTGAAGCAATGCCTAACGATGTAATCAAAAAATATATTCTCGTTGCAGTTTTAATACTCTTTTGTGTCAATACGCTTATCCTTGATGTTTATTTATTAACAAAAAAACAACCTGCTCCGTTGGCAACTAATTTGCAGCAAAACAACGCCAATCCTATTGCAACACAAACTTTTGCCTGTCCTCAAAGTTGCGCGGATCTTCTTCGTTCCACTGCAACAGCCAGCCAATCCTCACAGGCAACCTCAAGCTCTTTGATTACCCCAACGCCTACATCTACACTTACTCCAACGCCAACAGCAACTATAACTCCAACACCAACAACAAAAGAATTCTTTATACCCCTGGGGGCTGGTTTGGGAAATAATGTAGATTGGACAACGTTAACCGGAGTTGGAGCTAGCATTGATCCTGCCAATTATGGTCAAATCACAAGCACCTATTTTGAAGTAACTGCCAGGACACCAACGGGAAACGAAGAAGTATCTATTCGTTTATACAACGCAAATACCTACCAATATGTGGTCAATAGCGATATTTCATTTTCTGGGGGAACAGCAACCATTCTTGTTTCAAAACCGATAACTTTATTACAGGGGAAAAATTTATACCAAGTACAAATGAAAACGCAGTTGCGAAAAGATACGTACATCGATCAGGCTAGAATACGAATAGTCACAAAATAACACATAAAAGTAGAGATCTCTGGAATAATTTTTGGGCTATTTTCCTTTCCAGGGGGACATAAGTTGGAAGTAGTTTCCGTTTGGATCTGCAAGGGTTGCAATCCACATACCACCCATTTCGTATGGTTCTTTTACAACTTTTCCACCTTTAATTTTTTTTATTCGTTCAAATTCTTCTTTTACTTTTTCTGTTTCCAGATTAAACATTACTCGTCCTGCGTCTTTTGCTTTGCCTTTCATTTTAGAATGTTCGCCAATGGAAAGAAATGCGTTTCCTGTTTGCCAACCATACCATTTGTCTTCGGACATATCAGGAGTTTTATCTAGTACCTTTTCATAAAACTCCGCCAACACTTTTGGCTGCATTGACCCAAGCATAATAGAATTTAAATTTAACATGTTATTAGTATACACCAAATGCTTTTACAATGTCCATACCTATTTTACTTTTTTATACATGTAAATATGGTCTTCGTATTTTCCTTTACGAAAAACGCCTTCTGGTAATCTGCCATATTCGGTAAAGCCGAATTTTTTATAAATTTCTTTTGCAATATCATTTGTAGAAAATACGCCCAGTGTAATAATTCGAAGACCTAAGAGATTATTCTGTGCCTCATGCAGGACAAGCCGCATAAGCAATGTGCCAAGTCTCATTCCCCGATACTCTTTTAAAACCGACACTCCAAAGACTCCTTCATGTTTTAATGCTCCCCGACTTTGATCTCTCATGTGTAAATCAGAAATTCCAACAAGTTTTCCTTCTGTAAATGCTAAAAGATGAACTGCTTCCTTTTTTTTAAATTTCTCAAGCACGTTTTTTATGTATTCTTTTTCAAAATCAATAGATATTTCTTCTCCCTGAAAGCTTATAAACGTCTGTTCTTTTGAAAGCGTGTTAATATACTGGTGCATTGCCTCCTCATCCCCAGCTTGCACATAGCGAATAGTAACAGAGAGTCCTTTTTCTGTTATACCATTAAAAACAACTTTCCCTTCCATGAGAAAAGTATAACAGATGGTGGGGATTTTTGGAGAAATTATTCTTTAATTTTTAAAACAACTTTGCCTTTGGGATGCATTGTTTCCTGGTAAACAAACGCTTCTTTTGCCTGATCTATGGGAAATACTTTGTCTACATGCACTTTTATTTTTCCAGTGTCTACTAATTCTGATAAACGGGTTAAATGAGCAGAATTTGTCTTTGTGTTTTGACCAATCGCAGTAACTCCATACTGCTTCGCAAGTTCTTGATCGGGAAGACCTAGCATAGACACAAGAATGCCACCTTTTTTAAGCACCTTAAAAGATTTTATTGTTGTTTCTCCACCAACCGTGTCATATACAGCATCGTAATCCGAAAGCAAATCTTGGAATTTTTGCGTTTTAAAATCTATTACTTCATCTGCGCCAAGTTGTTTTACAAAATCCACATCAGCAGTACTCACTGTTGTTGCAACATATGCGCCAATTGCTTTTGCCAGTTGTATGGCAATGTGTCCAATACCCCCAGCGCCGCCGTGGATAAGAATTTTTTCTTTGCCCGCCGTAGCTTTAGCGGAGGAGGGGTCATGTAGTTTTATATGTTCTTCCAATGCTTGTATGGCGCTGCAACCAACCAGCGGCAAAGCAGAAGCAGAAATAGAATCTGCTTCTTTGGGTTTTTGGGCAATATTTTCTGCTTTTGTTACAACAAAGTCTGCAAATGCCCCGGATCCTCCAGCTAGCGAAATACCTGTGCCATACACTTCGTCGCCCACTTTTAAATTGGAAACGCCTTGCCCGACTTCGGTAATGTTGCCTGCAAAATCTCCCCCCAATGTTGCAGGAAAAGGCAGTGGTGCCATATCCTTAAGGTATCCTGCTCTAATTTTCCAGTCTACAGCATTAATACTTGCCGCATAAACTTCGACCAGTACTTTTCCTTCTGCAACTGCAGGCTTTGATGCATTATTGTTAATTTCTATAACGTCACTTGTGCCGTATGCATTAATTTGTATTGCTTTCATGAATATAGAATACTCCTTAGAAAATAATTTGTAAAGTAGAAAAGCAAAACGTTGAAGTATTATTGCGAAGTGCTATCGTTTCCGATTTTAATTAGCCTTACGCCCATAAACAACATAAAAAGAACAACAATTTTTGCTATGTAAGATCCACCAGGATCCAAAACCATTGTCGTAAATGGGGTCATTTGGTGAACAAGTACATGCGCAACAACCGAAATTGGTAATACGAACCAAAGCCATGCTGCTCTGGGTATAGAAACATTGATTTTAGAAAATAACCATGTAAGAATGGGTGACAGAAGAAAAATAGCTCCATATGCCAGTACTGTATCAAAAATAGTAAATGGCCCAATTCTGTATTGTCGTAACGTACCAATAATATCCATAATGTATATGTAGATACTACATCAAGATTTTTTTATCTTAGTTTATAAGAAAGTAACTTAATTCGTTTAGTATATCAAAAAAATAAAAAACAAATAAAGAAATAGTAAGATTGCTATTTATTGCGTGTCGACTGTTTGTTCTACTTCTTCGGGGGAAACTGGTTTTATAAGCTGAATAAGTTCTACAAGCCCATAGGCAATAAGCGCATATACGGCAGCTGCAACAAGCGTTGACCATTCAAATACTGCTCGTTCTTGGGGTACATACGTAATGCCAAAAATACCACTAAACGGAAGAGCAAGTGGATCGGATAGCGTGTATATTAAATTCGCAAATCCACTAAACGGATTTGCCCCCAACGCTTTTAGCGTCATGCGAAAGCCCAACAAAAATTCCACAACACCGACAATATACCAAATAATTTGGTATGTTCGAAAAATAACCTTCTTTTTTTGAAATACTTTTTGTGGGTGTTCTGTTTGCACAGGAGGCGTTACTTGCCGTGTTGTTTTGACAACTGTGGCAGGTTGAACTTTTGATACGGTTGTTACTTCTTGTGTTTCTACAACTTGCTCAGCCATACACCTATCCTTCTTGCATCAAGAATACTCCGTTTTTACACAAAAAGTCAATAACAACCTTTTATAGAAGAAAATTATTTACGGCGGGGATGTTTACTGGCTTTTTCTGCCAACATTGCACGTTTTATTTCTAGCCTTTTTTTTGTTTTGTATGAATGGGTTCTTCTTGGCTTCCCAACCCCTGTATCTCTTTTTGCCATAGGTGTATTATACACTATTTTTTCTTTTTTGTTCGTCATTTATTATAACCCGTGCTCTTATAAGCTTTTTTATAAGCGGAATTGGGAGTGGTTTATCCAAGGGAAAGCGGACGGTTGCTTCTGCGGTTTCGTAATCCTTTAATTCTTTTTTGTCAACATCCTTTGCCCGCTTCATAACAAGAAAATTATAGCAGAAAGGTAAAAAATATTGATATAATCACTTTCTATGCGTCTTATTTCTTTAAATGTCGCTTTATTCGAACCAAACAACCATCTTTTATCAACATTTCTTTCTAAACAAAATGTAGATATGCTTTCCATACAAGAGATTTCTGAAAAAATTGACGTTTCGGTAAATCCAGATTATGTCTCAAAACAGACTATCGATAAAGCAACAAAAGATTTACACTATTCATTCTTTGCTCCAACGTGGATGATTAAAGATTTTCATAAGAAAAATTTCCATAAGAAAGAAAGCTTTGATTTTACATTTGGCAAAAAAAGTTACATATCCAACAATTATTACAGGAGACTTTAATCTGTTTCCGGATACAGAATCTATGAGAGTATTCCAAAATAACTTTGTCAGTTTGGTTGACACACACAACATCCAAACAACAAGACCAGAAAGCAATGAATTAAGTAATTTGAAAAGAAATGTTGTTGATTATATTATGGTAAGCAAAGGTATTACTGTAAATTCATTTGCGGTTTTAGATTCCAACGTCTCCGACCACCTTCCCCTTGTTCTCGATTTCGAAATCTAAACTCCGAGGAGTAGAGGAGATTCGAAACTCAGGTCTTTCAAAGATTTTTTATATTTTATTTTCACTACGTTTCATTTATCAAGCTGAGCATTTTTTTATGGAGAATACTGTTTGAAGCAAGGATATCTGGTTGAAAAACATCCCAATTATCGCCTGTTGGAGTTGTGATTTTTCCTCCAGCTTTTTGTATAAATAACGCAGAAGCAGCAGTATCCCATGGTTTTAGACCAGAATGCATATATACATCGATATTCCCTTGTGCCAAACTTGCAAGATCAGCTACGGCACTTCCCATTGATTTTATTTGTCTAACATGGGCACTCAATTTTTTAAGCCAGGCGACAACATGTAACCTTTTCTCAAGATCCCATGCCCAATCACACGCTAGTATTGTTTCTTCTAATTTTTTCGTAGCAGATACATGTATTGGTTCGCCATTACAGTATGCTTCTTTTTCATCTACCTGCGCATAGTAAAGATCTTTTGTCATAGGTATATAGACAACGCCTAATTTGGGTATACCTTTATCGACAAGTCCAATTGATATTGCAAAATGTGGACACTTTCTAGAAAAATTTATTGTTCCATCTAATGGGTCAATAACCCATAGTTTATTACGTTCTTTCATAGCCGAATAGTCTTTAGGAGCTGTTTCTTCTGTAAGAAAATGTGTGTCGGGATATTGTCTTTTTATATTCTTTACTAAAAATGCGTCAACTTCTTCATCGGCTTGTGTCAGAAAATCGACGCCACCTTTACTTTTTTGAGTAAACTCACCAGACTCAAAATATTTTCGGAGGATTTCACCAGCTTGGGGAACTAAATCAACAAGATATTTTCTTACTTTTGTCAGGTCAACTGAAGTATGCATTAATTCATTTTACCATAATGATAAAAATTTCGAAGCTCAGCAAAGTGGATGATTTTCGAATTATTCTCTTCTTTAGATAATTAATTTTTTCGGTTTTGTTATCAAAACAACCATACAAAAATTAATAAGCATAATGTACAGTGGATAAGAAAATTCTTGTACAGTCCATTTTGTTAAAGCAAGTAAACTAAAAATAGCAGCTAACACATCGAGCAAGAAAAAACTCCACACTTCTGTTTTGGGATGATAATATGTTTTTATTAATGCCGGAATCATTCCTGTAAAATCTGCAGCAATAGCAGCATACAGAGCAAGCGTTGCGTCTTTTGTAGTTTGCCAGAGAAAAATACCAAAAAACGCAATAAGGAGACACCCAATATCTGCTTTTGACCATCCACCCATCCCATGTTTTATACTCAAGGTAAAAATGAATACTGCCTGAAGTGTAGAAACTGCTGCAAGCCAGATTGCAACATGATTCTGTTGTGCAAAAAGAGATACTGTTGTCAGTGTTATTATCAGCAATAAAACAAAGCGGGTAGTTCTATGTGGTTTTGCATCTCCTTTTATAATTGCTTTTGCATATATTAGAGGAGAAACGAGGGTTAGTAGACTGCTGATGACTATAAAAGCGAATTTCACTCGTTTATTGTATCAGAAAAACGAGCTCCGAGGTGTAAAGGAGACTCGAAACTGTTTCCCCACACTCTAAAAACAACTGTTTTGTTATTCCCAGGGTGTGAGGGGAGAATGTCGGGGTTTGGGTGCTTGATTAGCGTGTGTCAGGTTTTATCCTAACGTTTTGCCAACCAAGAGTAACCAAACCTAAGCAGGATACTGCATGCAGTATCCTGCGTTTCTCCCTTGTCCTCACACGTTGATGGTGATGTTGCGGATGGTGACGACGTTATTGGGCGGGATAGGCCCACTTCTTCAACTTCCCACTAATCGGAGTGTAGATAACCCTTATATGCTCTCCCTTCTTGGGTATACGGCGTTCAGCTCTGGTTGCAGGCCGAGAGGTAAAACCTCTGGGTGTGGGAGTGAGAACGATCTGGTTACTCATGAATGTCCGAACTTCCTGATCGGGCAAACTGATAACGACGACGATAGGTTTCTGCCCCCCATGATTAACGAAGAGTATCTCTCCGTCTTTTATCTCAGAGGGTCTCACGTTTTCCATAAGGATAGCTCCTTACAATCCAAGAGAAACGTACCGATATGCTGACTGATCGAGGATCACCTTTTGCCATTATTGAGCCAGGTCTCTACCTCCCTTTGGTGATCGGTGTTCCGAAAGTAAACGGTGTTTCCCTCGACCTGCAGCTTGGGGTACTTTTCCAGGATCCTTTGGATCTGTCCCCTGGAGTACCTTTTCTGCACCGACCCCCGTTCCGGCTGCTTGTGGTTTGCTGCCACGACACGCTCCTTTCGGGATTATCTTCACTGCTTATGGAGCTAATGAGCGGGGAGGGGGCGGTTCTCTCCCTACTCATGAGACCGTTTGTTAGACCTTCCAGACCCGGATGTAATTGGCGCTATGCCTCTGAATTGCATTGAGCGTTTCAAGAAGCGGCATGGCCACACACCTATGCGGACTCTTACTTTCGACAGACAGTATTACCGCTGTCGCTCGAGTAATTGAAGTTCCGCTACGCCAAATCTCCACCTTGAACGGCTGACCAGGATCGAATTCCCAGTCCCTTGCCGGCTCAACGAACAGTATGCCCTGCTGGAGATCAACCCAGCAGTTAGTGGGCCCAAGTGTCCTGTTTCCGATTGGAAACTGCGGCCGTCGTTGTGCATGCCGTCCTAGCATGGAATCGCAAAACTGCAACAGATCCTTATCAGCTACCGGCCGATCTAATACTGTAGACATGTCTCCTCCTTTTTTTCTCGCCGCCCCAACCGAGAATTCTACAGATAGACTGCTTCTATCTGCACAGTACTCGATTGGAGAAAAAGAGAGAAAAAGAAAATAAGGTAAAATAACTTTCGCAA
>OBEQ011972578.1_pt1 | contig 13888 bp, 10 predicted proteins | sample 1670901 | NCBI WGS metagenome assembly OBEQ01 (sample SAMEA104232315, study PRJEB22302) | groundwater metagenome | biome: forest; feature: aquifer; material: groundwater | place: USA | collected 2011-08-07 | depth 5.4 m
CGGCTTTGTCTCAAATCTGCCATTTTGGATCAAGAAGCATATATGGCAACAGGCTTATGGATTTTTTCCGAGCTCACCCTCAGGCCCACGAGGAGAGCGTTGCATGCCGGGGGGTCGTATTTGAATGTTCGTTGCGGTCATACTGCCATCGCTATTTTGCGTGCCACTCACCATGACCTGTGCGCGCTCCCCGACATCATCAATGACGCCTGGCGCCATCTTGCCAACCGTGGTCGAAGAGGCAAAGAATACGATTTTAGACCCACCATCACGAAGGGTGAGTGTCAAGCTTTGGCCGTCTTTTTTTAACACCTCTCCAGAGACAAATCCTCCATTTGCTCCACCGCGACCTCTGTCGCTGGGGCCACCTCTTCCGCTATTCCCTCGTTGAGAGACGTTTTGTGTTGGTTGGTGTGCATGTTCGTATTGCATCCCGCTGTAAAAAGCACCAGCGCCAATGAGCAGCGTGACGATACATGAGAGAACGAGCTGTTTTTGCATAAGAAAAAATACAGAGGGAATAAAAACTATTCAAAACGTAGTGCCTCGATAGGGTTGAGTTTTGCCGCGCGTTTCGCAGGATAGAATCCAAATACGAGACCAATCACAGCGGAGACACCAAACGCAAGAGAGATCGATGATGAGGATACGCGCGTCGGCGTTCCTGTCAGCGTGCTGAGAAGAACGCTGGCCCCGTATCCGAGCAGAATCCCTATCGTGCCGCCAAGAACGGTAAGAAGGATCGCTTCACCCAAGAACTGTGCGACGATTACCTGTTTTTCTGCTCCTATGGCTTGGCGTAATCCGATTTCGCGCGTGCGTTCGGTGACCGTTGTGAGCATCATATTCATGATACCAATCCCACCGACAAGCAGGGAAATACCCGCGATGGAGGCAAGAAGCATGGTAAAAGTATCTGTGACACTCGAAGCCGCGCTGACAAGATCCGCTTGATTCAGTACGCTGAAATCCGCTCGATCCGCACTCGCAATATGGTGACGTTCGAGTAGCAGGCTTGTGGTTTGATCCTGAATAGTTCCCATCGACGATGTGTCCTTCGCCGCAAGACTCACAACACTCACGTATTGTCCGCCGCTCAAGAATGTTTGGAGACTGGAAAGGGGAATGAAGAGCATGTCGTCTTGATTGGAGAACCCGCTTCCTCCTTTTGGGTTTGTGATGCCGATCACCGTAAAACTCACCCCGTTTATACGAATCGTCTCTCCTACGGGGTTGGTTCCTGCTCCAAATAGATCGTCGCGCGTTGTTGGACCAAGGACGACTACTTTTGCTCGTGAGGTGAAATGGATATCTGTAAAGAAAGAGCCGCTTTCTAGGGTGAGGTTTCGTACATTTGGATAGTTCGCGACGGTCCCCACGACTTGCGTATTGGTATTTTGTCCGTGAGCAACAACCTGAAATCGTTTGGAAAGTTCAGGAGCAATCCCTGCTAGATCCGTGAGAGAAGTGAGGGCCTTCACATCTTCATTTGTGAGTGTTTGGGCCGAGCCACGTCCGGCGTTGAGTGCGCCTCCAAATCCTCGTTGTGCGCCAGGAACAACGAGAAGAAGGTTTGAGCCAATGGATTGGATGTTTGCTTCAATTTGCGCTTTCGCCCCCTGCCCAATCGAGAGCATGGCGATAACGGAAGCGATTCCTATAACAATCCCAAGCATCGTTAATCCTGAGCGTGCCTTGTTAGAGGAGACGCCGAGATACATTTCTTCGAGTAGATCGGTCACGAGCATAGAGTTCTTTAAACGCGCGTGAGTGGTTTACGTTGATGGGCGTTGCGCTTGTCCTCAACGAGGAGACCATCTTTTATGATCAGTATCCGTTCGGCGTGTTCTGCGACATAGGGTTCATGTGTGATGAGGATAACCGTGCGACCTTGTGCATGAAGGTGTTGAAATGTGCCAAGGACGACGTCGCCTGTTTTTGAGTCAAGATTTCCCGTTGGTTCATCGGCGAGGATGATAGCCGGATCATTCACAAGAGCGCGAGCAATCGCGACGCGTTGCATTTGGCCACCGGAAAGTTGGTTTGAAAGATGGTGGTGGTGTGTTTCGTCGAGGCCCGCGGCCAGGAGCGCGTCGTGAGCCCGCTTGATGCGTTCTTGACGATCAACGTTTGCGTAGATAAGGGGTAGGGCTACGTTCCTAAGGACGGTAGCACGTGGAAGAAGATGAAACGCTTGAAACACAAACCCGATTTTTTGCCGCCGTATCTGCGCGAGTTCGTCTGGTGTCTGTGAAGAAACATCCTGTTCATCCAGGGTGTACGTTCCAGAAGTAGGGGTGTCGAGCGCGCCGAGGATGTGCATGAGCGTCGACTTTCCTGATCCAGATGGCCCCATGATCGCTACGAACTCACCTTTCTTCATGTTAAACGAGATCCCTTTCAACACACGCGTTGTTTCTTGGGCGTTTGTGTATTCTTTGACGATGTTTTTGAGCAAAATCATGTAGAGGGTATGACAAGTCTCTATCTTCCACTGCCGCGATTACCGCCTCCAAACCCACCGCCACCACCTCCACCCAAACCAGGAATGCGCAAACCAGAACCGCTAGCTTGTTGTGCGCGTGCCGCCGCAGCGTTTGCTATGGCTGCCGGGTCTATGGTTCGTGCCACCATTTGATCGCGCTCATCTAGGCCGCTCACGATTTCGGTAGATTGATCATTGCTGACTCCTGCTTCCACGGAACGTGTTTCCGGTTCGGTGTCAGAGATAACGGTTTTATCGGTCAGGGTTTGTGCGTCTTCTTTTGGATGCGAGATGATTTGCGTCGTGGCGCTGTTTGCTTGGCGTCGAATGGCCGTATTTGGTACAAGGAGAACATCTGTTTTAACATTCGTGACAATGGAAACGGCTGTGCTCATGCCAGACTTAATACGATCATCTTGCGTTTCAAAGGCGATCTTGATGGTGTAGGTGACAACACCCTGCGTCACTGTGCCAAGTGGGTCTACTTCGTAGACAGATCCCGCGATCGTCAGGCCTGGAATGGCATCAAACGTAAGAGTAGCTTTTTGACCCACGTGGATTTTTATTGCGTCTACCTCGCTAAGGGAGATCTGCGCGAGTTTTTTTGGAGTGAGAAGCACGGCGACGATGCTTGATGGGGACACAGGATCGCTTCCCTGTGCGGTGATCTTGGCGAGCACCCCTTCAAACGGGGCGCGAATCGTGAAGTCTCTGAGGGCTTGCTGTTCATCAGCTAGTTTGTGTTCAGCGTCCGCCAAAGAAGCGCGTCGTTGGTCGATGGTATTTTGGGCCAAAGCAAGGTCGATCGAAGTGGTCCCTGCTTGGAGTTTTATGAGGGCTCGTTCGGCTTCCATTTTTTTGTCTTGTGCGGAAGCAAGGTCGTCCGCGTCGACACCGCGTTTGAGTTTATCCAAGGCAGATTGACTCTTATCAACGGTAAACTGTGCCGTCTTAAAGGAGGCCTTAGCTTGACTTATGGCTTGCCATTGGCTGACGAGGCCTGTCATCTTTGCGGAGGTGTTAGATCGATCTGTTTGAATCGTGCCCTGCAAGCTCGTAAGACTGCTCTGCGAAAACGTTGGAGAAGTGACTGTGTTCAATAACACGTCATAAACGGTTTGCATAAATGGTCCAGAAATATCCAGGGTCGCTTGCGCGCTTTGGAGAGCGGCTTCAATGAGGTCCGTATCCTCGTTCAGGGCGTGTAACGCATCGGTTTTTTGTTTGAGCGTAGCTATACTCAGCTTGACGCTTGGATAGAGCGCATTCGCGCGCGCCAATTTACTCGAATCCGTTACCGAGAGGAAATGTTCATAAGCGTCGTTAGCACCCGTATTATCAACGCCAAGCACAGAGTCCGCATCGTACAGAGAAGACTGCATCGTTTGTGCCACTGATTTCAAAAACGGTACTGCGTTGTCGTACACGTTACGCATCATGTTCGGCGTTCTTCCATCATCCGATAGTTTGATGTTCTCTTCCTGATTTCTAAGATCAGCCTCTGCCTGTTGGAGATCATACATGTCTGCTCCACGTTGGAGTTTTTCTAACGCACGCTTCGCGGTTTTGAGAGCGTTCTCTGCTTGTATGAGCGTAACGGCGTCGGGCGGCTGCTTCAGTTTGTTGAAGCTCAGCTGCGCGGAGGCGAGGGAGATGCGTGCGTCGACTACGGATTGAGAAATATCACGCAGCGTTTTGAGCGCTGTTTTTTGGTCAACCTCAAACAATGGATCTTGTGATTTTACCGTTTGACCCGGTTGCACCAAAACAGCTTTGATGATTCCGGAAACAAGGGGCTTGAGATCAAGTTGATTTTGTCCAGAAACCTGGCCACTGCTGTTTACGGCTACGACAATCGTTCCGCGTATGGGGCTGGTGAGAAGATAACGTGTGGGTTGTATGACGGGATGAATACGTCGCCAGGCAATGGCTCCTCCACCTACGGTGGCAACAACCAACATTGTTGCGAGTGCTTTTCTTTTCATGAGCATCTGGAATAGAAGCATACTCATCGCAGATGAGAGAGTCCGAAAAGGGGGATTAAGGTTGTGTAAAAAGCCGAATGAGTCGAGCGTTAATTTGCCCTGAGCTGTTTGGTGTCCCGAAGGCAGACACCTGGAGCTTGGTGAGATCTTTTGGAAAGTCTTGGAAGCTGATCGCTTCTTCTCCTACACGGATCATGGTTGAAGACGTGACAAGCACGGCCTGTTCGATTCCGTCTTTACCCTGTATTACGAGTCCTTCGCTTGAGACGGAGAGCACATTCCCAAAGACACCGTGACCATTCGGAAAAAGGGGACGTGATGGCAGACCGCCCTCTTCGCGTTCCAAGAATCCATGATGCGAGGGCATCATGTGGCGATATCCACGTTGCCACCCAGAAAAGTGACCAGCCTTACGTTCACCTATGTGAATACCAAGGGTGAACACTGCAGATAGGATCACAAGGGCGCTTAACCCAATGAGTAATCGTTTTATGAGCGGAGAGGAGATGAGGGTGGTCATAGGATGCTGATTAGGACGTTTGAATAATCAGAGAGGGGAGAGGGTGGCGGCGTGTTGTGTACAACGTCTGCAAGAGCGATGCGAGGCCCATTATAAGCAAGCTACTTGCGAGAAGGCTTAGAACGGCGTCTGTCGGGACGGATTCAAGAAGAGCAAGAAGCGTGTCTTGTGCATTCGTAAACATGATATCTGGATCTGAAAATACAAGATGGAGAAATGCGCCAAAAGAAGAGGTGGTGAGATCAGCCCAGATATGAGCGCTCTCGACAGAGATGTAGGTGGCGATGGATACAAGACTCAACAAAACAAAAGCGATACGTGTATACAGTATTCGTACACGAGCAGACTCAACGTTTTGAATAACCTTGCTCAGTAGGGACGATGGTGGATGGATGGGCGAGAGGTGGGATAAAAGAGGTGGGCGGTTCATACACACATATACATATACGGATGGTTGGAGGGATTTGGTGCGTACCAGTTAGATTTTATCGGTGAGATATTGTTTAAGGGTTGAGAGCGCACGACGATAGCGACTTTTTACGGTGTTCAGAGGTTCTTGCATCGCATCAGCAATCTCTTGAAAGGTGAGCCCTTCCTGTTGATGCAGGAGAACCGTGGACCGCGTGTTAAAAGGAAGAACGGCGAGACCTTGTTCTAGGATCTTGGCAAGATCTTTGTGGGCGAGGAGCACATCTGGCAGGTCTTGCTGATCAGGGATCGTTGCTCCAAAATCAGACAGATCTTCCCGTTCGAGCATGGCAAAAGGGGTCGGGCGTTGTTTTCGAAGATAGTCAATGGCCGCGTGATGTGCGATGGTAAAAACCCATGGTTTGAATGATTTTTTGATGTCAAATCGCTCAAGGTGCTTCCAAGCTTTTAGAAACGTTTCTTGGCATAGATCTTCTGCGAAATGTCTATCGCCCGTGAGATGAACCAGGAATCGATAGAGATCGCCTAGATATCGTACGACGAGATAGGTAAACGCCATTTCCTCGCCTGCGCGATACGCGACGATAAGCTCTGCGTCTGATCGTGGATCCGGAGACATCGATAGGTGTAATACGAGCCGCTATCCTCTTTTGGTGCAGGCGGGTCCATAGGACCTGCGCGTTCTACTTATAGAGTACCTCCGTTTTAAAGTCTTTTAGTAAGCTAAATAATTCCGCTCGTTCATTGTACGAGAGATCTTCTACACGAAAACGGACATTGGTGACTTTGGTGGCTTCGGCCTCGCCAGCTTCTCGCGAGTACAGCTCGCCAGCAAAACGAAGGCGATACACAAGGCCAAGCAATTCGCGCGTGACCTTTGTTTCTGGATGGGAGAGCACACGATACTTTTCCAGCAATGCAAGCTTGCCTCGTGTCGAAGCGGGAATTGTTGCCACCTCCTCTTTGGGGATCTTGCCAGTTTCAATCCCTTCAAACAAAAGCTGGTAAACCTTAAAGACAATGACGCGTTGCAACGATTCTTTAATTTTGTTTAGCACGGTTCCGCTTGCAAAACTTTGGTAGAGTTCCTCGAATCGTTCCATGTAGGAAGGATAGGTTTCAGAACGTACTTCCAGTTCCTTCATGATATATCCATCTAATAAATGACTGGTAGGATTTTCCATGATCAACGCCTCTTTTGCTCGTGCAACGACTCCTTGATGTACGGGGTTTTCAAAGAGAGCGTCTGCATCGACGATATTTGTAGGTTCTTCTTTTTGACGTGCAGCACGAACGTCGATCTGAAATGTTTTGAGAGTAGAGAGCTTTGTGAACGGTGCTCGATCTTCTTTGGCTAATCCGGCATCACCCATAATACCGTTCTCTGCTAGTACAGCGTTCATGCGCTGTGCAAGAACCGTATTCACGAATATTTTTAACGCATCTTCATCTACAAGAGGGGTGGTTGTATCGTCCACGAGCAACAAATAGTCTAAGTCCGAGCCAAGAACAACTTCGCGTCTTCCTGCGCTTCCCGTGAGAACAGGGATGATCGTCTCGTGGTATTCCTTTAACCTTTGCTTGTATTCAGGCGAGAATGTTTCATCTTGATCGAGCTCCGTCCAAACCTGTTCCCATAGTTTTTGCATGATTTGTCTTTTCTCTTGGGCAAAGAGATCCTCTATTTCAGCCGTTCTATCCGGCTTTTCTTCTGCGGATTTCCATCCACGATGAAATAATATGTCTGTGATAGCCCGTTCATACACAGGAGCCCTTTCTTGAGCCTCTAAAAAAGGAAGCTGTTTCTTAAAAAAGGCATCAAGAAACGCATTCGGACGACGTCCAGTCTCTTTGAGATGTTTGATATCTGTGATCGAGGTTGCGATAGAGCGTGGTTCTTCTGTCAACGGTTGGTTCCAAAGAAGGGTTCTGGCTTTTCCACCAAGTTTGTGCGCCGTCGTGTGACGAATGAGAGACATGATGTCTACAAAACTCGCTGCGGCATACCAGGATTCATCTTTTGCATTGAGATCGTTTGATCGTAAAAAAGAAACAAGAATAGCCAAATCTTCCCCTGTGCCTTTTGTATCTATTTTTGCCGCCTCAAACGCTTTTTGCATCACGTGTGTGTGTTTTGGTCCTTTCGTAGGAGAACGGAAATAGGTGTAGACGTCCTCGACAATTTTCCTAGGATATCCCCGTTTCGTTAGGTCATAGTAAAACACGCGCATTTCGTCAAACTCTGCTTCGGAAAATAGTTGCTTCCCTTGCGCGTCCACGATCGGAATAAATCCTCCGTAGGTCGCCACTTCCTTTTTGAGCTCTTCCACAAGGCCATCGTGACGTGCAACGAGAGCGGTGATTTCACTATTGGGAATACCGCAACGAAGAAGATGGTGATCTGTGCCGATCTTTCCTCTGTAATAGACTGGACGATCTTTTGCAAATGTACTTTCTTGGTAGGCGCCGTAGATCATAAGCACGTTTCCATAACTGCCGTTGTTTAAGGCGTTGTATCGTTCAGCAAAGGTTCCTGACGCTGGTTCGGTGATCGTTGAAACATCCATACCGAAAAGGCCAGATTGGTCTGCTTTGGACTGAGAGCCAATCAACTCTCCGGAAAAGTTTCCTCCTTCAAAAATAAGGGGAAGCGTTGTAGCGTTTGTTCCGTGGGTGAGCGCTCCTCCGGGTAGAAGATCTGTTTGATGACGATTCCTTTGATCTGCGGTTTTGAGCACTCCTTCTTGTTGCGCAAGATACACCTCAATGCGGGCGCGCTCTTCTGGGTCTACTTTTGCGAGATCTGTGGCTCGCAGTGCGCGCATTTCTCGTGCGGATCCAGAATATACAAGGATGTCCTGCACATCCTTTTGAATGCGTTTTCGCAAAATATCAGGCGTTCCTCGTAGATCGGCTACCGAAGGATCGTTGCATGTTTCCAGGGGGTACATGTCTAAAAAGAGCAACCTTCTTTGTGAATCAGATGCGGAAGAGCTCTCAAATACACGTTTTATCTCGAGAAGTTTGCGACGTAGTTTTACAAAAACCTCCGCTGTCTGTTGGTTGGTGTTCGTTTTTACGCCTGTTTCTTGTGAGTGTCCCGTGTCTTGTGCATTCAGACTCTGCGTATATTGCACAAGCTGATTCAAAACGAACTCACGCAGGTTGCCTAGTCGAGTTGGATCGGTAAATGTTTTACGCACGGAAGGATCGATGTGAAGAACAGCTTCCGCGAATATTCGTTCCATGCGAGCCGTGTCGATCACGGAGCCTTCGTTTGCAGCAGGGTTTTTAGCGGCGATCAACATGTCGTAGATCACTTGAAAGTAGCGTGGTTCAAACGCATCTGTTGCAACAATACGTTCAAATATCGTTACGGCTGTTTTGGGCGATTCCGACCACTCTGTAGCGAGTGTATCTAAGCGTTGTTGAACGTGTTGCCGTTTTTGTGCAGCAACTGCTTTGTCTGTTTCCGACGTGGAAGTCTGTGATGTCTGCAAAAAACCGAGTGAACCACCTTCCACGATGTACGCATCAATCATCGTGGGAGATATGGCAATATGTTCTGGCTTTTCTTGCAGGTATTGCAGAACGAGACTCGGCATTTTTTCTGCAAAAAGTGGCCAAAAACTCGGATCTTCTTTCATCGTGAGAGGAAGCTTTTCCCAGGCATTCGTGTTTTGAAAGATTTGAAAGAAGTGAGAAAGCGTCTTATTGTCACGAGAAAAAACAGAGGTCAGAAGCTCGGGCCACGCTCCTCGATATTTTTCGAATACCACGGAAACATCTTGAATGGTGCTGCTTGACTGCATCACAATATCAAGGAGGACCAAAGCCGCTTGATAATCCAGCTCCATATTTTCCACATCTCCACGCTTGTAGAGATCTTTTACAAGTTGATCCATCGTTTCTTTGGTGCATCCCATTTCTCCTTCTAGCTGATCGCGAAACTTGAGGATCGTCCATCCGAAACTGTCCGCCCCTTTGTCTCGAATCACAGAAGCGCGAAGAGCGGGAGAGACCCGTTCGAGGCTGCGCATGGCGACGAACGTATCTATTTTGGAACCGTTGATCGAGAGAAGTTTTGAGAGCGTCTCTTGGGTTTTTTCTTCGGCGGTTACGGTGAGAGCGTGTACGGTCTCAAGATCAAGAGGAAGGGCGCATTGTTGCTGTAATTGCGTGAGGAGAGCAGCATCTTTTTCAAAATCCATGATGAGCAGATCGTAGACAGAAAGCGTGGTATTTGGATCAAGAAGCGGTTTGATCTGTGCACCGAACGTGATAATCTTGTCGGCGTTTGGATCAGAAAAGAAGGCGGGAATATCGACCAGGCGCATGGTGATATCTTTTGGAAAGGCAAGATAACGCTCGACATGTTCTGGGGTGAGTTTTTCAAAAAATGTTTTGAGCTCGCTTACGCTGCTTTTCATGATCGAATATCCCTCGGATTGCTCTATGCATGGAAGAGCCAAATCGAAGGATTCTTGTGTAATGATGAGAAAGAACTTTTCTATATCCTGATGTTGTGTTGAGCGGCGTATTTCAAAGTCAGATGGCATGCGTACGAGGTTCGCGATCGCATAATCTGGAAGATGTACGAGACGCTCTTTTAATTGGATATTGGCTTCTCCATGGTAGCGATCTCCACAACGAGCAAGAAGACTCGTATCACGAGCAGCCAGTTGTCCGTCTACATATGCTGCACGAGCAGTAAGCCATGAGTTTCCAGATACGTAGGTACACTCTTCTGACGCTTTCTCAATAGAAATGAGATGCGCAAGAATTTCATGGATACGCATCCCTTTTTTGTTCATGTCGTGCTGTAAGTCCTCTGCCAATTCCCATGGAATTGGCGTTCCCACGTATTCGGCGAGCTCTTGTCGTTCGGTTTCGGTGATGATGAGTTGTCCCGTGAATGCCGTGTCGAGACATCTTTTAACGTTGTGTCTGGTGACAGCATACTTTTTAAGTGGTGAAGCAAAGATTTGTTCGTACAGTTCTTGAGGCGCCTCGGAAAGAGGCACGAGTACCGAAAGACGGCCTGAATATTGTTGTAATACCTCATCTGTAAAGAGCCATGGCGCGCGTTCTTGTGCCTCCAGCATTCGTTTCCATGAGGCATCTCCTCTTGAAGAACCAACGTCCTTGTAAATAATATTTAATGATGTAAAACGTGTCAGAAGCGTCAATGCACGATGGAGATGATCTGGATGAAGGGCGAACGTATCATCAACATCCAGTTTCCAGAAAAGAGAGTTCTGGAGATCGTCGATAGATATATGTTCGATCACATCCAACATAGAAGGTGATTTTACTGCGTGTCTGACGATATCTGGATCGTGCTGAATATGATCCCATCCGGCGGGGGTTATTTCTAAAATATTCCTTCTCTCTGTTGCGGAAAGCGGTGCCCCCAGTAAGCGTTCTGCTGTATTGATACGTTCTTGTTGCATGTCCAGCTCTTCATCGAACGGCGGGGGAACGTTCTCATCATAGAAGAGGCTTTCGACCTTTTTAATGGCCGCCTTCCGGACCAGTTGCTCACGTGCGTGATCAGGGATGGACTCTTCCAGCTTGAGCAGCTCAAGGAGATGGCCGCTATATCCTACTTGGGTGGCGTATTGAGCTAAGGCAGCCAAGCGTGTCGGATCACGAGAAAGCAGGAGCGCTTCGTCATCTGTGTAGGAACCCCTTGTGATGGTTCCGTATTCGTGGGGTGTTTTCGCAAAAAACGAGGGAGGAAGACCCGCGTCTTTTAAGGTGATGAGCTGATGAATAAGGGGAAACTGATGTGCATCCTCGTACCCTCCTTCTAGATAATAAAAGAGGCCCATGCAGTCTGGTCGAGCGGCCATTCGTAGACCTGCTTCCGAGGTAAAGTGTCCATTGGGCATACTCTTGACCAATCGAGCAAGCTGTTCGCTGTTTTCGTGTTTGGTGAGCGCTAAGCGGTGTTTTACTGTGCCGAATCGTTCCGGAAAGATGAAATAACGATTTTGCTCTTCGATGGAAAGAGTTTTAAACATCTCAAGTCCTTCCTTCCTTCTCGCGTCTTCCTCCAGGCGTTGAAATTTTTGGCCGAGCTCGAGCACGACTCCTTCTATCAAGGAAAGATCTGGTGGTTGTTCTGTACGCGTTACGATCGATCCATCCAAGATGATGGCGAGCACTTTTTGTTCTTGAGGAGAAAGGTCTAGAAAACGTGCTACTGTTTCCACAGAAGGGACAAAGTACGTACGTACATAGCGTATGCATGTATCGATAGATTCGATAGAGGAAAGATCCACCGTTTTGCGCGCGTACGAGGGTGGAGCGTTCCATCCACGGCCTTCTTTTTTCTCTGTATAGCTACGACCTTGCTGTAAAAAACACGTGAGCCACTTCGTGCCTTCTTCTTGTCCTGGCTGCCCTGCTCGTTCAATCGCAGACAGGGAGGTGTTATCCAAAGAGATGAAATCTGTGAGACTAAGTTGCTCGAGACGAGCAAATCCATTTGCGACATTGGGCCAGGCTGCATCTGTGAAAAATGATCGAATCTTACAGAACTGAGCAAGAGTGATGCGTGCGTGATCTGGAATCAGATGGTTGCATTGTGTCAGTCGAACAACTTCGATCGCTTGGATAGGCGCTGTGCTTAATGAGACGTCCGTTTCACGGTCAGAGGGACGCAGTTGCGCAAACAAACCCTCTTGAAGCGCACGTGGAAGTGTCAGCTCATTTTCTAAAATCCCCACAAAATGGTTTGTAAGATAGGCTAATTCTTTATAGCCGTCTCCTTTTTCACGCTCCCATTTGTTCGTATGTGGATTGTAATAGCTTGAGTCCATTGACTTCTCTTTTGGAAAATGACGTTTGATGCCTGGAGAAAGCGCCTCTATAAATGAGAGATCCGGTAAGTGTTGTGTGGAATCATTCAACTCTTCTAGATGGGGTTCACTCCACAGTGATTGAACGTGTGTGTCTCCGTAAATAGCAAGAAATGTACCCATCCATTTGATTTGTGTATTTGAAAGAGATGCGATCTGCTCGACGGTTGATTCTGCGAATGAGGCCAGACGAAAACAGGTGGTAAGATCTTCAAAGGATTCAAATGTATGCACACGAATTCCCATTCCCTTTTTTACGAGGAGCGCACGACGTTTTTCGGGGGGAAACTTTTCTACAAACGCAAAAAGAGCCTTTGTGTTGGCGTCTGTTTGTTTGGGGGCAAACGGACAATCGTTGTATAGATCTTTGATGATCCGAACAGAAGGATCTTCTTTGATCATCTCGATCGGTGGATTTGGGTTTCTTGGAAAGGGCGCGAGGAGCTTTTTTCGTAGGGTTCCCATTTCGATCTTCCCAGACAGAAATTTATCCTCTAACGCGCGAACATGTGCTGGATCTGGAGGAAGAGAGGAGCGTTTTTTAGAGAGAGATGCATCGAATTGCATAGAGAATACAGGCGATATGTATGAGTATGATATCTTCTTTTCATACAAAATCAAAGCGCGTGGATCTTGGATACGCAACAAAAAGCACCAGGGGTGGGTCTGGCGTTACGTGTGGCCCCGCATCGTGAAAGATGTTCGAACGGCGATTGAGGGGCATAACGGCTACATTCACATTCCGAAATTGGAGCCGATTGAGGCGTCAGTCCTCGTAAGGTTAATCGGTAGTAAATACAGCCTGCTACAAAAGCTGGTAGAAGAGAGTAGATGTTAGGATCATCTCCATCATGACACCTATCGCCAACGGCAGGTCTCCTATTCGATTGCTGATGAGGTTATGGAAAAAGAAGTGCCAATAATGAAATCGAGCTAGCCATTTTGTTCGAAATGCTTCGTAGAGACCGACAAGAATATCAGGGAGAACGCTTCCAAGGATTCCCGTCAAGACAGCTGGTTGAATGTGTAGAGTCGATATTTGAATGAAATATCCGATCAGACAGATGGTTACCAAAGCATCACCTATCACATAGACCCACGTGAGTTTTTTTCGAACTCCAGAGAGATGATCTTTGTAAAGTTTGGTATCCCCGTGAGGAACCATGTCCGTCAAAAAATGGAGTAAGAATGCCAATCCAAAAACAATGAACGGATGAGTCGGCAACATCGTCCCAATAATTGCTCCAATGACGGTATGGGTCGCGACAAACATAGGAAAAAGTTACATCCGTGAAGCGCTCCTTTATTTCACAGGTGTAGACAGTTGGATTAGGTGTGTACTCATGCCGGATCAGTATGATAACGAAGAGACCAAAAACGGTTAGTGTCATCAAGCATAAGGCATGAATAAAACGTTACGCCGTGGAACGTACCTTCGCTTGGGAAGATGTGGATCGCCGTCTCGTGATCTCATGCGATCGGCTTCGAGCTACTCAAAAAGGCTTTCGATGCGTTGCGTATTCGCTGATTCATTCACGAAACTCGCTGTGAGCCCAATAAGCCTGTTGCCATATATGCTCCAGCCCAAAACGTCACCTTTGGC
>OBEQ010758281.1_pt1 | contig 13886 bp, 6 predicted proteins | sample 1670901 | NCBI WGS metagenome assembly OBEQ01 (sample SAMEA104232315, study PRJEB22302) | groundwater metagenome | biome: forest; feature: aquifer; material: groundwater | place: USA | collected 2011-08-07 | depth 5.4 m
ACCAGCCTCCATATCCGACTCCGGTAAAGAGGCAAGCACACAGGCTGTCTTAACGTGTCCTGCGGCCTCAGTAAGAGCCTGAATAAAAGTTAGATTCGATTCAAAAGTCCCGCCCGCATAACTCTTGCCCGCTTCAAACTGCCGGACATAAGCCACCGTTTCATCCATCAAAACAATGACAGGAGAAAAAATCCTAAAAAGTTCTGCCAAAATTTCCTTGCCCGGCGACGTGCCCTCTTTGTCGGCCTTTTCTAAAAGGCGATATCCCTTCTCTCCTCCGATCTGCCAGGCCAGCTCTCCCCATAAGGTGTTCACTGTTACGGTCCCATACTTGCGCGGCTGGGAAGGGCTTAAGGCATTGCCGTCGAGAACGGCCACCTTAGCCTTGGGTAAATCCGTAATCCCTGCCTTATCGACAATGGCGCTGACACCGGATAATTCAGAAATGGGTTTTTCTCCTCGAGCTAAATGATAAGCGGAAAGAATCGCATGCGTCTTACCGCCGCCAAAGGCCGTCTTGAGCTGCACCACTGGATCCCCACCTTTTCCCGCCATGCGTTTGATGACACTATCCAAAAGTAAAGCCATCCCCTCGGTGATAAAGGTGCGTTCAAAAAAGAGCGCCGGGTCCTGATACTCCGGTGTCGCTGTTCTGCGGGCCACCTTGCTTAAGTCGGCCGCAAACTCGGCTTCTTGGAATGTTCCCTCAAGCACATCTTTATGGGGGCTGATGATTTCTCTCCACGCTTTTAAACTCATGTCACCTCCGGGGGATTGGGGTATTATCCTGAAAACAATTCCTGTTGTGCTTGCGCATGGCCGACCTTATGACTTTCTTCTAAAATGGCATGCCAGCTGGTAATCAAACCGTTATAAAGGGCAGCATGATCCGCCCATTTTTTGCGTTCACATAATGTATAAAGTCGATAAGCAAGCTGTCTGACAGTTTCGGCCTTTTCCGGCATTTTGGCCAGAAGCTCACCGGCCCGTGTTTCACTAATTTGAAGAGCCCGGCACATCTGATGACACGCTTCCCACACGGGAACGCGCTTATCGACCTGAGGATTCCAGCTGTCGGGATATTCAGAGACCTTCAGCAATCTTACCTTCCCGGCTTTAGCTGACAATACTCCTGCATCCTCGATGCCGTCCACACTTGTCCCTTTGGCCCGTGCCAGAACATCGGCTTCACCAAACACGCCTTCTTTGAATCCGTACTGCTGAAACCAGTCCACACAAAACCGCGTGTCCGCGTCCATCTCTCCCTCGGCCTCGGTGAAATATTCATCAATAGCCTTGTTAATGAGAATGAGGGCGTTGTGAACAGACATCGGCGTTCCGTCTGCTTCAAGAACGGCCTTGTATTTTGAAAACACGGCCATGCCGGGGCCAATCGCCGCCTGGGCTAAATCGACAGGGGCGATGGGCGAAGCGGCCTCTGTTCCGCCGATCATATCCTGCAGGGCCTCGGGCAGTGCGTTCTTTAACTCGCGTAAAAAATCCTTCCGGGAAACAGTTGCTGCTTCAATCACCCGTTTACGGCAAACAAGAACAATGCTGGAGGCCAGAGCATTTGTACCTGATCCTATCATGCGATTACTCAGCTCAGTTCTCATCGGCCAGGTACCGTTGACGGCGAATCCGGCACGCAAGACAGCTTCAAGAAAAGTTTCCCATCCAGTCGAAATTGTCCCAGTATCAGAGGATTCCGATTGTTTGAAAGCGTAATAAATTGTTACGGGAAACGCCAAGTGAGCCTGATTCGCCAAATTTTGGATAGCTCGAGTCATCCCATCGAGAAAAAAGGTCTCTGCATTCTGTTTACCATTATGACGGTAAGGTGTAGCCACCAACTCTTCGGCCTTGGGTACAGCGAGCGTAACGAATAGATCCGGGAAAACAGGTTTCAGCGTGCGGCGTAGCCATACATAAAAAAAGTCTGACAAGTCGGCGTAGCCGATGTTGTCATAGTATGGAGGGTCGGTCGAAACAAGCTTATCAGCGCTTATTGACTGTGTTTGAGCGTCACTAAGCTCGGCAACACCTCGTGTTGTCGCCGGAAACATGCGGAGAGCTTTCTCGGCCCATTCAATACCGCTAGAAACATTTCCCGTCGAATTGGAAAATCCGTTCGTCTCCGCATAGTCCCAAGTCATTGGAATAGCCTGCCGACTAAAAACATTCCGAATTAGCTCCTTGCTTTGGTGCCAAGTATTAATAGTTGACCAGTAATCGGCCGCCTTGTCGATACTGATAGCCAAATACACCCCCACCGCCTCGGCATATGCCTTCGCGCCGATGCCGCCCTCGTTGAGACCTTTAGCGTCATCGGACATGCCCGTGGCCAATGCATCACGTTTCACCCGCTCCAGAGCTTCCTGAACTAGGTCTGAAAACGTTGTCAAGGCCACAAGCTGACGGGGGGTGAAAAGATCGGCGAAAGTAGTTAATCCATAATTCGGTGTCTTGAAGTCACGGGGATTCACAGGCAGTTTGTTATCCGGCTTCCACTTTGGCTTCGCTGAATGAGCGACATCCTCCATTGCCTTGCTCGGTGATAAATAGACTCGTCCGCGCTCGCCTTCAGCGACTATCGCCATAAGACGCGCACCCATACGTCCAGCTTTGCCTTCGCTACGAATATGGTTATAATCAATTGGTGTTCCCGACATCAAGCAAATAAATGCGCTTCGTTTGCCAGCCGTTGTGCCACGCTTGGCCGTTTCAATATCTTTTGGTTTGCCAACTTTCACCTTAAACTGATATCCGTCCTTTTCAATTACAGGTTCAACGTATGCCTCCTTTCCTGCTTTTGTCGAAAGCATGAAAGTAGAGACCAAAGGCACGTCTACATGTGAGAAGGCCGGATTAGAACTCTTCACTGTTCGTGCCCATATCCAGGCAATGACCGTCAGCCTTTTGCCCACATATGGCTTGAAATCATGACGTTCTTTTGCCATTTCTGCTGTGATTTCTCTCTTGGGATAAAGATGACCTATTCGCTTTTCAGCTTCCTCCCTCATCCACTTCCCATAATACCGAACATCTTCGGCCAATCCCTGCGCACCACGCCAAGATCCGGAATGGCCCATACTCTTCCGCGCTTCAGGATTGACCGGCGGTCTTGCAGCAAACTTCGGTGGGATCTCGATCATGGCCTTGTTAATCAAAACAGCCACGGGGTTTAGATCAGAAGCGTAGGCTTCCAATCCCAATCGCTGTGCCTCTAAAGGAATCGTTCCCCCGCCCGCAAAGGGATCATGAAAGGCCGGAAGCTTGGAAGGATCGTCGCCTGTAATCTTGCAAGTCTCTTCCCAAGATTTACGGATCTCGGCACGCGCCCGTTCCAGCAATTCCTCATTATTTGTATTTTCCCATTTCACGAGCTCACGAATAATATCAAACAACCGTTCCCGCTCTTTCAAAGCTTCTTCTTTTGTCTGCCCTTTATAAGCGCCGTACCCCCGTTTGCCACCGGGGTCATTGACCAATTGTGCAAAAAGTACAGCCCTCGCGGTCGCCAGCGGCCGCCGTGCCCACCACAAATGAAGCGTCGAAGGATGTCCATGCCGAATAGACTTCTCCCGCGCCGCTTCGCGGTTGATGTCGTCTAAGGGTAACGCAACTTCAATTAATTTTTTTGGATATTGTATCGTCAACAATCAATTCCCAATAGAAAAATAGGCTACGGATTGATTTCAATAAAATTCTCTGCCGAGAACCACGATTTTATTCTGTTTATCGCTTCGGCAGAAAGCGTGGAAACGCACACAATCGCTAAGTTGTTTTTTGCCCTGGAACAGACGACATAAAAAATGTTTTTTGTCCTGCCATATCTCTGCTCGTTTGCTTTGTTGTCTGAGAAATATTCATCGAAGTTGTAGCTTTGCTTCCATGCATTATCATCGACAACAACCATAACATTATCGAATTCATCCCCCTTTGTGTTGTGCTTTGTGCTAAAAGGGGTGCTATCTTGCTGCACTTGATACAGGCGCATAAACTGCGAGTAATCTATAGCCATTAATTTATCGTGAAATTCTTTCTTCTCCTCATCATCAAAATCATAGTTTTTTATCTTTTCTGCCGGCACCAAAATATTGTTGTCGAAAACGTATTTGATAACTTCCGCAATTTTCCCCGTTTTCCTAAACTCTATGAGTCTTTTAATTAACGCATTGAGTTGTTTTTTTGACTCAAAGGAGCTCATTTCAAATGAGACCTTTTTAAATAATTGCTGGATTCTTTTTTCGTCATAAAGGCTGCATATTTCTTCTATGTCAAATAAAAGGTCAGTGAATGGGCTTATGCCACGGTTGTCGTCATTTTTAGTAAGTGCATCAGTGTTGGAGGAATGCGCTTGATATAACTCCTCATACGTGTTTTCTTTGGCAATGAATCTATGAGTGAGATAAAGTATCTTTACCTCCTCGGCTGAATCTATCCCCCATCTTTCTTTGAGGTGTTCTCCAATAAAATTCTTTGCGTTAAAGTCCTCTACGATATGGTCGTGATAAAATAAGGCCTCACCCCTTCTTGTATTTGTTGGTGGTTGGTATTGTTGAATATCGTCCCTTATTTTATTAAGAACGGCAATTACTTCTGTGGAGGATCTGAAGTTTTCAGTCTTCTGTATTAGCTCCAATCCGTATTCTGGCGGGATTTCCCCAATCCCTGTATCGTAAATTTGTTGTCTCTTGTCACCAAAAAATCCAAGAATAAAATTATCTTTGGCTTTTAAGTAACTCAACAAAATGGTTACGGTTTTTTCCTGAGTATCTTGGTATTCGTCTACAAATATGATTGGGTATGTGTCTGTTATGATTTTTCGTATTTTGGGATAGTTTGCGAATATCTTTTCTGCGATGACAATGAGAGCATCGTGGCTAAATTTGCCGTCTTTGTAGCTGGAATAGTTGTCATAATTAATTTTTAACGTTTTAGTTTTCAGTGCATCTATCGCTTCTTTGTATCTTGTTATTTTCGCTTCTGATTTCTCCCTTGATTTTATGGCTCTTGGGCCAAGCTTACTTAACGCCTCCTCTTCCTTTGCAAGCTTTTCCCCCAAAAATTCCAAAAACTTTACCTTAAGCTCGACTTGAAATGTTTTGATGCACTCCCAGAGAAAATCATGTATTGTGCTTACATGAATCAATTCATTGCGCTCTGTTCTCTCTATAATTTCATCTTTTGCGACATTTGTGTAGGTAATGCATACTATTTTCTGACCGTTGTTCCTAAGTTCGTTGCTTTTAGTAGCGATTATGTAATTGAGCGCTTGAACCAATGTCCAGGTCTTACCGCTGCCAGCTCCGGCATCAAGCACAAAACTGGTTTTTTTACTTATACAACTATATATTTTGTCTTCTACTGCGACAGCCATATCAAACCCTCTTTAATGTAGACAGGAACGCTCCAGCCCTCCTTGCTTACGCTAAGCAAATCAAAGGCGAACTCCGTTTTCCGCTTGTTCCTATCAATAAAATCCTGAATTTCGTATGATTTGGCTTTAATCTCAGCGCTGTCTCGGTAACCTATTAAATGGTATTTTATGCTGAGAAGCTTTTCTTTGTTATTAAAAATGTACTCCGCATTGTCGATGATAAAGGCCTCTTCAAAACTTCTGCCACAAATCAAAGAGGTTGCATCGGTGGATACATTATTTTGATAAGCAACGCATATTTTCCCATTGCCGTTTTTTTTCGAGACTGTTATACACAACAGATCGTCTATTTTCTCTTTCCCTGGAATCCAATCTTTTAAAGCTATATTGCTGGTTAGCAAATCTTTGCCTCTTTCGACCTTCACCTTGACCGAATCGGAATTTACAGAATCAATATCTGTTATGATAAGGGTTCTGATATCCAAAAATTCTAATAGTTCCTTGAACTTGCTCATATAGGCGCCGCCCACTTCTATGGATGCAATGTATTGCTCTGATAGCTCGCAACCGGGAGTTTCCTTTTCAATCTTTTCAATAAAAATTGGCAGTAGAATTCTTTCAACGGTTCCCTCAAAGAGAATTGCCTTGTCGGCAAAAAACAAATCACATTTCCCCAAGGTAAGATATTGCTGCAAGAATTCACGTGTCTCTTGTTCTGTCAATTTTTTATTAAAATCCATCAAGTCTTTTACAACAGCAGTTGAAGCTGAATGGACAGGAGTAAAGTACCTAATGCTTTCAAATCTGGAGGCTGAAAGGATATGGGAGGAATGCGTTGTTATTATAACCTGGGCATCAAGTTTGACAGATTTCAGAAAAGCAATAATGTTGTTGATGAAGACGCCCTGCATCTGGGGATGCATATGCGCTTCCGGTTCTTCGATGAAGATAATATTTAAGTTATTTTTCTTGTCCTTTATTTCAGAATAAAATCCGATGATCTCAGCAATCATGCAAATAAGATTGCTGTATCCTAACCCGTTATATTTCTCGGGCAAGCTTGCCTCGCCATGATTATAGAATAATTTTATATTCTCCCTGAATAATACCTCAGTTCCAAGTTGCGATCGAAGCTCTACTTTCTCTCTGCCCAAGCCGGGAAATCCAAAAGTGTTAAAATGCGTAACAAAAGGCGCAAAAAACAGTTTCAGCTTTTCATCGATGGTTCCGCTGGCAGATTCAAGCACTTCTAGAAGCTCTTCGGATTTCTTCCCATCATTGACGGTTTCAGTCTTAAATTGGTCTTGAAATATTTTTGAAAGTTTGGAGCTATCCGTCAGAACTCGCTCGGCATCTATAAACTTTGCTTGAATTAATTTATTAACGTCAGCTCTACTAATGTTTTCAGTCTGCTCTGTTTCTGAATAAGGCCGGATATTAATTTCATAATGACTCTGGTAATGTGTTTTAATTTTATTGAGGAGTTCGTCCTTTGAATATGTCAAGCCCGACATTGACTCATGCAGGTTTTTAAGAAAGGTTTCCGTTGAATCAGGAGCATATTCGCATAGTATTACTAATTCGTCGCTCTCTTCTAAATTGGTAAACAGAGGCTTTATGTTGGCCCAGTTGTCTTTTTCACCGTATTTAACAGTTAAAAACAATTGGATCTTTGGGATGCACTTTTGTATTTCACTGATTTTTTCTTCTTTATTTTCAGCGGTTATTTCTTGATACAATTTGTAGATTCTGATGAAGTCGCAATAACTCGCAAGCGAGAAGTCTTCAAAAGAGAAACTCTTCCCAGATTCATATAAGAAAATTTTAAAAATTGAAGATAGGGATGTTTTCCCTGAATTATTTTTGCCGACAATTGAAGTCACTGCTCCATCAAGGGTTATGCAGACATCATGTAGCAGCCTAAAATTCTTTACTCGGGCCTTTATTAACTTCATGCACTTCTCCTAATCATTAGAGTTTATTAGCCGCATCACTTTTGTTTTCCATTCTTTTCCCCCTTACCATTATACTTATTGGTCACAAGCCACTCCCCCACCGGAGCAACTCGATCAAATCATAATTCACACTCGTCACCCCCGTCCCTCTTCAGAATTTACTCCGTCCTTCTCTTGGTCGGATCTCCAATCTTTAATTTAGTAATTTCAATTTTTGAAATTACCCCCTTACGAAAGAAAGAGGTTTACGATGTAAACGCTGTTTCAGTTGCACATTAGCGAGAATGACTTTACGATTACTTAACGATTCGTTCGGCGTTTTAAACCGCTATGCGAATTCGAAAGCATAAACAATCTGACGATTATGCTACTCAACCTGACGATTATCTGACGATTAAGTTTTGCTCTCAAAGACATAGCGAGTCGAACGCCCTTGCCCCTCCTTCTTGGCCAGACCGAGTTTGATCAATAAACTAAAGTCCCGGTTCGCCGTGTCTCGGGTAACCGAGAACTCCGCTTCACAGCGGCGGCTGGTCAGTTCCTCCCCTTCTGCCAGCAGGAGAAGCATTTTCTTCTGTCGCTTATTCAACTGTGCTTCCACCGCGGGTGTCACCACACTCCGTGTTTCAGGGGCCCGAATGCGATCAAGTTTCTCCCCTGGCCCTGGAAAGATGATCTGGAAATAACCCGTATCGGTGCCGATCAGTGGTTGATCCAGGCCGTGGTCGAGCATCTGATCGCGCATTCGACGAAAACCACTGCCGCGTTCCTCGATGCGGTGGAAAAATGAAAGACATTGAGCCAACACGGGATTGCGTGAACAGGGACGGTATTTCTGCCTGCGCAAATTGGCCAGGGTAATCGGTGCTGGAGGAAGACCAGGGCTGGAGACGACGACTCGATCAGAAAAAACTTCCAGCATAATTTTGCGTCCTCCATCCTCGTACTGGCGGTGCGCTACGGCGTTAACAAGGGCTTCTCTCAGAGCTTCCACTGGATATTCATCAAGACGTACGCGGTTGAGTCCAACGACTTTCATGGGATGCCGGGTATTACGATCAATGAAGGCAATGGCGCGGTCGATCACCAACGGCATCGGTCCGCGGATATCCTCATGGTCGCGTGGTTCGCCATCCGGCATGCCGCCACGATATGAATCAGCCAACACACGGCAATGAGGAAATACAGCCGAAGGGTCTTTCGCCAGCAAAACAATACCTGCGGCCGTAGCGTAGTGTACCCCCGACTCCGCTTCTGTCCAAACCAGACCGCGTAACGTAATTCCAGTTAATACATTATCTAAAGACAATTCATCCGGTTTTTTATTCTCAGCCACAGCAACCAGCCGACGGGCCACACCATGGTCGAGTTCATTCCAGCGAATCCGTTTCAATGGCTGTGACTCAAAAAATGAAGTGGCTTCAATCGTCTGTTGGGCGATTTCATTTTCATCTATGGTGGGAATGATACCGAACCGATCTCGAAGGAGTTTCACCAGGGCCACGCGCACTTCTTTCTGAAGTTCAATGATATTGCCAAAACGCTTATACTTAAAGCCGTCGGCATCAATTTCTTTGAGGAACCTGGCTGTCCCCTCCTCACGCTTCACGCTTCGTTCTCCTTTGATGAACGCAAGGACAGGCAGTTTTCTTTGCTTGGCACGGCGGTATTCTGTGTGGGTGATCGAAAATTCACCTGCACGCGCGCCATATTGCACAGCAACCATGAGCAAATATACCTGGCATCTGTCGATGGCATTCAAACAGCCTTCCAAAGCTTTGTCCGCAGAGGCCGGCTCATACTCATAAAGCACTGGGATGCAGTGCGCCGACAAAAATGAATCGGTGTTAACAAGATTTTGAATGATGAGCCTCTCATCTTCGAGTTCCTTCTGTGCTGAACTGACAAAAATACGGAGTTCTGCGGTCAACAGAGCACCTCCCCTCGAGTGAGCAACTCGCCCAAGTTGTAATTAATACTCGTTACCCCAAAATCCGGCTCTTGGTCAAAGGGGTTGCTCAAATAAAATGGTCCTTCCAGCTTGTCGCCATCAATCAACACAAGAGCAAGAATAAATCTTTCCGGCTGATTAAGGCAGGCCAGAATTTCGTTCTTTGTGATTGTCACTGTCGCTGCCCCTTTAACACGGCCTTTGACCTCAATGAACCGCACATCGCCTTTATCTGTTCTGGATTGAACATCCCAGCCGTATTTGCATTTTGAGACGTCTTCGGGCTTAAATCCTAATCCTTTTTCTTTTTCCATAACAGCCTGCATGGCCAATTTCTCAATGCGTTCCCGTTCTTTGGCATCCTTACACCATTGGGGCACTTCTTGCCCCTGACGTTCGTTGAGCAATCCCTGCGGTATGACTAAAGCTCCCCCTACGACAAGCGGGGTGTTAGATATGATATGTCTTTGGGCTTTCAGATCCTTGGTACGTTTTTCCAGTCTGGCTTCGAGTTCCTGAGCCCTGCGCCGGATATTTTCCGGCTGCATGCGCGGCTGTTTTCCTGCCTCCACTTCCGCCTGAAGTTTGACGGCACGGTGGCTCCAATAGTTGATCTCTTTTGTTAACCGCTCATGCACGGCCTGAAGCGTGGCGTCAACCAACCTTTCTCTGCGCGATTTCACTTCGTTAAAATGTTCCGGAACCAACTTCTGCGCCGCGTAATTGATCGCCATCGGTTCTAGGTCGCTTGATAACCATTGACCTTGCAATATATCCCTAATCGTGTTCAACTCCTCTGGCGACGGGAGATCATAATCCAGATAAGGGGCGTATCCTCCTTGGGAAATATTGCCTTTCTCATCGAATAAAACAAATTGCATTCTCCGTGAAATAACGCGCTGTTCACCCCGCGCGTCGGTCTTTCCATCACGCACGGTGTGATCAATAATAAAAAGTAAATGCGGTTCTGTTCCCTCATCGGCGCGGTCAATAAAAACAGATCCCTGCTTCAGAAGGCCGCGCAAATTTTCCAGTGTTAAGTCAATAATCGAATCCATCAACGGGTGGCCGGGGGAGATCAGCTGGGCGGGAGGTTTGCCGTCAACACGCAGCTTTGATTTCTCAAAGCAGATCCGTTCATAACGCTTCACAACCGGATTTCCTACACCAATGACTCTGTCGCGGTCCCGGATGGACGGCGGGACATAGTTGATTTCAAAACGCCCGGGTTCTCTTTTCCTCAATTCGCCTTTTAATTGCGCGAAAGCTTCCTCAAAGAAAGCCCGAATAAAGAACGGCTGGAGTTTGAGGGCTTCGGCTTTTTCCATATCCGCTTTCACGTCAAAAAGCTTTGAGGTATCCATGTGATCTGCGGCCAAGGCGTTCCGGCGCATGATCTCGGTTAGATGTTCCTGATCCAAAACATTATCGATTTTCTGATAAAGCCGGGCTCTGACTTCTGGCTTCTCTCCATAACGAATAGCTTTTATAAGAAGATCCTTTAGTGTTCGATATTCTGTGTCGTTTTCCTTTTGAGCAGAAAATTCAAAAACTTCTCCTAAAATATCAAAAACTTTCCCCTGTAAACTTTTGCTTTCCTTCTCTATCTTCGTCAAAAGACGGTAATAGACCTCGCCCTCTCGTGTTTCTTTTGCCACAAGATTCCATAAATGGCACACTTCGGTTTGGCCGATACGGTGAATGCGGCCGAATCTTTGTTCCAGCCTATTCGGATTCCATGGCAAGTCATAATTGATCATCAGATTCGCCCGTTGTAGATTGATCCCTTCACCTGCGGCATCGGTAGCCAGGAGAATATGAGAATCCTTGTCCTGGGTAAATTTCTCCTGGGCTTTGCGTCGTTCTTCGCGTTTAATACCGCCGTGGATAATCTCGACATGATCCTGACGCCCTAAAAGATTGGAGATTCTGTCATGCAAGTAATTCAACGTGTCCCGGTGCTCGGTAAATATGATCATTTTTCTCCGGCCCCCATTTGCATCCATCATTTCAGGGTTGTCCTGTAGAAGGGCTGATAGTTCCTGCCATTTTTTGTCTTCCCCTGAAAAACGTACATTCTTGGCCTTTTCGATGAGACCTTTGAGTGAACGAATCTCCGCTTCCAACTCGGGGATTGTTTGCGCGGCCGTGGATCGCTCCAGAACCTGCTCTTCCATCTCCTCCCGTTCTTCCGCCGAATAGTTGTCTTCGTCATAATCCTCATCGGAAATACTTCCTTCTTCCGCACCACCGAGGGCCGACAATCCTCTCTGTTGGATTTTGGTTTCGTTTAACCGTCTGTTTAGATTCTCGCACCGTCGAATTAAAGATTGATAAATCGCTTCGGGTGACGAGGCCAAACGTCTCTGCAATATGGTCAAAGCAAATCCAACGTTACCTTTACGTTTTGAGTCATCCAGTCTGTCCGCCCGGTTCATCTCTTCCCGAACATATTCCGTGACGGAACGGTAAAGATCCGCTTCCAAAGGAGAAAGGTCATAGTTTACGGTATAGGCTTTTCGCTCGGGGAAAAGCGGCGTTCCGTCAAATTTCAACATCTCTTCTTTGATCATGCGGCGCATCAAGTCGGAAACATCCACTTTTCGTTCACCATCGCGCACCTTGCCATAAAACCGGTCGGAATCGAGCAAGGCCATGAAGGCATGAAAGTCTTCGTCTTTGCCGTTATGGGGTGTGGCCGTCATCAAAAGAAAATGGCGGGCCTTTTGCCCTATCTTTTCTCCCAATACATACCGTTTGGTTCGATTCAATTCATTCCCATAATAGGACGCCGACATTTTATGCGCTTCATCGACGATAACGAGGTCCCAGTCCTCCCCGTTTTCCAATTTCTCTCTTAAGTCATCAGCCCTAGATACTTGATCGATACGGATAATCAATTGAGACTTTTCTGAAAAGGGATTGCCGGAGCGAGAGGATTCCAGCATTTCGCGAGAAAATATTTCGAAATCAAGGCCAAACTTTTCCCCCATCTCATCCTGCCATTGCTCAACGAGACTCCCAGGCGCGATAATCAGGCATCGCTTAACATCTCCCCGAACCATAAGTTCACGAATCAACAATCCAGCCATGATGGTCTTCCCAGCGCCAGGATCATCGGCAAGTACGAAACGAAGCGGCTGTCTTGGCAACATGGATTCGTAGACGGCCGTTATCTGATGAGGCAACGGATCAATGGACGAACTGTGAATAGCCATTAAAGGATCAAACAGGTGGGCTAAATGAATGCGGTAGGCTTCGGCGGCGAGTTTGAAATCTTTGGGATTGGCATCAAAGCTCCAGGGTCTTCCTACCTTGACGATTTCGAGACAGTTCTCATCGGAGCGGAACAGCATCCGCTCGCCTAATTTTCCATCACCATCTCGATAATATATCGTTAATGTGTCTTCGCCTATCTTTTCAGTTGATACGATTTTGACAGACCGCGCGGGGATTATGCCATTAAGAAGTGAATCTTTTGTGATGTCCTCTAACTTTATCATTTTCTCTTTCTGTATTTTAGAATTAATTTTTGGGCTTATCCGCTTCACTCCAGTGCACCGACGGAGCCCCAAATTACGCTCTCGACGAGAAGCTGGAGTAAACTTTTTATTCCCCACCCTGAAGGGTGGGGCTTTCTTGTTAAATCCTTCAAGGGGAAGCTGTCCCCTTGAAATCCCCTCCGCAAGGGGCGATTCAACTCCCCGCCATGAATGGCGGGGCTTAGAAGATGGAGTCAACCGTATATGCCTATTAATTTTTCCAGCTGTTTCTTTTCAAATCGCCATTGCCCGCCGAATTTAAAACATGGTATCTTCCCCTCCCTGCACAATCGCCTGATCGAATAAGGATGCAGTCTCAGTGCTTCGGCTACTTCTTCAACGGTGTAAGTTTCCAGAATTTTTCCCATAGTGGCTCTGTAACAATTTGTTACATTCTATGATATTACCTCTAAAACTTAAAGGAATTTTATGTGGTGCGGCTAACGGCCGCAGACAATCCAAAAGAACGACCATCGCCTTACAATCATCCTCGTTGTAATGAAAATTATTTGCAACGTCTTCGGGTTCTTCGTTCGATACCATTCATTGAACAACTGGTGGATCGACGCGGCATCGGACGGGTTTTCGCCGCACCATTTGAAACTCAAATGCGTGGTAGCGTCTTGATCGATCCGCCGATGCCCGCTTTTCTTCGTTGGGAGAAACATTATTTGCCACGAATAAATAAATACCGGTCCCTTACCTCCCTGCTTTCGTTCAGTTTAATTCACATCTATCCCAAAAAATAAAAAAACCTTCGTAGAGTTTTCCACGAGGGGGGGAAAGCTTCAGCTAAACCTGACATTCCCAAATTCAACTGCCTTCTCTCCCCTTCTTCAAAAGATCTTCGATCAAATTTACTTTACTATCCAAATCATCTCCCAGAGAAACAACAACCGTTGTTATCGGATCACCAGTATCTTTGACTATTTTCCTGTTAGCTTCTGTAACAAAATTATGGCTCTTAAAGACTCCAGCCGGTTAATTTCTGGTTTTTTCTTCATTAAGAGCCGCTTTTTCTCTTGGTCATCTTTGGCAGTAAACGTAACTTACTG
>OBEQ011053746.1_pt1 | contig 13886 bp, 14 predicted proteins | sample 1670901 | NCBI WGS metagenome assembly OBEQ01 (sample SAMEA104232315, study PRJEB22302) | groundwater metagenome | biome: forest; feature: aquifer; material: groundwater | place: USA | collected 2011-08-07 | depth 5.4 m
AATGACGCTAACAATAAAAGTATTAATGAATAAATATGCATCAATAATATTTGACATAGTTAAACAATCATAGCTTTGATTCTTCTTACTCCACTCCCTACACTTTCTTCTTTAATGATTTTAAATTTTTTATCATCTGCGCCAATTTCAGAAGTATTAGTAACGTGTGGACCACCACAAAATTCTGCAGAAAAATAATCATTGGGTGTTGCATTTTCTGGTTTAATCTCAGCGTGTAAACCTACAAAATAAACGGAAACTAAATCAGGATATTTAGTACCAAATTCCATTTGCGCACCAACACTCTCTGCAATTTCTTTTCTCATTTCTATTCGATTTACTGGTAAACCCTCTTGAATTTTTTGATTCACTAAATCTTCAACTTGTTGTTTTGCTTCACCCGTTAATCCATGATTTAAATTAAAATCAATCCGTAATCGATCGGCTGTAATATTGCTCCCGCGTTGCTTAATGGTTGGATCAACAATTTTTTGCAGTGCTGCAAGTAATAAATGATGTGTGGTATGCAACTTAACTGTTTGTTGGCTTTGATCTGCTAAGCCGCCTTTAAACATACCAGCTGTTGCAGTACGCGACAAATCTCGATGTTTATTAAATTCTGATTCAAATTCTTTCTTGTTTATTGTTTGACCTTTCTTAGAAACAAGTTCGATTGTTAATTCCCAAGGAAATCCGTATGTTTGATATAAGTCAAACGCTTGTTTACCATCTATGCGATCAATTTTTTGAATTTCTTTTAAGCCTTTGTTTAAACTGTTGTTAAATTTATTTAACTCATCGTGTATTGTTTGTTTGATTAAATCCAAACTCTCACTATTTAAATAGTTAGTATCTTTATAAATTTCAAACACAGGACCAACCAGCTCGATTAAGGTATATAAAGAATTTTCTTTTAAAAGATGGCTTTTGATAGCAGCTCTTCTTAAGAGTCTACGCAGAATATACCCCTGCAGTTTATTTGAAGGTAAAACTCCATCGTTTATTAAAAATACTGAGGCTTTAATATGATCCGCAATCACCCGTATTGCAGATTGGTATTGTGAGTCTTGATAATTGACGCCGTAAAGATTGAAAATTGCTTCAATTATGGGTTTAAATAAGTCGGTCTGATAATTATCGTCAAATCCATTTAAAACCGCTAAAGTTCTTTCTATGCCCATTCCGGTATCAACATTTTTATTTGGTAATTCGTTTAAGGATTGGTCATCTTTTCGGTTGTAGACCATAAAAACATTATTCCAAATCTCTACAAACCTACCACAATTGTCCCCTGGCTGACAGTTAGCGCCATGAGACGTTTGAGTCGTATCATAAAAAATTTCTGTATCAGGACCGCAGGGGCCAGTATTTCCGGCTGCCCACCAATTATCCGATTTACCTAAATAAATTATTCGTTGTTTGGGAATTCCTACAGCTTGCCAAATCTCTAGAGCTTCTTCATCTCTGGGCGCATCTTTGTCTCCTGCAAATATACTGACCCAAAGCCGATTCGGATTAACATGCAGTTGGTGTGTCAGAAATTCATAACTCCAGGTAATTGATTCTTTTTTGAAATAATCTCCCAAAGACCAATTTCCCAACATTTCAAAAAAAGTATGATGGTAGGCATCCCCTACTTCATTAATATCGTCAGTTCTCATGCATTTTTGCACATCAACTAATCTTTTTCCTTGGGCATTGGGAACGCCTAAAAGATACGGAACTAAGGGTTGCATACCAGCAGAGACAAAGAGCGTGGTTGGATCATTTTGAGGAACTAAAGGCGCGGAAGGAATTTCCTGGTGGTTGCGTTTAACAAAAAAATCAATATATTTGCGTCTGATTTCATTTGAAGTCATGTGTCGCAATTATATCATCAAGATCATTTTTATGTTGATCTAGGTGGTATAATTTGAAATGAAAATTATGCAGGAACGGCAAGTTCATATCCACTTCGTCTGTACGGCTAGTGCTTATCGCAGCCGGCTGGCCGAAACGTACTTACTTTCAAAGCAAATACCAGACATCGACGTCTCATCAAGCGGAGTACGCGAGGAAAATTATAGAAACGTAAACGGACCAATCTCTTGGCAGGCCCTGCGTTTACTCACAAGGTATGGGTTAATACCATTTTTACCCAAAAATAATTCTACGCAAACTACGCCCCAACAGTTACAACAGGCAGACTTAGTCATTTTTATGCGCGATCGCCACCATCAAATTGCTAAGGAAGAGCTTAATTTTAATGGTAATTATGAAGTTTGGAACATATCCGATATCGCCGAACTCGAGAGGTGGACGGATATATACGATCAAACCGTTGAACCACAAATGATTCAAGCAACAGAAGAAATGTTTCAGCACATCAAGCGAAGAGTTGACGATCTGGCTGAGCGGTTTGCTCCAAAATAAGTGTTAGGCGATTTTACGAGAAGGAATATTTTTAAACAGTCGTTTGCGCAGTTGGGCTGTCGCCTCACGACCCTGTTCTTGCAATTTTTCAATATGTTCCAATGTTTGATCTGCTCGAGTTGAGGCTTCGCCTACCACATCATCTTTGACCTCAACTACTTGTTGCATTACTTGCTTTTGTAATTCTTTACCTTCGGTAACTAACTCTTTGCCTTTTTCGATTAATTCCTCGCCTTTCTCCTGAATTTCTTCGACTTTTTCTTTGACTACTTTTTCGTTATCTTTTAAAAAATCCAAGCCCTCAGTCTCAAGTTTGTGGGCTAACTTTTTACCCTTCTCAGTCCCCAATAATACAATAATGAGCGCACCAACTAAACCTCCTAAAAAAAGGCCAATAAAAAATGATCCGTCTTGATGTTTCTCATCACTCATCTTTCTTTTTCCCGAACATATGTACTAATGATAAACCAGTTTTAATTCCCTCAACCAAACCGGTTGCGCCAGTCACGGTCTTACTAAGACTTGATGTAACTGAAGTAGCGTCGTCAAGCATCTTATTGGCTTTTTGCAGAGATCTACGGATTTCTTTAAGAATAAAAATGACCTGAATACCAATCACCACCAATAAAATGGTCATTACCACAACGACGACAATTAATAAGATTTGGGTTACATCCATAGGCAGTTGATGCTACTACTCTAACATTTGGAGTCCGTGTGGTCAAGAGAATTTAAGGCGCGCGGGTGACTCTGCGGATGATTGTAGTTTTTTCGCCTATTCGGCTGGTTGCCACCACTGTAAACGTATTACTGCCTGAAGCAAGAGGCACATCTTTATAGAATTTACCGTCTTCCTTGACTAACACTGCCTCGGTATTAATAGTAACAGTCGCATCAACATCGGTCGCACCAAACACCGCGATTTCATCTTTATTCACAATACTATCTGGTAGCGGGCTTTCCAACCGCAAGGGGGGAGGTGCATGCAAGGCTCTAAATTGAGCATAAAAATACCACAGTAATCCAAAAACTAAAATTATTACCAGACCAACAATTACTTTATTAGGAGTCAGTAGCCAGCGGGACTCGGTTAAAGGTTCTTCTAAACTGGCTTTGCGAGCTCGCTCTTTTTGGATATATTCGCGCCGGAAAATTGCCATCATCGTGGTACTTCGCAACCCCAAAAACTTACTATAATTTTTGATAAATCCCTGTACATAAGGAAGCGCGGGTAATTTTTTGTAGTCTTCTTCCTCCAGCGCAACCAGATATTTAAGACGAATCTTAGTCGCTTTTTCAACTTGCTCAAGTGAAAAACCTTTACTTACGCGCTCTTCTTTAAGAATCGTTCCAACGGTTCGCATATCTTTTTTTGATTTCTTATGTCTGTGGCTGGGTAGTGTCGGAGGATTGCTGCTGGAAATAATCATTAGCATTTTTAACCAATACATCGCGTGGCTTGGATCCCTCCCCTGGCCCAACGATACCATCAGCTTCTAGTTGATCTAAAATGCGGGCAGCTCGAGCATACCCTATGGATAATCGGCGCTGTAGCAGTGATGCCGATGCCCGATCGTGTTGGCACACAGTCCGCACCGCATCTTCAAATAATTCATCTTTACCATCTTGATTGGTACTAGCGCCGGTTTTTTTCCAGGCAGACACCGGCATGCTGGTTACTTCTTCGGTATATTGAACTGGCGCATTTTTACTCTTAAGAAAGGCGACCAATTTTTGTACTTCTTGCTCTGAAACAAAGGTGCCTTGGATCCGACTGGGTTTAGCTTGGTCTGGGGGAATATAGAGCATGTCGCCCCGACCCAATAGTTTTTCTGCTCCCGGTGAATCAATAATTACCCGCGAATCAATCATCGAGGAAACGTTAAAGGCAATACGCGATGGAACATTGGCTTTAATTAAACCGGTAATCACATCAACAGAAGGCCGCTGGGTGGCAATGACTAAGTGAATTCCGGTGGCCCGAGCCATTTGAGCCAACCTACAAATTGCATCTTCCACCTCAACGGGGGCATACGCCATCAAATCAGCTAACTCGTCCACAAAAATTACGATATAGGGTAAGGCTTGAAACCCGGATAATTCATTAAACGAATCAATATTACGCACTCCAACTTCAGCAAACTGTTTATATCTACGATCCATTTCCTGCAAAGCCCATTTAAGGGCGGAAAGAATTTTATCAGTGTCTACTATCACCGGAGTTAACAAGTGTGGAATACCGTTATACCCGACTAGTTCCACTCGCTTTGGATCAACCATAATCAATTTTATTTCATCGGGAGTGGCACGGTACAGTAAAGAACACACCCAGGAATTAATCAGTACACTTTTCCCAGATCCGGTAGTTCCGGCAATTAAAACGTGCGGCATTTTGGCAATGTTGGCCACCACGGCATTACCTGAAACATCAAGTCCCAATGAAACCGTCAACTTTGATTTGGCATTGCGCATTACATCTGACTGTAGCATTTGCTTTAACGTCACAAATTCCAAAGAGCGGTTGGGAATTTCAATTCCCACCATTGATCTACCGGGAATGGGTGCTTCAATTCTAATCTGCCCTGTAGGGGCAGCGAGAGCTAATGCCATGTCATTTGAGAGAGCAGTAATTTTGGAAAGTTTAGTACCCAAGGCAATTTCGAGTGCATATTGCGTAACGGCGGGACCCAAGTTAACTTCTACCACGCGAGCCGCGATTCCAAAACTATCCAATGTTCGCTCAATAATCGCCGCATTTTTCTTCAAGTCTCCGCGATCGGCTTTACCAGAACCCGCTTGAGCCAATAAGGAAATAGGCGGATATTCCCAGATAGTGCTACCGGGAGTTTTGGGTTGATTAACTACTAAATCAGATCCCAATTGCGTACTCGGTTTGGGCGCCTGTTTGATGAGTGGCGGTGGAGTAACGGGTACTTTACCATCGCCGCCTCCTTTAACCCGCATCGGCAATTTATCAAATGCAAACAACGGTTTTTTTTCCTCTCTTTTGTCATCTTTTTTCTCATTACTTACATCACTACCTTTAAAAGCAGACAGAATGGTTCCAAAAAACACGCCTAAAATATTAAGTACCCGATCCAGAGAAGTATTGAAAAAAATTATGATGCCGATTATAAATATTCCCAAAAAAATTATGGCCGCCCCCGGACTTGAGAGTAAATTTGAGAGCTGCGTCCATAATTTATCACCCAATTTTCCAGAGTGGGTAATTGCAATTAACGATATGGTCGATAACCCCATCCCGATTGATAAATTTGGTTTAGAGAGAAATGTTTTGGAACCAATCACCAAAAGCGCTAACGTAACCAGATTTATCGGCACTAAATAAATTCCTGCTCCCACCCAGTCAGTTAAATATGTATATAACTTCGTGAGGAGCTCTCCTTGCTGACCAAAAGAAATAAAAATAAGGCCAGCGGCAGCAAATAAAAGTACTGCAAATAGCGTATAAATTGTCTGGGATTTTAATTTAAATTTTTTGGAGCGGCGGCGTTTGGCAGCTCGATGTCTTTTCGCCATACGCTCTCTACTATCGCACAGAATGATGGTTTTTTCAACCAAAAAGCCAACAAATTCTTATTCTCATATTGCAAAGGCAGACAACACTTGCCATAATGGATCACTTACTGCTATAAGTAAGGGGAGTAAATTATGAATGATACGGTTATTGACGCAGAAATTGTTTCTGAATCAAAAGGTCAAGCTTCAACCCAACCTGGTACAACCGTCCCACCTGCGGCTTTTGATATTAATGCCTATAACGCCACGCTTGAAGTAGTTCGACGAAGGCTAACCATTATTGAAAAAGCTAAGGCTGAACTTAAACAGTTAAGAGAGATGCATGAGGATGCTTTAAGAAATGATCCGCTCTACTCAAAAGCTGATCAAATTGTGAAAGATGCTACCAATAAGCGCAAAGAAATTGCGGCGCAACTGAGCAAACAGCCAGCACTGGCTGAGGCAAACGGCAAAATGAAAGATATGAAAGAGCAACTTAAATCCAATGAAGAATCGTTGGCTGATGAACTAATGGAATACTATCGCACCGCCGGGGTAACTGAAATTGAAGATGAAAACGGCACTGTTCAGGAATTTGTAATCTCAATTAAACTCAAACCTAAGGTAAAAGTTGAATAATACTTAACTCGTTACTTTTTCTTACTACTTTTTTTCTTGACTGATTTTAAAGTCGCCGCAGGTGGATCTCCCAAAAGTTCTGATTTGATTTCTTCATCCGGCAAGTTCATAATCCCCAAAAAGAGGATAACAACAACCACAGGAATTGCAATTAATAATACTGTTGGCATAGACCTATTATACTACACTTCCACTACCACCGGAACAATTAAAGGTGAACGACCCGTTTCCTTAAACAAATATTTCCCCACCTGCTCTTCAATTTGCCGGCGCATAAAGTGCCAATCAAAAACTTTACCTTTTTTAAGCCGCAATTCCTGATTGACAATTTGTTTGGCACGATCGACTAAATGACCAGAATCTTTCATATAGACAAAGCCGCGCGAAATAATGTCAGGAGGCGCGGTAACTCTGCCGGTACCTTTTTCAACCGGGACTACAATTACGACAATTCCTTCTTTTGCTAACGTCTTTCGATCGCGCAAAACTACTTCACCCACGTCACCCACTCCTAATCCATCAATCATTACCTCTTGTGTCTCGACGCGCGTTACAACCACGGGCTTATGAGTGGCTGAAAATTCAAGTATTTCACCGACTTGCGGAATCAACACCGTATCTTTTTGATGTCCCATATCAATTGCTAATTTTCGATACGCAATCATGTGCCGATAGGTGCCACCAATCGGTAACATATATTTTGGTTTAGTAAGGGAAAGCATTAGTCGAATATCCTGTTGGCTACCATGACCTGATACGTGTAAATCTTCCATAATTTCTGAGTAAGAAACGCGTGCCCCATTTTGGGTTAGTGTATCAACGAGGGCGTGCACCGCATTTTCATTGCCGGGTATGGGATCAGCTGAAAGCACCACGACATCGTGTTCACGCAGGTGTACAAATTTATGTTCTCCTCGGGCAATCCGGGCAAGTCCTGATTCAGTTTGGCCCTGACTACCGGCGACAATAAGAAACAGTTGGTTATCAGCCAGTCGTAATAACTGTTTATCATGAACGAGTGATTCCTGTGGAAATGATAAGTAACCCAGTTTGCGAGCAACTTCGCTATTTTGATCCATGCTCCGACCAATAAAAGCAATTTTGCGGTGATGTTTGATAGCTACATTAATTGCTTGTTGAATCCGTGAAATATTTGATGATTGCGTGGCGAATAAAAACTTGCCATTGCAATTTCGCAGTTCATTTTCAACGGTATCCTCAATGATTCTCTCAGATAAGGTATAACCGCTTCGTTCACTTCCTAATGAATCTGACAGTAAACACAAGATCCCCTTTTCCCCCGCAGCGGCAATTTTTCCCAGTTCCGAGGGAAAATTATCAATTGGCGTTAAATCAAATTTAAAATCGCTGCCATGATAAAATGTGCCAATTGGCGTTTCAATTATAAAATTTGCCGCATCGGGAATTGAATGCGTTACATGTACGGGTCGCAGTGTAAAATGCCCAAATTTCACTTCTTCATGCCAACCTAAAACGCCAATTTTGGCACTAATCCCAAACTCTTTGAGTTTACTTTCGGCAAAACCGGCGGTCAATTTAGTGGCATAAATGCGAATGGGGGGAAGTTTTGGAAGAATGTAAGGCAACGCTCCAATGTGATCATCATGACCATGAGTTAACGCTAACCCCCTAATTTTATCTTTTTTATCCATTAAATAGGAAACGTCAGGAATAACTAAATCGACGCCATACATAGCTTCATCTGGAAATCCAATCCCACAATCTACTAACAGAAGGTCAATAAGTACCCCATCCATGCGGTACTCATACACATACATATTCTTAGTCACATTACCAATCCCGCCTAATGGAAATAAGCGCACGGTTTCTTTATCTCTAATAAAAATCTTGGAAGACATAGGTTACATTTTAATTTATTTTATATTCTAATAATACTCTTTTTAACTTTTGAAAGTCATCTTTCAAAGCTGCAAGCGCCCGTGTTCCCCGCAGTCCATAAGCCGGGTGATAAACCGGAAATACCGCATACTTTTTTTGCTGAATCAGCCTACCATGAACTGCCGTAATTGTTTGGTTTGGCAAAAAATGTTCCATGCCAAAACGCCCCAAGGGTACAATAATTTTAGGCGCAATAATTGTTAGTTGCTCATCTAACCAATGTTTACAAGCTACAATTTCCGCTGGTTTAGGCGGCCGATTTTTAGGCGGCCGATGTTTGATAACACTGGTTATAAATACCGCTTCGCGGGCAATCCCAATTGAAGTAAGGAGTTGCGTTAATAATTTTCCGGCCCGGCCGACAAATGGTCGACCAGTTTCATCTTCGGTGCGACCGGGTGCCTCACCCACAAACATAATTGCAGCATTGACAGCTCCTTCTCCAGGTACCGCGTGAGTGGCTGTGGCATAGAGTGGACATCGTTGGCAGTGAATAATTTGTTGCTGAAGCTGCAGCAGTTTTTCGCGTTTACTCATTACCAGGTTGGCAGGAAATCTTGCACATTCGCTTGAGTAATATGAAAACTGGCGCCTTTACCGTCGACGATTAAACGGGCGACTTTACGACAAACTCCATTAATAGTCCGTTCAAGTGAACGAATTCCGGAATCAAATCCTAATGGTCTCACTATTTTGGGCCACACATCATCATCAATTTGCAACTGTTGAGCCGTAAGTCCTGATTCTTGCATTAAACGCGGAAATACGTAGGATTTGCCTATTTCAATTTTTTCTTTATCAGTATAGGAAGGCATCTGGATTGGCTCTAACCGATCAAGTACGGCGGTGGCAATATGCGTAGTATTATTGGCAGTTGCTACAAATAATACTTCTGATAAATCAAACGGATAATCAATGTAGTGGTCAGTAAAAGCCGCATTTTGTTCCGGATCGAGTAACTCAACTAGAACACCCATAATATCACCGCGTTTAGCCTCAGCTACTCGGTCAATTTCATCCAGTAAAATCACTGGGTTTTTGCTGCCGGCAAACTTTAAGGCTTTCATTACTAGCCCCACCTCGGCATCGGGGCGGACCCGCGATTGGCCGCGCAATTCCAGCGCATCAGACATTCCGCCAAATGGAATCCGCATAAATTTGCGACCCATAGTTTCAGCAATTGAATAGGCAAGCGTGGTTTTCCCCGTTCCCACTAAACCCACTAGACACAGAATGGGTGCCCGCATTAACTTTTTAACCCCTAAGTCTTTATTTCCCCCCTGATCAAGTTGCAGCTTTAAAACTGCCAAATATTCTAAAATCCGATCCTTCACCGGTTCCAGACCGTAGTGATTTTTGTGTAAAATTTCTGCCGCATGAGTCAAATCAAGTGTATCGGTGGTACGCTTATTCCACGGCAGTTCACAAATCCAATCTATGTATTTGGCGATTTGTTCAAATCCGGCAATTGCCTCAAGTGACCCTCCCGATAAACGTTCCGCCTCCTCAAGCATTGATTGCGCTCGTCCGTCCAAATCTGGTGGTAAATGAGCGTTTCTAACATTAATCCGCAGTTGGGTAATTAAATCAGTTAACTTAGACATATATCTAGTATAACGGAGAAATTATGTAAAAGACAATTAAAAGATAAAAATTTTTTCCTTAAGTGATGATGTAATGAGGCTTAGCTTTTTAATTCGAATTTCTTTAGCGGCTTTCCCAAGTTTACTATCGTGGGCAACCCTTTGAGATTGTGCTTCTAATTGATCACAGTAAGTAAGAATTGAAACGCAACCCAATTGTTTAACGACCGCTACTCCCGGATCTATTTTTTTTAGCAAGCTAAGACAGCCATTAACGATGTCAAAAACAGGAGATCGACTCCTTAAATCTTGATGCTTTGTGTCAACAAATGTTTTGCTGGTAATTGCCGTAATATACCCTCTGAGTAAAACTGAGGGAGCTACTTGTTTGAAGGTCATTGCCCCCAACAGTTGCTGTTGGTGAAACGGACTATCAGCAGATGCAATTATCGCCAGGTCTTTGTCGTAATTATCGTGAGTTACAGCAATTTCGGTACTAGCCATTTTTAGAATTCAAAAATTATCGTCTAAATCTATTGCCTCCGCGTCTATCGCCGAAATTTCTGGCTGGCCGGCGCTCGACTGGTTTATTGGCATCAACCCCAAATAACATAGACAGGTTAACCCGACGTTGCTCATCAATTTCCATCACTCTTACTTTAACGGTATCGCCAATTTTAACCACTTCTGAGGGGTCGTTGACATACCCTGCGGCCATTTGCGAAACGTGAACTAAACCTTCTTTACCGGGCAAAATTTCTACAAATGCGCCAAACGGCATAATTCGTTTGACTTCGCCCTCAAATTCCTCCCCTGGGTGGACTTCACGCACTAAACTCTCGACCCAGGTTTTAGCGCGATTCACGCTATCCTCGGTTGTGCCCGTTATCGTCACTGTTCCATCATCGGCCATATCTACAGTAGCCCCAGTTTCAGCAATAATTTGCCGAATCACCCGGCCTCCGGGCCCAATCACTTCACCAATTTTGTCCTGTGGTACTTTGGTGATTTGCACTTTTGGTGCATATTGTGATAGTGAGGGTCGCGCAGTGGGAATTACAGCTAACATTTTTTCTAAAATAAACTCCCGAGCGGTTTTGGCTCGAGTTAATGACTCATCAATCATTTCATCGGTAATCCCATCTACTTTGACATCCAGTTGAATTGCAGTTATGCCATCCCGACTTCCGGCAATTTTAAAATCCATGTCACCAGAGAAATCTTCAAGTCCGATAATATCGGTTAATATTTTGTACTTTTTACTTGCCGTCATCAGTCCCATGGCAATTCCGGCCACCGGATTTTTGATCGGCACGCCCGCATCCATAAGCGCAAGCGTTGATCCACAAGTTGAAGCCATTGAGGTAGAACCATTCGATGACATTACCTCAGAAACTAACCGAATTGTATAGGGAAACGAGTCTTCTCCCGGAATTACTCCCAAGAGAGCTCGTTCAGCTAAGGCTCCGTGTCCAATTTCACGGCGTGATGGAAATCCAACTCTCCCGGTTTCTCCAACTGAGTAGGGAGGAAAACTGTAATGGTGCATATAACGCTTGGATTCCTCGCCCATTGGGCTTTCAATCAACTGCTCCATTGAGGGCGAACCCAGGGTCGCCACTGTTAAAGATTGGGTTTGTCCGCGTTGAAATACAGCACTACCGTGAGTACGCGGTAAAATACTTACTTCCACTGAGATTGGCCGAATTTCATCTAACTTTCTCCCGTCCGGTCGCTTGTCTTTTTCTAAAATATTCTCGCGGATTTTAGCTTTAACTAAATAATCAAGTGCTTTATCTATCTGTTTTTTGTCAAACTTTTCCTCATACGCGGCATAAATGCTATCTATAAGCACTTGTGCCTCATCGCCTTCATTTTCTTTGTGCACCCGCTCTTCAAGCATGGCATCAATCTCTTTGGCATAATCTTTTTTAAGTTTACTCAGTAGCGTCTCATCAGGTAGATTACTCACAAATTTTATTTTAGTTTTACCAACTTCTTTGACTAGCTCTTCAATAACGGCAATAATTTTATTTGCTTCGCTTTTACCGGTTTTTAAGGCTTCAAATACAATTGATTCAGTGATTTGATTGGCTCCCGCCTCAATCATGTGGATCTTATTTTGCGTTGCGGAAACCACCACGTCCATTTCACAAAATGGCATTTCTGATTCTGCCGGATTTAATAAAAAGTGTCCTTGTTCGCCATTTTTAGGCGGCACAAAACCAAGTCTGACCGCGGCGATTGGTCCATTCCAAGGAATATGGGAAATAGCTAGTGCTGCTGAAACCGCATTAATCGCCAACACGTCGGGCTCATTTTCGCCGTCAACTGAAAGAATGGTGACTACCACTTGCACTTCGTCGCTGTAACCTTTGGGAAATAGCGGACGCACACTGCGATCAATTAAGCGAGCTGATAAAATTGCGTCGTCTGATGGTCGACCTTCACGCTTCACCCAGCGTGAACCTTTAATCCGTCCGCCAGCATAGTGGCGTTCGACATATTCCACGCCTAAAGGAAAATAACCAATATCGGCCTTGGGTTTGGCAGCCACAATAGTCGCTAACACCATGGTATCACCGTATTGAGCTAGAACTGCGCTGGTTGCTTGTTCTGCAAACCGGCCGATTTCAAATGATAGCGTACGACCGCCAACTTCGATGGATTTTTTTATAATATTCATGTGGTTTTGCGGAAAGTATCAGTGGAGTTATGAGGTGGTCTCGTTCTCTTGCTTTAGATAGCGGGATCACATCACAATTCTCACCTTTAGCGTTTTCTTTCCAACCTCCTTTTATAATAATGTTGCGGAGTTATTTTAATTTTAACTTCTGCGCAATTGTTTTATACCGTTCGTCGTTTTTCTTGGCTAAATAGTTAAGTAACCGCCGGCGCTTGGATACCATACCCAAAAGCCCGCGACGAGAATGATTATCTGAGGGATTACTTTTAAGATGTCCTACCAGTTTTTCGATTCGTTCCGAAAGGAGGGCAATTTGGACTTCGGGGCTACCTGTATCACCTTGTTTTGTGGCAAATTGGGTAATAATTTTGAGTTTTTCGTCACTGGGCACGGCAATCTGAGCCACTTGCGTAGTTACCGCTTTGCTTGCTTTAGGTGTTTTTGACTTAGTTGTTTTCGGAGTTTTGGCTTTTACAGCTGGCATACTAGGCTAATTATAGCTTATCCTGAAGTGATTTACAAGTAAATTTATGTGTTACTCGATTTGTAAATAGTTCCTTTTAAAGTAAGCTTGAGCCTTTAAAGATTTTAGGTTTTAACCAATCAGGGGGCAATTCAGCTTCTTCTTCATTGCCGGCGGCAAATTCTCCCCTGGGTAACTCCTCGGGTGAAGGAGTTGAAGTAAATGACATACGCTTACGCGCGCCGTTTTTAAGTAACCAAGCTGCCATTTCAAAGGTATGGGCAGTTACAACCGGCAATGAAAAATTCCGGCTGCCGGCAAGCAATCCATCATAGAGATTGGAAGCAATATCAGAGTTAATCGGCAAGTTGGCGGATTTAATCAGCGAAGCAATTAACTCTGAATTTGCCGAGGCCGGACGCACAATATTAATTTTTCCCTGCTGTTTATTATTAGGATTGGCATCAATATTAACGATTGGTTTTTGATCAATAACCGCCCGGTTTTCAGTATAAAAACTGCCGAGTGACTCGAGAGTAAGAGCGCTAATGGTAATTACTAAGTCGGCGGTTAATCCAGAAGCGCGAAAATGGACATTTTTTTCATTAAAGTCAGCGGCTGTTCCCGGGCGCGGTTCAATCACCAGATTGAATTTATTGCCTTC
>OBEQ011661680.1_pt1 | contig 13883 bp, 21 predicted proteins | sample 1670901 | NCBI WGS metagenome assembly OBEQ01 (sample SAMEA104232315, study PRJEB22302) | groundwater metagenome | biome: forest; feature: aquifer; material: groundwater | place: USA | collected 2011-08-07 | depth 5.4 m
AAAGGATCTAGGGAACGTTTCCCACATGATAAATACTGCGATTAAATTTTACATCAAGTGCGTGAATGAAAGCGACCGAGGGCTTGAAAAATTCCTTGGTGAAAAACTACTGGAAGCGGAAGCGAAGCTGGATAAGTAATCCGTAACTTTCCCATCCTCTGTTTGATCGACTAACCCGAGCCTCATTTTTCCAGCCCTGACAAGGGCGCAATCATCCTACCCAAATAGTCTCCACCATTCCCGGTTCTTGCGGGCATTGAGATCCCCATAGCTCTTTTGGAACCTACCGAAAATATTTTTCCTTACATCGCTACATTAGGGCGATATTATGCCGATACTATACATATAGGGGCGGGCGATACAGCAAGCCGGTAGCGGGACAAGAAAATGGACAGGTTCACCGAAGGCGAAATAATCACCAAGTATGGAAAGCTGACGCTGACCGTAACGGACGGGAACCACATTCGGATCCACAACGAGGTGAAGGGATCCAAGGCACGGCATACCCTGACCATTCGCAAGCAGGTGATCGACCATGTAAACATCCACGTTTACGCCAAGGTCGGCTACGTCTTCGATGTGAAGCGTGAGGCGTATAACCAAAACACCTGGGGCACCTCGGCGTCGGGCGTGATCAATAGCTCCGTCATCCGTTCCGAGATCCACATGACCCGCAAGGATTTCCGCTATCCCAAGGACATGGCGACCAATGACCAGAAGGAAAGACTCTACATCGAAATGCTTCCCCTGGTCGAAGCCTGGGTTAAGGACCATTCTGAAGCCTTTAAGGAAGCGGAGCAGGGGCGGCTACAGGATTTGATGGACGGCAAGAGGGAAGAGATCCAAGAGGCGAGGAAAGCCCTGGAAAAGGTCGAGCGTGAGTTTACGGACCTTCTCAAGCTGTCGAAGGTAGGAGCGTGAAAATGAATTCACTTGCAGACTTGAAAAAGATTCCTTTGGGAGCCAGCCTAATCCTGACTCGTTCCCTGCTTGGTCCATGCCGGAAGAACAGGACAGTGAGCAAGGTGCAATCCAATGCCATTGTCTTCCTGACCGAAGAGGGTAAGCAATCCTGGCTTTACTTCCCGAAGGCTTCCGAGTTCACGCCAACGGAAAACGGTTTCCAGATCCGTGAGGGTGGGGAAATTGCCGCTGAATACGAATGGGGTATCCAATGAATCAGAGGACCAAGAAATACTATCTCGGACCAGAGGGTATTCACTACCCTTTCAAGGCAACCTGCATTTGCCAAGACGGACGGATCCGCATGGTTTACCTGAACGGGGAGCCTGATACGTTTTTCACCCATCCAGGTCGGTGCAAGATCAAAGGCAAGTCGGTAAGGGGCTATGTGACCGTGAAGGAGGATGGAGAATTTTATTTCATTGCCTACATCAAAAAGAATGCGGTCACCGATTTCGAGTTGGTCAAATACGGATTCGACCCCAGCGGCTCTTTTCCTGGGATCGGAATCCAGGGAACCAGGTTTGGCAAAGTTGTCTGCGGGGTCGGCATTTCGGAAGAGGGAGCTTTCGTCAGTGCCCTTGATTTGATTGAACAGGTAGAACAGCCCAAGCACCCGACTGTAGACATTTTGGCGGTGGAAGCCCAAGCGGGCGAGTTGGGACAACTTGAAGCGGACGGATCCGAGGAAGGCAAGGGGGCGGGCAATGTCTGGTTCTACTATGCAATTCGGTACAATCTTGCGGCATAACGAGGACACGGAAGGTTACCTGCGGAAGCAGTTGACCGACCTCTTGCAGAAAATCCATAAGAAAAAGGGCGTGGTGAGCCTGGACCTCTATTTGATGAGCAACCAAATGTATATGCTTGCCTTGCTTACCCTGGGGGGCGGGAACCAAGTGACCAGGAATTTGCAATACGTGGTTGAGCGGTATTCGGGGACAAAAAATTAATATGGCGATGTTGTCGCCACAATGAATAAATGGTAGGCTTTCGGGTATGGCAAAGACACGGCACAACATTTATTTCGAAGATGACCAATGGAAGAAGCTGACGGAGATTGCCCAGAAGGAGCGTATGCTGGATGGGGATACCGCCAAGGTAATCCGGCTGGCAACGGATTTCTTCCTGGACTATTACAAGAAGAACAAGCGATTGCCGGACCTTTGAAGGGGTAACGGTGGCGGGGGAGGTATGGAGCGGTTTCTGGAGCGGTTTGCCAAGGAATAAAAATACAAGGGCACATTACTGTGCCCCTATTTTAAACGAGTTTAGGTGAATTTGCTTTCGTAACCTTCCTTTCCAGCAATGGCGTTCAAAATTTGTATGAATTCGCCTTGGTCAATATTATTACGCTTCACAATTAGTTTTCCGCTATTAAATTCCAAGTAATTGTAGGCGTAATACGTCTTACATCTGAAGTGATGAATGGAAAGGTTATCCAGGTAGTTATACGTTTCATGGTTATTTTTATCCTTGAAATGATTGATTGCAGAAACCGCTTCCAACAAATCCTTTGTCCGTTTAATTGGCTTTCGCTCAACGATTCCGCCATCGGTGTTTTTAACCAAAGCCGTAATGGAAAAGTTTTCGTTGGTGTATTTAAATTCAATGTGATTGAAAACGTTTATCTCGAACATTTCTGTCCTCCTAAAAGTGATTATGACTAATTTTGTTCAAAATTCGAGCCATTGCGGATTGGGACCGCCATAATTATTCCTTTCTGCTATTGTGTTTGAAGCCGGGTAGTAACTAAAAATTTCTTTTGTCAGAAACTATTTTCGATTTCAGCCAAACGGATCCGTCTTCGAATTCGAATACCTTTGTGAACATCGGAGCGCAAGAGATCCCTTCGGGGTAATCCTGGCAAACCGATTAACCAAGTCAAGGTCGATCAATCCCTGGCTTTCCAAGCTCAACAAATCGAGGATTGAACTGCGGTAAGGATGGTAGACCAATCCACCACAAGCATCCAAAACGACTAATACATCTTTTTGGGATTTTGATAAAGTTATGTCACTAGAGTTCATTGGAAATCTCCTTAATTGTTAATGAATTTTTAGAAATTAATTCGCCGCAAACATCACAAAGATGTTCGAAATCAGCTTGTTTCTGGGGTTTTTTGCAGGTAGTGCGGGAAGGCTTTCATGCAGGTAAGATAGTAACTATTTCCGGGATTGTCAAAAAATAACTTGCCAATAATCGTAAACAATAGTAGTCAAATTGGATTCTAAAAAACCGCTTGAGTCGTCGATAAAAACAGGAGCGTCCCAGGATTATTTAATTTCGAATACCTTAAGGCTCGGATCTTTCCGATGGGGCAATACCATTCCCCACATCGAGATCGTGGCTTGTAGCCGCTCCTATGACGCTGGATTGGTTTGTAGAAAGATGGAATTGTTTTTGACAAACCGATTTTAAAACTACTACATTATACTGTGACGCCCATCATACAAAAATCAAAATTACCCTGCCCTGTAAAGGGATATAGGCGATTTCGCCACGTTTTGGCATTCAGAGGCCGTATTTCACAATGCTCATGTAATATGGGCACGAATGCCTGTGTGATACAGGAAATCCCATCGCCCCACCTTCGTTCATCGCTAGGACTCCCTAACCAGGAACCAGATGCCGAGGTTATCAAAAGTCTGAAAATTAAAAGCAAATCGAAAACGGAAAGGTATAGCTTACTTCTGATACCCCACCTTCGGTCTGATCTCCGAAGGCACGAGCCCACCACCATTTCCGGCTCGGGGTCATCACTTTCAATAGGGGATGGGGAATTAGGAAATGGTTATGCAGGCTGAATACGCCCCAATAGTTCGAAGGTTGTATGCTGAGGTAAGACAGGAAGGCGATCCCAGCCTCATATGGAATGGTGAATTGTATTCCAAGGGGATATCCGTCACAGAAAAATTGGTGTCCCCATGACTTTACCAATAAGTTACGGAACCATCACCGTCAAATTTCCGAAAGGGATGTTGGCGGATGTGCAAAAGCGTTACACGGAATTGGCTCCAAACTTCATAGCTAAGGAATATCAATGGGCGTTCCTGCTATCCCAGGTCTGGTATCTGAAAAGGTCAATAGACCCAGATAGCCAAGGACGAGTGCCGCTAAGTTACAAGAAATTGAAATTTTACCTGGGTTGCCATGCTTGCAAGATGTTGGCTTTCTTGGTTGACCAAGGATTCTTGGATGCCAAGCGGAACAAGGGCGGCAGAAAGTCCTATTGGGCCGACGCTGGAGATGCGTCCTTTTGCATCCACTACGGTTACGCCCTATCCTACCATGGCCGGAAATTGGAAAAGTATGAAATCAAAAATGGCCCGTTGGTCATAAAGATCAGAAACAAGAAAAAGGAAAAATTGGATTCCTACATGCTCCCTGGGAATGAATTCCTCTGGATGCTGGTTAATGCCATGCGACATGTAAAAGTGGACCTCGACTTGGGCGAGAGCATTCTTAAGGGGTTGCAAGTCAGTGGCGAGATGGACTGGGAAACCCTGGAACGTGAGATGGACAAGCTACAGGACATCCAAAACGGGGACTACCATATCTCCAGGGATCGATTTGGTCGAGTCCATTCCGTATTTACCAATTTGTCCAAGAAGTTAAGGGAGGCGGTCTTTACCATCAATGGGGAACCGGCTGTCGAGATCGACATCAAATCCGCCCAGCCAGCTCTCCTTTATTTAATCCTAAAGGAGGAGATTGGTAAGGAGGTCGATCCATTGGTTCAGGAAGCCCTGTCCGAGGAGTTGGCGGTTTACCGCAAAGCTTTGGAAGGGGATATTTATGAATTCCTGAGAGAAAAAATAAATCAGAAATTTGGTCTTGCCTGGGATAGGAACAAGACAAAGTTAAGGTTCATCGCCTTTCTTTATTCCATGAAAAGGCACGGGGACAAGAAGGTAAGGTCAGCCATAGAGGAGCATTTCCCAGCCATCCTTTCCATCTTGGATCTGCTCAAGACAAAGAACGAATTGGTGACTAGGAAGCATAGCTGGCTAGCTCAAGAGCTTCAAAGGAGGGAATCAACTCTGGTTATCGATACCGTGGTTCCACGAATTATGATTTTAGGAAAAGGGTATTTCACTGTCCATGATGCCATCTATGTCCCTCTCTCGATCCAAAAACGTACCTTGGAATTATTTAATTTGTTCATTTTAAAAAATGAAATTCCAACCATTGCCTCATCAAAAGGCTTGATCCAAATTCAAGAAAATGGAATCGGCCTATTGGTCTCAACAATAGATAAACCAAAACTACCGGTAGTGCTGACGGAAGTGCCTCCGGAATTTTTGGTTTTGGATTTTTCTTTTTTAAGTAAACCAATACCCACCCACCCCAATACCATTATGTCCCATAAACCGGTTATTTATCAAAATGATAAAAACCATAGATGCTGGTCGTTTAAACCTCCTTGGTGTTTTCGGAGACCAGAAAACTTATCATATAAGGGAAGGGGCGACACGATATGATGGACTTGAACACCGGCAATGAAATAGACTGGGACCCCAATTCAGAGGACCATAAGAAAAAGGTAGCGGAAGCCTATGTGGCCGACAAGGTTGCCCACGAGAAGAAAAAAGAATGGTATCGGGCAAAGCAAAAGGCGTCCGGTATTATTGAGCCACCTCCGGGAAAAGTTGAGTCCATAGAGGAGTCATTTAGTCGAAGGCACCCTGGATTTACCCTCTGGGTTCCGCCACCAAAGCGAAGAGCCATTCCGGGAAAAAGCGGGGTGCCTACGGTGGAAATTTATATCGATGGGAAACTCGTATTTGAGCCATTCGATCCTCTGAAGCATGGGGACAAGTGGGAATTGTGACGGGATGGTTAGTCGGTTTTTGGAATTATGTAAATCACCACATTTCTTGCCAAACGGCGGGAAAGAACAAGAAGGAGAAATCAGTATGAGCGGAACAATAGACGGCATAAGGGCAGCCGCAAGGCAGAGAAGGGCGGATTCGCCCCTGAATGGAGTTGGTGGTCAAGTGACGGAACCGGAGCCAGGTAATTCCTTGGAAGGCTTCATCACGGAGTTCCAGAAGGCGTATGGCCGGGACTATACGATCATCCTGGTTCCCAAGGGTGAGGTGAGGGTCATTTGATGATCCGCCCCCCTTTGCCCAATCCCACGGTCGAAACCCTTACAGGCTACTCCGGCTCAGGAACGAAATGGGCTGATTTGGGGGCTGTTGGCATGGCTACTTACAAAGGAGCTTGCGGGGCTGACTGCGGGTGTTTCGAGGATCGGGGCTTATGCCCCTGGGGTCAACGGGAAAGTGGACCAATAGGCTTGCTGGGGCGGTTTACCGCTTGGCAAAGTATGGGGAACGATTGGTTGGTCTTTCCATTTTCATGAATTCCCAGCAATAAGTACCGTAATTCCACTCCCAGGATTCTCCGCTCTTGATGTTGAGTTTAACAAGCTTTTTCCCAACCATCTTGATATCGAAGGTTTTGTCGGCGGCTTCAAGTAGCGCAGAATGCTTTTCCGTTACGGTCTGGTCAATAATGTCCGTGAATAACTGTTCCGATCCTGTGCAATACATAGGGTGCTCGATTCCGAAGCGATTCATAGGGCTTCCCCTTTAGTTTATACAAACGTGGGAAAGCTCTTCGGAAAGGGCGGGGGAATTCGTAGGGACCAGACCGTGGGATTTACTCCGTCTCCAGCGTCAACATCGACCAATTCGGATCCTGATACGCCTTCCAGAACCCCGCCACCACTGGATCACCCATGGTATCCTTGTCGTATTCTTCACCGATCTCCAACTCCGTCCTCAACAGCTTGTATTCCGCACAGGTGACTACCGCCCTGGTCGGTTCTGGTCGAAGATTGAATTGAACGACAAGAATACAAGTCCGATATTCACCCGTTTCGTCAACTGCTCTTTGGAATTCCGCTTCAAGGAAAAACAAGCACTGGTAGGCGTTCTCTGACCGTGCCATGACGGCGAAGCCTATTAGGACATCATTTGCATTGGTTCCATCTAATAAGGGGTAGGCATAGTGATAATGTCCGTCGGTGATCATCATAACCATGGGGCGGAATTCGCCGGAGGTGCGAAGGTCATCCCAGATGTGGTTGAGTCCGATGTTTTTGAAATCCATGAAGGTAATTTAGGAAAACGAAATTAAGGGAGGTATGGTAGGGGCGGAAGTTGTCTATTCCGGAGTCCTGGCAATCTGGATTATGGCTCTTTTTATGGCGGTCGGTAACCGGATTTCCGAGAACTTGGCCATGGTTATACCCCTCGTCTTTGAACTTACAATGTGGGCGGCAAATTCGGCTTCAATCTCAGATGGAATCATGTTGTTGTTCATGATCGTTTTGAAATTATTCTGGACGGCAAACTGGTCGTCTTCATAGGCGATGTTCCAAATTTCGCATAGACAGAGGAGCTTGATTTCGTTCTCTTGGCATATTTTGAGAATATGGTAGAGAATAAGTCCGAAATCGTCCAGGGCTCTGAACGGCCAATTGTGGCTTTGAGTACACTCCCTAACTTTGGAGTTGAACACTTCGACGAAGTGGAGCAAGGCCCCTTGCTTTGCGGAGTAGTATGCCTCTAAATTGGATCGGGTATTAAAAAGGGCTACGATTGGTTTCAGATAGTCATGGTAAACGTGGTTGTCAGAGTTGGCTATTATGGCCACTTCATGGAATTCGTCCCAATTTACCTGCGTGTTCCCACTCAAGAAGTCACGCATTACTTGACGGTCCCGAGGGATTTCAGGGTTAAGCAAGAATTGTTTCATACTCTCGAATTCGGAATTGAATTCTTCTATGGTCTGAAACCTCTCTATCGGTTCCCCGGATGTTGCCTTTCGAATCAAGGTGATAAATGGGCAGGTCTTGAAATCAATGGGGTCTTTGCCAGTCATTACGAAGTAGAGAAGCTTGCCCAGGGCGTAAATGTCGCTCCGGAAGTCCGCATGCTTCAGATGGTCTTTCTGCTCCGGAGAAACGTAAAGTACCTGCCCGAATCCGTTGGCGCTAGAGCGAATGTAATTCATGGCCTCCGTATCCTTGCCCAATCCGAAGTCGGAAAGCTTGGCCCTTAGTCCGTCTTCCTCCTCGAAGACCAGGACGTTGTTGGCGGATATGTCCCTGTGCAGGATGGATTGGGAATGGGCATGAGTGATTCCTGAAAGGACATGCTCGAAAATCCCGATTCGTTTGGTTAGGTCAATGGTCGAGTTGTTCTGCCTGATATAGTGAAAGAGGTTCTGATTGGCCACGGGCATGGCATACCAAAGCTCCCTCTCCAAGTGATTTGGCTCATGGGCTTTCAGTTCTACGATGCAATCATGCCCCTCAAGCGCCTTGAGCAATTCAATTTCCCGGAGAAAACGGGTGCGATATTCGGCATTGTCCAGGAATTCCCGCTTCAGCTTCTTGACTGCATAGGTGCAATTGTCGGCAGAGGAATGGTACTTGCTGACATTGCAAAAATACCCATCCCCGATTGAGCCTTTGTGTCGGTAATCTTGGGGTAAGGCCATGGGGAGAAATGTAGGAAAAATGACCAAGGGGGAAATCCCGGATTCCTAAAAGTCAGCGACCTTCCAACCTCGACCTTGAAAATGAAACGTACTTCCGATGGTTAGGGAGCTAAGAGCAACCTCGTTTGTTTCTCCTCCTGCGAATACCCAAACCAAGGTATGCGGAGGTAGAGAACGAGATTCGGGCTGTTGGCTGGACTTCGATGGGCTGACTTCCGTGATTATGATCGTCCTAGACATTCACCCTCAGTTTACGATCCGCCAAATTGATTTGTCCCGTCCCACGAAGATATCCCTGCCCGATCCACCTATCCATATGGAATTCTACAAACGAGCATGACCCCCATATATGGTGCCCTAAATAATTATGGCGCTACGCTCTTGAAGCACTCCTCGATTGCGGCACCTTGAAACTTCGTCCAGGATTCCGGGGCTTGACCTGTGGAAATATTTTGGTTGATTGTTACGAATTCCGCCAGAGAATATTTGATTTGAATTTTTCCAAGTAAACAGGAGCAGACGGCTTGTTTCTCGGTCGTGGCCGATTCACCTTGACATGAAGTCAAAATGTTTTGCGACACATCAGCCGGATAATCTTTCTTTGAATTGCATCCAACGAAAATCAGTATTGCAGAGGTTACTACCAGTTTAATCGTCTTCATTGTTGGTTCCTTGATGGTGGGGGATTTCAATTCGAGAACGTATGTGGGCTATATTGAACTTCCACGTTTGACATGCTGACAGAGATGCGGGGTAATTCGGCGCATAGGTGCCATGCTCTCTCAACGTTTCCTGAATTCCTTAATGTTGTCGCCTTCACCAATTTTTAACTCATTGCCGGCAAGTTCAATTTTAGCGTCCTTAATGTGCCATGGGAATTCATCGCCCATGGTGAGCATATTGCCATTTGTTGAATAACTACCCTCGGTTGTAGTTTCTTCAGCGACAAGGGTATATTTCCCGTCTCCTGAAAATCTTAGGAGGTAGGGGTCTTCCGGGATTGGAACCGGATCCCATACTCCAACCAAGATATTGCTTGAGTTGCCGTTCCCCTCGCCAGCGGTTTCGATCTCCGGTTGCGATTGAGTTGTAGCCTGTTCCGTTGGCGCTTCAACACTTCGATACTGCCCATCGACCAATTCAACCTGTTCCGTTCCTTCCGTGGTTTCCGTGAACATTTTATTTTTCATTCCATTCAGCATGGCATTCGGCTTCCCATCGCAATTGATTTCGGCCACCGTGCCGATTACCTGATCGCTTGAACTATCGATTTCCAAAAGGAGGGTAAAGGTGATTTTCGGATCTTTCATTACCTTGGACTTTACGTCAATGACGGCATCAATCATTCGCCAGGAGTGATTTCCATTGCCGATGTCCTTCGGCGAAATAGACAGGTCATGATCCAAACCAGGATCCACCAATTTCATGCCTTCAACGATACTGGTAGCTACGCCATCGGCTATTTGCTTTCCAATACCTAAAGCGGCCTCTTGCCTTTTAGTCCATATCTTATTGGGGTTTTGCGCCGTCTTTGCCTCGCTAGATCCTTGAGTATTCGAAGCAGTTTCCGTCTCTGAGTTAATCAGCACAACGGATGCAATCCCAGAAACTACGCTGATAATAATTACCGATGCAAATGCGATCAGGGCGACTTTCCCCTCTCCCTTTTTTCTAAAGATTACCTGGTTCGATTGGTCGGTGAACTTATTCCGCAACAATGATATCAAGTCCACGAAGGTCCAAATACCCAGTCCACCTAAAGTGAAAAGTTGGATGAAGCCGGTAAGTTTTTTCCCCACGTAAAATCGATGAACCCCATAGGCTCCCAGGAACCAACAAAGGAGAAACGTGTTTGTCCAAGCCTTTGGTTCCATGGTCGGCGGATTACCCGAGGCAAGTGGGTTTTGGTGAACGAGCGGCGGCATATACGACGGCGTGGGCGGGAGAAAACCATTCGGGATAGGCGGCGGGGCAACAGGGACGGCGGCAAATGCGCCAATACTCGATTTGCAATGTTTGCACAAAATTGCGCCAACGGCGACTTCTTCTTTACAGTAAGGACAAATCATTTGCATATCTCCACGAATTGTATTTCCAAAACCCGACTATTTCCCCATGAATGCGGACACAATACTTGCCCCGATCAAGATGATGACCAGTCCCACGGCTAACATTCCGTAGCTGATTAAGAGGCCGACTATTGCCCAACCATCCCCGGTTACTTGACCGTTGCTTTTCCGGATCTGCGATAGGCTGACATGTCCGCAAATTATTGACACCAATTGAATTGCAACGGGGAAAAACCAGCCCGTTCCCAAGCCAATCAACGCAAGGAAAAAACATGTGATTGCGAGTCCACTTGTTCGGGTCGGCATGACATTGACATTGACGGTATGATTCGCATTGATTGGCGCTGGGGCAAATTGGTTCAGGTTTGGTGAGGCCATGGCGATCAACATCGAGGCGCAATGTTTGCATTTTATCGCCCCGTCGTTAATCTCCTCAGCACAATATGGGCACTTCATCTTTTTGGTTTCCTCGATTAAATTCATACCGCTCCTCGCCCTTTCACAAATAGCCTTTCAAATATTTCGAACTCGACACGTCAAATACGGAGTAGGCCCCGAGGATTCCATAGGTGATGGAGAGCCCCACCGCCACGTTACCAAAGAGCCGGGATTGGTCGTTGTAATACTTGATCGTTGCAGCCGTGCGGGCATCCGATGCCTTGCCACGGAATTGGTTGGATGCAAGGAACGATCCAAGTGCTCCGACCAGAATCGCCCCCGATCCGAGCAGGAACCGGGTCCCCTTGCGCTTCTCCCCGATGGAGCTATGACCCCACCCTGGGGCGACTACGCTTTCCATCAAAGGGACCGTGAGGGATGGGGCATACTGGGGCGTAAGGCTGGGATAACGAAGGAGGACGTATCCGACATTGCCTTTGCCAGTTCCCTCTTCAAGGTATTCTTCGACCACTTGGAAATGGTCCAGGTCAGTCCGTTGGGTCTGGTAGGATAGGGTTGAATGGATTGTAACCTGGGAGTCCGTTCGGTCATACCGGAAGGAGGCGGGATCCACCTTGATACCCTTTTTCTCTATTATCTTCCGCAAGCCATTTTCCAGGGCATTGGCGACCGCCAAGGCAGGATCCCTGTCTGAGTAGCCAATCCCGAGGATGTAGGCATTGGCGGACCCCTGGGGAGGGTTAACCGCCCATTCCGGGAGTTCGGCGACAACGATTGACGCCAGAACCAATATCAGGGATAAGAGCCGCACAAACATCCCAATCAATTCGTAGCTGCGGAATTCTTTTTCATAAGGCGGTCCAAATCCGCCTCTGCCTTATGGTCAAGGGCATTTTGAGCCAGATGCTTTCCTTTGTTCAATAGGTCCGCCTTGGCTTGGGCATAGTCGGACTTGGTAATCGAGAAACTACGGTAGATGTCATACACGTATTCGACCCCTTCGGGCTTGGCGACCGAGTATCTTTCCCAAAAGGATTCCTCGGCTTGGAACCCTCCAAGGTTGAGTTGATTGGTTTCCGAAGCCATAGCCGACTTCAAATATTTTCCAATGGTCCCTTGGCGACTGGAATTCCCCTCTTCGTTGAATCCGAGTTCGGTGCTGATTTGCATGTTCACCTTTTCAGCCACGTCCTTGATGCCCTTGGCTTTGGACGCTTCCATACCCATCGACAAATCTGTCTGATCAGTGATAAAGGACCGGAAGTAAATGCGGTCACCCTTCTCCCAGGAATCTTTGGCGTCCTTAACCCAAGACGGTTGTTTTCCGGAGTCATCGACCCTGGAGCGCTGACCAAACTTGGGCTGATTGGAACTGCAATTGATGAGGATCAGGGCGGTCAAGACGGACAAGAGGCTAAAGGTAAAATTGGTTAATCGTTTCATTTGACTTCCTTCTTGTTTGAAAAACATTCTTGGGTATCGTTCTTACTGGAGCAGGTATATGGCCGTGCCGGTAAGGGCGAATCCGTTTTTTGCGTTGGTAAAATTCATTTGTTTTATCTGCCCTTTGTCGGGGAAATCCGAAACATTGAAAGTTGAGCCGTCGTAATAACCGATTTTACTCCATCCGCCTATCCAGATTGAATTCCGGTTCAGGGTGAACATGCTTTTGATCCCAAAGGCGGATCCAACGGGAAAGGATTTCAGGAATCCCGAGGCTGAATAGACCTTGCCCAGGTTGTTGTCATAGTCGTAGAAAGCAAAGGTGGAGTCGTTTCCGATCCACACTTGGTCAGGATTGGTTTTGTCCGTGGTTGATTTGACCCAGCCAATCCCGTTGTAAACCCATCCGCCGTTTCCACCTGCCGCAATCCCGAAATCCTTGCTGAAGAACTTGACCCGAGTCCCTTTTGCGCCGACGGTTGTCCATGCCCCATTCTTGATTTCGTAGATGGTTGTATAAGTACCGCCGTAGCCGATTGAAACGAAAAAGTGAGTCGCATCGACTACAGACAGATCGAACTTATCGGATTCGGAAAATTCGGTCGCCATGGTCGAAAGGATTTTCCAAGTGACTCCATCGCTCTTCAGGAGGCAGTAATATTCGTTCACCCCATCCAGGTAAAAGCCCGTGGCGTAAATCTCAGTCTTTGATACAATCTGAATGCTGGCTACAGACTTTACTCCCTTTATCGAAGTCGTAGTCCAAGCGGATCCATTCCAGATCATGACCATGCCGTCCCAAACTTTCATCGACGGGCTTGTCCATGCCTTACTGAGGACGTATCCACCGGCAACGGCAAAGGTGGGTCCGATGGATTTGATGTCGATGAGGTTCAAGGTGTCCGGGTAGAAAAGGATCTGGGTCCATTTCCCAGTCAGGGCGGGCACCGGATTTGGGTTGGTCGGAACTACGGGCACAACGGAGACGCCCTTCACCGTATCTGGAGTAGTTACCGCTGGCACCGTAGTCAGGATTGGGATTGAGAAGACGCTACCCGCAACGGAGATGGAAAGGTTTGTTGAGAAATTCCCAGCCTTCAACCCCACCCGATTGATGCCTACCACCACTTGGGCAGGGGTGGAACCGATAGCGCCCTTTGATTGGCTGAGGGTGATCCAGGTGATAGAAGGCGGAAGGGTTATCTCGTATTGGGATTGGGCGATCAATCCGGTAGCCGCAATTGAAAGGGCCATACTGGTTTGGTCGGTGCCAAAGTTGAGCAGGGAAGGCGTGAATTCCACGAAGGTCGGCATGGTTTCCAGGGTAAGGGAGGCGCTATTATCCTGTCCCAGGGATACCAAGGCTTCAATGGTTGCATCCCGGAATCCCTTCTTGGAGGCTATGACATTGTATTTGCCGGGGGAGACGCCTTGCAGGACGAAGCTGCCATCATCCTTGGTCTGAGTGGTCTGTGTAGCGGGCAGGGTGGA
>OBEQ011611402.1_pt1 | contig 13882 bp, 10 predicted proteins | sample 1670901 | NCBI WGS metagenome assembly OBEQ01 (sample SAMEA104232315, study PRJEB22302) | groundwater metagenome | biome: forest; feature: aquifer; material: groundwater | place: USA | collected 2011-08-07 | depth 5.4 m
ATTCAAATAACGGGAGCTCAACCGCTTTTAATGATCATTCCTCCTGCGCAGTGGATGGAAAATACGAAACCAACCTCCATTCAGAAATCATTGGTGCGTTTCGCAAACCGAGAGCAGGTTGGAATCATTGATCCTACCTCTACGCTAATAGAAGAATGCCATCAATATGGCGTCGATAAATTTTATATCAAAGATGATAGCCATTGGACGCCGGAAGGCCATAGCATCATAACGAATTTACTGGTCCAGTACTTAAAAACTCAAGGGCAAAAGATTGAAACAACAGGGTAATGCAGTGAGCCGTTTAAAACTACTTACTTTATTTATTTTGATTATCGCTTTCTTGTCTGCTCCGTTTTGGATTATAACAGCTCACAATTCCTTTCGAGTAACGATATTCCTAAGTGCCGATGCTTTGGTCTGGGTGGGAGTTGCCTTGCTCACGGCAATTCTTGGAGCGCGTCTATTTCCAGATTCAGCAATTCAACTGATTCATCGAATTGCTCAAGTTATCAAAAACCACTTTTTCTTTTTTGCGATTCTGTTTATCGGATTGACATTTCTTTGGCTGCATTTAATTAATCGATACATTTTAATGCAATTTATGAATTCAGGCGATGAACATTCCTGCTATTTTTTGGCCGAGTGCATTAAAAATGGCCGGTGGTGGGCTACGCCGCATGCGTTGCCTCAATTTTTTGAGGTGGTACATGTCGGAAATAAGGCCGGCAAGTGGTTTAGCGTCTATCCTCCCGGTTGGCCCCTTCTTTTCGCTCTAGGGCTCAAGTTTCATATATCTCATTGGATCAACCCGATTCTTTCAATGATCGCAACCGTTTTCTTTTTTAAGATAAGCCAAAAAGTATTTGGATTTGCAAGTGCTTGTCTTAGCGTTCTTCTGATGTGTACCACGCCATTTTTTCTCTTCAACAATGCTTCCTATTTTTCGCACACCACTTGTTTTTTAGCGATTGCTTTATTTCTATATTTTTTCCTGAAATGGCAGGATGAAGGGTCCGTTTCCTGGGCCGCAATTTCAGCTTTTTGCTTAGGGTATGGTTTAAGCACTCGATATTTAACCATGGCGGCTATGGCTGAACCTTTTATTGCTTATGAGTTATTTTTGCTGTTACGAAGACGAAGGCGTTGGAACCGGTCGCATACCGTATTTACCATAATTGCATTGGTTATGATTTTTTTAAATTTGTATTACAATTATATGATTACCGGCAATTTTTTTAACGCCCCAAACCATTTTTACCATCGATGGGAGCGCTTGGGGTTTCATTCGGATTACACGGTTCTTGATGCCTTTAAGTATGTTATTTCGCGTTTCTTCTTTCTTCTAAGCTGGATATCGCCTGCGCTGGTATTTTTTTATATTATTTCATTATTCAAAGTAAAAGGAAAAACAATCCGCGAACTTTTATTCTACTTCGCTTTCTTATATCCCGTTGTTGCTTATCTTTTTTATTACTCATGGGGCGGAAATCAATATGGCCCGAGATACTATTTTGAGGGCTTGCCGTTTTTAACTCTCTCGGTGAGTACACTTTTTCTAGACTGGTGGAGAACAAAAGGGAAGCGGGATCAAAAATTTATTATCGGATTATTCATCGTTACCATTGTTTCAAATGGATATTTTCTGGCCAAGCAAGGAAAATACTACAGACAAGTTTCTTCAGAACGAAAATCACTCTACAGCTTGGCTGAACAACAAATTAAAGAGCCTGCGGTTGTTTTTATCCACGGTTTTTTGGGTGATTTTTTGGTTATGTCTGAAGAAGATGCTGTTAGAAACAACCCCAGTCTTCAGGATAAAATTTTGTACGCCCATGATCTGGGTGAAGAAAATAAACTTCTAAAACGTTTTTATCCGGATCGAGTATTTTATTTGGGAACATACGATCGAACAAAGAAACAACCTCAACTTCAACTTTTAACTCAATAAATTGATATGACGAAAACACCTTTTATATCTAAAGCAGTTTTAGATCTTTTTTTTGTCATTTGTATGGTTACCCTAATGACTGGCGGCGCTCACGTTATCCCGAAGTCGCTTGAGGTTTATTTTAGCGTTCACCCTAAATACCATCGTCTCATGCTCTCTTCTGTCACTCTTGGATTTCTTGCGGTGGGTGGGTATCTCCATTTTCGTGGGTTATTAGAAACGAGGTCCAATCTTTTTGCTTACTTTATGAAACTTAAGTTTAGAGCGTCAACTTATGTTTGGTTCCTTTTTCTTCTGCTTTCAACAGTTTTTGTTTCTTCCAGTATCTTTCGACATCGGGTTTTTAATTCTAGTTTTGACTTTGCGATATTCGCGCAGGCAGTCTGGAATACCTGGAAGGGAAATCTGCTTTATTCATCGATAAAGGGGGGAATTTGTCTATTAGGTGACCATTTCAGCCCCATTCTCATTCCTTTAGCTCCCCTGTATGGCATTTGGGCAGATCCTCAAGTGTTGCTTGTTTTGCAGGGAATTGTAGGAGCAAGTTCGATTTTTCCGCTTTTTTTGATTGCTCAAAAAATTTTAAAAGATAACGCTTTGGCATTGCTATTCACAAGTTCCTTTGCATTCTACTTACCGCTCCGTAACGCAGTACGCTTCGATTTTCATCCAGAGTTGCTGGGAGATCCTTTGATTTGTTGGGCTTTTTATTTTGTTCTTATAAAACGCCTAAGGGCAGCCTCAATGTGTCTTGCCGTCACTCTTATCACAAAAGAAACCGCCTTCGCACCAATTGCAATGTTTGGGTTCTTTTGTTTTCAGTTTTTCAAGTTCAGAAGATTTGGAATGATTTGGTTTTTTGTTTCCATCATATACTTCATAATAATAGTTAAATTTCTTATCCCTCATTTTTACGGACAAGAATACTTTTATCTGCGAGGCAACTACTTAGCGTGGAAAGAATTGGGATTTGCTGCCTTTCAAAAACATATTCTCCAACCTTCCACGTTCACATACCTAAAAAAGATCTTCCTTCCGGTTGGTTTCCTTTCATTTCTAAGCCCGTCAACTTTCATGCTTACATGGCCTATTTTGTTTCAAAACCTGACCACTCGGAATCTGATGGCCCGGTCTATTTATTTTCAATACACTACTTTTCTTACGCCGTTCATTTTTATCTCTGCCATCTGCGGATTTCGTAATGCGTTGAACTGGATGACCAAGCATAATTTACGATTCATAAAACGCCCTAAGTTATTGCTGAGTTATTGGCTGCTGGGAACAACTCTGCTTTCAAGCGGTGTATCTGAATACTATGTCATTGCGCAGTTTAAGGCTCAAGATAGTTCCCATCTCGCATATCTCCGAAGTTACTTCGAAACTGTACCAGCCTCTGTTTCGGTAAGAACTCATGAATTTTTTGCGCCGCATTTAGCAAAACGTCATGAACTTTATATTTATGAAAATACCCATCCAAAAGAAGGGGGATCTGAGAAAGCGCAAAATGCGGATATGGTGATTATCGATCGAATGCTTCTTGGAAATGATTACGAAAGGCATTTAACGGACTTACGGAACAGAAACTACACCTTACAGCATGAACATGAAGGTCTTTTTGTGTTTGAGCACAGAAAGATTTAAAATAAATGACTACAGACTGACCAGACCTATCAAAACTATTGATGTTTAAAGATGTAAAGGGAACCTGGCGTTTTTCTTTTGAGTCGATAGACGATATTCTCAAAAAAACTTTCATTGTTTATGCCTGTAAGAACAGAAGCTAAGGCAACATGGGGGGAACCGGAAAATTTATTTGCGTCATACGTGATGTAATAAACCGCTCCCATTTTGGCAAAGCGGTCATAATCGGCTAAAGAACCGTCTTTTGTCTTATTCCAGCTTTCATAATAAAGATCTGCAAAGTAAACCACGTCTTCCATTCGAGGACGTTTAATTGAATCAAGCGCATAGGAAGGACAGTAAAAACGTGAAACGTTGTCAATGGAAGAAGCTTGGTGTCGATTAACATCTTCGTAAAGAAACTGAGCCGTTTTAAACAGTCTATTACAACGCAAGCCTATTTGTGTACGAAGCCAAATAACATGTTGTAAATTCATATAAAACGTGGTCCACCCCCAACAGAAAAGGGCAACCGCTAACAAAAAGGATTTCCAATAGCGTTTTTGGGTAGACGTAACGCACCAAATCAAACGAATGACAAGCAATGAAATGGGAACCATGGTTCCGCTGAAATAACGGGGTTCGGGTTGAAAGAACCCCGTTAATATAATTTCGATTAACACCCATAGAACACAAATACGAGCTAACGGGTGGCTCAAAAAAAGGGTTGCCGTCGATCTTGAGCGAACTTGAACCAAATAAAGGAAAACGAATAAAACAAGAGCCCAAAGGGAGTAAGTGCCAAAAGTTCTCGCAATTGAAACAGGCCAAATAAGATTTGTGGAAAAAAAAGCCGTTGTTGGTTCATCTTCGTATCCCACACGATAATTACGCAATAACATACGGCTAATATTAGAAAAATGATATGTAAAATCTTGGACAGGAGCGTTTAAATGTTCGATTGGAACAATTTGAAAAATAATTAAAGAAATTAATGAAAGTGTTAGAATTAGTTTTAACTTTTTTGACTTAAATGACTGGAAATTGGTTAATAAATAAGCGGCTACGATGAGCGGAAAGATGAGCCCGGGTTCTTTGGTTTTGATGCCGAGCCATCCCGCCATAAACATGCCTATTAAGAGCAGAAGAAACTTTATGTCAATTTTGTTTTTATCAAAATGCAATAGGAGTTCGTAAAAAAGCCAAATTCCAAAAACGATAAAAAATTGTGAAATTGTAATCGGATCTGCAATCCATAAAACATGCGCATAATGTGCTGGAATTAATGCAAAGAAGAAAGCGCCAGCTAGTGCAAACGAAAAAGATTGAGTTAATCGTTTTATTAAAATAAAAACAAGGGTTACCGTCCCAGAAAAAAACAACCCTTTGGCAAAGATATAGAATGGAAAAAAGTGAACCCCGAAAATAGTTTGCACTAGTTTGAGAATAATTCCGTTAACGATCCGTTTGTGGGCAATTTGATCATAAAGATTAACCTGATCAAACCAGTAGGCGCTTTTAGACCATGGAAGCAACAAATTGCTGAAAAGTTCTTTCCAGGGGGTTTTCTTGGCAATTAAGGTAAGGGTCCAATCGTCCAGGTCGCCAATCGGGAGGCCTTGCGCAAGAAAAAGAAACCAAAGAAAGCATGCGCTATATACGAAAACTATGAAGTAAATAGTTTTTTTGTCGAATGAGATTGTGAAATGACCAAAGGTTTGATTAGACATTTAAGTTTGAGCTTTATACACCATTTCGAGAAAGAGCGCAAGGTTCGATTGACTTTTGAACTGCGATCAATACAATCCATATAAGGTGGCTTCTCTAATGAAAAAAGTAGAACTTTTTGTCCTTAATTACAATGGAGCTGATTTTATTTCTCCGTGCGTTTCTTCCTTGCTAGAAGCTATAAAAAATTCAAAGTACTCTTGCAAACTATATATCATTGACAATCGGAGCGTCGACAAAAGTGTCGAGATCATTCAAAAACATTTTCAGGATGTAAGCGTTATTTCAATGAATGAAAATCGCGTTCTATGCTCATTCAATGATGTGGTAGCTAATTCAAAAGCGGATATAGTCTTTTTACTTAATAATGACCTAAAAGCGGATCCTTACTTTATTGATCCCTTAGTTGAGGTTTTTGAAGAGCAAAAAGATACTTTTTTGGTTGCTGCCAAATCATTTCTGTTTAATGATTCTTACGAAGGGGGGCGTTCTGTCCCTATGGTGAAGCAGGGCCTTTTTTCTATGGATTGCAGATTTCCGGGGTATGAAAAACTTATGAATCAATTTGGATTGACATTCTCAGCTGGGTTTGGCGCTTTTGATCGGCTGAGGTTTCTCGAACTTGGCGGATACGACGATCTTTATTTGCCTGGCCGCATGGAAGATGCGGATCTGACTTTCCGCGCTTGGAAAAAGGGGTGGAAGTGCTACTATCAACCAAAGAGCATTTTATACCATATGGGAGGAAAAAGTTTTAAAGATCGATTTGGGGATCGAGGAACAATGGAAATCGCCCACCGAAACACATTTCTTTTTATGTGGAAAAATATTAATTTTTATCGATATTGGATTGCTCATTTTCTATTTCTTATTCCACGCATTATCTGGATGCTTCTGCGAGGACGGCCTGAATTTTTGACAGGTTTCATCAAAGCTTTAAAAAAACTAAAGATTACATTATCGCGCCGCCATCATGAAAAAAACGTATCTTATCAATATACAGACCGAGAAGTAATTTCCTTCTTTAGCTATGAGCGTTAGCGCATTCCTTATTGTTTTAAATGAGGAAGAAAAAATTGGTCGCACACTCGATTCGCTCAATTGGGTTGACGAATTGATCGTCGTGGACGGAGGCAGTTCGGATAGAACGATCCAGATTTGCAAACAAGGAGAAGCTAAAGTATTTGAAAGACCTTTTGATAATTTTCAAAACCAAAAAAATTATGCCCTTTCCTTGACAAATCACGAATGGGTGTTTTCGATTGATTCTGACGAAGTTGTTTCTGAAGATCTAAAGAATGAAATCCTAAGCGTTATTTCTTCTCCCGGTTCACTAGATGCCTATTGGGTTAAGAGAAAAAATTACTTTCTTGGAAAACCTTTACGTTTTGGACGTCAAAGCAAAGATCGCGTGCTCCGCCTCTTTAGGAAAAAGGTCGGGCATTTCAGAGGGCTTGTGCATGAAGAAGTAAAGATTTCAGGAAAAGCGGGACTATTAAAAAATACTTTAGATCATTTTGGAACCCGTACATTAAAGGAATATTACTCAAAATTGAAACTTTATACGGATTTAGAGGCAAGGCGGATGATTGCGGAAAAGAGAGTTCCATCCTACCCAAAAGCAGTTTTTTATCCGATCGCTTCCTGGGGTTTTGATTACCTAATATTTGGAAGTTTTTTAGATGGGTGGCATGGCTTTCTTTATCATGCACTTTCGTGTTATTATGGATGGTTAAAGAACTTTAAATGTTTACAACAATCGAAGAGACAAAATAAATGATCTATTTTTACGTTTATCCTTCAGCTTTCCAAAATCCAGGCGGAGGGGAAATCTTACTTTTAAAAACAAAGGAATACCTGGAAAAACAAGGCATTAAGATTCAGCTCTTTGACATGTGGAATGATCGATTACAAAAAGGTGACATCCTGCATGTTTTTGGCTCAGTTAAAGAGGCATTAGGGCTGATAGAAATTGCGAAAACGAAGGGAGTAAAAATTGTCCATAGTCCAATTATTTGGTACAACTGGCAAAGCACCCTGTGTATTGCTTACCACCTGAAAGATCGATTGTTGTGTATCTTACGTCAAGCGGCAAAAACCTTTTGTCCGATGATACCCTCGGCAAGAAAAAAAATGATGGGATTAGCTGACGTGGTTCTCGCAGGCTCTCAAATGGAGGCGAATCAAATCAATCGCTATTTCTTAATTCCAAAGGATCGGATTAAAACAATTCATTATGGTGTTGATAAAATATTTGACGGGGTAGATAAACAATTATTTGAACGAAAGTTTGGGTTGAAGGATTTTGTTCTGACAGTAGGACGAATTGAACCCCGCAAAAATCAGCTTCATTTTATCCGTGCTATGCGCGGAATCGGTCGACCCATCGTCATCATCGGGGGATATGTTTCAACCCACAAAGATTATTTTGAACGCTGCCAACAAGAAGCGGACTCTAATGTGCACTTTCTTGGTGAATTACCTATGGATTCAGAAGAATTACGATCTGCTTATGCCGCTTGCAACACATTTGTGCTAGCAACTTGGTTTGAAACTCCGGGTTTAGCGGCGTTAGAAGCTGCCTTGGCAGGCGCAAAAATTGTAATCACGCGGGAAGGATCAACGAAAGAATATTTCAAAGAATTTGTGGAGTATATTAATCCTGCAAGCGTTTCCGACATTAGAAAAAAGACTGAATCTGTCCTTAAGCAACTCAAAGACGATCGTTTGCGAAACCACATTCAAAAACACTGTCTGTGGGAGCATGCGGCGACTAAAACCATTGAGCTCTACCGTGAGCTTGGATTGCAAATTGAAACAGAAAAGGCGGTTCGGAAGTAATATGAAGATTTTAGTCACTTTCGGAACGCGCCCGGAAGCTCTTAAATTTGTTCCTTTGATTCGAGCATTACGTAATTCAAAAGGGTTTAAATGCTTTGTTTGTTTGACGGGGCAGCACCGCGAAATGGTGGATCAAGTTACCAAATTATTTAGAATTAAAATTGACGTGGACTTGAAACTAATGCGCCCCAATCAATCATTAGAATATCTCGCGCAACAAGTGATATCAAAATTTGGAAAGGTTTTGAATAAAATAAAACCGGATTTGGTTTTTGTGCAAGGAGATACAACGACGGCGGTTATGGTTGCGCTAGCAAGCTTCTACGCAAAATTCCCAATCGCGCACCTTGAAGCAGGGCTTCGAACTGGAAATAAAAATCATCCTTTTCCGGAAGAAACAAATCGTGTTTTGATTAGCCGGTTAGCTGATTTTCATTTTACTCCAACGCGAATTGCGACTTACAATCTTGTTCAGGAAGGAATCAATAAAAATACTATTTTTCAAGTTGGGAATACGATCGTTGATACCATTAGGCTCATGCGGCCCCTCATTCGAAGCCGGTATGAGGTGTTTAAAAACGTGGACATGAAAAAACGAATTCTTTTTGTAACAGCGCATCGCCGTGAGAGCTTTGGCAAACCGTTGAAAGAAATATTCCTTGCTTTAAAAAAAATAAAAAAGCAATTTGTTGATATCGAAATTATTTATCCGGTCCATCTGAATCCCAACGTTCGACTTCCTGCTCATGCTGTCCTTGCTGGAATCAAGGGAATCCATTTGCTTCGCCCCTTAACTTATGAGGAAACCGGCTGGATACTAGACCGTTGTTATGCTGTTCTGACCGATTCAGGAGGAATCCAGGAAGAAGCGCCTTCATTTCAAAAACCGGTCCTGGTGTTGCGTGAAGTCACCGAGAGGCCGGAAGGGGTTCAAGCAGGAATTGCGAAGGTGGTGGGGACAAATCAACAACGCATCTTTCGTGCTGTTAAAATATTGTTAGAATCAAAACAAATTTATAAACGCATGACCAATAAGCGAAATCCCTATGGCGATGGTTTTGCCGCGAGCCGAATGTTGTCTTATCTAGAAAAAATACAAACATAAAACTTTTTCAAATATGCTTTCGATTAAAAAACATCCCTATTTGGCAATTTCAGTTATCTTAACCGATATCGTTACGATTTTGTTAAGCTTTTTCATCGCTTACAAACTTCGATTTTCCGGTTACTTAATCCCTATCCGCAAAGGAATCCCTGAAATTGAAGTCTATTTCCGCGCAATGGTCGTCGTGGTACCGATTTATCTGCTCATCTTCAGGGCTTATCAACTGTATCGCCCAGAACGTCATGTTAGACGCATTTATGAACTTTTTAATGTGGCAAAGGCGGTCACTGTTAGCGCCGTTTTTCTCATGGCTCTGACATTTGTTTATCGTGAATTCAGTTATTCTAGAGTGGTGCTGTTGTTTGGCTGGCTATTATCTGTTTTCCTCTGTTCTACGGGTAGATACCTCCTCATTCAAATCGAATATTTCATACGACGCCACAAGGACAGAGATCGCGTAATTATTATTGGCGCCAACCGAAATTCGAGGCAACTGATCCGCTGGGCAAAAGAAAATCCTCATTACGGACAAGATATTGTCGGGATTTTGACGAACGACGCTACTAATCAAGGAAAACATTTTGATGAAATTCCGCTGCTCGGGACTATTGAGGACTTGAATCAATTGCTCGAAACGCAGGCAATTGATGAAGTCATTGTCGCTGATTCAACCATATCGAGAGAAGCAACTGCAGCGCTCATGCTTAAGTGTGAAAGTAAAATGGTTAGCTTTAAGTTAGTGGCTGACTTTTATGGATTAATTACATACAACGTTGACGTTGAATATATCAGCAGTGTTCCGCTTCTGGGTCTGAAATCCCTCCCGCTGGACGATTTATGGAATCGTTTAGTTAAACGCATATTTGACTTGATTAGCGCGACCATTTTATCAGTTATTCTTTCGCCTTTGCTTATAGTGACTGCTTTTTTGATTAAATTGCAGGACAAGGGCCCCATTTTTTACAAACAAGAGCGAGTAGGTCAAGATGGAAAACACTTTAACCTCTACAAATTTCGAACAATGCCAGTCGATGCAGAGAAAGATACGGGCCCGGTTTGGGCAAAACCCGACGACCACCGCGTCACCCAATTAGGCAAATTTTTGCGTAGAAGCAACTTAGATGAATTGCCACAATTATGGAATGTGGTAATAGGGGATATGAGTCTTGTAGGGCCTAGGCCTGAGCGGCCTCATTTTGTTGAACAATTCAGGGATCAAATTCCACGCTATACGGCACGGCATAAAATTAAGTCGGGTTTAACGGGATGGGCACAAATTCATGGTTTGCGCGGAAACACATCACTCGAAGAACGAATTAAGTACGACTTGTACTACATGGAAAATTGGACACTAATGATGGATGTTGAAATTTTGTTTGCTACACTCTTTTCTTTCAAGAATGCCTACTGATGTCGAAGGAGAGGAAATATTTTCCCCAAAATGCAATCAATTAGCATTGATATCCGTATGTTTCACCATACGGGAATCGGCCGTTATCTTCAAGGCTTAGTCCCAAATTTAATAAGCCGACAGTCTCGTTGGCATTACCGCTTAATTGGGAATGAAAATTTTCGAGCAAGTTTTCCAAATGAAACGCCTTACATTCCCACATTAATTCCTATTTATAGTTTGCGCGAACAAATTATCATTCCACGGCTTGCCAGCCACTCCAATTGTTTACATGTTCCTCATTATAATGCACCATTATTTTGGAGAGGGAAGTTGGTTGTTACCATCCACGACCTCATCCACTTACATTTTAAAGAAGACCTCCCATCACCATTGGCAAGCTTTTATGCCAACACAATGCTTCCTAAGATCGTCAAACGTGCTGACCGGTTGATCGCTGTTTCTCAATTTACAAAAGATGACTTAATTAAAACGTTAGGTGTGAGCCCTGAAAAGATAACGGTTATCCATCACGGAATTCATCAAGATTTTTTAAAACACGGCGGAGAAATTAGAAAACCAAAAAATTCAAACTCAATATATTTCCTTTGTGTGGGACTCATAAAAAAACATAAAAATATTGGCACTCTGATCAACGCATTTCGTGCACTCAAACAAAAAAATAAAGCCGCTGATATAAAACTTGTTTTGGTTGGCGATCCCGATCGAAAACAATCTATTGTTCAGGAATGGCTTGCTCAAATTCGAAAAGAGGAGGGGATTCAACTCTTAAGCCGTCTAAGTGACAACGAACTTATCAAACTATATCGTGGTGCTACGGCGCTGATATTTCCATCTCTTTATGAAGGGTTTGGTTTCCCGCTTTTGGAAGCAATGGCATCTTGCACCCCGATTATCGCTGCGCGTACTTCCTCAATTCCTGAAGTCGTCGGAGAAAAGGCTGCGCTTTATTTTGATCCGTTGTCAACTTCAGAATTAACAAAACATATGGACGAACTTATTCGAAATGAATCTTTACGGAAACGTTTGGTGGAAGAAGGAATAAAACGCTTACCATCTTTTGATTGGAAGGTGGCGGCACAAAAAACCGAACAAGTCTATGAATCAGCCCTTGGATCAAACCAATAAAGCTGCCTGCCTCGTTCATGACTGGCTTGTTGCCATGCGAGGAGGTGAAAAGGTCTTGGAAAGTATCGCAAAACTATTTCCGGAAGCGCCAATTTATACACTTTTTGTTAACCGTGGAAAACTGTCTCCTTATTTAAAGCAGAGAGAAATTCGCACTTCTTTTCTTCAGTGGTTGCCTGGAATCCATAAATATTACCGTTGGCTGCTTCCGCTTTTTCCTCTTGCGATTCAATCGCTGAATATCAAATCATACGATCTGGTAATCTCTAGCAGTCACTGCGTGGCAAAAGATGTACGCAGCAAAAAAAATACAATCCACATCTGCTACTGTCACACGCCCATGAGGTACCTGTGGGGGTTTGAAGAAGAATACTTCGGAAATTTTAAAAAATGGATTCGCCATCTTATTCGTTTCTACTTCAATTTTTTAAAAAAATGGGATGTTAAGGCCTCGCGCTCTGTTACGGTGTTTATCGCTAATTCAAAAAATACTGCGGATAAAATTAAAACTTTGTATGACAGAGATGCGCGGATTATCCATCCTCCTGTAAAATTGATTGATGACGTAAAAATTACTCCGGACCTGGGAAAAGAAAACTATTTTTTGATTGTAAGCGCATTGGTTCCTTATAAGCGAATTGACCTCGCTATCGACGTTTGCAACGAACTTCGTGCCCCTTTAAAAATTATTGGCGATGGCCCGCTCCGCGAAAAGCTGTTAGAGCAAATTCTTTTTGATGGTATTCGGCTTGAAGGGTGGGTAGATGAGAACGGCTTATGGAAATATTACGCCGATTGCAAAGCTCTTTTAATGCCTGGTGAAGAAGACTTTGGGATTGTGCCTCTCGAGGCCCAAATGTTTGGAAAACCCGTGATTGCCTATGGGAAGGGCGGCGCTTTAGAAACTGTCCTGGGTCTAAATGATTCAGACCAGAAAAGAAAAGGGGATGAAAGTACCGGAATTTTTTTCTATGAAAATAACAAAGAAAGTTTCGTGAAAGCCATTCGCGCTTTCGAACAAGCTAATTTTAACCCAGAATTTATTCGCTCTCACGCCAAAAAATTCGGAGAAGCTCGTTTCCAGAATGAATTTTTAGACGTTCTAAGAACCTTTTCTCATAGCTAAGATAGACCTGTCCTGCTGCTCTTACTTTCAAACAAATCATACGTAAGTCATTTTTTGAAAATGACTTACCTTGTTTGTGATTCGAATTTAATACCTTGCCAATCCTTAACACTTTATAGTAATATAATTTATTTAATTTGAGAATGTTATAGTCATAAGTTCATATATCAAAAAGAGATGCGCCAAAATAAGTCAACGTTGTATTCCTCTATCTAGCGTGACTCTCGATCAATCTTTGACGATGGTAACAGGATTTCTACTCTAAAGACCAATCAACAATAGAAAATGAAATGAATAGAACGTTACTTCTAAATATAATCGCGGTTTTTTTTATTGGATTTTTATTTATATTCAGCTGCTACGGAGGGCTCCCTGTCGATTTCAATGCAGACCATATCAACATAAACATTCGTGGCGCAGAAGCCATGAGTTATTCTGATCTCATCTCGTTAACGCTCAATCCTTTCACACCGGCCTGGTTTTACCCACCGAATGGCCTCATGGAGTATTTGAGGCCGCTTGAATTTTTAGGCATGAAACTGCTTTTCAATTCTTTCCATTACTCTCTTACGGCATTTCAGGTAGTGGCTTCAATTACTAACGGGATGCTCATGGTTCTTTTTTTGCTTATCATTTTTTATATGACAAAAAGTCTTTTGTGGGCATGGCTAGGCGTCTTGCTCTATTTAAGTTTCCCGAGTAATTCATTTCTGATGCTTTCGACATTTTCAGTTGATTTTCAGTATTCAGTTTCAATTCTCTCAACCACAGCACTTGTTCTTTTTGGTTTTTTAACCCTAAAACGGACAAAAAAGTCCACATTCTTTTTATGTCTCGCAGGCTGGATCTTAGCGATCTGGTTTGCGATCAAATTAAAATCAAGTGAAAAAATTTTACCGCTAATTTGTATTGCTTTTATTATCCTAAAACTGAGAAGTATTTCAAAACACATCGGCCGTTTCCGCTTGATTG
>OBEQ010165771.1_pt1 | contig 13881 bp, 13 predicted proteins | sample 1670901 | NCBI WGS metagenome assembly OBEQ01 (sample SAMEA104232315, study PRJEB22302) | groundwater metagenome | biome: forest; feature: aquifer; material: groundwater | place: USA | collected 2011-08-07 | depth 5.4 m
CGATTAATAGCCGCTGAGATATCAATTGGAATCGATGTCAATCTATGTTATAAGTTATTTTATGCTATCAAAATTATTCCAATTAATCAAGGCTTATCAGTCCGACATCGCCCTGACAGTAGCGGTAGTAGTCGTATCGATTATTTCATTTCAGGGCGGCAAAATTTATACTCTAAACCACCAAGGTAGCACTCTGACAATAAAAAACGCCGCCTCCGAGGACATTTTTGAGTCGCCAAAAAACAATGCAGCAGTATTTTCAAAAAATCCAAGCCAAACCCAAAAACCGACAGGTTCAGTACAGTTTCCGGTGGTAGCTTCTAAAGGTTCAGACAAATATCATTTTACATGGTGTCCGGGAGCCAGCAAAATATCAGAAAAAAATAAAATTACTTTTCCAAGTGAAACCGCCGCCATCGCCGCCGGCTTAACTCTGGCTGGTAACTGCCAAAAATAACTTTTCGACATCGTAAGTCGAACAGTTATCGCATCCGTTGCAACCAAAACTCGTTTTCCCATTCCCAAAGAGTTTTGCAGGCCAAAAAAGCGTTAAAATCTTTCTGGTGTGGCGGAAGCTCTTTGAGTTCGGCCTCGCCGATAATTTCATCCCACTCGTGATTGCAAAATTCTTTTTCACCTCTGATTTTTATGTTTCCGCCCTTAGTGCGCATTGTCGCTTGGCATTTTAGGCATTTTTGGTGTTGATCAAGACGCAAAATCCACCTAGTCAAAAAAGGGGCTGTGTTTCTTTCAATTAAAGCCTCGGCATAGGCAGAGGTTTGAATGCCGTAATCTCTAAAAATTGAATAAGAAGTTTTAATGTCCAAGACTCCCAACTGGCCATTTATTTCTGCCAAGGCATCCATCGTGCCGGAATAGTGGTGCTTTTTGCTTATCAGTCTCTCCTCAATCAGGTGGGCTTTGATTTTACTGTGATTTAAAAAATTAAAAAAAGCCTCAATGACAGGCCGAATGCTTTCTGGCACAACTGGGCTTTCACCACGCAAAATTGCCTCAACCGTATTGTGGGTTAAAGTACCCTCTTCGGCTGATTTAACCTTAACCGCCTCGCCGGCTTCAAAGCTTTCCTGCTCGGCATAAAATTTGTAAAGCCCAGGCTTGGCTTTCATGCCAACAATAGCCGTAACCCGCGGATACCAAACACCATCAACGGCATAGCCACAAGCACTCTTAAAATCTTCTAGAGTTCGATAAAACATTGAGATGGTTTCAAAAATCCTTTCGTGACGAAATATCTGATTTTGGAATAAGACAAGGAAGATGAGTAAAATACCCGGAAGTGTAGCCGTAGCTACATTGAGGACATTTTACGAAATCTGACGCAGTATTATTCTAAAATCAGAGATTACAGTAGAAATGGAGTTTTGAAACCATCTCATAGAGTGAATTATATCTTATTTTAATTTTGCAAACTAATTTGACATAACAAAAAAATACTTTTATTATCCGGTAAGGACTTTGAAATCTGAATAGGGAATAGGGGATGTGATGCTCATACAAAGAGATGTTGTAACCACTCTTTTTGAAACGGAAAAAGAACTAAAACATAAAGGCCACAAAGCTCCAGCTCTGGTCTTGCTCAAAGCCGATGGCAGTCAAGTTGCTTACTCTTGGCAAGAATATGTTAACGAAAAAGCTCTGCATTTTGCCACCGCTTTAGAAAAGTTGAGGCTAGTTAAAAAAAGTGAAGAAAATTTTGTTGCCATCATGCCGCTTAACTTGCCTGAATCTTTTTTTGCTCTTTTGGGCACAATCATGGCTGGGGCGGTGCCGGTGCCAATTCATCCGATGCTGTTGAAAAGCGAGCGGGGCAGAGAAGAGTTAAAATTTATCCTTGACAATTGTAAACCAAGAGCGATTTTGGCAAATAAATTCTTATCACCCAGCTTAGAAGGGATAACTCATCTTGCTTTTGAAGAGTTGCTGTCAACCGGCAAAAACCTCTTTGAAGAAGAAAAAGCAAAGAGATTTTATCGCACCGACCAGAATTTAAAAAAACTTCTTATTATGCCTTACACTTCCGGTACCACGGGCAATCCCAAAGGCGTTATGATCTCTCACGAAAACGTTTTAGACCGTACCAATGCAATCATAAAAGAGTTAGGGGTTCACTCTGAAGACAGAGTCCTTTCGTGTTTACTGCTTGGACATATCGCTGAGTTGATTGCCACCTTCTTTGGGCAGATGCTTGGCGGTTATACAGTTTATTTTACCGAGTACGCCACCGACCGGGAAAAATTAACAGAAAATTTTGTTCCTGTCCTTAGAATAGTCAGGCCAACTATTTTTTTAGGTGTACCGACAATTTGGGAAAATTTAAGAATTGGCATTGAGGCTAAACTGCCCAAGAGCGGGTTGAAAAAGTTTCTACCTAAATTTGTGGTCGGTCGCAAGGTTAGAAAAGCATTGGGATTAGACAAGGCCAGGCATTTTTTGAGTTCTGCAGCTCCAATCAGAGAAAGGGAGTTAGGTTTTTTTAGTTCTCTTGGCATGCCAATCCGGAATATCTACGGACAAACGGAAACCACTGGGCCTCTGCTGATAGACGGCAAACGCATAGGCAAAACTCACATAGTAGTTATAGAGTGCGAAACCAACGAAATTAAGGTTTCGGGAAAGGGAATAATGATGGGTTATTACAATAACCCCGAGGAAAATAACAAAGTTTTCAGGACAACCCTTTGGTCACCCTCATCTGATGAAAAAGATAAGGATTGCGAGTCAGAAACTATAAACTTTTACCACACCGGGGATTTGGGTAAATATAAATTCATCGGAGAGCCGCATCCTTTGGTGTTATATGAAGCAAGAAAAGGAACTGGCTTCAAACTGGCTAACGGAGAGTATGTTACCGAGCAAACAATTGAGTCCTTGCAGGAAAAAATTAGAGTTGCCGTAAACGACATAGACCCGCAAGCTGAAGTTATTGTTTGCGGCGAGGGTAAATCTTACTTAGTGGCTTTAGTTTTTATTGATGAAGCTCTTGCTAAAGAAAAGGGTGAGAAACTAAAAGAAACGATAGTAGAGAGAGTCAAGCCGGTAGGGAAGGGGCTAGACAAGATTAGAGGTGTAGCCATTTTGAGCAAACAGAAGTATTTGCTTTTGACTCCAACAATGAAACCTAGACGGGGAGAGATTTTAAAAAATCTTAAAGAAATAATTGAAAAAATATAAAAGCCCTGAGCTTGTCGAAGGGCTTTTTAAATTATTAGAAAAACAGAACAGGGGAGAGAAATATACTGAACGTCGCACAATGTAGGTTGTGCGACATAATATCACTTTACCACTTAGTTACTAGACTAAGAATTAGCTTAAGAATACCTAGAGTAACCGATAAAGTTGTGATGATTAATTTTATAAAAAGAATGGCAATTGCCTTAACACTGCCAGATATGTCTTTGGTTGAAAAGTTTTTTGTATTTACTAAATCCTCAAAAGTAAGACCAGAGCCTTTAGGTATAAACCTGCTAATACTCAGAGAGCTTCCTTGAATGTTAGGCAAGGTCAGTTTAGAGCCGAAGATGTTCTTGGCAAAGTCATTCAAAGAGCTGTTGACCTGAAAAGTGCTGGGGTTATCAATAGGGTAACCCCGGGCTGACGCAGAAGTCAAAAAACCCGCAAAAAGAAAAAATAAAAAAAGAATTTTAAAATCAATAGTTTTAAATTTAAAATTAGTAATTGTGTTTTCCCCTCCTCTTCATAAATACATTTGACAACTTTTACTAAGTGTTGTCAAATAAGTTATCCACAGGTCGTCCCGGTCCCGAAATTGAATTTCGCGTTGAGCCCTATCCCCTGTCCCTTTGGGACTAGAGGGTTATTAGGGACTTGTGGTCAAAGACCGGGACAAAATGGGACAAGCTTCAACAAAAGTGCAACTTCGGCACTGGGACGCCTAGTCGTTTTTTGTAAAAACCGTCATTTCTCTTGATAACAAAGAAACTGCTTTTGAAAAAGGTAGGATTGAAGCCAAATACCTAAAGTCAACAATCTCTCTTACCAGCCAACCCCAAAACCCAGTAATAATCAACCAGTCGGCTAAATGCGCCACAGCAAATTTACCGCCTACTGGCGCAATCCAGACGCTATAAAATGGTTTATATTTTTCTAATTGTTTCTGTTTATTTTTTAAAATTCGCAAAATATTTTCAGAAACCACCTTGCCCTGATCAACCGCAACATAAGCCAAGGCTGGAGTAGGTTTTTTAGTCTTAGGATCCACAAAAACAGTGTTGTCCCCCACTCCAAAAACTTCATTGTGTCCCTCGACTTGCATAGACTCGTTCACCAACATTTTTCCTCTTTCATCTAATTTTAAGCCGGCAATATTTTTTAAAAATGATGAGGCGCGAATACCTGCCGTCCAAATTACAAAGTCGGCCGCCAACCTCTCTCCCCCTTTTACCTGCACGAAATCAGAGCCGACCTCTTCAACGGCAGAATTTTCTAAAATTTCTATGCCTAGCGATTTAATCCGTTCTCTTATAATCGCTCTTTCTTTTTCAGAAATCATGGGTAAGATTTTTGACCCAGCTTCAATCAACTTAATGGAAGTACAACCACTGCTTAATTTACAAGCCTTCTTTAAATTTTTAGTACAGCAAGCTAGTTCCGCCGCTAACTCAAGGCCGTTAAAGCCAGCGCCAGCAATCAGGAATTTTATCGGTAAAGAGCGTTTGCTAGCCTCGGCCTCTTTATAGGCTTGGGTTATTTCTTGATTAAGAAAAACTGCTTCATCAATGGTTTTAAATTTATAAGCATATTCCTCAACACCTTTTACATTAAATGTTTCGGTCTCGGAACCGAAAGCTAAAACTAAATAGTCATAGGAAAAAACTTTGCCACTGGTTGAGAGAGCCTCTTTTTTATTAAGATCTATTTGAGAAATTTCTGATTGAACAAAATTTATTTTTGTATCCTCAAAAATTTCAGCATACGGTATGGCGATTGTTCTTCTTAATTTAACTTGATACTTATCCCCTGCCATACCAAAAGCCGAAGCCACCTCGTAAAGAGAGGGTAACAAAAGATGGGTGTTGTTTCTATCAACAAGGGTGATCTTTGCTTCTCTGCTGGAAAGTTTTTTGTTTAATTCTAAAGCAGTACTAATTCCCCCAAATCCCCCGCCGAGAATAAGAATATTGACCATGTTTTAATTTTAGCACAAATAAAAAGCCCGCAAAATGCGGGTTAGTCTTGGCCTAAGGCGTTATCAAGCTCGCTTGTTGTCTCGATTAAAGCACCTTTTTGGTCAATATGTAGACCGGAAAGTGCCTTTTCTATCTGGCTAATTTCGTGCTCAATAGCTTCTTCATAACTATCATATTTTCCAGAACGAACACTTTCAAGCAAATCTTCATAACAGCTTCTAATGAAAACTAATGAGCCAGAAATTGCTTTTTTACTAAATCCACTTGGAGGCATTTTTTGTCCTTTTTTTTCTTTAAGGAAAACGAACTATTTGTAGTTTAGTAAAAATACTATAAATAGTCAAGAGGGTTCAAAGACCCCTCAAAATAGTTAAAATAAACTTGGCCGTTTTTGTCGTTGATGTAAGTGAAGAAATCTTTGTAGATACTTAGGTGCAAATGCGAGCCGGTTGAGTTGCCGGTAGAACCCTCGTAGCCGATAATGTCGCTCGTGGAAACATTGGTGCTATTGGCAAGGCCCGAGGGCGAACGCAGGTGGGCATAGAGACTGACCAGCCCGCCGTCATGCCTGACTGCCACCCAATTGCCCCAGCCGTTGTTGAAACCGCTGGCCAAAACAGCGCCACTGGCAACCGGCCTGATTGCTGTGCCATAACCGCCGGCTATGTCAACCCCGTTATGTGGCACCCCGCCGTAAGCTCCCCGTCTGGCATATTTGGTATAGCCATAGCCTTGAGTAATGCCATAATCTTCCTCCGGCCATTGAAAAATTTTTGTACCCTTAGGCGGTACATGATCGGCGGTAACATGGATTATAAAAGCGCCGGTTTGCAAAGCTTGAGCTTCTAAATTTTTCAACTCGTCAAAAAATTCAGTTTTTTTACTTTCTGTTTCGGCTAACAGCCTTTGGTAGGCCACTTCCTGTCCTTTGGTTTTAAAAAGTAAACTATCTTTATTTTCTTTGGTACCGCCCAAGGCTGACTCTTTATTTTTTTGAATACTATTTAGTTTTTCAAGCTCCTGTTTTTTGTCTTCTAAAACTTTTTTATCGGCTTCCAGATTTTCTTTGTCGGTTTTTAAAACTGTAATTGCGGCCAGCAGGCTTTTGTTAAGATTGTCAGCTTGTTTGGCTTGGGTGATGAAGTCAGAAAGATGATTATTTTTTAAAACAACATTTAAGAGATTCTCGCTGTCGTTTTTCTGCATCAAGTTCAAAATCTCCGCTACAACATCTTTTTTACTGCTTATTGTTTTTTCTTTATCAAAAATTTTATTACGCAGATCGATAATTGTAAGTTGGGTTGAACTTATTTGATTGCCGGTAATTTTAATCTGGGTTTCTAGTTTTAAGATCTGTGTATTCAATATGTCAATCTCTCTCTTTAAGCTCTGGGCTTCTTTCTGTTTGCTTGAAACGACTTTTTGATATTCATCTGACTGCTTCTGCAGTTCCTGAAGCTGTTTTCGTAAATCCAAAATTTTCTGATTTATGTCCTCGGCAGATACGGAGCGAAAAGAGAACAGGGAGAAAATTAAAACAAGGCAAATCAGCCATACACCCACTTGAAAACTCCCGAGCGAAGAGTCGAGGGTCGAAAGTGGGTGGTATGGCTGATTTGCTGAAAATTTATTTGTGAATTGCCTTTTCAATTCTAGTCAGTGTTTTATCTCTTCCCAATATGCTCATAATTTGCACCGGGTCGGGGGAAAATTTTTCTCCAGATAAAGCCACCCTCAAAGGCCAGTAGACCGCTCCCCTATCGCCCTTAAATTTTTCTTCGGCTAATTTATCCAGCTCGCTACGGATATATGCCTCGTCAAAAACTTCCCACTCAACTTTATTGCTTAAAACCTCCTCAACCGCCTCTAATGCTTTTTTTGTTTCTTCTTTGGCGGACTTCCTCCAAAGCAAAAGCTCGGCTTTCTGCTCCGGTTCTGAAAAGAAATATTTAAATTCTTTAACTTGATCAAAATACTCAAGTCTTTCTCTAAAAAGCGGCGCTAGTTTTAAAATTAATTCCCTAGGTTGCTTACCAAAGTGTTTTTCAATAAATGGAATTACCGCGTCAACCAAGCCTTCGTCATTAAGTTGTTTGATATAGTGCGAGTTGATCCAATTAAGTTTCTTCAAATCAAAAATCGCGCCAGCTTTGTGAACTTTTTCCAAACCAAACTGCTCAATAATTTCATTTTTAGTTAAAATTTCCCGATCTGACTTTTCCGGCGACCAGCCCAGAAAAGATAAGAAATTTGCTACAGCATCTGGCAAATAACCAGCTTCAATATATTCGTCAAAACTCACCGCATTATGTCTTTTGGAAAGTTTGGATCTGTCAGGACCCAAAATCAAAGGCAAGTGGGCAAATTGTGGCAGAGTTACGCCAAGAGCTTCGGCAACGAGAATTTGCTTGGGCGTGTTGGCAATGTGATCCTCACCTCTGATAACATGGCTAATTTTCATTTCGTAATCGTCCACCACCACAGCAAAGTTGTACAACGGCACTCTCAAATTTTTTGCCAGACTTAAATCCCCTACCACCCGCTGTTCAAATTCAATATGACCACGCACCAAATCTTCAAAGTGAATTATTCTGGTTGAGTTTTCATCCACCACCAAACGGATAATTTGTTTTTCTCCATTTTTTGGCTCTTCGTATTTGTGTTCGCAGATATGCCTTGGCGCTTCTTTTTTCTGTGTCTGCAATTCTTTTTCTTTTTCCAGTTCTTCAACCGTGTGATAACACCAAAAAGCCTTTTTTTCTGCTAAAAGTTTTTTGAGGTGTTTTTCGTATCTATCCAGTCGCTCGCTTTGCTTATAAAGTTCGTCCCATTTTAAACCCAGCCATTCCAAACCAGCCAAAATATTTTTCTCAAATTTTAGATCCGATCTTTCAATGTCAGTATCTTCAATGCGCAAAATAAATTCACCGGCATGATGCTTAGCAAAAAGCCAGTTGAATAACGCCGTGCGAGCGGTGCCAATATGAAGATTACCAGTCGGTGACGGCGCAATCCGTGTTCTGATTTGTCGTTTTTTGACTTTCGTCATTACTATCAATTATAGCAGAAAAAATATAATATTAAACTAAATATGGTTAATGAACTATATGTCCTAGATGTTATCCCCCTGATTGCCATCCCGCGCAATCAAGACCAAATTTTAAGCTATTTTTGCGAAGAAGGCTTGCCAGCCGGAAGCATTGTTGAGGTAGAAATCCGAAAAAGAAAAATTAAAGCAATGGTGTTGATCTGCAAAGAACTGGCGGAGTTAAAAATAAAACTTAAAAAAGAGTCTGACTTTGAGTTGAAACCGATAGTAAAAGTTATCCAAAAAGAGCCGGCCGTAAATCAAAACCAGCTCAATATCGCTCTCTGGCTTTCGGCCAAATATTTTGCCCCGCTAGGACTTTGTGTAAAAGCCGTTTTGCCACCTTTTTCTCTGAAGAAGGCTGGCGAGAACGCTTCAACAAATCCAAGGTCCGACCTTGGATCTTCAAAAATGTCGGACCTTGTAGCTCATCAAAAACTTATATTAACCCCCGAAAAAATTATGGCCGAATATTTTTTGGAGAAATATTCAAAAGAAAATCCGGTTTTTATTTCAAGCGGCATTTCGAATAAAGAATATTTTGACATCTGGCAAAAAATTAAAAACGGAGAAATTAAAACAGTGGTCAGTACTCGAGTCGGTTTGTTTCTGCCTTTCGCCAATCTCAAAGAAATAATAGTGGAAGATGAGTCCAACATTGCTTACCACTCCGACTACACTCCCAAATACGATACCGGGGTTTTGGCCCGGCGCATAGCTAAAGAATATGAAGCTAGGCTGATTGTCAATGATTCTTTACCAAAAGTAGAAACATATTATGAATTTGGTGAAAATGTTTTGCCCCAAAAAACTAAGGTCAACATTTTATTTGCCGACATGGTGACTGAAATAAAAAACGCTAATTTTTCAGTTTTCAGCAGAGAAATGCAGGAACAATTAAAACTGGCTTCCGAACAAAAAAAGAAAGTTGTAATTTTTGTGCCGCGCAAAGGATATGCGCCCTATCTCTTGTGCCAAAACTGTGGTTATATTCATCGTTGTCTAAAATGCGAACATGTTTTAGTGGTTCATAAAGCAATGGCCAGCTTAAAATGCCATAATTGCCAAAAAATACAGCCGATACTAAATGTCTGTCCTAAATGCAACAAATCAGTTCTGGAGTATAAAGGCTTGGGCATAGAGAAAGCTGAAGAAAAATTAGTAAAGTTTTTTAAAAACCAAAATATTACTCTGCCCAAAATTTTAGCATTGAGCAATGACACGCCACCCAAAGAAAAACAAAATATAATAAACCAATTTAAAGATTCAGCTTCGGTAATTCTGCTGGCAACCCAAAAAATATTAAGTTATCAGCGCTTGCTAAAAGCTGATTTAGTCGGTATACTAAACTTGGAATCTTTGCTTAATTTTGTTGATTTTAGGACAGAAGAAGAGGCTTTAAGAATTGTTTTTATCTTGTCTCAAATGGCAGAAAAAACCATAATCCAAGGCTATGACCCAGATATGAAAGTGGTAAAAATAACTTTAAGCCAGGATTTTAAAAGTTTTTATGAAGAAGAACTTGAAAATAGAAAAGAATTTAACTATCCCCCATTCGCCGAACTAATTAAACTGACTTATCGCCACCGAGACCAGAGACAAGCAGAGGTGGAAGCGGGGATCACAGTAGAAAAATTAAAACTTGAAACTAGAAACTTGAAACTAGAAATTGAAGTTATTGGACCAAATTCGGGATTAAAAGAAAAGGGGCTATACACCCAAGAAATTATTTTAAAAAACAAATTGGGAATACCCGCCTTCGCTAAAAGCTACGGCGAGGCAATGAAAAAACGCAACGAATTGTTGCGCTTAGTATCAAGTGGTTGGGAAATTCAAATACTCTAGTTATGCAAATTGTAAAATATCCAAATAAAATACTATCACAGAGACTAAAAGAAGTCAAGGAAGTAACTCCAGAGATTAGAGGGCTGATTTCGGATATGAGAAAAATAATGGTTGAATCTAACGGTGTGGGCTTAGCGGCAAATCAAGTTGGAACAGATGCTCAAGTTTTTGTAATTGATAAAAAGTTGGCCGAAGAAAACAAAGTATCTGACGCCTACATAAATCCCGAAATTACCGAATACTCCAAGGAGCAAGATGAAGCGGAAGAGGGGTGTCTTTCGTTACCGGAATATTTTACATTTGTTTCCAGAGCTAAAAAAATAAAAATAAAAGCTTTGGGCGAAAACGGAGAAAAAATAAAAATAAAAGCCAGGGGTTTCCTGGCAAGAGTGCTTCAACACGAGACTGATCATCTAAATGGGGTCTTAATAAAAGAAAAAGTAAATTAAGCCTGGCAGATAATGTTTTTGTAGGCTCTGTGGATTGTGGATTGCTCGCGAGTCACTTTTTCAGCCCATTCAGCAGAATAAGATGAAAAAGTTGCGAGCTGGTCGGAAAGTCTTCTTTCCGAATCCACAGGCCACAAAGGTTAAAGCCAAGGTCTTGGCTTTAACGGGCAAAGCCCGGTTGTCCTTAAGAAATAAGCTGGAAAGAAACGAGCGTCCGGAAAAAACATTATCTGCCAGACTTAAGTCATAAACTTGAAACCTAAAACTAAAATAATTTTCTTTGGTACTTCGGAGTTCGCTGTGCCAGCATTAGAAGCCCTTGTTCATGGGGGTTATGAAGTTGTTGCTGTAATAACAACACCCAATACCCCTGTTGGCCGTAAACAGACTCTAACTCCTTCACCGGTTAAACTCGCCGCTCAAAAACTTGGTCTGAAAGTTCTCCAACCAGAAAACTTAAAAGAAGTATCCCAAGTTGCCAGTTACAAGTTAGAAGCTAGTGTTGGTGTCGTTGTTTCGTACGGAAAGATAATTCCTCAAACCGTCATTGATCTGTTTCCGCTTGGCCTTCTCAATATTCACGCCTCGCTACTGCCCAAATACCGCGGCCCTTCACCAATACAACATGCCTTATTGAGCGGCGACTCCGAAACTGGAGTTACAATAATTAAAATTGACGAAAAAATTGACCACGGGCCCATCCTAAAAAAAGTAACTTTCCGACACCCGGTGTCAGAAAGTTACGAAAAAGTGGAGGACTCGTTAGCAAAGCTAGGCGCAGACCTGCTTATAAAGACTCTGCCGGATTATTTGGCTGGCAAAATAAAGCCCCAGCCACAAGACGACTCTCAGGCAACTTTTACCAAAATAATTACCAAAGAAGATGGCAAAATTGATTGGCACAAAGAAGCTAAGGAAATTTATAATCAGTTTCGAGCCTTTCACAAATGGCCAGGAATTTGGACAGAATGGCGCAATAAAACACTTAAAATTATAGACTGTCGCGTTAGACAGGGCGCCCCTGTCAGCGACAGGGGCGCCCTGTCTACTGGTATGCTTTTTCAAGAAAACAACCAAATTTTTGTCCCCTGCGCGAAAGGACACTTGGAAATTTTTGGCCTCCAACTTGAAGGCGGAAAAGTTTTGACTTCAAAAGAATTTATAAACGGCTACGGCAGGTTTTTGAGAAGTGCCTAAAGCCCTTTATACGGCTTTTTTTATTATAGCAAATTGTGGTAGAGTATTTTTATGGAAGATAAAGAAAAAATGCTAAAAGTTGAAGGTTTGGCGGTGCGGTTCGGTGAAAACGAAGTGCTTAACGACGTGAGTTTTTCGGTTGAAAAAGGAGAAGCTTTGGCTGTTGTCGGACCAAATGGAGCCGGTAAAACAGTACTTTTTAGAGCTTTGCTTGGTTTTTTACCGCACCAAGGTAAGGTTGAATGGGCAAAAAATATAAAAATCGGCTATGTGCCTCAAAAACTTGCTGTAGATAACAATTTTCCAATCAGTGTTGGAGATTTTTTTCAATTTAAAACCAAAAACAAAAACGAGATTTATGAAGCTCTAAATTCGGTAGGCATAAAGGGTGACGAAGAATACCTCAAACATCATATACTTGATAAAAGGTTCGGTGCTTTGTCGGGCGGCCAATTTCAAAGAATTATGATCGCCTGGGCAATAGTCAACAAGCCAGATATTTTGCTTTTTGACGAACCGACTTCCGGCATTGATATCGGTGGCGAGGAAACAATCTACAACTTACTGCACAAGTTACAAACCAAAAACATTCTCTCAATAATTTTAATTTCTCACGACTTAAATATTGTCTATCGCTATGCCAACAAAGTTTTGTGCCTCAACAAAGAAATGGTCTGTTTTGGCGAACCGCATATAGTTTTAGATCCTGAAAGTTTAAGCAAATTATACGGTGGCAAAACAAGATTCTATCAACATGAACACTAGAAAGACTGTAAAATAAATTGGCGAATATGCTTCTTTTGCAGTTCGTCGGCGACGAGTCCGACGCCAAAAAGAGACATGTTCGCCAATTTATAAAATTCTATAAACTATGGACATTAACCTCTTTTACTCCTTAATCGTCGGTGCTTTTATCGGACTCGCTTCCGGTTATTTAGGTTCGCTGATGGTTTTGAGAAAGATGTCTCTGGTTGGCGATGCCCTTTCTCATGTCGCCTTGCCGGGTTTAGCCCTTGGTTTACTTTTTAATTTTAATCCTTTTTTTGGAGCTTTTGGCATATTATTTTTAGCAGTCATCCTAATCTGGCTAGTTGAAAGCAGAAGCAAGCTCTCTACTGAAACTTTAGTCGGCGTATTTTTCACTTTAAGCTTGGCTATCGGTTTAATTATTACCCCTCAGCCAGAATTGCTTGAAGCTCTTTTTGGCGATATCTCAAAAACTTCTCTTGCGGAAACATTGCTTACTATTGTTTTTTCTTTGGTAGCGATGATTGCAGTCTATAAAATATACAACAACTTGATTTTGGGCACAATTTCTGACGACTTAGCAAAATCCGTCGGCGTTCGCACTAAAAAAAGCGATTTTATATTCTTAATGATGGTCGCTGTTATCGTTGCTCTGGCCATTAAAGTCGTCGGTACTTTGCTGATGGGCGCTTTGGTGATTATCCCAGCCGCGGCCTCAAAAAACTTAAGCCGGGATTTAAGCAACTATAAAAGCTTTAGCTGTTTTTTTGGCTTGTTCAGCGCCGTCGCAGGAATTTATCTCGCCTCTGTCCTAAAATTCTCCCCCGGTCCAATAGTTGTCTTGGTCAGCGCCGCTATATTTTTCGTCTCACTGATTTTCAAAAAAGACTAGAACCAAAAACAGGCTCTGTTCATGGCCTGTTTTTGTGTTTTTGATTGATTGGTTTTAATTATCTGGAAAATTTCTTAACGTTTTTAATAGTAGAGATGGTTATTGGTTTGGAACAATATTTAGAGTTTCCAGAAATATAAGTGCCGTCTTTTTTTTCTCAATTGTATAAATTGTATTCCCAGTTTCAACCTCAAAAAACTCACCGACTTGCATTTCATTTACCCGAAAACCTTCTGCTTTTTCGGCAACGGTTACTTCTTGACCTAAATCAAAACTGACTTTTTCTTTATTCATACAACAACATTATAAGGATACAATAAAAAAACAAGTGCCGGTTATTAACAAAATCAATTTGATTGCCTTTTTAGTTTGTGCTAACTTTAAAGATAAATTTATAGCAGAAGCAGTCAAAAGGAGCTTAATTTGATTACCGAAAGACAAAGAGAAGAACTTTTAAAATTAGTGCCAAATGCTAGATTCAACGAGCTGTTA
>OBEQ010838007.1_pt1 | contig 13880 bp, 12 predicted proteins | sample 1670901 | NCBI WGS metagenome assembly OBEQ01 (sample SAMEA104232315, study PRJEB22302) | groundwater metagenome | biome: forest; feature: aquifer; material: groundwater | place: USA | collected 2011-08-07 | depth 5.4 m
GCCGCGGCGGCGGAGCTGCGAGACCGCGCCCGGGAGGCCCGGGAGCGGGCAGCCGACGACGCGAAGCGGCCTGACCAAGAGCGGACCCGCTGTGCCAAGGGGGTGGCCGATCTTGACCGTTCCGCTATCCAGACTCTTCACAGCTTCGCCGGTAGTCTGCTGCGGGAGCGGCCCCTGGAGGCGGGCCTCCCTCCGGCATTCGAGACCCTTGACCAGATCGCCGCCGACTTGGCGTTTGAGGATGCCTGGGAGGCGTGGCTTGACAGGACGCTGGACGACCCGGTTCTCCAGCAGGCTTTGCGCCTGGCCCTCTCCCTGGGACTCAGGCTGGACCATCTCCACCAGGTGGCTCAGGCCTTCCACGCCAGCTACGACCTTCTGGCGATCGCCTCCTTCCCTGACACACCCTTTCCCCGGCCAGAGGCAGCGGCTGCCCTGGCCCTGGAAGCGTCTGAGCTGGAGCGCCTCTGCGCCTTTTCGCGCAACGGCGACGGCGACCCCCTGGCGGCCCACGTCCGTGCAGTCGTCGGCGTGGCCCGGCGGCTTGAGGGGATGGACCAGGCCGCCGCAGGCGCCTGGCGCGTCCTCGCAGAGGGCCTGCCCATAAAGACAGTGAAGGGAAACCAGAAAAACTGGGGGACCGATCCCACCTCAGGCTCCAACGCGTGCAAGGGCCTCAAAGACCTGCTGGCCCGACTTGACGATCAGGCTCGTGAGGAGTTGGCCGCCGTGCGGAGGGCGTGCCTCATGCCCCTGCTCCGGGCCGTGCAGGAATTCGTCCTGGACTACGCCGCAGAACGGAAACGCCAGGGCCATGCCCAGTTCCACGACCTGCTGGTGTGGGCCCGCGGTCTCCTGCGGGACAACCTGGAGGTACGAGACCACTTCCGCGAGCGCTACTCACACCTCCTCCTGGACGAGGCCCAGGACACCGACCCCATCCAGGTAGAGATAGCCACCCTTCTGGCCGAGGGCGTGCCCTCGGGCACGCCTCCTGAGGCTCGCCCTCGGCGCTGGACGGAGGTCCGCCTGGCCCCTGGGAAGCTGTTCGTCGTTGGAGACCCTAAGCAGTCTATTTACCGCTTCCGCCGCGCCGACGTAGCGGTCATGGCGCAGTTCCAGGCCCTCGTTACCGAGGAGCCTGTACGCCTGGAGCAGAACTTCCGCTCCCAGCGCAATGTCGTGGCCTGGGTGAACCACCTCTTTCAGGCCTGGATGCATGGAGACGGCCAGGCGACCTACGTCCCCATCATCCACCGCTGGGAGCCCAACACGGACCATCCGAGGCTCCCGTCGGTGTGGACTCTGGGTGAACCCTTGGAGGAGAGGTACGTGGCCCGGGTTCGCCGCCAAGAGGCCCAATCTATCGCCTCCCTGCTAAGGCGCGTCAAATTCGAGGAATGGCCGGTTCTGGACCTCGCTGCTACGGAGCGAGAGGACACAGAGTGCTTCAGGCCGGCGCAATTCAAGGACATCTGCATCCTCATGCCCCAGCGGACAGGGCTGCGCTCCCTGGAGCTGGCCCTGGAGGATGCGGATGTCCCATATCGCCTGGAAGGGGCATCCCTGGTCTTCGCCACGCAGGAGGTCCGGGATATCCTCAACTGCCTTCGGGCCATGGACGATCCCGCCGACCAGGTGGCGCTGGTAGCGGCGCTGCGCTCCCCGGCCCTGGCCTGCTCAGATGCCGACCTTCTGGAGTTTGTGGAAGCTGGCGGGCGCCTGGACTTCCTGGCCGAGGGGAACCCGGCCCAGGGCCCCGTGACTGAAGCCCTGCAGGTCCTCCGCCGCTTCCATGATCAGCGCCTGTGGACATCGCCAGCCGCGCTGATAGAGGAGTTTGTGCGGGAGCGGCAGCTTCTGGAGGCCTCCCTGGGTGCTCCTAGGCCCCGGGAGCGGTGGCGGCGCTACGCTTTCCTGGTTGGGCAAGCCCGCGCTTTCGCCGAGGCGGGAGGGCGATCCTTGCGTGCCTTCCTGGGGTGGGTGGCAGGTCAGGCGGAAGAGGGTGCACGAGTCACGGAGGTCCCCGTGCCGGAGGCCGACGAGGACGCCGTCCGAGTGATGACGGTGCATGGCGCGAAGGGGCTGGAGTTCCCCGTGGTCGTGCTGACCGGCCTCAACTTCGAACCATCGGCCAGGGTGGACAGCGTGCTCTTCGACCGGGAAAAGGGCGGAGCAGAAGTGAGGCTGGGAGCCAGGGACGCTCCCTTCCAGACGTCAGGGTATGAGGTCCTGGCCCAACAGGAGGAGGAGCTTGAACTGGCAGAGGACGTCAGGCTGATGTACGTGGCGGCCACTCGGGCCCGGGACCACCTGGCTGTCAGCCTCTATCGCTTGGTCAAGGACCAGAAGTCCAGGGCAGCGCTGATCGCGCACCACTTGGAAGGTGCCGATGACCTCTGGCAACCGGCCGTGGCGGATGAGGTCTCCATTCCAATAGCTTCTCAGGAGACCGAGGGACCGGTGCCGGAGGACACTCCAGAGGCGCGGCAGCAATGGCTTGATGAGCGAGTACAGTTGCTTCGTGAGCGGGCACGGCCATCGGCCGTGGCGGCCACTGCTCTGGCCCGGGTCGTCAAGGAGGAGGCGAGTGTCCCGGAAGAGCCGTGGCGCCGCGGGCGGGCCGGAACCACCCTGGGGCGGGCTGTCCACGCCGTTCTCCAGACCATCGACCTGGCCACCGGTCGAGGCTTGGAGGACACCGCTCGAGCCCAGGCGTCCGCTGAAGGCATCCCCCATAGAGAGGCCGAGGTGATCAGGCTCGTCCGCGTCGCCCTGGGGAGCGAAACCGTACATCGGGCCGTAGCCTCTGGGCGCTGGTGGCGGGAGGTCCCAGTAGCCGCCCCTGTGGGCGAGGCTGTCCTTGAAGGTTTCATTGACCTTCTCTTTGAGGAGGATGGCGACCTAGTCGTGGTGGACTACAAAACGGACGTCTTGGAAACACAGGAGGAGGTGGCTGAGCGGGCGGTGCACTACCGCCTCCAAGCAGGCGCGTACGCTCTGGCGGTTCAGGCCGCCACAGGGCGTCCAGTGAGGGAAGTTGTACTCCTCTTCCTCCAGCCCCGCCGGGAGGTCAAATTGCGGGACGTGCCAGCGTTGATGGAGGAAGCGAAGGCGGTGCTCAGGGGCCATCTAGTCTCACACTAGGAGGAGTCGCATGTCATCAGTGAAGACCGTGGAGCGTCTGAGGACCCTGCAAGACTTCCGCCATTAGCAGGGCAAGCAGGCTTCAGGGGTCGGGACGGAGACCATGCATCAGCCGAGGCCGTATTTTAGGTAGGAGGGCTCGGCCCCCTGTCTACTCGTCTATTGCCTCAAAATACGTCCGTTTGTTGCGCCGCCTAGACCCCCGTCTCTCCCCGTTGGCGAACACCCCGCAAAAGGTACCCCGTTTTTTTGCGCCGCCTTTTGTCCTTGCTCCCAGGGGGCCTGCCAAGCCGCTTGCCCTCCGCCCGGGCCCGGGCCAGGCCGTCAAGAGTCCTTTGCCGGATGATGTCCTTCTCGAACTCGGCAAAGGCAGCGGCGATGGCCAACACCATCTTCCCCATCGGCGTGGTGGTATCAAGCTCCGGCTGGGCCACCGCCACAAACTTGACCTTGTAGCTCTCAAGGAGGGCCAGGGTGTCGTGGGTATCAAGACTGGACCTGAAGGCCCTATCCAGACGGAGCACCACCACCACGTCAAGGCCCCCGCGCCGTACCCTGGCCAGCAGCTCCCGCCACTGGACACGGCCACGGAGGTCCGCTGCGCTTGCCAGGTCAACATACTCCTGAACGACGATCCACCCCATGCGCTGGCAGTGCTCACGCAGTTGGAGGAGCTGGTTCAACGGCTCCTGGCCTTCTCGCTTGGAAACCCTAGCGTAGAGCGCGGCGCGCATGATCTAGCGGCCCCCTTCGGCCAGCTTGGGACACCGGGGCCAGGCGAGGCGGTTCATCCCCACCACCGCGTCCATGACGTGGACGGTGTTGAGGGCAAGCGGGGGATTGTGAACTAGACCAGCTTTGGCATTGAGAACCATCCAGTGGTGCACTGTGTCCCTTGGCAAGCTAAGGTGGTTCGCAATCGCTCGCTCGCTCCACCCCAGCTCTTGGCGGATGCGGAGGGCGTCCTGGCGAAGGGCCTGGCGTTCCGGGGTCAAAGTTCTGCCCATTGGAGGCTGCTACCTTCCTATTGCCAGTCTTCCAACGTCTTGTCCAACATCATGGCGCTGTGCATGGCCTACGCCTCCTGAAGGGCGAGCCCCCGAAGCTCCGCCACGCGCCGCCCCAGGGTGCGGCGACTCACCTTGACCCCCTCGGCCTCCAGCGCCTCCTGGAGGGCGTCACCCTCAAGGCCCTGCTGGACCAGCCCCTCCAGTAGTCCCGCTGGCAGCTCTTTCCCTGGCCTACCACGTAGCGCTCTAGCGGGCTCAGGGGCAGGGGTGATGGTGGCGTCGCCCTGAAGGGTGAGGGCATTTTTGCCGACGCCTCGCACCTTGCGAGGAGGGGCGCTGTGAGGCACCCCTGGGGTGGGCTTCCCCCGCCCTGGCGTCGGCCAGACCTCGGAGACGCTTCGGACGGTGTGGAGCACGGGCCAGCGTCTTAGCCCGCTGGCGAGGACCGTGGCCTCCCCTAACCGGATGTCCCACGCCTGGTCACCGACGACCAGCATCTCCTCGCCGCCGGGCGCTACCTTCCATTCGAGACGCGCCATGCTTCATTTCCTCTCTGCCGCTGGTGCTGGCACCAGCTCGAAGTCCCGCGTCGGCTTGATCGCCCTACACTGTGGACAGGCCCTGAGCGTGGTCTGTTCCAGCCAGTGGCCTCGCAGGAGCACCCCTACTTTCAAGAGCCCAGACGCGCGGCCTTCATGCCCGCAGGAGGGACAGCGCCGCTTCTGTGCCCGCCGGGTGTCCAACACAAGCTGGAAGTTCTTGGTCGGCCCAACGAACTTACAGGCGGGACACGCTCGCATGGGCGGACCGTTCTCCATGCCATCCACCCACTGCTCACTATCAGGGGTCACGAGCCGCAAGGCTCCGGCGGCCACCACCTTCCCGCATGATGGGCAGAGTCTCCAGCGGTAGGCACTCATGCGCTCCTCCTCTCGGCGGCCCTGGCGGTAGGGCTGTTGGGTTCCCCCTCTCCCATTCCCATTGGGAGGGACCTACGCCGCCCGACGCTTACGGTGTGTCCTGGCCAAGTCGAGGTATTCAGCCCAAACGACGGGCAACAACCTGAAGCCCACGGCGACCAGGTAGTCGAGCGCGACGTACGCCCGATTGTCAGGATCGCTGACAGTCTTAGGCACCACCACATGCCGTGTGCCCACAATTCTATCTGGAGCCCTTGCTGCCACCTCAGTAGCATCCGCCACCCACGTCGCCAGCCCCCGTGCGATGGCCTCCGTCTTGTCGTACTCATCCTGGACCACCTGGTCCGCCTGTCTCCGACCCAAATACTGCCACTCATTCGTCGTCGTCTCAGGCAGGGCGCAAGAGAATACAGAGCTTGGCCCGTACGCCTGACCCCACTCCTTGTAGCCATACCGCTGCTTTGGCGGCTCCGTGACGGCGAGAATCTCTAGTAGGAGAGCAAGCGGGGCAACGCACCTTTCGGACCCGTCTACCTGAACACTGCTGAGCACAACGATGCGCTCCTGCGCGGGCACCGCAAACCACACTAGCCACCCACCCCTACGGCGGGCCTGGGCACGGAGTCTATCCAGTTCCTTCTTGGCCGGGTCGCCGCCTACCCAGTCCCGGACCAGCCCAACATCCCGAATGAACACGCCCCCACCCTGTTCCACGTGAGCCTCCAGGCGGGGAGCGAACCCAGCGTAGAGGCGCTGCCGGCGGACTTGAGCATTTCCAACACTTCGCCAGGTCTGAGAGACGATATTGTGGATCGCCAGGGTGCCTCCGTCGTCCCTGCGACGGCACGGTGCCTGCCACGTCTCCAGCGTCTCACCTTCAGGGACAGGATAGTGCTCGACAGCACGGGCGAGCGCAGCGGCGATAGCTACTTTCAAAGCCGGTGGGAGAACCTTACTGTTGTTCACGTCAAAGACCGTGGGCTCTACCCCGGGAGCAGCAGCAAGCCGAAAAGTGTCGGTGCTTTTTCTTAGAGAACCCAACGGCTGTCTCTTAGAAGAAGCTCCGACACTTTCGGGCTTCAGGGTCTCGTAGTTTTCAGTGGCGTAGGCTCTCCGCAGCAGGGCCCCGGGGTCCCTGAAGGTGGGCTCCGTCAACCTGGAGAAAGCCTTGGCTACGGCCGCCTCCTCCTGGGGCCAGCCTGCGACCTCCTCGGCCACCAAGTCTAAGGTGGCTGCTACCGCCTTGGGTGTCTCCCCTGCGGCAAGAAGCGCCCGGGCCTGTTCCCAAAGTGGTGCGGGGGGCCGGTGAGCGGCTTGCCACTCCTCAAAGATGGCAGCGTCGACCGGGATCTCTGCCTCAATACATCCGCCATACTGCCCTGCACGCGCGTACGCCTCTTCTCGACAGGACGTGAAGACCGTTTCCACCCTTCCGCCGGTGAAAATTCTCATCAGCGGCTTCCCACCGTCCAGGAGCAGCAGCAACTCCCGGAACGCTTCGGTCACCTGCGCCTGGGTATACCTGAGTCGGTAGGTATACGAGGACTCGTAGTGCAGCACCTCCAGTGAGAGGCGCTGGAACTTGGCGTTCTGGCTGTAGACAGTCCAGACTCCCAGGGCATGGAGTTGGGCTCCCCGCTCCTGCCAAGTCAAGGGGCCAGTCCCCAACGCGGTAACGTCCGGCAGGAAGTAGGCGCCGGGGTAGCAGTTGTCTTCGCCCGCTCGCGGCAGCCCATCTCCCCAGAGGAGTTGCGAAGGCCGCCCAAGCAGCTTCCGGCAGTTTTGGTCGAAGGCCAGGAGCGCAGCGCCAAACTCGCCGCCAAGGAGTTCCAGGGAGCGGCGGCGCAGGCCCTCCGCTAGCTCCTCGGAGGTGGGGGAAGGCGTGGGGGGCTTGCGTTCCCTTCGCGCCCGTGTCACCCCCGGCCCGCTCGTGTTTTTGGACATAAAGCCTCCTTCTTACTCATCTATTCAGTCGTTTGGACATAGGCGCAGGAGCCGTTGGCCCTGGGGAGCAGAGGGGAACGACGTAGAAACCCGCCTCGGCTAGGGCGCGGGCGATCTCCGCGACGTCGGGGGGTGTGCTACTCTTAGGGTCGGGAGGCGGCGTTGGTGACACGCTGATCCTCCAGGGGGGCACTCTTGCACGGGGTGCCCCTCCTCTTGTTAGTCCTGATCGCCTGGGCGTGGGCGGCGGCCAGCTTGTGACCCAGGCCTGGAGGGACGGGGCCACGGACGCTGATGGCGTATTTCACGCGGGCACCGCCGCCTCGCTGGCCTTCGCGCGCAACCATTTAGCAACAGCTTCTGGAATCGGCCGCTTGCCGGTCTCCATCTCGGAAAGCCGCGCCGGGTGTATACCAAGCTTCAGGCCCAGCCCGTACTGGCTAAGTCCTAGTTGCACCCGAGCTACCTTCAATTCGATGCCTTTCATTTGCCCACGCTCCCAAGTTGAGATATGCTTCGCGTTGACGATACTTCGTCGAGCGGGGGGAGTACTACCCAGATTTCAGAGGTGATGAAATGGCGCCTAAAGCCTATGAAGTTCAACGCGCCAGAAGTGTCCTGTTGGATACCTACGGGTCAGACACGGCGTTTGCGGCAGAACAGCAGGAGCGGCGGGAGCGGCACCGTGGGGTCCTGGGCAGACCGTGGGAAGCTCTGGCGCGGGCGCTCGCAACGTGTCTCGGGTGGAGCACACCCGTTGCGCCTCAGGAGTTGGGAATGGGCTTGCCAACAAAGAAGCGCCCTGCAGGTGAACCTTTTGACAGGTATTTCGACGAGTTGCTGGACTGCTGCCGGCGGTGGAAGCTGGACTACAACTGGGCCCCCACGGAATGCATGTGGCGCGACTACTTCTACTTCCATCCCGACTTATTGGAGCGCGGCCAGCAGAGAGTCTGGGCAGAAGTAGCCTCTGCCCAGGGAAAGCCCGCCTACATCGAGGTCATGGTGCCTACCGTTGCCTGGGAGGAAGGGCCGAAGGATGATCTACTGGCATCGGTGGAGCGGCAGCTACAGCAGGCGGTCCCCCGCCCTGCGAAGGTGCGCGGCAGGTACAACCTGGAAGAGGTAGCGAAATTGGTTCATGCCCGAAACGTGCTGGGCTTGACACCGGGGGAGATCGTCAGCACTACGGAACGGGTGGACCCAAAAGCGATTGGGGAGGCGATCCGGTCGTTCGACAGACTGGTCGGCGGCGGCAGGAAAAGACCTGTGGGAGCTCCCAGGGGCCGTAAACAGAGAAGACTGGCCTAGAATTCCATCTGCCAGGTTCAAATCCTACCCTCGAAACTGTAGTTCGATCCGCCCGTCACGCCAGACGTGGGCTGCCTTGAGAATGGTCTGGAGGATCGCCTTCGCTTTCACCACGTCCATGCCCTGGAAGTCCTCCAGGAAGGAGCGCACCCTGACAGGGACCGCCTTGGCCTGGACCTCTCGGTCCCGCTGGACGGCGATGCTGGCCTCCAACTCTTTCTTGCCAGGCTCCAGGGTGGCCTGTTCGATCCGCCGGACTTCTTGCCGTTTCACGTATTCGGCCTCATTCAGAATGTGGCGATCTAGACGGTCCAGGTCGTTCAGCATCCCGGACTCTAGCTCTTTGAGCCTGGCAGTCACCCTGGCAAGCTCCTCCTCCTGCCTGCTGTCGGCCTGGGTATCCTGAGCCTGGAGGAGCTCCCGCACCTTATCGGGGTCGCTGTACTGCCCCAAGTATTCCAGGACAGCGGCTTCCAACCGCTCTGCCCTATGGCGGTTGGGCGTATCGCACCAGGCAAGGCCCTTGTCTCGGCGGCTGGAGCACATATAGTATCCGCGCTTCCCTTTCCCAGCTCCACCTGTGACCCCCGTCATCTTGCGCCCGCAGGCGCCGCAGAGCAAACTGCCCGACAGCAGGAAGGGCGACGTGTTCACCTTCCCACGCTGCCGCCCTTCACGGTGAATGGCCAGGCGCTGCTGAAGCTTCTCCCACTCCTCGGCTGTCAGGATCGCAGGGTATATGCCGCTCTTCACCACCTGTTGAGGTCCCGCGCCGTACACCATGTCACCCTTCAAGGAATGGTTGGCGAGGATCACCTTGACCGTCTCCCGTGCGAAGAGCTTGCTTCCTGATTCCGCTTTGCCCCGGTACCCCCGGCGGTTCAGCTCGTTGGCGATGCGCCTGTACCCGAAGTTCTCTTCCACGGCGAGACGGTAGGCCAGTCGTAGAGCCTCCACCTCTTCAGGCACTTGGACCAAACGATACTCCTTGCCTTCATACACCTTGGCATACCCGTAGGGTGGTCTTCCCATATGTCTCCCCTTTTCGGCGGCCCGGTGCATCGCAGCCTTGACCCGTTCCCCAGTCCTCTTGGACTCTGCCCCAGCAATGCCGGCCCGCACGAGCAGGAGCAGCTCCTCTTTCAAGTCTTCGTTGACGCTCTGGACGCTGATGCCACGCTCGTCCAACTCCCAGTACCGGCGCAGTATCTCGCGGGGGTTGCGCCCAAAACGGTCAAGGAACAGCACCACGACAGAGCCTACGTCATGCTCTACAATGTACCGGAGCATGGCCTGGTACTGGGCTCTGTCGTCCTTGCGGCCGGAGGCAACGTCGGTGAAGGTCGCAATCGGATGGAGCAGGTGGGTCCGACAGTACTGTTGGAAGGCAGCTTGCTGCACGTCCAGGCTCACATGGCGCTCTCCCGCCTGACCTGGGGTGCTTACCCTGAGGTATCCTACGGCGGTAGTGGAACCGATAGCTATGGTCATGGCGACACCTCAGTCAGGTTGCCATGAGGATAGCACCGTGTATGGCTATTGTCAAGCCATGTGAACCCAGGTTCCCTGCCGGGGGTATGGGGGGGTCCCCCATAGCTATAACCTCCCCCTTCCTTCCAGGAAGGGGGCAAGGGGGATGGTGAAACCGCAGAGTAACCGAGGATTGCAGACCTGTACAAGGCTTTTGGGGCAATGCCCCCTACAATGGAGAGGGTAGGAGGAATATGGCATGCAGATAAAGCTGAGGGTGCGAAGGTACAACCCGGAAGCCGAGAACCCGGCCCCCCACTACGAGGAGTTCACGGTGGAGGTGGAGGAGTACCAGTCGGTCCTGGACAGCTTGCTCCACGTACGGGAGTACGTGGACGACTCCCTGGCGGTGCGTTGCTCCTGCCGGGGCGCCATCTGCGGCTCCTGCGGGATGCGCGTCAACGGCCACGCCACCCTGGCCTGCAAGACCAAGGTTGTTTCGGTGGCGTCGGACGGGGGGACCGTCACCGTGGAGCCCATGGGGAACATGCCCGTCCTCAAGGACCTGGTGACGGACATGAAGCCCTTCTGGGACAAGGTGCGGCAGGTGACGCCCTGGCTTCAGCCCGAGGGGCCTGAGCCTGAGGGCGAGTACGTGGTGCCGCCGGAGTCGATGAATCACCTGAACGGCGTGATGGCCTGCATCATGTGTGGCGTCTGCGTCTCGGACTGCACTGCCCTGGAGGTGGACTCCAACTTCATTGGCCCCGCGGCGCTGGCCAAGGCGTACCGGTTCGCGGCCGACCCTCGTGATGGGGAGGTCAAAGAGCGCCTGCGGGCCCTGAACGAGTATGGAGGCATCTGGGACTGCACCCGGTGTATGGAGTGCGTCGAGGTGTGCCCCAAGGGGGTTGCGCCGATGGACCTGATCATGGCCCTCCGGGACAAGGCGATGGCGGCGGGCTTCACCAACACCTACGGTGCGCGCCACGCCGAGGCCTTCTCCGATAGCGTCAAGGAGGGAGGCCGGCTGGATGAGACGATGCTGGCCATCAGGACCATAGGGTTCTTCAACGTGCCTAAGCTTCTGTCCATGGCTCCCGTGGCGTTACGGGCCCTCGCGCATCGCAAGCTGCCTATGCCAAGTCCCTTCCACGCGCCCATCCCCGGGGTTCATCAGGTCCAACGCATCTTTGGTCGGCTGGAGAAAAAACAATGAAGTACGCCTTTTTCCCTGGCTGTGTCGCCCGAGGAGGGACCCCCGAGCTCTACATGTCCACGGTCCAGGTATGCCGCCGCCTGGGGATTGAGCTGGTGGAGATGGTCTCGGCCTCCTGCACCGGGGCGGGAGTGCTGCAGGAGAAGAACCGCAAGCTGGGAGACACGCTCAACGCTCGGAACTTCGCCCTGGCCGAGCGGTTGGGCCTGCCCATTATGACCATCTGCAGCACCTGCCAGGGGGTGATGAGCCAGGCCAAGCTGCGACTGGAGGACGAGGCGTATCGAGCGGAGATCAACCAGGCGCTGGCCGAGGAGGGGCTGGAGTACAAGGGCGCCACCGAGGTCAAGCACCTGCTGTGGATTCTGCTGGAGGACGTGGGGGTCGAGGTGCTTAAGCACCATGTGGTGCACTCCATCCAGGGGCTCAGGATCGCCCCTTTTTATGGGTGCTACATGCTGCGTCCCAGTGATGCCCTGGGATTCGGTGAGCGCCCTGAGCGGCAGCAGGCCCTGGAGACGATCATCTCCCTGGTGGGGGCCGAGGTGGTGGACTTCCCCGGCAAGAGCCGGTGCTGCGGGTTCCCTATCCTCACCATCAACGAGCGCAACTCGCTGCGGATGGTGGCCAAGCACACGGGGGAGGCCAAGGACCTGGGGGCCGACGCGATGGTGACGCCCTGCCCCCTGTGCCACCTGAACCTGGACGGCTTCCAGCCCAAGGCGGCCAAGCAGCGGCCTACTGGAATTGACCTGCCGATCTTGCACCTGCCCCAGATGCTGGGCCTGGCCATGGGGATGGACTCCGAGGCCCTGGGGCTCAAGCGCAACATCGTGTCCCCCAAGAAGGCGCTGGAGAAGGTGGGCGTGCGGATGTAGGCACCCGCCGCGAAAGTTGTAGGGTTGTTCTGAATGCTGCCTGCACAAGAGGGACTGGGGGAGGTGGTGAACGGTCTCTCCGTAGATGTGGAGGGCTTTGCCGAGTCTATGGCCGAGAGTTTCCCGGTCCCGAGGAGTTTCCTATCGACCGAGGAGGCAGACAGAGAGATACGGCAGAATATGGCGTTTGTGCTTGATCTTTTTGACCAGATGGGTGTTAAAGCCACGTTCTTCTTTCTGGGCCGCATAGCTGAAACGGCCCCGGAGGTTGTCTCCCAGGCGGCCCTTCGGGGTCATGAGATAGCCTGTCACGGCTACCAGCACAGCCGTGTTACGGACCGGGGTGCTTTTGAAAGGGATATCGCAAAAGCCAAACGCCTTCTCGAGGATGTGGCGGGTGTACCGGTCCGGGGTTTTCGAGCTCCCGACTTTTCGATCACGAAGCAGACTTTGTGGGCTATAGACGTGCTGCGAGAATTAGGATTCCAGTACGACTCGAGCATTTTCCCGATTGGCTTCCACGACGTTTATGGGATCGGAGAATGGAGCCCCACTATACTGGAGGTCGCCCCAGGCTTTTGGGAGTTTCCGTTGGCCACTTTTGCTGTGCTCGGCCGTACCCTTCCTGTGGCCGGGGGCGGATATTTTCGCCTGTATCCCTTCTGGTTGACGCGGCACGCAATCCGTAGGATAAACCGGTCTGGCCAGCCGGCCATGATCTACCTGCACCCCTATGAAATCGGGCCGGTTGCCCCGCGGCTGCCGGGCCTCAGCCTGTACCGACGTTTTCGGCACTAAGTAGGGATGCCTCAGGGAGCTTCACGCCTTCGGCAGTTGTCGGCGTCCCTAAGATTTGGCCCTGCCTGGGACATCCTACAAGCTGTGGAGGCGCGGGACCGCCGGCTCCGTCCTGGTTAAGAGACGGACAAGGCTGGCGTCCCGTAGGGGGATCATGGCCCAGGAATGGCGGGTGCGGGAGTACCAAGAGGCCGATGAGGAGACCCTCCGCGAGCTTTATGGCCTCGTTTTCGACGAGTCCATGAGCCGGGAGAAGTGGGACTGGCTCTACCATCGCAATCCTTGCGGTGATCGGGTCATCATCGTCGCGGAGGCGAATGGGAAGCTGGTGGGCCAGAGCACCATGCTGCCTCTTCATATGAAGGTAGGAAACGACCAAGGTGTGGGAACCCTCACGTTGAATGTGATGACCCATCCCAATTACCAGGGGCGTGGCATCTTCACCGCATTGGCGAGAGGGGCGCAGCAACTGGCCGCGGAAAAGCGGATGGTCGTGACCTATGCGTTTGCCAATGAGAACTCTTATCCCGCCTTCATCCGCCGGCTGGGTTGGGTGGACCTGGGGCCGACCGCTCCGGTTTATGTTCGCCCCCTCAACACCGCTTCCCTTCTGAGGGCCAAGTTTGGGCCGCTGTCATCTGTCATGGCGCCTCTAGCCCATGCGGTCTATCTCTTGCTAGCGCGCCCTGTCACAAAGGCGTTGCCCCACGGCTGGACGGTAACGTCTGCCCTCGGTTTTGACCCACGGTGGGATGCCGTGTGGGAGCGGGTTGCACCGCGTTTGCCCATCGCGGTGGTGCGCGACCGTCGGTATTTGCAATGGCGATACGTTGAGCACCCCGTGGCAAAGTATGACATTATTGCCGCTGAGCGCCATGGCGAGCTAGGGGGCTATTGCATTCTGCGAGGCGTGGAGCGCTTTGGCCTCCGCTCGGGGTTTCTCATGGACCTTCTGGTGGACACAGACTACCCTGAGGGGGCCGACGCTCTTTTGGGGAGAGTGCTCCAAATCGCCAGGGAGCGCCACTACGATGCCTTGGTGTGCATGATGATGCCCGGCTCCCCGTGGCTCTCTGAGGTGCGTAAATGGGGGTTCATGAAGGTCCCCCGGCGCCTCTACCCACAGGCTCTCCATCTTATCGCTCGATCCCTCTCTCCTCAGTACGACCAGGCGTTCATCACC
>OBEQ010157718.1_pt1 | contig 13877 bp, 14 predicted proteins | sample 1670901 | NCBI WGS metagenome assembly OBEQ01 (sample SAMEA104232315, study PRJEB22302) | groundwater metagenome | biome: forest; feature: aquifer; material: groundwater | place: USA | collected 2011-08-07 | depth 5.4 m
AAGAGCGATCTCGAGCAGCGCCAGATTGCTGCGCTGCGCCAGAAGGGGCAGGCGATCGATCTGAAGAGCGACCCGAACAACGTCCAGCTCCGCAAGGCGCTCGACGAAATCACGCCACAGATCATGGTGGACGCGATCGACGAAATGGTCATTGTCCAGCGCGGGAAGGAGCTCGGCTACACCCTCAGCGACCAGCAGTTCAAGGGCGTGGTCGACAACATCCGCAAAGAAAACAAGATCGAGTCCGAGGAACAGTTCCAGGCCGCGCTGAAGTCCGAGAACATGTCGATGACGGATTTGCGGCGGAACCTCGAGCGGCAGATGATTTTTCAGCGCGTCCAACAGAACGAAGTGCTCGCGAAGATCGGCGTGACGGACGACGAGGCGCGCAAGTACTACGAGTCGCATCTCAAGGAGTTCACGACGCAGCCGACCGTCACGCTGCGTGAAATTCTCGTCGCCGTGGCCGGCGATCCCAAAATCCTGAACGTCGCGGCCGACGAGGCCGCCAAGGCGAGAGCCGACGAGATCCGCAAGCGCGTGGCGACGGGCGGGGAGGACTTCGAGAAACTCGCCTCGGAGATCTCTGACGCACCGTCGAAGGCCAATGCCGGGCTCATTGGACCTCTCAGCGTGAACGACATCTCGCCCGATCTGCGGAAGCTGATCGAAGGGATGAAAGCAGGTGACGTCGGTGAGCTGGTACGCACGACCCGCGGCTATCAGATCCTCAAGCTCGAAACGATCACGCCGACGAACACGCTGCCGCTCGACCAGGCGCGCGAGCAAATCAGCGAGCGCGTCTTCACCGACAAGCGCAAAGCCGAATTCCAGAAGTACATCCAGAAGCTCCGCGCGCAGGCCATCATCGAGTGGAAGAACGAGGACGTGAAGAAGGCATTCGAAGAGGGCATGAAGCTGCAGGGCACGGTGCCCTCACTCTAATGGACACGAGCGGTGCTCACTGGTTCGCCATTTGGACCCGGTCACGCCACGAGCAGATGGTCCGCGAACAGCTCGAGCGCAAGCACATCGACGCGTTTCTTCCGACGATGCCCCGTTGGAGCCGGTGGAAGGACCGCAAGAAGAAAATCGACTGGCCGCTGTTCCCCGGATACTGTTTCGCGCGCTTCGATCTGGCCGACGCCCTGCCCGTCCTGAAGTGCGTGGGCGTCGTGAACATCGTGTCGTTCGACGGGCAGCCCGCGGCGATTCCCGAGAGCGAGCTCGATAGCATCCGAGTGCTCGTCGGCAGTGAGCTGCAGTATGACCCTTGTCCCCTGATTCACGATGGGATGATGGTCCAGGTGACGCACGGTCCGCTGCGCGGCGTGGTCGGCCGGCTCGTGCGGAAGGACGCGCCGAAAGCGCGGCTCGTCCTCTCGGTGAATCTCATCGGCCAGGCTGTCAGCGTTGAAGTGGATGCGGCCGACGTGAAAGCGTACTGACGTGTTCTCACCGTCGGACATTGCGCGGAGGCCGCCGCCGGGCGCGTTGAGAAGCCCAGAAAGCCCAGAACGCCCCGAACGATACGTACGCCGCCACCCCGATCGCGCCCGCAAGCGTGTCGGTCAGCCAGTCCGTGACGTCGGAGCTGCGCATCGGAACGAATGATTGATGCCATTCGTCGGACGCGCCGTACGCGCTGACGACCGTCACCGTGAGGACCGCTGATGGCCACCAGCCGAGTCCTTCCCCGCACAGCGCGCGGAATACCAGGACCGCGAGGCCGGTGTATTCGACGGTGTGCAGGATCTTGTCCCACACGTGCTCAGTGAGCATCGGGAGCGGCTGCGATTCGGACGAAAAGTGGAAGATGGCCGCCATGTACACCAGCGGCGGCACCCACAAGCTCACTCGGCGCAGAACGGACGTCGTCGACACCCCACTACGATAGCAGCCGCGGCGCTCCGCGAGTTCTACGCCTCGATGCGTTTTGAGCGTCCGTGTAGCGCGAGCCGCATGTGTAGGGGCGGACCCGTGTGTCCGCCCGGGCCGACGCCCGGGTCGGCCCCTACGCATTCCAGGCGCTACACCGACGTGGAATCGGCTCCAGTCGAGCGCCCCTGGTGCGTGGCGAGCCGAATGCAGGTCGGGCAGCGTGGTGGGTTACGATAGAACGTCGCGTTGTCGCTCTGTGTGTTCTGCGGTGTCTAGGTGGATCGTTGAGTCCTATGAAAATCGGTTCCGTCAACCTGCCGTCGCCGTTCGCCATCGCGCCGATGGCGGGGATGACCGACACGGCGTTCCGCCGTCTGGTCAAGCGTCACGGCGGTTGCGGCCTCGTGATCACCGAGATGGTGAGCGCCGAGGGGCTCGTGCGCGGCATCGACCGCACGCTCGAATACGCGGTGTACACCGACGAGGAACGGCCGATCTCGATTCAGATCTTCGGCGGTGATCCCGACAAAATGGCCGCGGCCGCCCAGATCGTCGAAGGCATGGGCGCCGACATGGTTGATGTGAACATGGGCTGCCCGGTGCCGAAGATCGCCAAGCACAACGCCGGCTGCAGCCTGATGCGCGAGCCGGGCCACGCCGCGACGGTGATTGCGGCCATGACCAGGGCGGTCAAGATCCCGGTCACCGTCAAAATGCGCGCGGGCTGGAACGACGACGAGCGGAATGCGCCTACGCTGGCGAGGATGGTACAGGACGCGGGCGCCGCGGCGATTGCGGTGCACGGCCGCACGGCGGCGCAGAGCTACAGCGGATCGGCGGATTGGGATCTCGTGGCGCGCATCGCCGCCGACCTGACGATTCCGGTGTTCGGCAGCGGCGACTGCATCGAGCCGGAGCAGATCATCGATCGCATCCGTTCGGGCGTGGAAGGCGTCCTGGTCGGCCGCGGCGTATTGCGCAATCCCTGGATTCTGGCGCAAGCAATGGACCTCGCCGCTGGGCGCACGCCTCGGACCGTGACGATGGAAGGTCGAGGGACCTTCTTACTCGACTACATCGATCTGCTGATGACGGAGCGAGTGGACGAAGCGCGGGAGCTGACGCACGAGCGCTGGGTCGTCAACAAGTTGCGTGCGCTCGGCTCCTGGTATACCAAAGGTTTAGAGAACGGGTCGCACCTGCGCACCGGGATGAACAGCGCACCGTCGCTCGACGTGTTGCGCCAGCTGATCACGGAGTTTTTCGGTGTAGGCTCGCGGGTTTTGGTCACATAACAGATTTTGAGAAGCCAGCCAGCGTTCGCCGTCGCCACGTTTCTGGTTTTAGCCCTAACAATGACGGCGTGCGACCGGCGCGGTGAGGAAGCCAGAAAACGCATCACCCCTGAGTACGACAAGGCCACCGGGAAGCTCACCCTCCTCAAGTACGACTCCAACGGTAACGGCAAGGTCGACACCTGGAGCTACATGGACGGTGCGCGCATCGTACGCATAGAGATCGACAAAGACGAAGACGGCAAGATCGATCGCTGGGAGTACTACGGCCCCGATCAGAAGCTGGAAAAGATCGGCTCGTCGCGCGCGCAGGACGGGAAAGAAGACGCGTGGTCGTACCTCGGCCCCGACGGCACGATCGCACGCATCGACGTGTCGACGCGCCGCGACGGCCGGGTGACGCGCGTGGAGCACTATCAACGCGACGTCCTCGTCGCCGCGGAAGAGGACGGCGATGAAGACGGCAAGATAGATACGTGGGAAACCTACGACGGCGATCATCTCGCGTCGATCGCGTTCGACACACAGCACCGCGGCACGCCCGATCGCCGGCTGATCTACGGTCCCGACGGCACGGCGCGCGTCGAGGTCGACGAGAAGGGCGACGGACGGTTCGAGCCTCAGAAAATTAGGCAGTGAGAATTCAGAATTTGGAATTCACGCCGCGCGAAGAACGATCAGAAGCCAACGACCCTGCCAGTCCCGCCAGGCTGTCCGCCCCGCCCACCTCGAAGTCGCACACCCACGCTGAACTGAGCGAGGAAGAGAATCGCGCCCCCAGCTCCTCGTGCGCAGGATGCCGGAGGTACGCCTGCAGCCCGGCCATGTCGTCGAAGTCGATGACGATGAGGTAGTCGGCGGTGTCGGGCATCGCCTGCTCGTAGCCGGCGCCGTGCGTCACGCGCCGGCCGACGCGTACCGCGCGGACTGTGGGGATTTCGCTGATCGCCCGATCGAACGCATCGACCAGCGCGCGACGATCCGCAGGCGACAAGTCGGCCCGGGGTGACATCAACACGAGATGTGACACCATCGCGGTCACCTCCACCAGCCACGCGCTCCGCAGGACGGAAGGCCGAGCCGCTCGTCAACGACCTGCCCGCTCAACGACATTCCCGAGAAAGAACGCTTCACCCGCGATCGGGCGGCTCATCGTCGCGCTTCTTACGCGGGCCGTTCTGAGGGGGACCGGTGCGCGGGCGGAGCGGTTTGCCGTCGCCGCCTGACCGTTTGTTCTGCCACGCTTGGCGATCGCTGCGCGGTGCGCCCCCTGGCGGTCTGTTGCTCCACGGCCGATCACCCGGCGGTTTCCCGCGCGGTTTGTCTCGCCACGGGCGATCGCCTCGAGGCGCGCCGCTTGGTGGCTTGTCGATCCACCCGCCACCACTCGTTCGCGGATCCGACGAGCGACGGCGCGGCTCGCGCGGTCTCGCAGGACTGAATCCCCGCGCCACATCCGATTTGTCGGGAGGCTTGCTGGTGGTCCATGGCCGCTGGCCGCTGCCGGCCGGTTTGCTGATCCACGGTTTCCGCTGGGCTCGTGGTCCCGTCGGCTTGGTCTGCCACGGCCGGTCGCCACGCGGCGGACCCGCCGGCTTGTCGCGCCACGGACGGGACTCGCGCGGCGGACCGAGCTTGTCGCGATCGCGCTGCGTGGCCGGATCCTTCTCCGACCACGCCCGCTCGGGACGGTTCTTTTTCTTGAATCGATCGCGCGGATCTTTGTGTGTGCCGCCAGGACGCCAGTCGCTGCCCCGCCGTTCAGCTCCCTCGGGATGGTCGGCGCGGCGATCGCGTGGCGCGGCCGCCGCATGCTTGCGCATCTGAAAGTCGTCGCGCTCCGCTTCGCGCGACGCCCACAGCCGCCCCCGCGCGAACCACTGCATCGTGATGTGGGTGTTCTTGCGCTGAAGCTGAACGAACGTCGGAAGCAGCTCTTCGCGCTCACGGGCGCGGAAGGCCGTCGGCTTGGCATCGATCAGGATCGTCCAGTACGCGTAGCGGGGCGGCACCCCGTCATTCTATCGGGTTTGAGGCTTCGCGCCGACAAGACAGGATATGGAAGGCTCTCTTGCCTAAACGCTTGGTGGCGCTCGCCGCGGTCGCGCTCCTCCGCGTGACGCCGGCGTTCGCGCAGGGCGACGGCGGCCCGGACATGGCCAACGTGCGCGTCCACTTGGGCCCACTGATGATGAACCCGGCGATCTCGATCGGCAACATCGGGATCGATCACAACGTGTTCAACGATCCGCCCGGCAAGATCCCGAAGCAGGATTTCACGGTGACGGTGACGCCGACGTCAGACTTCTGGCTGCACGTCGGGCCGACGTGGGTCACGGCGCGCATGCACGAAGCGATCAACTGGTTCCAGACGTATGCCAGCGAGCGCACCGCCAACAACGAATACAAACTGGGCTGGAGCGTGCCGGGCTCCCTCATGTCCTTCAAGATCAACGGGGCGTATCTCGACGCGCGCGAGCGGCCCGGTTTCGAAATCGACTCGCGCGTCGGGCGCAAGGAAGTCACCTACGGCGGGTCCTTCGACTACCACGCCTTGTCCAAGACCTACATCGGCGTCAGCGGCAGCCGTGAACGCACCACCTTCGCGGCCCAGGCGGAGTTTCAAAACACGAACCTGGAGATCTCGTTGAACCGCGTCAACACCACGGCGGCCGTGAACGTGCGCCACCAACTCTCGCCGCTGACGTCCCTCACGTTCAGCGCGACACGCTCGATGGACCGGTTCGAGTTCTCCCCGCAACGAGACTCGAACTCGACGGGCGCCCAGGCCTCGGTGGCATTCCAGCCGGCCGCGCTGGTCAAGGGCGGGTTTGTGATTGGCTACAGCGACTTCAAGCCGACCGCCCCGGATTTGCCGCGCTTCACCGGCGTGATCGGTTCCGTGGGTCTGACCTACGTTCTGCTGGGCACCACGCGGTTTGGCGTCGAAGGCCTGCGATCCGTGCAGTACTCCTACGACGTCGACCAGCCGTACTATGTGCAGACCGGCGTCAGCGGGTCGATCGCCCAGCAGATCTTCGGCCCGTTCGACGTCGCCCTGCACGGCGGGGCGGAGATACTGGCGTATCGTGACCGCCAGGGCGCCGTGGTGAAAGTCGCCGATCGATCCGATCACGTGAACTCGTATGGCGTCGGCGTCGGCTTCCATATGGGCAAGGAGCTACGCCTCGCGTTCAACGTCGACAAGGTCAACCGCGACTCCAAGCTCGACGATCGCCAGTACGACAACTTCAAATTCGGCACGTCACTGACGTCCAAGTTCTAGTCCGCATGCCCCTTCGCATCGGATTTGATCTCGACGGCGTGCTCGCCGACATGGAATCGGAACTGGTGCGCCAGTCGGAAATCCTGTTTGGCGAGTCGATGACGCGGCGCCTGCGGGAGCGCGCGGCCGAAGCGGGCGAGGCGGCCGCCGTCGCCGAGGCGAAGGCGGCCGCTGACGGATCGCCGGACGCGGCGCCGGACGTCGCGCCACCGGTGGCTCAGCTCAACATGACGTCGCGTCAGCAGCGACGGCTCTGGCACCACGTCGAGTCGATCGAGAATTTTTGGGAAGGCCTCGACGAGCTCGAACCAGGCGTCATTCAACGGCTGGCCAGCGTCGCCGCCGATCGCCGTTGGGAAATCATTTTCCTGACGAAGCGGCCCGAGACCGTCGGCGCGACGGCCCAGGTGCAAAGCCAGCGCTGGCTGGAGTCCAAAGGCTTCACGCTGCCGAGCGTCTTCGTCGTGCAGCGATCGCGCGGCCGCATCGCCGCCTCGCTCGGACTCGACATCGTCGTCGACGATCGTCCCGAGAATTGTCTGGACGTCGTGGCGGACTCCAAGGCGCGAGCGATCCTGGTCTGGCGGACCGACGAGGCCCACGTGCCAGCCTCCGCGCAGCGTCTGGGCATCGGCGTCGTGAAGTCGGTGGCCGACTGCCTCGAGATCCTCGCCCAGGTGGACGATGCGACGCGCCAGGAGCCGGGCGTGATGGAGCGCGTGATGCGGCGCCTCGGTCTCAAGGGACCCTGAGTTCGCCGGCGCCGCCGTCCGCTACTTTTGCAATCTCTTCAGCTTTTCCACCAGCGTGGTCCGCTTCAGATTCAGCAGACGCGCGGCCTGCCCCTTGTTCCCGCCCGTCCGATCCAGGGATCGCTGAATCAGATCGCGCTCGATGTTGGCGACGAACGCGGCGAGATTCATGCCTTCTTCCGGCAGCGTCACGGCCGAGGCCGCGGCGGTCTCCTGCGCCTGCTGCACCTCGGTCGGCAGATCGTCGACGTCGATCTGCGAACGGCCCGCGGTGAACGCGACAGCGCGTTCGACGGCGTTTTCGAGCTGGCGCACGTTGCCCGGCCAGTGATACGCCATGAGCCGGCGCATGGCCTCCTGCGAGACGGTCAAGTGCTCGCTTGAAGGCTTCGCGTGACGTTCTGCCGCGTTCGCGTCACGTTCCGTCTCGAACTTCTGGAGGAAGTGCTGGACGAGCAGCGGGATGTCTTCCTTCCGCTCGCGCAGCGGCGGGAGCTGCACCGGGATCACGTTGAGCCGGTAAAACAGATCCTCGCGGAATTGCCCTTCGGCGACGAGCCGGCCCAGGTCGCTGTTGGTCGCCGCGATCACGCGCACGTCCACTTTGATCGTGTGCGAATCGCCGACGCGCTCGAACTCGCGCTCCTGCAGCACGCGCAACAGCTTCATCTGCAGCGCCGCGCTCATCGTCCCCACCTCGTCGAGGAAGAGCGTGCCTTTGTGCGCCTGTTCGAGCCGTCCCTGGCGATTGCCCACGGCGCCCGTGAACGCGCCGCGCACGTGGCCGAAGAGCTCCGCTTCGAGCAGCGTTTCGGGAATGGCGCTGCAGTTCAACGCCACGAACCGGTGCGCGCGCCGCGAGCTGTTGTGATGAATCGCGCGCGCCACGACTTCCTTGCCGGTCCCTGTTTCGCCGGTGATCAGAATCGTACTGTTGGTCGGCGCCACCGTTTCGAGCAGCTGAAACAGCCGCGTCATCGGCCGGCTCTTCCCGATGATGCCTTCGAACCGGTAGCGTTCCTCGAGCTGCGAGCGCAGGTACGCGTTCTCCGACTTCAACCGCCGCTGTTCGATCGCCGAGTCGAGCACGTGCAGCAGTTCGTCGATCTGAAACGGCTTGCTGACGAAATCGCACGCGCCGCGCTTGATGGCTTCGACTGCATCCTTCACGGTGCCAAACCCGGTGACGACGATCGCGATGATGTGCGGGTAGCGCGCGACGGCGGCTTCGATCACCGCGGATCCATCGATGCCTGGCAGACGTAGATCCGTGACCATGATGTCGAACGCGAAGTCGGCGAGATGGGCCAGCGCCGCCTCGCCCGACTCGGCCTGCTCGACCTGATAGCCGCGGTCGGTGAGCTGCTCGGCGATGGCCTGGCGCAGCGGGGCCTCGTCTTCGACCAGCAGCAGATGTTTCAATGAATCAGGCATTTAGCGCAGCGCCAATATTTTGACACTGGTCGGCATCACGTGTCCATGTCGTTCTCGATCAATAAATGATTCGGTGCCTAATCCCTGATCGCCGTGGGGCCGATACAAACCCCAAGGAGGGAAACACCCCAGTGGAACGAAAAACGATTTCGATCATGAAGGCGTGTGAGCTCGTCGGTGTCAGCCGTCGCACGATTTACAACTGGCTTTCCAGCGGGAAGATCGAATATGTGCGTACGGCCGGTGGTTCCGTCCGCATTTTTGTTGACACCCTCTGGCGCGACGCCAACGACACCGATCGGCCTGCCGTGCAGGCGATGTGGCAGGCGGAAGGTCGGCACTAAGCGTGATGCCGCGTGCGTTCAGTGTAGAGGATCTGCTGGCGAGGGGACCGATGGACGAAATACCCGAACTGCGGCTCCTCTTCCACCGCCTCAACAATCAGCTCGGCATCATCCTCGCGCACGCCGAGCTGCTCGAATCGAAAGCCACCGACGATATGAATCGCGCGCGCGCCGCGCAGGTCGTCTCGAGCGCGCTCGACGCCATGGGCACCGCGAAAGAGATTCGCAGCCTGTCGGCGACCCCAGTCGAGCCTCAGTAACAAACCATAAACGTAATTCAACCGTCAATAGGTTGACTATAGAATCGGTAAAATCGTCAAATAATTGACGATTTTACCTGTTTTCAGTTGTGCTACCACGGCCGTGTTCAGAAACGATCAAAGTCAGTAACATGCTATAAATAAAGTATTTAACGTCACAATATTGATGAGAGTGACGAGATCTGGAACACAGCCTTGGCTGTTGGTATCGCCGTTGCGACACCGTGCAGCCATGAGATCTCAACCTCTCGCCGTCAGTCAGAATCGTCGCATCGTCGCAAGTCTTCCCTTTGTGGAGTCGTTGGCTCGACGGATGGCCGCGTCGATGCCGAACTCGATAGACGTCGGCGATCTTGTCCAGGACGGCGTCCTCGGTTTGATCGACGCCGCGAACCGCTTCGATGAAGATCGTGGCATCAAGTTCGAGACATTCGCCGAACGGCGCGTGCGCGGCGCGATGATCGACGCGCTCCGCAAAGACGCCTGGCCGCGTGGCGTCCGCCGTCAGCGGCGCGAGCTGGATGCGGCGCGCGAGGCGCTGCGCCGCGAGCTGGGGCACGAGCCGTCGATGGCCGACCTCGCCGCGCGCGTCGGATCCGACGAGAAGCGTTTGTGCCGCACCATCGTCCGCATCAACACGATCGAAGCGACCTCCCCGCTCAACACCGGCGAGCACATGGACGAGAACTCCCTGCCGACCGCACTCGTGCCGTCCGAGCCGGAGTCACCGGATGCGGCGTACGAACGCTGCGAGACGCGCGACCGCGTGCGCACCGCGATCCAATCACTGCCATGGCGCGAGCGCAAAGTGATCGGCCTCTACTACTACGGCGAAGTGACCATGAAGCACATCGGTGCGGAGATCGGCGTCAACGAATCGCGCGTGTCGCAGCTGCACGCCAGGGCGATCCGCCGTCTGCGCGATGCGCTGGGCGACATGAACCCGCAGAAAGTCGCCGAGATGCAGCGTCAGCTGATCGCGTTCGCTGCCTCAAAGAAACCGATGGCAAAAGCCCTGGGCGCGATGGTGCCGATGAAGGCGAACCCGTCGTACACGGCCGAGACGGTCGCATCGCCGCAAGCGGTGGTGCTGGCGTACAAACTGGCGAGCAAGCGTCCCGCGCCGGTCAAGGCGACGCTTCGCCCGCCGCGTCAGCGGCAAGCGATAGCGGCAGCTCGCTGAACTTAGAGTTGAGAACTGAGAACTGAGAACTGAAGCTGGAAGTTGGGTAGTTTGACTTCTGACTTCTGACTTCTGACTTCTGACTTCTAACTTCTCAGTTCTAAGTGTCGTCAGCCCAGTCCGTCTCTTACGGCCCTCAGCAGGTCACCCAATCTGAACGGCTTCGCGAGCCAGCGGCAGCCGCTGTCCTCGAGAAATTTCTCAGCGTCGGTGCCCGCCACGTCGCCGGTCACGAAGATCACGCGCTTCGAGAGCCCGGGCGCCGCGGCCGACAGCATGCGGTAGAACGCCTTCCCGTCCATGCGCGGCATTTTGAGATCGCAGATCACGAGATCGAACGCCTGCCCCTTCACTTTATTCAGCGCCTCTTCGCCGTTGGGCGCATGATCGACGAGATACCCGGCGTCGCGCAGCGCGTCGACGACGGCGCTGGCCAGCTTCGCTTCATCTTCCACGACAAGGATCGACGCGTCGGCGACGGCCTCGAGGCGACTGTCCTGCGTGCCCGTCGTAGGCGCCGGCGGCAGACGGACGCCGGTGACCGGCAGCTCGACGTAGAACGACGCGCCGATGTTCGGCCGCGACTCGAGCCGGATTCGGCCGCCGTGCTCCTGCACGATCGCGTACGCGACCGTGAGCCCGAGACCCGTGCCCTGGCCGACCTCCTTCGTCGTGAAGAAGGGGTCGAAGATCTTCGGCTGCAGATCGTCCGGGACGCCCGACCCATCGTCGTTGATCTCGAGGATGACCGACTCCTGTTCCGCGTCGTGCCAGGTACGGACGACGAGGACGCCACGCCCATTTGCTGACAGCATCGCCTGCTCGGCATTGATGACGAGGTTCAACAGCACCTGCTGCACCTGATGGCCGTCGGCGAACACGGTGGGGAGGCCGGCCGCGAGCGCATCGATGACGGCGATGTTCGTGACGCGCTGTTCGTACGCGCGCAGCGCGAGCGTTTCGCGCACCACCTGATTGACATCCACCATCGCGCGCGTCGTCTGCCGTTTGCGTGCGAACGTCAGCAGGTTGCGGACGATGCGGGCGGCGCGCTCGGACTCCGAGAGAATCGTGTCGAGTCCACGCCGGACCGGTTCTTCCAGCGTTGTCCGCTGCGAGAGGCGCTCCGCCCAGCTGAAGATCGTCGCGAGCGGGTTGTTGAGCTCGTGCGCGACGCCGGACACGGTCTGGCCGAGCGCGGCCATCTTCTCGGCCTGGAGCAGCTGATGGTAGATGTCGCGCTTGTCGTCGTCGAGTTTCTTGCGCTCGCTGACGTCGCGGACGAGCGCTTCGATCCGCAGGGTGTGATCCTCGGCCGGCACGTCGGCGCGCGCCGTCAATTCGACCCACACCGGATTGCTGTCCGCGCGCCGCAGCCGCAACAGGTAGTCGTTGACCGAGCCGTCGGTGGTGAGGCGTTCGAGCAGCGCGACGCGCGCCTGGGGATCGATGAAGCGATCGCCATCGAACGGGCGAACGTCGCGCTCCGGCGCTTCGCTGGCGTAGCCGAAGATCAGCTTGAGGTGAGGATTGGCGGCGATCGTCGACGTGGTCTCGGGACCGATCGTCCCGATGTAGACGCCTTCGTGCACCGCCTCGAACAACCGGGCAAAAGCTCCGGCGCGTTTGTCCACGGAGGCGATTATAGGGGGGCTGGGGTCTAGGGGCTGGGCCCCGGCTGGCGCTCAGTCCCAAGCCCCAAGCCCCAAGTCCCTACTTCGCAGCCGGTGGCGGAGGCGTCGGCGTGTGGCCCGACGAGGCGCTGCGCCACTTCTTGTCGATCGCCGCACGGATGTCTCTGACGTTGGCGCCCGAGCGATGCATCTGCATGGCTTCGTTCGCCACGTCGAGACAGACGGCGCAGTCCAGGCCGTGCGCGTCCCACTCGGTGACGTCGCCCCGCGCGTTCCGCGCCTTCACGAAGCAGTCTTCGTTGCCGCGATGACCGGCTCGCTCGCAGCCGCAGAAGCAGGGCACGTAGCTGAGGATCTCGGGATGCTCGGCGGCGAACGTGTAAGCGGCGCGCACGACTTCCGGCGGTCGCGGCGGCGCGTACGCCTGGAACGGGAGCGGCGGCAGATTGTCCTGCGGATGCGGCCCGAGCGCCGCGGCTGGCGGCGGATCGACCACCGTCTCCGCCGGCGCCGATTGCGCCAGCTGCCCGGTCTGTTCCGGTTGAGCTAATTGGCCCGACCGCATGTACGCGAAGAGGCCGACGATCGCCAGCACCGCGACGATGCCTGCGGCGAGCAGTGGGGTGGAGGATCGCCCCGGCTCGGACGGCGGTGTCCCAGACGTGGACGACGGGGGGCGCGTGGACGACTTAGCGGCGGATTTTCTACCCATGTCCTTTTCATTTTACCGTGCCTGTGCTTTGGGCTACAGTGCGGCTGATTCCCATGAACTTCGTGTCGCGGCAGGACCGGGTGTTGCTCGCCGGCCTCGCGGTCGCCCTGATCGTCGTGTTTGCCAAGCCGATCCGCTACCTCCTGGACCTGGCCCGCGACGTCGAGCAGAGTTCCGGTCTGGCGCTGGTGCCGGCGCTGATCATCCTGACCGCCGTGTTCTTGTTCCACCAACAGGGCAAACGACAGGAAACCAAGGCGCGCGCCGCCGCGGCGGAAGCCGACGCGCTACAGGCAGGCACGCGCGCGAGCGAGATGGGGCGGCTCGTCAACTTCGGGCAGGCGTTGGGCCGTTCGCTGGACCTCGACACGATCCGCGACGGCGTTGGGCAGCACCTGCCGAAACTGGCGGGAACCGAGGACGCCTGGGTGCTATTGCGCGGGAGCGGGCAGTGGCAGGCGCTGGCTGGCGCCGCCCGCGAGAGCCGCTGTGACATCGAGCACGCGCGCGAGCACGTCGCGGATCACGCGCTCGTCACCGACGCCGCGTGGGCGTCGGAGGCGATTGTCGCCGACGGCCATTTGTGCATCCCGATGACCGCTGGCGGCCATCCGGTCGGCGTGCTGGGCATTCCTGAGACGGCAGGGCCGTTCACGCCCGCGAGAAAACGGGTGCTCGCGATGGCCGGCGCGCTGCTGGCGATCGCCATTCGCAACGCGCAGCTCTTTCACGATCTCCGTGAGAACAGCTTGCGCGACGGCCTGACCGGCTGCTTCAATCGCACGCACGCGCTCGACGTCATCGACACGGAGCTGCGCCGCGCCCGCCGGTCGCAGATGCCGGTATCGCTCATCATGTTCGATCTCGATCGCTTCAAGGACATCAACGATCGCCACGGGCATCTGTGCGGCGACGCCGTGCTCGCGGCGGTCGGCGCGAAAATGCGGGAAGTGCTCCGCGGCAGCGACTTGAAGTGCCGGTACGGCGGCGAGGAATTTCTCGTGCTCCTGCCGGAAACGCCGCTCGAAGGGGCGACGCGCGTCGCCGACACGCTACGGCGCGAGCTCGCGGACATGCCGGTCAACTGGAAGGGCGA
>OBEQ010576744.1_pt1 | contig 13876 bp, 12 predicted proteins | sample 1670901 | NCBI WGS metagenome assembly OBEQ01 (sample SAMEA104232315, study PRJEB22302) | groundwater metagenome | biome: forest; feature: aquifer; material: groundwater | place: USA | collected 2011-08-07 | depth 5.4 m
TGATCGCGGGCATGATGAGAGACTCCTCCTCTGTGAAGCCGCCTCCCACAGCCGTCATCACCGGAACGTCAGTCATCATACACCTGGCTGAGGCCATTTTGCAAAAGTCCAGTTATAAGAGAAAATAGTTGACAAATTCGAGAAATGGTATAAAATGTTTTGCAAAGTGCATGGTTGTTGGCGGAGTGAAAGAAAACGGGGAGGTGCACGATGGATAGGCTGGGAAAGAGAATCGTGGCCAGTCTCGTGGTTGGTGTCGTAGCGGTTTCGTTGCCTTCAGCGTCTTCTTGGGCGGCGACGTCCACAGCGGCTGTTGGGGTGTCTGCCGCCATGCCGCTCCGGGCGGAGATCACAATGATCCGGGATACGAACTCGGTCCCCCGAGGTTCGGTGGGCACGGTCCTGTTCGACAAGTACGATGACAAGGACGGTCAGCCGCTCCCAAACCCCCTGTTCATGTATGCGCCCTATCGAAGTGAAATCGGGAAGAACTGGCATCTCGCGCGCATCATCGCCAACGGGTCCAGCATGACCTTGACCGCGGCCGTCACCGGCTCAGCCGGGCCGACGCCATTGGCTACGATCCTCGACGTGTTCTGCGGCGGATTCTTCGAGCTAGCCCCGCCCCCGAACGACAAGGGCGGCAAGTCCACTGATTGGGAGTTGCTCAACACGTTCACGCGGTCGTTCACCGAGCCGATCGCGGCGACGACGCCGTTGAACTACCGCCTGCGGCTGCGCGGGGTGGTCGGTGGTACGCACAGCGGGAACATCACATACACCCTGGTGTCGACGCTCTAACCCCGTCGGTGCGAGCGGTGCGCAACAGTGCTGAGGAGTCGTGGTAGCCAGTTGACGGCGCGGGTGACGGGCCGTGTCCGGCAGGCCTATCGCCGAGGTGCTAGGTATCTTCTGCGGCAGGTTCTTCCAGGACCAGTTCGGCGCACAGGACGGAGCCTCAACGGATTTGGGGTTGGCGAACGGCTTTACGCGCGGCCTCAACCAGCCATGCTTCGGGATCGTGCCGCTGAACTACCGGCTGAGGAACGCAGCTGTGTCGGCGGGTACCGCCACGGGGAACATTACGTTTACCGTCGTCAGCACGATTTAACAGCTGTCGAACGGTCTGTACAACCGTTCAGGGGAGCGGTAATGAAGCGATTCGTTGTGATTGGAACTATACTGTTGCTTGGAATTGGAACATTGCTGTTGGGTGTGGGGGCGCGAACGCCGAGCGTGTGCGCCGCCGGGGGCACTTGCGCTTCGACGGGAGTGACGCTGGCCGTCAATCCGAGCGTGGTGGAACCGGGGAAGGACTTGCTGGTGACGTATCAGACGCCGCCAGGGCGCCCGACGACGGATAAGCTGGTCTTGGTGCGTGCCGGCACGACCACACCGCTCTTTCCGGCGACGGCGATCAACGGGGCGCGCTCCGGGTTGGTGACGTGGACGACGGCCACGAGCTGGAATGGGTGGAGTCTCGTCGCGCGGTATCTCGACGCCGCCGGGGTCGTGATCAAAGAGAGTTCTCAGATCGCGGTGCAGACGTGTACTACCGCCAATGTCGTCAAGCTGCAATTGCAAGGGTTGTACACCGTAGGGCCGAGCGGGACTCCCATGGTTACGGCACAGCCTGGGAGTCTCTATTTCAGCTGTTTTGAGATTCCCGCCTCGCAAGGGCAGCGTTTTACGTTGATCCGTCTCTGGCTCAGTGGGGCGGCGACGTTTGCGCAATCCTTTACGTATCCGTCAACGAGCGCGGGGTTTTGGACGACGGGAAGTCACGCCGACTGTTGGTCGTATAACTTTCCCTTCACGACAGGGAAATATGAATCTCGGGCAACGGACTCCGAGACGGGGCAACTGCTCGGCACGAGTCAGCTGGTCACGGTGCAGTAGCACGACGAGGGTGGTTGTGTCGTTGAGGAACGTCAGAGACATTGAACGAAGTGTACGGCGGTGTCTCTGATAGCTCGCAAGTGCCGGATAACAGCTTCATCGAAGTGCGGATTTACGACGTGAACGGGAAGCTCCAGGCCACGAGCGTGGCGATTCAGGTGTTGCCGGCTGGCTCCGCCCCGCCACCGCCCGCCGCGTGTTTGTGCGCGGGGCAGTAGGGAGAAGAGCTTCCAGCCACAGACCGTGGTCGCTCTTCACCTCGATTCGACGAAAGGAAAGCCATTAGGCGAATGCACTCTGGACACCACCGGCTGGATGGCGGTTACTCGGGACGGCCTATGAAATTGATGAAGCGCAACAGCGCTGAGGAGTCGTGGTAGGGAACGGCTGCGCGGCATGTGAGCATATCATGTGCTCGTGAGTAGTGAGGGAAGCGCCCTCCAGGTATGGCAGACATATCGGAGGGCGCTCTTCCTGTGGAGCCCCACGGGCAAGCCGATGGCATCTTGCGCTCACGCCCCGAGTGGGGCGACATCCCGCCCACCCGACCGAGGAGGCTCCACGGATCGGGCCCACGGCCAACCTGTCCCGAGCGAAGCCGAGGGAGGCCGTGGGCCGATGGCGGGTCAATGAGGAGGGTCCGGCTTATGCGCCTCAACGCGTGGCACATCGGGGTCGCGTTCACGGCGCTGGGCGTCCTCATGTCTGGCGGAGGGGTTTCGGCGCTTGAGGAGCGCTTCGAAGACCTCTCGGCCTCTGTCGAAGTCGCCAGCGACTTCGGCGTCGATGTGCCCCAAGCCTTCCTCACCTTCACGAACGTGTCCTCAGGCCGGACCTCCATTCTCGGCGAGAGCCGGTTCTTCAACGAGGTGACGTGCCGGTCGAACACCGGCCGGCCCTGGTACCTCAAGGCGCATCTCGTCACGCTCAAGCACACCGGCACCAACCGCGCGCTGCCGGCGTCCACCTTACGGTGGAAGATCGTTGGGTCCACCGGTTCGGGGTCCTCGACTGGCCGGACGGATTTCCAGCCCTTTGCAGAACAGCCCGAAACGATCTATGAAAGCAGGGGAGACGATCACCGGGGACGGAGCGTGGTGCTGCAGTTTCAATACAGCCTGACCCCCCCGCCGTCCTCGCTGGCAGGCACCTACGTCGGGCAGATCGTCTTCACGATGGCGGAGAACCCATGAGTGGCCAAGTGGCCCAGTGGTCCCGTCAGTGACCTAATGACCCAGTGGCTAAGTGGCAAAGTGTGAGGGAACGGACATGACGCGAGTGAAGCACCTCAGCAGTCCTTCGGCCACTCCGCCACTTCGCCACTTCGCCACTATCGTGGGATGTTGTCTCCTTATGGCAGTTCCTGCCTTTGCGGGCCTCGAGTTTTCGACGGACCACCGCTCGCTCTCGTTCGGACTGATGCGGTTGGGCGAGGAGAAGATTCTCGCGCAATCCGGCAGCTTCCACAACGAGGTCACCTGCTCGTCGACCGGCGGTAACACCTGGTATCTCAAGATCAGTCTGCTCACCCCCCTCTCCTCAGGGGCCGATGAGATCCCGATCGAGGCGTTCCAGTGGCAGCTCACCCGGGCCAATGGGACCGGCAGCGTGGTCAGCCAGAGCCAGTTCAGGCCGTTTAGCCTCATGCCGGATCTCGTCTACATCAGCGGCCCCGGCGAGGAGACCTCCGGCACACCGGTACGCCTCCAGTTCCGATACTCCCTGGCCATCCCCCATACCCAGACGGCCGGCTCCTACTTGACGACGGTCCGCTTCACCCTCACGGAGGTGCTATGAGAGTCAAACGCGTGCCAGGGATTTTTGATTTTCGATTTTGGATTTTAGATTGGGCGCGTCGTGAGGCGTCGTGTAATCCAAAATCCAAAATCCAAAATCCAAAATTTCTCCGCGCGTGCTTCAGTGTCCTCTTCCTCATCCTGAGCGCACCCCGCGACCTGTGGGCGTTTGGCTTCAGCGTGGAGCCGACCCGGGCGGAGCTCTCCATCCCCGCCGGGAAACGGCGCGGCCAGACGCTGACGGTGAGAAACGCGAAGCCGGATGAGGCGATCCACCTCAAGATCTACGCCCGCGATGTCTTGTATCTCCCGGAGGGGAGGATCGAATTCCCGCCGGCCGGCAGCACGGACTGGTCCTGTGCTTCCTGGATCCAAATGGTGCCCGAAGAGCTGGATGTGCCGGCAGGAGCCTCCCGTGATGTGCGGATCAGCGTCATCGTGCCGCCGGATGCCACCGGCGGGCGGTACGCGATGGTCTTCTTTGAAACCGGGGCATCCTATGCGACCGAAGGCATCGGAGTGAACTTCCGAGTGGGCGCCCTGATTGAGACGGTGGTCCGGGGGACCGAGCGGCGGGAGATGAAGCTGAAGGACATGATGGTGGCTACGCCGTCAGACGCTGAGGTGAGCCTCTTCAATAACGGCAACATCCTCATCCGCCCCTCCGGCCAGGTGAAGGTGTTCGATGCCGGCGGGAAGAAGGTGGCGCAGATCCCGTTCAACCCGATCATGCTTGGGGTGTTCCCAAAAACGCTCCGGAAGATCACGACAAAGTTGGATCAGCCGCTTCCGCCTGGACCGTATCGATTTCGGGTTGAGGTGGACTACGGGGTTCGGACGTTGCTCGTCGGAGAGCGTTCGTTTGAGGTGCCGTGAGGGTTCCTTTTTTATGCCCTGTAATTCAACGGTTTAATAAACATTTTATGAAGCGCGCTATCGGCCTGCTCGTGGCGGTCATCCTCCTCGCTGGACTGTACATTCCTGAGCGCTGCTTTGCTGAGCGGCGACGCAACTCACCGACGGCGGACTGGCTCGTGGAGATCGGTAAAGGCTACCATCACCAGGGTCGGTACGAGGATGCGCTCCATGAGTTCCAGAAGGCGTTGATGATTCAACCGGATCATGCTGAGGCGCTTCGGTACGTCACGTTCCTCAGTGAGCGTCCCTCCCGCGCGGCCGCAGAGACAGCACCGTCAGAGCATGCCGCTGCCGCACCACCGGTATTACCGGTGCCTCGCCAGCCATCTGTGCTCACACGCCGTCCAGCGGTTGCTTCCCAAGCGCCAGCCGCGGTTCGCGAACAGGAGCCAATGACCCGGCCGTCCGAGGTGGAACGGGATCGCCGCGCGCGCGAATTGATGCGCGAGGCCGTGATGAAGGCGGTGATGAACCAAGTGGCGTCGGCGCTGAAGCGACAAGCCTCCAGCGCTTCCGTCAGCCCCGCCGCTTCCCCCGTGCTGGCCCCACGACAAGAGGCGTCGAGAGAGGCGGCGATCAACGAAGCGCCGCAACAGGCGTCAGGGCCACATCCGCCGACAGTCGGATCGCAACCGCCGGCAGCGGGTGCGGCCCCGGCGTCCGGCTCCGTCTCAGCACAACGCGCGCCATCTTCGGGCGATGTCGCCGCGGGGACCATGGACGTCGCGACCACCATCGGGGCTGCCGCTCCTGAAGAGCAAGCGGCGATTCCGCCTCCGACCGCTGAGGGTGAGCGGATGAAGAGCGCTATCGACGAGGCCTCAACACGCCTCGCGCGGGAAGCGCTGCTGAAGACGGCACTCGGCGGCGCTGAACCGGCTCCATCGCCCGAACAGACTCCACCTCCTGAGCGTGGACGTCCTGCTGTTCCTTCCGCTGTGTCTGAGCGCCTTCCCACGCCTCTGCCGGGTACGCTGTCTGGAATCCAGGTGGTGGTGGATGGAACGGTCGCGTCACTGGAGCGGCCGCCGATCGTCGAACAGGGCACGCTGCTGGTTCCGCTCAAAGACGTCGCGTCAGCACTCGGCTACAGCGTCATCAACCTGGGGCAGGGCAACATCCAACTCATTTCGCCAGACGGAGAGACGAAGAGCCTGACGCTGACCTCGAAGGATCCCGCGTTGTTGATGAGCGAGGAGGAGCTGCGAGGGCACCTCGCGTTGCGAACCCGCTATGACGAAACCGACCGGACCCTGTACCTCCAGAGCCCCTCTCCGCCGTCGTTCCGGTCGTACACCATCCCCAAGTCCGCGGAACAGCTCCAGGCCGAAGAGGCGAGCAAGAAGCTGGTCGAGCAGGTCGAGCGGAGCGACGAGGACTCCAAGAGCATTCCGGAAGCCGCCAAGCCGTCCATCGTTTTGAATGGCCATGTCACGTACAGCTATGATCACCCGCACGCTACCGCCCCGTTCCGGAGCCTGACGACCGCCGCGTCGGGCCAGGTGTACGGGTGGGACACGGCCTACGAATCGGTCCGGAAGGATATCAGCGGGGTTTTTCAGCACGATTACAGCTTTCTGAATCTGCGGAAGCCCGGTTTCTTTATCGGCGCCTTTGACCAGCAGACGGATCTGGCTCCGCTGCGGTCGCAGTTTGAAGGGTTCAACGGGCTCAAGGTCAGGAAGACCTGGGGAGAGCAGTCGGCAGGAGTGAACGGCGCCCTGCCGTACCGTCCGCTGGAACTGCAGGCGGACGAGCGGTCCGCCACGACGCTGGCCTGGGGGCAGACCGAGCAGAGTGTCTCCGGCACCAACGGTACGGTGACGTATCTGGGAGATCTGTACGAGGCGAAACACGAATGGGCTCCGGCCGACTGGCTGCGCCTCAAGGGCGCGTTCTTCTACCTCAACAACGAGGCCAATTACCTCGAGTATTCCGGCACCAGCGGATTTCCCCGCACGAATCTGGTCCCCTTCGGCGACATCGGGGTGCGGCTGCCGGGTGAGGCCTGGCTCTCCGCCCAGCTCGCCCATTCCGACTACCGGCCGGACAACCAGCCGGATACGTCGGTGGAGGACTGGAACTGGCGGACGGCGTTCGACTGGCAGAAGCCGCGGTACCGGCTGAAGATCGCCTACGAGTTCGTGGGCAAAGACTACGCATCCATCGGTAACCCGAGGACCTACCAGGACTACAAGGGGCTCACGGCCTTCGGCAGTTACCGGCTGACGGACCGTTGGTCGGTCTCCAGCAGCCTGCTGCGCTACCGGAACAACCTCAACGACGACCCCAACGACACGACCAATCAGAACCAGGCGCTCTCGTTCTCCACCTCGTTCCAGCCGTGGCGTGACCAGTCGCTCTCGCTCCGGTTCAGCCATCTCGCGTCCAACCCGGAAGGCGGTCCGTCCCCCGGGTCGAGCAGCCATAGCCGGTCGTACGGACTCGACTACTCCCTTCCATTTCTCATGAAGACCCGGGCCCTGGCCTCCTATGACTACTTCCGGACGGAGGAGCCGGCTGGGTCCGACTCCGAGTCCCATGCCGCCGGGACGACGCTCTTCAAATCGTTCGGCCGGGGATCCAACTGGTCCGTGAGCGAGCGGCTGCGGAAGGAGTTCCGTGAGCTCGAGGAGGACACCGTGAATCTGGATACCTCCCTGAACCTGAGCCTGCAGTTGTCTCCCGCCCTGGCATCGTACGCGACTGGTTCCTACGTCCGCGATCTGACCGACGGTTCGGAGCACCGTAATACCCTGGCGACCGCATTGGGCCTGCGGGCCAACACGGTGGCCGATACGACCCTCGGGCTGGAATACAAGATCGGGCCCTACGACCTCGATACCGAGCGGGGGCGTTGGCCCAGGAACTGGTCGGTGCTCTTCCTGGTCACGAAGCGGTTCGGGATATCCTCGCCGCCGAATTTCGGCTCCATTGAGGGGGTGGTCTTCCAAGATCTCAACGGCAACAGCGTGCTGGATGCCGGGGAAGCGGGGGCCGAAGAGGTGGTGGTGAGCCTGGCGGACGGCCAGCGGAAAACCCTGACCGATGCGCAAGGCCGGTTCGCGTTCGCCCGCGTCGCCCCAGGGAGCCAGGCGATCCACCTGGACATCTCAAACCTGGATCCGACGTGGACGATACCGGAACCTCGGCGGACGGTGGCCGTACGCGGGCACCGGGCGGCGCGCCTGGCGTTCCCGCTCGTCAAGGGCGGGGCCATTCAGGGTCGAGTCTTCATCGATAACAACAATGATGCGGTGTGTCAGGAGACGGAGGAACCGCTGGAGTCCGTGGCGGTGATTCTCCTGCCGGGCGAGGACTTCCGGAGGACGGACACCGACGGGCTGTTCCAGTTCGACTATCTCGTCCCCGGCGCCTACACGGTGAAGATTTACAGGGACGACATCCCCGGAGGATATGAGCCGGCCTCGCCCGAGACGGTGGCGGTGACCGTGATGCCGGGGCAGGTCACGGAGCCGGTGACGTTTGCGGTACGCCTGGTCTCACCGGTGCAGAAATTCTGAACCATGGTGGGCGCTCTTAGAGCGCATCCCAAAACGCTCCGTGTAGTGGCGAAGTGGCTCAGTGGCGAAGTGGTCAAGCTCTCGGTACCGACGAGGGCGTTGCCTTAGCCACTCGGCCACTGGGTCACTCAGCCACTGAACTGGCGATTTTGAGACGCACTCTTAGAGGAGCGGGACGTCAGTGACCAGCACCGTCATGGAGCGACCTTCGTGGACGATGGTGGTCATCCGCTGGACCGGGGGTTCTGAGGTCGCCGCTGAGGCTTCGGCTGGGACCGGTGGGGCCTGCATCGCCTCATCGAGAGGTGTCGGGGTGGTGGATGCGCGGGGCGGTATGATAATCTGTATCCCCACGGTCTGGCTCGATGACGCGGCCATCGCCCACGGCGCGGTGCCGTAGACGAGTCCGAGGAGGACGATTCCACGCCATGGATGCATGGTGCGCATGGTCGCGAACACAAAAACCCCCCCGTTGTCGGAGAGGCTTGCTCCCTGTGGCAGCCCAACTACCCCCGACGCTTTGCTTCGCTTTGCTTCGCAAAGCGAAGCATCGGGGGTTTGTGGCTTTGCTCCTACACCGCGCCGTGCAGGACCCTGAACCCCTCGTCCAGGGGACCCCGTCTTGCAACGGGTGTGCCTTTCTCAACGGAGTGCGTGCGCGTTTCGCTTGTCAGGGAAAGTCTACCATACCCGAAGGGCCGGCGTGAAGGCCGCCAACGCTCCGGGCAGCGCGGAGTCCTTGACGCGTGGAGCCAAAGCCCGTAGGATACATTCCTTCATCCCGATCGGTCGTCAGGGGAGCGTGGAACGTGATGACGCGAGGTGTCGATGGCCAATGAGACGGTGTTTCGACGGTATGCAGGCAATCCTATTATCACCGCCAACGCGGTGCCGCGCGCCAATAGCATCCACAATAGCGCGATTGTGAAGTTCCAGGGAGGGTATGCCGGGGTGTTCCGCGTGGACGAGCACGACATGCGCTTCCGGCTCCACGCGGGGAAGAGTCCGGACGGCATCCGGTGGGAAATCCTCCCAGACGAGATTCGCATGCAACGCGACGATCCCGAAGTCACGGTGAATGATCTGAGCTACGACCCGCGCATCACCCAACTCAATGACACCTATTACATCACCTGGTGCAACCAGGGCCCGCAAGGACCGTGCATCGGGCTGGCGGCGACGAAGGATTTTGTGACGTTCCAGCAAATGGAGAACGTCCTCCCACCGAACACCCGCAACGGGGTGCTGTTCCCGCGGAAGATTAACGGCAGCTATGCCATGCTGCATCGGCCCAGCGATCGAGGGCACACGCCCTTCGGCGACATCTTCTTCGCCAGCAGCCCGGACCTTGTCCACTGGGGTCATCACCGGTTTGTCTTCGGCCCGAGGGGCGGGTGGCAATCCACTAAGGTGGGGCCAGGTCCCGCGCCGATCGAGACGAAAGAGGGATGGCTCTTGATCTACCACGGCGTGTGGACGAGCTGTAACGGGTACCTGTATTATGCGGGCGGGGCGCTGCTGGATCTGGATCAACCCTGGAAGGTCCACTACCGCACCAAGGACTATCTCTTGGCTCCGACGGAGCTGTACGAGCGGGTCGGCGATGTCTCCAACGTGGTGTTCCCCAGCTCGGCAGTGGTGCTCGGCGAGACGGTCCGGCTCTATTACGGCTGCGCCGATACCTGCATTTCCGTTGCCGAAGCCAACCTGAGCCAGTTGATCACGTTTATCAAACACCATAGTTTCTAAATGCGCCATTCCCTGGATTGGCAGCCGTCCGCCTACCTCTTTATCGCTCCCGCGCTCCTCTTGTTCTTCATCTTTATTTTCCTTCCACTGTTCGCCTCCCTGTATCTCAGTTTTACCGGATACAACGTCATCCACCCGCCTCACTGGGTCGGGGTCGCCAACTATGCCGGGCTGCTGTTCCACGATCCCCGGTTCTGGACGGCCCTCCGCAACACGGCGCTCTACGTGATCGGCGTGGTGCCGATAGGCATCGTCATGGCGCTGGTGCTGGCCGCCGCCCTGGAAGAACTCACGCGGGGCAAGGAACTCTTCAAGACCCTCTATTTCATTCCCACCGTCACGTCCATCGTGGCCATCGCCACGGTATGGAGGTGGCTCTTTGCCGGTGAGAAATTCGGCCTGATCAACTACGGGTTGATCCAGCTCGGGCTGCACCCCGTCGACTGGTTGCTGTCGCCCAAATGGGTGATGCCCGCGATCATCATCACGAGCGTGTGGGCCAGTCTCGGGTATAACATGGTCTTTTTCTCAGCCGGGATCTCCACGATTCCTTCGATGCTGTATGAAGCGGCCAAGGTGGATGGGGCGACGTGGTGGCAGCGGTTCTGGCACGTCACCGTCCCGATGCTCCGACCGACCCTGGTCTTCGTGGTCGTCATGGGCGTAATCAGCTCGTTCCAGGTGTTTGATCAGGTCTACATCATGACATCCGGAACGGGGGAGGGCATCGGCGGGATCCTGGACAGCGGGCTGACCTTGGTGGCCTATCTGTACGACCAGGGCTTCGCGAAGTTCCGCATGGGCTACGCGTCCGCGATTGCCTATCTGATCTTTGGCTGCGTGTTCGGGCTGACGCTGATCAACATCCGGAAGCTCCGGGTGCGATGATCCTCCCGCCTGACTGCCACGGCGGTATCAGATGCTCTCCATACTGCGGAAACCGCCGCGTGAACTGCCTCACGTCGGCGCAGTCACCACACCATCGCCTCGTATCTGTGGTTCGGGCCGCCGATGGCGGCCCCAGCCAGGTGGGGGGATGATGGCCCGCCTCCGCCCCGGCATGCTGCTCATCCGGTGGCGCATGTTCTTGGTGGTCGCCCTGCTCACGCTGGGAGCGGTCGCGATGATGCTGCCGTACTACTGGATGGTCATTACGTCCATGAAGCCTCCAGAGGAGCTGTACGCCTACCCCCCGCGCTTTATCGTCCAGCGGCCGACGCTGCAGGCCTATGTCAAGCTCTTTACGCTGCTGCCGATGGCCCGCAGCCTCTTAAACAGCCTGTTCGTCGCCTCGACCGTCACCCTGAGCAACATGTTCTTCTGCTCCATGGCAGGCTATGCCTTCGCCAAATTGCGGTTCCCGGGGCGGGATGCCATCTTCCTCGCGCTGATCTCCTCGATGATGATTCCCTGGCAGGTGTTCCTCATCCCGGGTTTCCTCATCGTCAAGTGGCTGGGATGGCTGAACACGTTTCAGGCGCTGATTGTCCCGAACCTCGCCATGCCGTTCGGGATTTTCTTATGCCGGCAGTATGCCATGAGCATCCCGGACGGGCTGCTGGAGGCCGCCCGGATCGACGGCTATAACGAGATCGGGATCTACTGGCGGGTCGTGCTGCCGTTGCTGACCCCGGCGCTGGCGACGCTGGCGATCTTCACCTTTCTGTCGCAGTGGAACAGCTTTGTCTGGCCGCTCATCGTGACCCAATCGAGCGCGATGCGTACGGTTCCGCTCATCATCGGCGTGCTGAACGGTCAATTCGGTTCCAATGTCGCGATGATGATGGCCGGCGCGTTGGTCGTGACGCTGCCGATGCTGCTGGTCTTCCTGGTGTTCCAGCGGCAGTTCATTCGAGGGATCTTCTTGACGTCGATCCGTGAATAGCCGTATGGGGCTGGCCGCGCCTTGCCGGATGCGCGTGAACCCCGTACCACGGCTTCACAGCCGTGGCTTCGGGGTCTTACCCTTACGGGAACAGTGCCCTGTTCCTCCCCGCCTTGATAGGCGGGGCTTCCGCGTGGTACGGGGTGAACGGGCCCGGCGTACCGGTACTGGCCCACGGCGGCAGACGAGAGGAAGGAGGTAGGATGAGTCATCGGTGGGCTCGGATTGGATGGAGCGTGGTATGCGCCGGACTCCTAGCCGGCTGTCGCTCTTCGAGCTCCTCGATGCCGTTGACGATGTGGCTGGTCGGGTCCGAGACGCAAGCCCGATCCGTCAATCGGCTGTCCAAGGCCTTTACAAAGCGGACCGGGATTCAGGTCCAGTGCGAAGCCATTTCGTGGAACGAGGCACATAGCAAATACCTCACGGCGGTTGCCGGAGGCGTGGAACCCGATATCGGCACGATGGGGCTCACTTGGGGCGTCGAATTTGGCCGGCTGGGGGCCCTGGTGGATCTGCGCGAGGCGTTTCCTGAGGCGGTGGCGCAGGTCCGGCAGCAAACGTTTCCCGGGCTGTGGGCCTCCATTCAGGAGGGGAGCCACGTCTACGGCATCCCGTTTGATATGACGCTTCAGTTGCTCTATTACCGCCATGATCTCATCCCGCACCCGCCCGAGACCTGGGAGGAGTTGGCACAGCTGCTCGAGCAGCTCGGCCGCCAGAACCGACGCATGATCATCGACTGGGGCAATCTCAGTTGGATCGGTTATGCCCCGTTGCTTTGGCAGGCCGGGGGGGACTTTTATAATCCTCAGCAGACGGCTGTCACGCTGACGACGCCTCAGGCGATCCGAGCGCTGACCTTCTTCCGGGACCTGTACGTGCGATATAAGGTGCCTCGGACAGCCGTGCCTCTGGAGCAGGGGTTGCAGACCGGAGATTTTCCATTGGCGATTTCCGGAAATTGGAAGATCGTGAGCCTCTCGACCGGGGCGCCGGCCATTGCCGGCAAATGGTCAGTGAGTCTGCTGCCGAAGGGGCCCAGCGGTCAGCGGACCGCGTTTTTAGGGGGTCGTACGATCGGGATCTTTACGCGGTCTGCTCATCGCGCTCAGGCCTGGGAGTTTCTCCGCTATCTGTTCGAACCGGAAGTCCAGGAGCAACTGTATGAGGATGGCTCAGCCACCCAGGATGCGTACCTGCCACCGAATAGGGCGAGCTGGGAGCTTCTCCCGATGGATGGTCCCATGAAGGCGATTCTGAAGGAGCAGGCGCAGCAAGCGAAAGGGCCGCCGGCTGTGGTGGGATGGACCGAGACCACCCATGTCTTGGAAGAAGCCATCCAGAGCGTGATCTTGAAAGGAACGGACCCTGCTGCTGCTCTGGCCACAGCCGAGCGCGCCCTCAGTGCGAATCTCAAGCAGGACTGAACATGGCGCGAAGGTCGCGCGGGACGTTGCTGACCTATTACTTGAAATGGCTTAACAGACAGGGCCTATGGATCATTGGTCCCGTATATTGAAAAACATTAATAATTGACGTAAGAGAATGCTCTAGAGACAGTTCCGCTTGCAAAGACAGATATTTCAGCGTACAATTTTGATGGGTCAGATACCGCGAGCTGCCTTGACTCATCCGTACCGCAGAGCGCCAAAAAAAAGCTCCTGTCGTTCTTGTCGTTCCTGCATAAGTGCGGATATACTAGAGGAGTTTTGCCAAGAACATAAGCTGGAAGCGCTGGACAACTAGTCAGGAACCAGAATGAGGAGGGTGAGATGAGGCAGTACATATCGATTGCCGTCCTTATCGCGGTCATGCTGAGTGGTAGCGTTGTGTATGGCAAGGACGCAAGCAGTCAGAATCCGACAGCGGCGCCAGGGTTAGTCGGGAGTGCCGCCAAAGGGGTAGGTGGAGGTACCGCCAAGGTGCTCTTCGGGTTCGAATCCGGCGTGCAAGGCTGGGGGATCCCGGATTGGGCGCTGGAGAAGCCGGACTTCATCGGCAAGTCGGTCGCCGTGGCGCCGCAAGGAGCGACCGAAGGCACCCAGGCGCTCGGGCTCGTCGTGGACTTTCCGGGCGGCCAATGGAAGGCGGCGCTGGCGGAA
>OBEQ010972665.1_pt1 | contig 13876 bp, 14 predicted proteins | sample 1670901 | NCBI WGS metagenome assembly OBEQ01 (sample SAMEA104232315, study PRJEB22302) | groundwater metagenome | biome: forest; feature: aquifer; material: groundwater | place: USA | collected 2011-08-07 | depth 5.4 m
CGGCCGGTGACCCGGTCGCCGAACACAAAGGTCGGGCCCTTGTCTTCCGGTGCGTTAGAGACCTGCTCGGCCAGCATGGCCGAGCGTTTCAGCTTGGCTTTGGATTTCGCGAAATAGCTTGTTGTCGCGCCGGCGTAGGGGTCATGGTAAAAATAGGCGATTTCACCGGCGCTGGGCGGCGGGTCCAGATACACCAGCCCGCAGGCCAGGCACTCGAACAGCTCCCATTCGGCCCTTTCCATGCCGGGTTGTTGCGCCGTACGGTGGCGAATGAACAGCCGCCGATCGAACGCACCGCAAACCTGGCACGCGGTTTTCCGATTAGCTGGGTCCTGATCGGCCGGGATATCAGGCACGATTAACGCGGCGTCATCTCGGCGGCTTCGTTAGCGGCCAGCGCCGCGATGTTGACCATTTCGGCCATGGAAGCGCCCACCACTTGAGCTAAAATTTTACGGATAAAAGCATGCATCTGTTGCGCTTGCTCTGGAGTCGCGGTCTTCCCTGTTCCAATCGCCCAAACAGGTTCATAGGCAACCACTAATTTTTGCGCTTCCTCTGGAGAAATCCCAACCAACCCATTCTTTAATTGAGTTTCTACAACTTTAAATTCAGAACCCGCTTCCCTTTCCTGCAAAGTTTCCCCCACACACACAATGGGAGTAATCCCATGCAAAAAAGCCGCCTTCATTTTTTTATTCACCGTCTCATCCGTTTCAGAAAAATATTGTCGGCGCTCGGAATGTCCCACAATCACATAGCTACACCCAATCTCTTTAAGCATTTTCCCGGAAACTTCTCCTGTAAAAGCGCCCTGATCCGCCCAGAAAAGATTTTGAGCTCCCAATTTTACCTGCGACCCATTTAAAAGAATTCCAATGGCAAACAAAGCGCTAAAAGGGGGGCAAATTAATATCTCTCGATCCTTCAACCCGGAACAAGATTGAAGAAGAGATTGAACTAAACTTTTTGCTTCTTGAACCGTCTTATACATTTTCCAATTTCCCGCAATCAAAGGGGTCCTCTTATCTGGTTGCATTATAAAATCTCCTCTATCCTAGTGTGGCCAATCTGTCTACACATAAACCTAAAATCTTTGCGCAGATTATATCACATTTTTTCATTTTAAGTGGTCTTCACCAAAATATCTCCAATAATGTTGGCGGCTTCGTCGCCGCGGTCGGCGGCATTGGAAAGGTGGCGATAAATTTCCCGCAATTTTATAATATTTAATACATCACTCGTTTTAAAAAGGTCAACTAAAGCGGCTCGATAAAGATGTTCCATCCGGTTCTCTGTTTTTTTGGCTTGAACTACATGATCATTCGCCACCACAAAATTACCTTTCATATACTGAACCGCTTTAGAAATATGATCGGCGGCCACTCTTAAAGTTTCGGTCATTTTCTTAATGTGTTCATTGGTCCCCACCTCAAAAAGAATCATCTCTTCCACGGTAGATTTTGAATAATCGCACATATCGTCGATCGCGCGGGAAAGGGCAAATATATCTTCTCTATCAATAGGAGTCACATAGGTTTGGTTTAACGCTTCAATCAAAAGTCGGCGCAGATCGTCGGCCTCCTCTTCAATTTGACTCACTTTCATCCCCAACTCTGGAGAAGGAGATTGAGCAAAAAAGTCGAGCGCTTCCATCGCCTCTTCTACCTTCTGCGCTTCGTCCAACAGCATTTTGTAAAAATCTTTTCTTTTAGAAAATGGCCACATACCGTTATTATAGGAAGAGTTGGATCAATTTAAAAGTGAGCGCGGCTGCCCCAGCGCAAATGGGAATGGTCAACAGCCAAGCTGTGGCTAAATCTTCTGCCACAGTCCAACGAACGGATTTGGGCCGAAACGCGGCCCCCGCTCCTAGAATGGACGCGGAAACCACTTGGGTAGACGAAAGAGGGTAACCAAAAATAGAGGCAATATAAAGAATAGAGGCGGAAGTCGTTTGAGAAGCAAAAGCGTGAATCGCTCGAATAGGATAAAGTCCGCGCCCCAAAGTTCGAATAAGACGCCACCCGCCCATTAAAACTCCAATCGATAAAGTAACCGAAGAGATAAAAATAACCCAAACGGGAATCCAATTTTCTGAACTGTTAGAGAGAGATTTTGGAGAAGAAACAATCAATGCTAAACCTATGACTCCCATTACTTTTTGAGCGTCGTTTGATCCATAACAAAGACTTTGCCCTATCAAAGAGATGGACTGCATGCCTCTAATAAACCGATTAAATTTAGGGGTCGTATTTTGACCCATAAAAAATGTAAGTTTAGTGAATGGATAGGTTAAACTAAATCCAATGATGGGGGAAAAAAGCATCATCAAAAAAACCCATTTTAATTTTTCCCAATCCAAAGAACTTACCCCTAACGCGGCCAAAAAAGCGCCCATTAACCCCCCCAGCAAAGCGTGTGAACTACTGGAAGGAATTCCCAATCTCCAGGTCAAAAAATTCCAAAGTATCACACTCAACAAAGCGCTAATTAGAGCGTAAAGCACAATCTCTCTCGACCCATTGAGTTCTAAAGAGAACAATTCCCGCCCCAAAGTCCAAGCGACTCTTGTCCCTAAAAAATAAGCTCCGACAAATGTGGATAACGCCGCTAAAATAAGAGCGCTTTCTGGGGAAAGTGTCCGCGCGGAAATGGCCGCGGCCACTTGGTTGGAAGAATCATGAAACCCATTTGTAAAACAAAAAAGAAGCGCTAGAAAAATAACCGCTAATTGAAGTAGAAAAGTTTCTTCCATGTGTTAAGGGTCACTAACCCCTTAACACAGAGAATAAAACTTATTCAAAAGAAGTGCAACTTCTAAAAAGGAACGGAAACTTTAAAAATAATATTCCTTCCGGGATTAAGAGCGTAAGCTTTATATCGGCTTAGATGTTCCACATAAGCTCTATCGAACAAGTTGTCAACACTCAAGCTCACTTTTACATGGCTCTTTTCCGCAATGGAAATATCGGTTCCTACATCTAAATCCACCAGAGTATAGCCGGCGGTTCTAGTTTCCCCAACGCCTAACCGTGTTTGAGTGTCCACAAGTTTAACTGTTGCTCCAATAAATAAATTCTCTAAAATTCCGAACTCATGCTTTTGCAGCTTGGCTCCAATCTTTACGCGATTGCTAGGAATAAGAGAAAGAGGGCGACTGGCCGTTTCGTTTTCTCCACGAATCCAATCCGCGCCTCCATTGAGAGATAGCCATTCTAAGAGTTGGGCTTCTATTCCCAGTTCGCATCCAAACAATGTGGCATCGACATGTTTAAATTTAAACAGGGGATTTCCACTCGTAGGATCCGTTGCTTCCACTGGTAATCCAGTGCCTGGGTCGATACTTCCAATCACTAAACCACTCACTGGATTTACACCGCTGGTAACCGCTTCCACAAAAATAAAATCTTCAATTCTATTTCTAAAGAAAGAGACCTCTCCTTTTAAATCTTTAGAAGCGTAGCGCATGGACGCATCTAAATTAAATGATTTTTCTGGGCTTAATGTTTGTTCTCCAATTTCAAAGCGACCCACTCCCTCGTGCACTCCGAAAGAGAAAAGTTCAGCGGGGGAAGGAGCCCTCCAGCCGCGCCCCATATTCAAAGCAAACGCTAGAGGATCTACAGGATGAAAAACAACTCCTAACGCTCCGGTTAGGGCCTCGTATTTACGCGTTTGAGCTGTCGTTTGTAAATCACTCTTTGCGTTTACATTTAATGTTTTCCCATCCGCGCGCCCTCCTAAAGAAACTGTGAATTTATCCCACTGCGCTTCTTCATAAATAAATCCGCCGTAGTCATAAGAATCGTATCCGGGAATTAAAGGTTCCGCGCCCAATGTTTCATTCACTTGCCGCATCAGAGAAACGCCCACTGTTCCGGTTAAAGGACCCCAAGGGATAGGGTGCCCTTTTAAATCGAAGGTTCCGGTTTTAAGGAGCAAATTAAGGTTGGGACTACTATCATCTTTAGTCTTAAATTCACGACGGTTATTTCTTTGAAAGGCGCCCGCCACTTCTAAACGAAGCAGTTCCATGGGCAAGTTGACTCTAATCTGCGCTTTATCATGTTGAATTTTTTGATAGGGCGTCGCCGTAGGATCTTCCGCCGGATCTTCATGAATTTCCAGTCTTTGATCGAACTTAGAATAATCGACTTGCGCCGTTCCCCAATTTTGAGTGATCCCTAAAGTTCCAGAACCATTTCTCTCCTCCATGCCACTATTGAAGAGTCGTCCTCGAGGAGTCTCACTATTCCCTGACCCCCTCTGACTAAAATTCCCTCTATAACCTACGGGTCCCATCGCTCCAAACAAAGAAACTCCTCCCGCTCCTTGGCGGTTATTCGTGAAACCATTCAAAGAAAGTTCTCCGCCAAACTTGGCTGCTCCATCTTCTGTCGTAGGGAGTTCAGGACTCATTAAATGAACCACTCCTCCTAAAGCATCAGATCCATAGAGCAAACTGCTAGGACCTCGCAGCACTTCAATTTTACTCACGCTAAAAGCATCCACTTCCGGCCCATGTTCATCGCCAAATTGCTGCCCTTCTTGACGAATACCATCCGAAAGAATAACAACCCGGTTAGAAGTTAATCCGCGAATGACAGGTTTAGAAATACCCGATCCCGTAGTCAATGTTGTCACTCCCGGAGTATTCTCTATCGCTTGAATCACATTTTCCCCTCGAAGTTGTTGCATTTGACTTCCCTCAATTACTGAAACAGATTGAGGAGAAGTTAAGCTCTCTGTAGGATAAGGTTTAGCCGTAACGACTAAAGTTGGCAATTCTATAAACCCCATACTCAAAGTGATTAGCACGGCTGCATCCTGATCTGTGACCGTCACTTTTTTTGTTTGACCAGAAAAATGTGGCGCCTTAAATTCAAGAATGTGTGCCCCCACAGGAATTTCTTCTAAACGAAACATCCCTTCCTTATTAGTTTTAACATCTTTTCCCAAATGATGGATATGGACATGGACATTCGCCACAGGGCTATTTTCTTCGTCTCTGACCTCTCCAGAAATGGTCCAAGCATAGGAGAAGTTGACCCATAAAATCATTAGGACATAAGTCGTACTTAATACTTTAAATATTGACATTCGAAACTTCATAAAACCTCCAATTTAAATTTTTTTTGACATCATTCCGGCGAAAGCCGGAATCCAGTATCAACGGTAAAACAAACTCTGGATGCCGGTTTTCACCGGCATGACAAATAATTTGAAATAATTGAAACTTACGAAACTACTTTATTGAGGAGGGGATCGGGCTGAATGAGAATAGGAAGTTTGATGAAAAAAAGTAAGTTTAGACTCAACGAATTCTCCCATGGAACTCCAATGCGGGATAAAAGAATTCTGCCCCAGAACATGCAAGTCCATTTTCCCCGCCGTACGAGAAAAACAACAGATTTGGCAAGGATTATGATTGGCATGTAAGTCCCCCATATGTTCTGGGTGCGCGTGGAAATGAAACATCCCCCAAGCCAAAACATAAAGTGTGAGCAAATGCATTACTTTTTTCATATCAGCTTTTTCTTATACCAAAACTCCCTTTTCCTGTCAATCGAATATTTTTGTAGAATGGCGCTATGAAATCGAATTTTTCTGTAGGAACGGATATTGTGGAAGTCTCCCGTGTTGGAAAACTCATTCAAAATAGAAGGTTTGTTAATAAAATTTTCTCTTTAGAAGAGATTCGTTATTGTTCGGGAAAAAAGTTGGCGGCTCAACACTACGCGGTTCGGTTTGCGGCTAAAGAAGCGGTTTGGAAAGCGTTAAGCCACCCATGGAAAAACAAGGCAGTGGCCCACAAAGAGATTAGCGTCTATAGGGCGGATTCTGGAAAACCGATCGTGCATCTTTCGCCTCGCTTAAAAAAATTTGAATCTCATCTTTCTGTTTCCCTCTCTCACACGCACGAACATGCCATTGCTGTCGCGCTTTATTGCCCCTAATGCTCGTTACAAAAAAACTCATTCAAAATTGGCTTCCTCCCAGAAAAAAAGATTCTCATAAGGGGGACTTTGGCCATGTGCTTATTATTGCAGGATCGCGCAACTTATCCGGAGCAGCCACACTTTGCGGTTGGGGAGCGTTAAGAGGCGGCGCGGGCTTAGTCACGATCGCTGTCCCAAAAAGCATTCAACCTTCTTTATTAAAATGGCTCCGTCCAGAAGCGATGACACTCCCCTTGCCAGAAACAAAAGAAGGAAGTTTTTCCACAAAATCTGTCCCGCTTTTAATCGATTTTATTAAAAAAAGAAAAATCACCTCCTTAGCTTTGGGACCCGGACTCTCTCGACACTCCTATGGGTTTGTTCAAAATCTATTGATGAAAATAGAATCTCTCTCATCACAAATTCAGGGAATCGTCTTGGACGCAGATGGGTTTCTGGCTCTAACTCCAAAAGGAAGTCACCCTTCGCTTTTACAAAAAATTTCACTGCCACTCATTGTGACGCCTCACGCGGGAGAGATGGCCAAATTTATGGGAACAACCCCTGCTTTAATTCAGAAAGATAGAATCGCGCACGCCAAAAAATTTGCTAAACTGTACCGAGTGGTTGCCGTCTTAAAAGGGGACCAGACTGTGACCACAGATGGGGAAAAAATTTATATCAATTCCACCGGCTGTCCGGGGATGGCTAGAGGGGGTTCCGGGGATATTTTGACTGGATTGATCTCTGCCTTAGTGGCTCAAGTTAAAGGACCAGATTTTTTAATGAAAGCAGCCGTCTTAGGTGTTTATCTCCATGGTTTAGCCGGAGAGATCGCTCAAAAAAACAAGACGGAAGTGGCCATGCTTTCCGGAGAAATCGCGCAAGCGCTCCCCCAAGCTTTTAAATATTTACTCGAGGTTCGTCATTCCGGCGAAAGCCGGAATCCAGCAAAGAGGGACACTTGACTAGATTCCGGCTTTCGCCGGAATGACAACAATTCGTATGTTAGAATCAATACTTTTAAAAAAATTAATTCAAATTCGTCGAGAAATCCACAAATACCCAGAATTGGGAGGGGTTGAGTTTAAGACTGCGAAAATAATAGAAAAAGTTTTAAAAGAGTTGAGTATCCCATTTAAACGCGTTGGCGCCACTGGAGTGGTCGCTCACTTAAGTGGAACTTCCCCAAAGAACGGGAACGGGTGCGTTGCCTTAAGAGCGGATATGGACGCTCTTCCCCTAGAAGAGAAAACTAATAAACCTTATCGATCCCTCCACCCAGGAACGATGCACGCCTGTGGTCACGATGCCCATGTGGCCATGCTTCTAGGAGCGGCTACTCTACTAAAAGAAAAAAATGATTTTACAGGGACAGTTAAATTTATTTTTCAACCTAACGAAGAAGGAGCGAGTGGAGCAAAAGACTTAATTAAGGAAGGCGCTCTTAAAAACCCAGCCCCTCAAGCATTCTTTGGCCTGCATGTGAACCCACGCCTTGTTTCTGGAACCATAGGTTTAAAAGAAGGCCCACTCATGGCTTCTGTGGATAAATTTACTCTCCAAATTATTGGCGAAGGCGGCCACGCCGCCTACCCCCATGAAGGGAAAGATGCCATTTTAGTGGCGAGTGAAATTGTGCAATCTTTACAATCCATTGTTTCCAGAAAAATTGATCCTGTAGAACCGGCCGTACTTACCGTTGGAACCATTGAAGGTGGCCGAAGATTTAATATCCTTGCCGATCAAGTGACCCTTACAGGAACAGTTCGAACCTTGTCGGAAAAAGTGCATAAAGAGATCCCTAAAATAATGAACTCTATGATCAGCGGTCTCTGCAAAGCCCATGGAGTTCATTTTAAACTCAACTATGAAGTTTTAGGATCTGTCCTTTCCAATTCCAAAAGCATGGTCGATCTATCTCGCAAAGCAGCCCATCAATTGATTGGGAAAGAAAAAGTTGTTGAGCTTAATTCCCCCTCCATGGGAGGAGAAGATTTCGCGGAATACTTAAAATTCGCGCCGGGCTGTTTTATTTATATCGGCGTTAGAAAACCAGCGGACAAAATGATCCCTTGGCACCACCCTCAATTCGATTTAGATGAAAACGCCTTACCGCTTGGGGCGCAGCTTTTAGCAAAAATTGCAAGATCATTTTTGGAGGGAAAAATAACATGGCAATCTCTTTAGGACTTTTAGCAACACTTTTTGGCTTGTATGGAATTTTTATTTGGAATAAAGAATTTTGTTTTATTTTAAAAGGACTTCTCCCCTTAAGTCTTTTATGCGCCGGAATCATCGCTATACTGGCCGGAATCCACTCTTTCAAAAAGAAGTGACACTCCCAGACCAATGAAGCTTTCTCAAATTGGAGAAAGGGGACTTCTCCACAGAATTGAGCGCTGGACCCAAAAAAAGAAACACTCCTCCAATTTTTCTAAACTTGTACCTCTAGGCGATGATTGCTTTGTGGCCAAAATGGCTACGAATGACCCGCTTGTATTCTCCACCGATACCCTTTTAGAGGGGACTCACTTTAATCTGAAGTGGTTAGGCTCAATCCTACCGCCTCCCAAGGTTTGGGATTCTTTGGGATACAAAGCGATGTCCTCCAATCTTAGCGACCTAGCCTCCATGGGGGAAGTGACCCCCCACTTCGCTTTTGTAACACTTGGGTTAAGTGGGGATATCTCTGTGGATTCTGTGGACAATCTTTATAAAGGGATGAATCGGCTGGGTCACAAGCACGGAATTTATATCGTCGGAGGAGATATAATTCGATCTGATAAATCAACCATATCTTTAACTCTAGTTGGGTCCATGATGCTGGGTGCCACCCCCCTCACCCGATCGGGCGCAAAAGTAGGCGATTTTCTCTTCCTAACAGCTCCCACAGGCCTCTCGGAGGCAGGACTTCTTCTTTTAAAGACAGGGTTGAGCCACTTTAAATCTTCACATATTAAGAAATTACTCTGGAGCCACCTCACGCCAGAACCTAAAATTAAGGAAGGAAGCTTAATTGGGGACAATTTGGCCACATCCTGTATTGATACTTCCGATGATCTTCTCACTTCTTTAGAAATTTTGTCCCAAAAAAGTAAGGTGGGGTTCGAACTCCAATTAAACCGTTCCCATATTCCCCCTTCCCTTCTCTATGGATCCAAACTCCTCCATAAAGATCCACTTCAACTTTTCCTTTCTGGTGGAGAAGATTACCAACTTCTTTTTACTTGTCCAAAAGAGAAACTGGGTACGCTTCGTAAAAAAATCCCATCGGCTCTTCAAATTGGGATCGTTCGATCTCCATCCCATGGGATCCAAATTTATTGGAAAGGGCGTCCCTTTCAAATTAAAGAATCTCGATTCAAACATTTTTAAATGGCCCAAATTACCTTTAAATCAAACTCTGCGGCCGAAACCTTAAAGACAGGCCGCTCTATAGGAAAAGTTATTCTGGGTGGGACCATTCTCACTTTAGAAGGGGATCTGGGAAGCGGTAAAACCTTATTCGTCAAAGGATTGGCCCAAGGGTTAAAGATTTCTCAAGAAATTACAAGCCCCACTTTTGCCTTAATCCAAATTTACCATGGGGGACTAGAACTGTATCATGTAGATCTCTATCGTTTAAATGAAAAAGAAATTTTAGAGTTAGGGTTGGAAGATTGTTGGAGGAATAGAGTTCCAACTCAACCCCAAAACTGGGCTCTGGCCATAGAATGGGGGAATAAGGCAAAAGCGATTTTTCCTAAGGAAAAATCTATTGCCATTCTTCAGTTAAACTTTAAGATTCTCTCGAAATATAGTAGAAACATAAAAATAGAAGGTCCTTTAGAATGTTTAAAAAAAATCCAAACCTCTCTACAAAAATCCTAAGTATTGAAACTTCGGGCAGGAACTTTAGCCTAACTCTATCTGAAGGGAATATTAAACTCTCTCAACTCTCACATTTAGGAGAACTCTCTTTTAATATTGGCTATCGACACTCCTCTATTTTAAAAGAGAGCTGCCAATTTCTCTTAAAAAAAGCGGGGTGGAAAATAGATGAACTCACTCATATTGCCATCTCCACAGGACCAGGAAGTTTTACGGGCTTAAGAGTTGGAATCTCTTTTACGCGCGCCTTGGCCAGCGCTCTACATATTCCCTTAATTGGAGTCCCTACATTTGAACTGATCGCCAAAAGATTTGAACATTACAAAAATTCTCCCTTAACTGTTTTAATCGACTCCATTGGGGAAGATCTTTTTGTAGGCACATTTAAAGCCGGAAAAATAACTCCTTCCCAACCGTATAAAGTTGTTAAACTGACAGAGCTTTTAAAAAAGGTGCCCAATCAAAACCATCTCTATGTAGGCGAAGGTTTTTTGCGCTATGAGAAAGAGATCTGCAGGAAAAATAGGGACGGAGCCCTATTTGTTGAACAAATAGGGCTCCGTCCCTATTTTTCACGTACCTGTCCCAACTCCCACACCCCTCGTTCCAAAGAGTTAGCGGAGATCGCTTTTCAAAAAATAAAAACGCAACCGTTTTCTAAAAACGAATGGAAAAAAGTAGTTCCCTTCTACTTAAGACTGCCCTTAGTGGTGGAGAGGTTAAAAAAATAATATGTCTAAATTTATTTGGTTAAATGATGAGCTCGTTCCAGAAAACAAGGCTAAAATTTCTGTTTTAGACCGCGGATTTCTTTATGGGGACGGCGTCTATGAGACGGTGCGAGTTTATTCTGGCAGAATTTTTCGCGCTGAAAAACATTGGAAGCGTTTAGAAAATTCTCTCAAAGGAATCAGTTTAAAAATCCCTTGGTCTCATAAAGCTCTAACGCACTCCCTCTTAAAAACTGTTCGAGCTAACCATGCCCAAGAGTGTTTAGCTCGAGTCACGATTAGCCGCGGCATTGGAGAAATAGGGTATGACCCCACAACATCCAAAAAACCCACCTGCATGATCCTGACTTCCAATATCCGTCCAGACCTTCCCCAACTGTGGGAGAAGGGAGTAAAAATCCTCTTTACCAAAGTGCGTAGAAACCATCCACTCTCTTTAAATCCAGCGCTAAAACATACCAACTGTTTAAATGGAATTCTCGCTAAGATAGAAGCGTTAAAAGAGGGGGCCTTCGAAGCTGTATTCCTAAATTTAGAAGGAGAAATTGCCGAAGGAACCATTAGCAACTTTTTTCTGATTAAAAATGGAATCATAAAAACTCCTCTTTTAATCTGTGGAATATTGGAAGGAGTCACTCGAGGAGCCGTTTTAGAAGTGGCAAAAAAATCTGGATTTAAACTAATGGAAACTCGTCTAAATTTAGAAGACGCGAAAAACGCGGACGAAATGTTCATCACCAGCACCACCATGGAAGTCATGCCCGTCGTTAAAGCCGGAACCATAAAAATTGGAAACGGAAAACCCGGTCCCCTGACCCGCCAACTTCAAGAGAAATTGCGTTCCCTCATACAGAAGGAAATCGGAAATTAGGGGAAGCGATTAAGCCGAAGCAGCTTGTTTTTTATTGTATAGGTATTGGGTGAGGATGGAGAGGGTGCTGTTGGTTAGCCAATAGAGAACTAACCCGCTGGGAAATTTTAGAAACATGAATGTAAATATAAGCGGCATGAAAGCCATGACTTTTGCTTGTGTAGGATCCCCTACGGTCGTTCCAGAAAGCTTTTGTTGCAAAAACATTCCTCCTCCCATAATGATAGGTAAAGCATAAATGGGATCGTGTTGAGAAAGGTCTTTAATCCAGAATATCCATGGAGCTCCCTGAAGTTCATAGGCATTTCTTAGCATCGTAAAGAATGCCCAAAAAACAGGGATTTGTAAGATCATGGGGATACAGCCCCCAAAAGGATTCGTCTTTCCCGTTTTATAGAGCTGTAAGAGTTCTTCGTTTAATCTCTTGGAATCATCTTTATATCTTTTTTGAATTTCTTGAATTTTAGGTTGAAGTTTCTTCATAGCGCCTGTGGATTGGTAACTTTTTAAAGTGAGTGGGAGCATTAAGATTTGCAAGAAACAGGTTAATGTAATAATAGCCCAGCCATAATTCCCCATCCATTTGTGAAGCGTTTCTAAAACTTTGAGCGCCCATTTTCCTAAGAATCCAAAATAACCAAAATCGACCGCGTGTTCTAGAGATAGGCCTAAACTTTTTAAATGCGTATACCCTTTAGGACCTCCGTAAAGTTTGACGGAAAAAATTTTCTTTTCCCCGGAGCTTAAAGTGAACTTGTCTACAACCAAAGAAAGACTGCCCGGATCTATCTTAGATTTCTTTGTTTCAATTTTAGAGAACTCCCCTTCCTTGGGAAACATCGCGAAAAGATAATAACGGTTATCTACGCCAACCCACTGATACCCTGCCTTATCTTCCCCTGTTTTAAACTTTAAAACCTCTTTTGTAGGAGAAGGGTAGGCAAGTAGGCGAGTGACTCTCTCATTCTCCTTTATTTCACTTTTAATGGTTCCTAAACCTTGATGCCATCCCAAATTGAATCCAGGAACTGGGACAGGTTCTGATTTTAGGTTTCTAAAGGATAGTGAGAGATTAAGAAAATGAGACGGTTCTTCATCGGACCCTTCCAAAACATAACGCTTCTCAACTTCTACACCCGTTGGAAGAACGGCTCTCCACACAGACTCTCCCGTACCTTTCTTAACTTCTTTAAACGACAATTCTGGATAAGTAGAGAGAGGCCAATCTTCCACAGAAAGAAGTTTTCCTCCTTGAGGATGGTTGACTAAATCGAAAGATCCAGTCCCCTCTTCCCCTTTTTGCTCTTTAAGCTGCCATTCTCTTAAAGCGGCCCCTCGAGAATCGATGAGAATTTGAGAGTGGGAAGTTTCTATTTTACTTTCCGATAAGACAGGCGTTCTCGCGTTTAACTCTGTTGGATAAACTTTAATGGAAGGAGCTTCTTTAGAGTCTCTGGGGATAGAAATTTCTTTATACTCCTGACTTATTTCCTTTTGTAGGAAAGGTTTAGGGGTAAAAAAATGGTACCAACCAAATAAAAATAGGGCGGATAAAACCGTAGCCCATAAAACATTTTTTTCCATAATCTATTTAACTCCTTAAAAATGATAAAAGGGGTGGCAGGAGGCGATTCTTTTAATTCCCAGCCATACTCCCTTGCTAACTCCATTCTCTTGAATCACTTGTTGGGTAAAATGAGAACAGGAGGGAAAAAATCTACAGTTTCCCTGAATCCCGAACATTGTCTTTAAAAAAGGAATGAAGGACTGATAACATTCAATCATAAAAAGTACAGATCGCTTCATATCCAAATATTCGCCTTCTGACAAATTGAGATAAACTCTTCTCTTAAAACAGAAAAAACAACCCCACGAGCGCTCTCTTGAGGTTTTACGGAAATGTGCAGATCTATTCCTGGAGTTAGGTTCTCTTTCTCGGTCCTAAAAATCTCTCGAAAAATCCGCTTGACCCGATTTCTTACCACCGAACTTTTAGTGCGGGGATAAAAAGAGATCCCAAGTCTTAGGATCTCCTTGGGAACTTGTAACGAGTGACCTTCAACCCGTTTTAGATGACGAAGGGTAAAATTTCTAGAGGTATAAACTTCTCCCGATTGCCGAACTAAAGAGAATTCCTTTCTATCTCTAATCCTAGCAACTTTTGGAAACCGATAATCTTTAGGGAATGAGTTTATAGCGACCCTTTCTGCGACGCGCACTTAAAACTTTGCGCCCCCCGGGACTCTTCATGCGCGACCTAAATCCATGGACTTTCGCCCTTCGTCTCTTATTTGGTTGGAATGTTCGTTTTGGCATAAGATACTCTTTGTACCAAAATTGGGTTAAGCATGTCAAATTTTATTCATTCTAATCCCGATCGTCATTCCGGCGAAAGCCGGAATCCAGAAAGACAATTTCATGGACTGGATTCCGGCTTTCGCCGGAATGACGACGAGGAA
>OBEQ011751438.1_pt1 | contig 13876 bp, 8 predicted proteins | sample 1670901 | NCBI WGS metagenome assembly OBEQ01 (sample SAMEA104232315, study PRJEB22302) | groundwater metagenome | biome: forest; feature: aquifer; material: groundwater | place: USA | collected 2011-08-07 | depth 5.4 m
ATTTCCAAGTTGAAAAACGCCTAGCAGAAGGCTTTGAAAGAACAAATGAAACATTTAGTGATGTCATTAAACGTTTGGCATTAATTGATGCTGCACAAAAGAAAATTACTGAATTATCCAGCAATGTCGTTAGCTTACAAGAATTATTAAATGATAAACGCTCGCGCGGCGCATTTGGTGAAGTACAATTATCAGCACTCATTCATAATATGCTACCCGAGCAACATTTTAGTTTCCAACATCAATTAAGCAATAATAAACGCGTTGATTGCATGCTATTCTTACCAGAACCTACGGGAAATATTGCGATTGATGCAAAATTCCCATTAGAAAATTTCCGCTTATTAATTGACTCTTCTTTACCGGATACTGAAAAACAGCAAGCAGAAAAACAATTCAAATTAGATATTCGCAAACATATTCAAGATATTGCAGAAAAATATATTATCCCGGGAGAAACTGCTGATGGCGCTGTAATGTTTATCCCTGCAGAAGCCGTATTTGCTGAAATTCATGCGCATCATTCCGATTTAGTTGAATTTGCGCAGAGACACAAAGTATGGTTAGTTTCTCCAACCACCATGATGGCGATATTAACCACCGCTCGTGCGGTATTAAAAGATGCGGCTACGCGACGTCAAGTACACGAAATTCAACAACATTTGACGATGTTAGCGGATGATTTTGAACGCTTCCAAATTCGTATGGATAATTTAGCAAAACGCATCGCTCAAGCGCATGTAGATGTCGAACAAGTCCATATTTCTTCAAGAAAAATCAGCCAACGTTTTAGTCAAATTGAACGCGCCGAAATTGATGGTTTAAAAATCGAAAGCGCTGAAAAAAATGCGTTTCAAGCTGAAGAAGTGAATTTAACTGTTGTAGACGAGTCGTTTAATAGTCTATAAAAAGCTAGTTTTTCTTTCCTCTAAAAAACACCCTGGTCTATCGCTTTAAATGATCCGCCAGGGTTTCGCTAAGCATTTGATTTTAAAAAAAATATTTTAATTCATTCATTTCTTAACATTTCTTTAATATTTGAATTGTATACTGGCTGCCCGCTATAAAAACAATAAATAAATTAAACAGTTAAGACGAGGCTCGTTATGGAATCTAGACTAAAATTCCATCCCATTTTTACTGAAAATTTTTTTAAAATACCTGAACTTCCTCAACAACAGGAAGTAGAAGTTTATTTTATCCCTACAACTGGCCCAGCATCTTTAGCTGATTTTTTAAAATTAAATGGTAAAAAATTCCATTCTGGTGTGAAAAATTTAATTGATCGATTAACAGAATGGTGTAAACAACAAAATATTTACAATGAAAGAACGGCTATTTGTTTACATAATCTTTTACATAATAAAAATAATTTTAAATATGATGGAAAATTCCCAAGATACAATATTAAAATTTATCCTCTCTTTACTGATGGCGTCATATTACTGGCTAAAATCATTCAAATACTTGAAAGAGAGTTGCCCGAAGATAAATTAATTAAAGAGAATACTTTAACCTGGCAAAAAACGGTTATTAAAGAATTTATCTCAAGAATTTATGATTTATGCGGGCCAGGGATTCATACTCAATTACTCGATACTTATTTACAATTAACCCAAGATGTGGGTGCAGAATTAGTAACTTATCGCTTGAAAATAGCAGATTTTGCGACAAGAGCTCTTACTTACGAACATCAAAGAAAACCTCAAGGGCCTGATAATGATATTCTCATCCTACCAAACGAAGAAATACACTTTAGAAATAAATTACTTCGATCTTTTACTAAAGAATTAGCTATTATTATTCCTGATGATCATAATGAACCGCCAGCATTACCCAGTAATTTTATCCCTGATTTTTCTAAAACAATTGTTGAACAAATTGATCTTAAGAGTTTAATTAATTATTTATTTCAAAGAAATTTTTATTGGCAAGAATTTTTGTTAAAAAATGCGCCAGATGTGCTCGGCACAGATCTCGACAACGTAACTCAAACATTAGAAAAATACGGTCCGGATAAATTTTTTACTGTCAGAGATTTAGTTTATGATGAAAAAAATGATATCCATATTTGGCTTTTAGGTGCTGAATTTTACTTGACCCAATCCCTATTAAGACGTTTAGCGCATAGCGGTTGGGTTAATTTGGAAACCATGAAACAAATTGATCTCAACAATAAACGTCTTTATTTATTTAATGATACAGATGTTGATTTTTCATTTATTAGATTTTCCGATGGACCTATACCTGAAAAATCTTTACCGCTTTATTATGCCGAAGAACTTTTAGCAGGACGAGATATTACTGAATTAGAACAATATTTAACTGCAAATCAAATTATTGATTTAAAAAATCAAGTTTATACAATTTTAGAAAAAATGGGCAATCGTTTAATTAAAAATACCCTGTTACCTATAAATGAAAAAGTTGAATTTATTGAAAAATTAATTCAATTAACTCCCGATAAATTATTATTGATTTTAAGTTTAATTGATAAATTACCCGAAAAAGAACAGCTATATCTTCTCAAGATTGAAAAATTAACTCGGTCCGTTGCTATTTCAAATGACTTAACAACTACGCTGCATTATGCAACTCGTTTTTCACCCGATGACTTATTAAACTTTATTAAAGAAAATAAAGGAAACAGACAATATAATCCGTTTAATCCAGCCGAACCAGGATTCCATCACACCCAAATTGATTATTTTAAGAAAATATATCAATTAATGAAAGCCATTTCTGAAATTCTTCAACAAGAAAATATCGCCACTAATAGCGACCCATTTAGAATGTTATTATTAAATAATTTTAAAACCGCTAGTGATTATTTGATAACCAAGTTAATTGAATTAAAACATGCTGTTAATTATTGCCCTATTGATCCAGAAATATTAAAAGTTATTTATGCCAACCCCGAACACATGCTTGAGTTGACTTTTTCTCTAATTAATCTTTATACAACCAATCATTCATTTCTTAATAAACATATTGCAAATTTAATGGTAGTGGCTATTAATTTAAAAGTCTATACAAATATTATGCAACTATTAGCTTTTATAAATGAAAAAAATAATTTTTTAACTAAAGAGAAAAATGTTTATATATTAAAAAATGCTCTAGCCAAACATGGGTTCTCGTTAATTAATGAGGTTATAAGCCATTTAGATGAAGAAAACTTATTTCAAGAAGATATTTTTGAATACATAACTTCCCTTCATACCCTGATATCTATAAAAGTTCTATCTGCAATTCAAGGACTTCCAGAAAAATTACGCACCATTCAAAATATCAAATTATTGGGTTTAAATTTAAAAAAATACACACCTAATCAAGGGGCTCGATTAATTATTTTATTCGATGAAATCAACCCTGATCTACCTAAAACTGAAAAAATTGAACTACTTGAAACACTTGAATCAAGTCAAAGTTGTATGAATTTACTCAATGTAGCAGCGAATATTAAAAAAACCATCGGATACAAATTAAATATTTCCGATCTTAAACAGATCCTTGATGATCAATCAAACATTGTTGGCTTACATTTGTTGCTACAAAATATTCATAAAATTAATCCTAGCTATCTTAACTCAAAAAGATTGGGATTGTTAATTGGCGTAACTCATAGCAAAAAATTTAATGAAATTTTCAAATTTACCACTAATCTTGCCAATTCTGAAGCTATTGATGGAATTTTAGATTTTATCAAGTACCTTACTCCTTCTTCCGAAAACATTGAATGTAAAGATATTGTTTTAGATTTAATTTTCTTTGCACCTGATTATTCTAGAAAAACTATCCATTTTTTAGATTTCAGAAGTGAAATGCAACTTTTATCAAAAATATCCTTAAAGCATTTACATGAATGGATAGGTGATTTCAAATATGAATGGTTAACAAAACACGGTAAATTAAAGCCGGCTAATTATTTTCTTGATTATTTATTGGCTGTTTTTGAAATCTCATCAAAAATAAAAGAATTAATAAAAGAAGTAGAATCTCCTTTACAACAAAATAGTCAATTTAAAAATGTAGAACTCCCTCCAGAAAAAAAATTGTACATTTTAGAAAAATTATTAGCCTATCTAAGACATGTAGAAAATATTAGTTTTAGTGAAGATGAAATTAAATTTTTAAAAACCAAACAATGTCGCCAAATTCTTGAAGCCGATACTATTATAAAAATTGGCAATCTCCCGCGCAAAAAACCCGAAAAATCGACTAAAAATGATAAAAAAAATACGAAAAAACATTTTATTTCGAACAATAATAACGATGATGATCCGGATTATCTTCCGCCAAGAAAGAGAAAAAGGAGATAATTATGCGCGGCAATCCCGCGCTCGCTTTGCTCGCTCGCAATGACGATTTATACAATAACGCATTTTGGGACTAAGGATCTAAATCTAACGACGAAACATTTTTTGTTTTTGTTCTTTTACTATTGTATCAATATCTTTTGCTGCATTCGATGCATAAAAACCAAATAATTTAGAAAAAAAGTTTTTAACAAAATTTCTTCCCAACATTTGTTTTTGTAAATTTTCTAAAGTAATAATCACTTCGCTCAAAGGTAAAACAGAATTACTTTTATCAGCTTCTTTTCCTAAATTCGTTATTGTATCTTGAATCAACGAAATACGCGGATCTTTATTTTTATATTTTTGGGTAAGCCGACCTTTTTGACCATCTAAATTATTAATAATAATCTCTAAATCATCCTTAACAATTACTTTATTACTAATTTGTCTAACCCTTACTTCTTCTAAAGAATTTTTATCAACATTACAAGTAACATGTACATAATCGCGCACAATACCATCGCGTTTTTTAGCCATATATTCAGGAATACTTTCAATGATATTGAGTGTTTCTCTATAATAAGGAACATCGGGTGAATAAAATAAGTTATTACTTATAGGGAAATTAGCACCCATAAAATCCAACATATATTCCATATATTTTTTCTTATTTGGTAACTCATCATTCATCGTATGCGCCGCAGCATTTACAAAGTAGACTTCATTTATTTTTTCTGTTTGTAATTTTTTAAGAATAAGTTTTTTCTTATTTATGGACAAAGTTGCATATTCTGCTAAATCAACAATGCCAATTTTTTTAATTTTTGATAAAGCTTCAACACAATCATCTTGAAGCGTAGAAAAAAACTGTATAGCCGTATCTAAATTAGGTCTTTTTTTCACATCTATAGTATCTATCATATCTTCTAAAAAAGATTTAATTTGAACTTGTTGCGTTATTGAAAATTTCTCTTTAAGAGCTTCAAAAAACATCCTTAATGTCATACCTAAAGCATAAATTTCTGAACTTTCATTATAAGCAGGCACACCTCCATTAAATGCCTGTCGCATAATCAGCGGGTCAATAAAATCTAAATTCCCTTTTACTTTCCAGGTTGTTTCAGAAAGAACTTCACGATAAACAAACTTGCTAAAACAAAAATCAATTAAAGAAACTTCATTAGTCAATAAATCACAAATCAAATTATCAGGTTTAATATCTTTATGTAAAATTTTACTTTGATGAGCTTGTTGTACGGCTTTTAGCGTATTAATAATAATTAGAAATAAATCATAATTTGATTTATCACTGATAGCGCTAGGATGAGCAATTAAATCTGCTAAGGTATATCCATGAGCTAATTGAGTGACCATCACACCTTGAACCATCATTTGACCATAATAATTTTTTTCTCTTTCAAAAACATAAGATTCTGCCTGCAATTTATTAGCAATAAAAGCTTCATTTTTTAATTCTGACATTACAGCTTCACGTTTTTCTTTTTCTTCATTAATAACTTTAATCGCAACAAATTTACCCGTTTTTAAATTTTGTCCATATTTTACTGTCCCAAAACTACCTGCGCCTAAATTTTTATCGCGTTTTGCTCCATAATAAATAGCAAAGTAATGCGGTTGATTATTTTTATCATAAAATTCAACAACATCGTAATTTGCATGTAAAAAATCTCTTTTATCTTTTAAAACACGACGAGCTTCGTTGGTATTGCCATGTTGATCTAAATACTCAATAGCCAATTTAATTTGCTCATCAGTTAATAATTTTCCATTAGGATGCAGCGCACTAAAATCAAAATCACGAGGAAGGCGATAATTGAAATTCTCCTCTTTTTTTATAGGAATAAGATGGGGTTGTGCAACCACCACTTTTTTATTTTTTGGCATGAATAATCCTCGTTTGCAATGCTTTTCTGATTATTTTCTTCAATTATAAGCGATAAATGTTTATATATTGGCTTAAATTATAGATCTCTTAGCTTAAGATTTTATTAATTTTTTCAAAAACTTAGGCAGGATAAAGCTAAATTTTAGGTTGAATGTTAAGGTTTTCAGGCTGCAAAATGGGTGATGAAAAAGCGGGAGCGGCCGTAGAATAAATTGTAACATCTTGATTTTTAATGACTTTATTTTCGACGCGAGGATCATTTGGCTCATTTTCAGCTATCGAAGGCCCTCCAAATTCTTTCAAAAGTAAGGGCGTTGTTGAATCAAATTCTTGTGAATCTCTTAGTTTTTTTAACTCAAATTTTCTTTTACTCAATTTTTTTTGCTGACAACATCCGCCCGGGGTTATTGTCGCAACGACAGCAGATGCGCAAATAATCGCTAGAGCAGTAGAACCAAAAAATAGCGCTATTTCGGATCCCGTAATTGCCCCTTTTAAACCGACTAAAGCTAAAGCATGCAGAACCACCATACCTGCAGCAATAGCGGGTATCACTCCACTACTTAAAATGCTTAAAAGTATAATGAGCGCAATCAAACAAATACCGCCAAAAATTATTTTTCCTTTATGACGTTTTAAAAAATCTAATTTTTTATTCTCTACTTTTTTCACAGAAATATTTTTTAACATTAACGATTTAGCTGGGATTGTTTTCAACGGCGATTCAACTGTATTTAATGCCGAGCGAGTAGACGTTAACAAATCAATTAGAAATTGATTTTGATTTATATCAATAGACAAATTTTTATTGGAAATTGAATCAACTTTTCTATTCACTGCAATTAAATTATCAATATAATTTTGCGAAAGTTTTTCAGCATGTTTAATTGCATCTAATTTAATTTTATAAATTATATCTTGTTTATCTTCATTTTCATGTTTTTTAGTTTCCAAAAAATATTCATAATTAAATTTAATTGAACACATATTTTCATTTAAATCATCCGGCTCGACGATTAATAAGGCAGTCAATTCTCGTCCTAATTGCGCAAATCCAATAGGATCATGTTGATCTTCATATTTCTTTAACTCATCTTTCTTTTTTTTATTAGTATTCAATTGACGTGAAGTACGCAAGCTTCTTTTTTCTTTTTCTATAAGTTTAAAACGCTGACGACGTTCTGCTAAAGATTCATCGGCATTTTCTGGTTCAACATCATCAATGTGATTTCTTTTGAAAAAAGTATCTTGATAAACTTTAATATGCGAAGTTATTGGAGAAGTATGATCATGTAATTCATAATACGGCGAATAATAATAATGCTCTTTACACCAATTTTTTCTATGTTCATACATTGATAAATCGGCATAACGTCCGACAATATGTTCGCGATCATTTTTTCTTAACATAATTCCAGTTTGCAATAATAACTCATAAAAAAATATTTTTTCTTTAAATTTAAGATAATCATTGTAATATCTTAACATTTCACGTTTTACAAAAAAATATTCCAAATTATTGTTTGATAAAAAAGGAGAATTGCGAAAGTATTCTTGAATATCTAATTTAATTCTTTCTTGCTGAAATAGCGCTAAAATATGATGCAACAAATGTTTTTTCTTAAACATGACGGTATTAAAAATATCTTCTTCGGGAATATGATGTTCTCGAGCTTGGCGTCTAATCGTTATTTCTGCTGTTTCAAATTCATTATTAACACGCTCTTCCCACATTTGTAATTCTTTCTTTAGCCAAATTCCTTTCTGATCTTCTTTTTCTAAATGTTGAATTTGAAGTTTAGCATGAGCCATTTCCCGAGCATGAAAATCCCCTATCTTTAAATTTCCTTGATCATAAAGAAACAATAAATTAATCTCTTCCTGACTAAAATGTTGATAACCTAAAGTCACACGCCATTCTGTCTCTTTTTCTTCCACTTCGGCTAATTTATGGTACAAAATAATGAGCTGCCAATAAAGCCATTCTTTATTAATTTGTTCTCTTAATCGGGTTGAATTTGTTGGCTCTTCCATGAAAAATCCTTATTATTCAATAATTTATATTTAACCATAGATCCTTTTATATTAAGATACCCTTAATCTTAATTTGTTAGTATAGCTTGGTTGTTATACCTACCTTTTGTATAATAACTTTATTCAACTTTGAATCTTTGTGTTACCTGGGAGGACCAATGAAACAGTTTATTCTGCTAATTAGCATATTACTTGGCACATCTGCTTGGGCTGATATGCAAACATCCGTCAATAATCCTTTTAAAGCGCTTAATTCCGCGTGGCAAACCCAACAACACGTCCACCCACAACAACAAAAAAATGATATCCATATGGTTTACGGCGGTGCAGACATCATCCGTAAAGTTGTTGCTATTGATAGTACTATTGCTTAACGATCGTCTTGTCTAATAATTTTGTCACGGGTTCAAACGTTTGCCGGTGAATCTTGCACGGTCCGTGTTTGTTTAATGCATTGATATGTTGTCGAGTACCATAACCCTTATGTTGCGCAAAACCATACTCGGGATATTTTCTATCTAACATGCGCATTAAACGATCGCGCAATACTTTGGCAACAATGGAAGCAGCACTAATAGCAGGTTCAATAGCATCGCCTTGGATAATTGCTTTTGCTTCATATGGAAAAGTTGGACAACGATTCCCGTCCACTAAAATTAATTGCGGCGCAATAGATAAACGGGAAACAGCGCGCTGCATTGCAAGTAAACTGGCTTGCAAAATATTAATTTGATCAATTTCTTTTACAGTAGCCCGCGCAACAGACCAAGATAACGCGTATTTGCGGATTTTGAGAAATAAATCTTCTCTTTCGCTAGCAGTTAATTGTTTCGAATCTTTCAAGCCTTTAATGGGGTATTCAGGATTTAGAATAACTGCTGCTGCAAGCACTGGGCCAGCTAAAGGTCCACGCCCTGCTTCATCAACACCACTAATTAGTAAATGATCAGCAACTTTTTGATGAAGAGTCATAGACATCCTTGTTAAAAAATTTAAGCATTTTATTTTTCTATTATTATATTCAGATTAAGAATTATAATATGATTTATTTTATGAAAAAAGTAACTTTTTAATGACCCCACAAAAAATTCGTGTTGTTTTTAATCGCTTTCGTAAAGCGTATCCTCATCCAGCCACTGAATTAATTTATCACTCACATTTTGAGTTATTGATTTCAGTCATTTTATCTGCACAAGCTACGGATAAATCAGTCAATAAAGCCACAGAAAAGTTATTTAAGGTTGCAAATACACCAGAAAAAATATTGAAATTAGGCGAAATCAAATTAAAAACTTATATCAAAACGATTGGTCTATATAGTAATAAAGCGAAAAATATTACAAATACTTGTAGAAAGTTGATCCATGATTTTAATTCTCGCGTACCTCACTCTCGCGAAGACTTAGAATCACTCCCTGGGGTTGGGCGAAAAACAGCCAATGTTATTTTAAACACTTGTTTTGGCGAACCCGTCATCGCTGTAGACACACATATTTTTCGAGTTGCTGATCGTATTGGTCTTGCGCATGGAACTACGCCTTTGGCTATAGAACAACAATTGATGAAAAATATTCCGGATGAATTTAAGCACGATGCCCATCATTGGCTAGTTTTACACGGACGCTACGTGTGCACCGCTCGTAAACCACACTGCCCCGAATGTTTAATTCGAGATGTATGCGAATACCCTGATAAGATTATTTAATTTATTGCTGAACAACATCTCTGGCCATTTGCGCCAGAGATGTATGCGAATTTTTAAAAGAAATAATCAAATTGCGCTGTTACTGCATTATCATATTTGCCAGACGCGGTACAAGTAAACGAGGTACATTGGCCAGGCGTTGTTGCCGCTCCTGTTGGTCCATTACCCGTATCACTTGCAGCATAATTTAAATCCCGGCGAAATTCTAAACTTTCTAAAGTATTACGCCATAAAGATGTATTAAAGACTATAGAATAACGACTCGTCGGCAACCCTAATGATAATGCATCTCCAGATTTTTGATAGCCTAAACCTATGGTAGACGGCTTGTTATCCATCATAGTGAATGTGTAAGCTAATTCGCTATCAAACGCCCATGGCTTCGCGCCACCACCATTAAAGCTCATATCATTGGGATTAAATGCTGTTGATGCAGTTAAATATTCACCGATGAAATCGATGTGTTCGCCAAATGAAAAAATACCACGCATATCGTAGCCTGGAACACGATGAACGATTTGCTCATATTGCGAAAAACCATTTCCTGATTGAAACCCTGCTGAATCAGCAATATTTGCAATTACACCACCACCAACATTCCCGTGGAATATGCCTGTTTTATAATTATAAGCAACGTTGACACCGCCATTATTGATTTTGCTTACTGAAGCTGCGTGGCTATCGCCTCTAAATATGTAAACAGAGCCTAAGAATGAATTATCGCCCGGTTCTTTAACACCCACAGTAATCGCATTTGCTTTAGTACGCATCATTACTTTTGTGAATGGATCCGTTACAAAAATAGAAGAATAAGTACCGAAAGGAACATAATATTTACCGACAGTGCCGTAATACGGCGAAGTATGTAAATTGCCTAAAGTCACAAATGCTTTATTAATATAAACACGCGAGTTGGATACCGTATAAAAACTACCCGATGGCCTGGAATTATCGTAAGAAAATTCCATGAATCCTAAAATCCAATCGCTAGGCCCTAACATAAATGCATCTAAACTAGCACTAGTAACATCAATATTAGATGTGCTTGGTGCACCGCCAATATTGGTATAATTTGCTTGGGCTTCAATTAAACCACTCAATAATAAATGAGAATGATAAGGTTCTTTAGGAATCATCCCACCCATAGCCATTAATTGTTCGCGAATAGATTTACGAATAGCTAATAATTGTAAATCTGTATTAACGCTGGGACTGTTTATAACTAAATTACCACCAGCATATTGAATCGGAACACCGACATAAGGACCCGTAGAAACGAAAGCTTGTCCCGGAACATCAAGATCAAATGGTAAATATTCTCTTTCTTCATTAATAAATTTATTTAATTCACTTTGACTCAGTGGTTTAGTCGTATCAGTATAAGCACCGGTTGAGTCTATATGGTTTGCTTGCATTGTATTAGCATCAACATGATTATGTTTTTTAGTTCCTGAAATCTCAGTTGTTGTATCAGTCTCTGTACTTCCAATCTGCTGTTTTTTCAATGATTTAATTTCGCGCTGCAAATACATCATTTGTGAGCGCAACATACGCGTCTCTGAAGAAATCTTTTTAATTTCTGCTTGATTATTCGTCGCTGTTGCAGGCACATCCGCAATAGCTGGCATGGAAATAAACCCAATTAAAGATAAAACGGCCAATGATGGCTTACATGTTCTCATTAGATTTCCTTTTTATTAAGAATAAGATTGGCTTGATAAACAAACTTTTATATTTATCTGAACATTATAAAGCGTAAATTTTGCAGTTCTAGTGAAGCTAGCTGGTCACCTTACCAAAATTATTCTTACAACTCAAGCAAAAAAAGAGTAAAATTTTTCAATTTATTTTGAGAGTAAATTGATGACAATATTTTCAACAAAAATATCGGCTTTGATGCAGTTAAATCTTGTGCGCAGCCTGTTTGCGCTTATTTTGGGCATATTTTTAACTTTGTCTTTTGCGCCTTATTACGTTTTTCCTTTGGCAATTTTTGCACCCATGGGATTATTTTTTTTATGGTTATATGCATCACCGCTTGCTGCTTTTTCTTTAGGTTGGTTATTTGGAATTGGTTTTTTCGGCTCGGGTGTGTATTGGGTTTTTCATAGTATTCATGTTTTTGGTGGTATACCCAACTTCCCTGCGGGCTTTATTACCGCACTTTTTATCGCTATTCTCGCACTTTTTCCTGCTTTAACAGGCTTTATCATCAATAAATATTTTTCTTCACCATCCCCTAAAACAATTCCGATAAAATTAATTATTGCTATGCCCACAATTTGGGTCTGTAGTGAATGGATAAGAAGTTGGATTTTTACTGGCTTTCCTTGGTTGTTTATTGGTTATAGCCAAAGCATCTCGCCTCTTTCCGGTTTTGCACCTATTTGGGGTGTTTACGGCGTTTCCCTACTCACTTTAATCACCAGTGGTTTAATTGCTAATGCTATTTTACAACTCTATACGCAACATTTTCGTTCTACCTATGTAAGTTTATTTTGTGTGATCATCATTTGGATTTTGGGCGCGATATTCAATTTAATTCCCTGGACTACAGCAAGTGGTCCTAAAATTCCGATTAGTTTGGTACAAGGTAATATTCCTCAAGCTTTAAAATGGTCTCCAGAACATTTACAACTTTCATTAGATACGTATGCGGATTTAACACGACCTTTATGGGGTAAATCAAAAATTATTATTTGGCCCGAAGCCGCTATTCCCATGACATTGCAAGATAGTTCAACTTACATTGATTATATGGATACGAGAGCTCGAGCCAGTCATTCGTATTTGATTTTAGGAATCCCGGTACAAACTGTTGATGAAAAAGGGTATTACAATAGCATTATCGTACTTGGAGAAAAAAGACAAATTTATCTTAAACGTCGTTTAGTGCCTTTTGGTGAATTTATCCCTTCTTTATCTATTTTATCGCGTTTATTTGATATGCTAAATATTCCCATGTCGAATATGGTACCGGGCAAATTTGATCAATTCCCATTGGTAATAGAAAATACTAAAATTCTTCCTTCTATTTGTTATGAAATTGCATTTCCAGAATTAATTAATTTAAATGATACTGATATTGGCATTTTATTAACGATTACGAATGATGCTTGGTTTGGACGATCTTCAGCTCAAGCGCAGCATTTGCAAATGGCGGCTATGCGCGCACAAGAATTCCGCCGCCCGCTTATTTTTGTCAGCAATGATGGGATTACTGCTATCTTAGATTCTTATGGTAAAATCGATGCTGCTGCACCGCAATATCAAGCTTATGTGTTAAACGGCGTCGTACAAGCAAGAATAGGTAAAACTCCGTGGATGGTATTAAAAACCGATTGTGTATTACTGATTTTAATCCTTGGTTTAGTTAGCGCAATTTTTATGAATAGAAGAGCACGCAAAGATGGAAGAACAATATAACCCGCAAACGATTGAATTACAGGTTCAACAATATTGGCAAGAAAATAATTCATTTCATGTTCAAGAAGATGAGAACAAAGAAAAATTTTATTGCCTTTCTATGTTTCCTTATCCCAGCGGCAGTTTACATATGGGACACGTGAGAAATTACACGATTGGTGATGTTATTAGTCGCTATCAACGTATGCTCGGTAAAAATGTATTGCAACCCATTGGTTGGGATGCGTTTGGTTTGCCTGCAGAAAATGCCGCTATTAAACATAAAATTGCTCCGGCACAGTGGACTCGACAAAATATCAAACATATCCGCGACCAAATGATGCGCATGGGCTTTGCTTATGATTGGAGCCGAGAAATTACCACTTGCGATCCTGTTTATTATCGTTGGGAGCAATGGTTTTTTTTACAACTTTATAAAAAAGGATTGGTTTATAAAAAAAACGCGGAAGTAAATTGGGATCCCGTTGATCAAACTGTTTTAGCAAATGAACAAGTAGTTGATGG
>OBEQ011712050.1_pt1 | contig 13874 bp, 15 predicted proteins | sample 1670901 | NCBI WGS metagenome assembly OBEQ01 (sample SAMEA104232315, study PRJEB22302) | groundwater metagenome | biome: forest; feature: aquifer; material: groundwater | place: USA | collected 2011-08-07 | depth 5.4 m
AGCGGTCACGCCAGAATTGTCTTTTATCGGGCGGGGAGATTTTGTCAGTGACGAACGACTCCCGACGGATACCCATCCATTTTTTTACGTGTCGCGGTACCTTCGATCGTACGGCGCACTCACGTATCGCTTGCCCTTTGGGACCGTGTTGGCGTCCGCTCAGGAAGACGATCAGTTTTCCATCCTGGAGAACCAGTATAAAAGAACCTCCGCGGAATTGCCGAGGCTCGCCTTCCAAATGTTTTCGGTCCCGCTGGGCGCGGGGTGGTATGGCGGATTCGGCATGGATGGGGTCCGGTCGGTGTTATTGGCTAACGCCTTTCACGCCCAGGACCTGTGGGGATGGCGGACACGGATGAGTCCGTTCGCTTCGTACACCGTTTCCCTGTACGAGGGCATGACCGTCGGGACCTCCATGAATTTCACCACCACGTGGGATGAACTTCGCCCTGACACCGGCGTGCCACAAGGGCTCGAGGGATTTACGCACGGATATGGTTCTTCATTCAACGCGCATAACGAATGGATCCCCCTGGTCGCCACGGATGTGTCGTACAGTTACGGCCAGCAGTTGAAGCCTCTTGCGGCGAAAGGGGGCGTGACGTCCAATCGTCTGAGTACGGCGCTTTCGATTGGCCGATATGACCGCATCGCGGTGCGAGTCTCCACGGGATACAATTTTCTTCCCGCGCCTGAAGAGCTGGCCGGCTATCTTCAGCGATACGATCCGATCAGCGCCGAATTACGCATGCAAAGCGAAGGCGTGGAATACCGGTACTCCACCCAATATGACTTGTTCCGTTCCGCGTTTACTTTTGTGGACAACGCGGTGAGAACGATCAGTCCCACGGGGTTTGAAGTACAGGCTGGCGTGAATTTCGCGCGGGATGGATCCCTCGCGCCCCTTAATTTGGACGTGTACGGCGGCCTCACGTTCCCCATTCGGGACTTCTTTCGCGTGGAGGTGGCGGGTCGCTACGAATTATTGAACGACTATATCAAAGAACAGCGCTACGGTCTGCTCTGGAACTTTATTGATTGTTGGGCCGTACGGACCTCTTATGCCGTGCGGACGTCGTGGGTGGGCGGGCGTCCATTTGATAGCGCATTTTTCTACGTGGATCTCCGTCTCACCGCCTTTCCCGCCGTCGGTCCTCCTATCCCACCCCCTGGCGTACTGTACTAATCCCTGATGCCAGGGGGGGAGCAGGTGAGCAATAGATCAGTGGAACAGGGAAGAAGCGAACCTGCGGTCTCCTGTTCTACTGTTCCACTGTTCATTCATTTTGTTACACTCTTTCTCTCATGAAGGGCGTAATTCTAGCGGGGGGATTAGGGACGCGGCTGGCGCCGTTGACCCGCATCATCAACAAGCATCTGTTGCCGATTTACGACCAGCCGATGATTTATTACCCCATCCAGACGTTGGTGGAGGCGGGGGTCGATGAAGTGCTCGTCGTGACGGGGGGACCGGGGGCGGGGGATTTTCTCCGCCTATTAGGGGATGGAAAGGAATTTGGACTTTCCAAGCTGCATTATACGTATCAACGGAACGAGGGCGGAATCGCCGATGCCTTACGATACGCGGCGCCGTTCGTCGAAAAAGAAAAATGCATCGTGATTTTGGGCGACAACATTTTGCGGGGCAGTATTCGTCCCTCCGTGGAAGCCTTCAAGCGCCAGAAGGGAGGCGCTCGCATATTGTTAAAAGAGGTTCCCGATCCCGAAAATTACGGCGTCCCCGTCATTCGTGGCGATCGCATTCTCAAAATTATCGAAAAACCCAAGCGGCCCACGAGCTCGTTAGCCGTGATCGGCGTGTATATGTATGATCCGACGGTCTTTCGATTAATCGAAACATTAAAACCCTCCAAGCGCGGGGAATTGGAGGTGACGGATTTAAACAATGCTTACCTGAGGCGTGGTCAATTGCATTACGACGTGTTCGAGGGATGGTGGGCGGATGCCGGCGCTTCCATCCATGGATTGTATGAGGTGAACAGGAGGGTCGCTGAAGAACGGCATCGCAACAAATGACCGTATTAATCACCGGAGGAGCAGGTTTTATTGGAAGTCATTTCGTGGATTTCGTGCTGAAGGCGCACCCCGCTTGGAAAGTGATCACTGTGGACAAGCTGACGTATGCCGGAAATCTGGATAATCTCAAGCAGGCGAGGAAATCCCTGCGCCACCGTTTTGTGAAAGCCGATATTGCCGACGAACGGAAGATGGCTCCGCTTATGAAGCGGGCCGACCTGGTGGTAAATTTTGCGGCGGAATCGCATGTAGATCGTGCCATCGGGAACCCGGCGCCGTTCCTGCAAAGCAATTTTCAAGGCGTATTCGTCTTATTGGAGCTCGCCAAGCGGTATCGCATTCAACGATTTCTCCAAATCGGAACCGATGAAGTCTACGGGCCGGTGATGAAGGGCGCCGCGCTGGAGACGGCTCCCCTTAATCCCCGCAATCCGTATTCGGCGAGCAAGGCCTCGGCGGATTTACTCGTGCGATCGTATTACCTGACCTATGGATTGCCGGTCCTGATCACCCGAAGTTCCAATAATTATGGCCCTCGCCAGTTTCCGGAAAAGGTGCTTCCGGTCACGATCGCCTGCGCCTTACGAAACGAGCCGATCCCGGTTTATGGGGACGGCCTTCAAGTGAGGGATTGGACGTACGTGGAGGACAACTGCCGGGGAGTGGATTTAGTGTTACGGAAGGGTCGCGTGGGGGAAATTTACAATGTTTCCGCCTGCCATGAAATGGTCAATATGGAAATGATTCAACAAGTGCTCAAGCAATTGGGAAGACCGACCTCTCTAATTCGACACGTCAAGGACCGGCCGGGCCATGACCGGCGATATGCCATCAATACCGACAAGGTAAAAAAGCTGGGATTCCGTCCTCATATGCCCTGGTCAAAAGGATTGGACGCGACGGTCGCGTGGTACCTCAAGAAATGAGGAAATTATTCGGGACGGACGGCATTAGAGGGCTCGCCAATCAGGAACCCATGACGCCCGAAACCCTCCTGCGGTTGGGCCAGGCCGTGGGATTGTATTACCGGACGGCCCATCACACGCCGAAGATTTTGGTGGGTCGTGATCCTCGCATCTCCGGCTTTATGTTGGAACGGGCGTTCGTGGCGGGCGTCCTCTCGACGGGGGCGACCGTGTGGGAAGTGGGGGTCATCCCGACTCCCGGGGTGTGTTTTCTCGCGAAGAAGCTCAAAGCGGACGCCGGCGCCATGATTTCCGCCTCGCATAATCCGGTCGAGGACAACGGCATCAAATTTTTCGGGCCCGACGGCTACAAGCTTCCCGATGCGGTGGAGGCGCATATCGAACAATTACTGGAAAATAAAGTGATGCCTCATCGGCCGGTGGCCGACGGGGTCGGGGTGGCCCATGATTTTCGCTCTCATCGTACTCAATATCTGGAATTTCTCTCGCGTAGTATTCCGGCTTCGCTGAGCTGGCCCGGGTGGAAAGTCGTGGTCGACGGCGCCCATGGGGCCGTGTCGGAATTCATTCGGCCCTTGTTGACCATGCGGGGCGTTCAGGTGGTGGCGATCGGGTGCCAACCCAACGGCGTCAATATTAATAAGGGAGCGGGCCCTCTGTATCCTCAAGCGCTACAGAAGCGCGTCAAAGTCGAACGGGCGGATTTGGGGATGTGTTTTGACGGCGACGGCGATCGGGCCCTGTTTTGCGACGAGAAAGGCGGCCTGTTGGACGGGGACGATATTCTGGCGCTCGTGGCCGATGACCTTCTTCAGCAGAACGGCCATCTCAAGACCGTGGTGGGGACCGTGATGTCTAATTTTGGATTGGAGGAATTTTTAACGTCGAAGGGAGTTAAGCTGGCTCGGGCGAAGGTGGGCGACCGCTATGTGCTGGAAATGATGAGGGCCCAAAAGGCGGTGATCGGCGGTGAACCGTCCGGTCACACCATTTTCACTGATCGCCATACCACAGGGGATGGCCTGCTGACGGCGCTCCAAGTCCTGGCGATTCTTAAGCGGCGCGAGCGGCCCGTCAGCCACACCGCCAGGCTCTTCGAACATTATCCCCAGTTCCACACCTCGGTGCGCGTGAAGGAAAAGCGGGACATAGAAACCATGCCGGGAGTCAAGGCGGCCATTCGTGACGCGGAGCAACAATTACTGGGCCACGGGCGCGTGGTGGTAAGGCCTTCCGGGACCGAGCCGATTATCCGTGTGATGGTGGAAGCCAAGCGGGAAGCCGACGCCAAGCGCCTGGCCTCCACCATTGTCCGTGCCCTTCATTCCGAAGTCGCATAGTCCCAAAAAGGGACTATGGGGATATTCGCTTAGTGAAGCTCAACGTTAATATTGATCACGTCGCGACATTGCGAAATGCGCGTGGAGGGTGGGAGCCGGATCCGGTTCATGTGGCCCGTGCGGTGGAGCGCGCCGGTGCCCACGGCATCACGTTTCATCTCCGCGAGGACCGGCGCCATATTCAGGACGAAGACGTGAAACGTCTTCGGAGGGCCGTTCACATCAAGCTCAATATGGAAATGGCCGCGACTCTTGAAATGCTGACCATCGCTGAAAAGGTCCGCCCCGATTGGGCCACGTTGGTCCCAGAAAAACGCCAGGAACTCACCACCGAAGGGGGGTTGGACGTCCGCCGCCATTTTTCCAAAGTGGTCCGGGCCTTGGCTCGTCTTAAGCGTGCCGGCATCGTCCCCGGGGTGTTCATTGATCCTTCGCCCGTTCAGGTGAAGGCGGCGAAGCAGGCGGGCGCGGAGATGGTAGAACTCCATACGGGAAGCTACGCGGAGGCCAGGACGGCGGCCGAAAGGCGCCGAAGATTGACGGAAATTCGTCGGGCTTTGTTGGAAGCACGACGGCTTGACCTGCGCGTCAACGTGGGCCACGGGTTGAACTATCACAACGTGAAGGCCATCGCCCGCTTGCAGGGGGTTCAAGAAGCCAGCATCGGCCACAGCATCGTGGCCCGAGCCGTCGAGGTGGGGATGACCTGTGCGGTTAGGGAAATGCTGGGCCTGTTGAGATAAATTCAGGTTTTTTTTGTTGCTTCCTTCCGAAGCGCTGGGCTATAGTACTCATTCCCATGAAAAAGTATGAAAGCATTTGCATTTTTACCCCGTCGGCCACCGAGGCTGAGGTGGAGAAGCTGATGGAGAAATTCACGGCGGTGGTCACCTCACGAGGCGGCACCATGGGCAAGATGGATCGCCAAGGCTTGAAGCGTTTAGCCGTGCCCATTAAGCATCAGACCGAAGGGTGGCACGTGCTCTGTGATTTTGAATCCGGCCCTGAAACCATCGCCGAGCTGACGCGCGCTCATCGAATGAGCGATCAAGTGCTTCGTTCTTTAGTTTCCATCAAATTGCCTGAACCACCCCCCGGGGTTCCGGTTCCGCCTGCCGTGGAAGCCGTTCCGGCGGCTTCTTGATCATGAAACTCTTTGTTCATTGCGGATTGCGGATTGCGGATTGCGGATTGGACGTGGAAATTCGTCATTCGTCAATCGTCAATCGTCAATTCTAAGATGGCCTCATTCAACAAGGTCATGTTGATGGGGAATTTGACGCGAGATCCAGAGCTTCGGTACACCAACACCGGGACGCCGGTGGCGAATTTACGCCTGGCGGTGAACCGGACGTATAAGACGCAAGCGGGTGAAGAGCGTCAGGAAACCTGTTTTGTGAATGTGGTCGTGCTCGGCAAGCAGGCGCTTCCTTGCAGTGAATATTTGGGTAAAGGGAGTTTGGCGTTCGTGGAAGGACGTTTGCAGAGCCGTGAGTGGGAAACCGACGGTCAAAAGCGCAGTATCATTGAAGTGGTCGCCAACTTCGTACAATTTTTGTCCGGCAAGCGCCACGCGGTCGGAGCGGCCGCCGGTGACGCGGCAGGTCATGTCGGAGAACATCATGCCACGGCCGAAGAGTTGCCTCAACCGGTGGAGGAACCCGCATGAAGAAATTCGACCGCAAAAAACCCAAGACTCGAGGCGGGGCTGAAGGGCGTCGTCCGCGCCGCCGCATTTGCAAGTTTTGCGCGGCCAAGGTGAAAGGAATTGATTACAAGGATACGAGCTTCTTGAAGAATTTTATCAGTGACCGCGCCAAAATCATGCCGCGCCGCATTACCGGTACCTGCTCCAAACATCAGCGCCAATTGGCCGTTGCCATCAAGCGGTCGCGTTTTCTTGGCGCGTTGCCTTACTCCATTCAATAGCGATATGGCCTCTCAAATTGTTCTCAGAAGCGACGTCGCCAGAGTGGGACGGGCCGGGGAAACGGTCATGGTGGCTGATGGATACGCCAGGAATTATTTGGTCCCCCGAGGCCTCGCGTTTTTAGCGACCGTCGGCTCCGTCAAACATGCGGCTCAGGAAGCGTCGCGGGCCTCAGCCCGTCAAGCTAAGCAGGTCAAAGTGGCGCGTGAGTTGGCTGATCGCATGCAGAAAGTGGAGTGCACCATCAAGAAATCAGCCGGGGCCGAGGGCAAGTTGTTCGGCACGGTGACTCCTGCGGAAATCGCGAAAGCGCTCAAGGCCAAAGGGTTTGAAGTGGATAAGCGTATGCTGAAGTTAACGGAGCCGATCAAAGCGTTGGGGGTGTACACCGTGCCCATTCACCTGGCTCCTGAAGTCGAGGCCAAAATTAAAGTCTGGGTCGAAAAAGAATAAATAGTTTTCCTTTGAGCTCTCGGCCCTTCCCGCACGCCTTCCGCCCATGTTTTATTGTTAGCTGGGCTTCACGCGCACGGAAAGGGCCTAGTATAGGACTCGGCAATTTTGTCAAGGTTCAGTTATGAGTTTTGAATCCGCAATCCATGGCCTGAGCAAAGTCGAAGGCCGCAATCCGAAATCCGAAATGGGGCTGGATCGAATCCCCCCTCAAAATCTCGACGCCGAACGCTCGGTGTTGGGGGCCATGTTAATTGAACAGGAAGCCATAGGTCGAGCCGTCGAAGTTTTGACCTCAGAAAGTTTTTATCACGAAGGCCATCGTAGGATTTTTGAAGCCATTCTGGCTTTGTATGAGCGGAGCGCCGCCGCCGATTTGGTGACCGTCTCTGAAGAGTTGACGAAGCGTGGTCAATTGGACGCCTCGGGCGGGTCCGCCTATGTCCACGAATTGTTGGAGGGGCTTCCCACCGCGGCCAACGTGGAGTTTTACGCCAAAATTGTCCGTGAGAAGGCGCTCCTTCGCCAGCTCATCGCCTCGTGCTCGCGGATCGCGAGCCAAGCGTATGAACCGTCCGGAACCGTCGAGGAGTTATTGGACAGCGCGGAACAGAGAATTTTCGACATTTCCCAAAAACGCCTTGGCCGTGGATTCGCCCCGCTGAAGGACTACATTCATTCCAGCATCGAACAGGTGGAAAAACTCTACCATCGAAAGACGCATGTCACCGGCGTGGGGACCGGCTTCACCGAATTGGACGATATGACGTCGGGATTTCATCCGGGCGACCTGGTGATTATTGCCGCCCGGCCCGGCATGGGCAAAACCTCCCTGGCGCTTTCCATCGCCCAGCACGTGGCGATTCGCGAGCGGGGCGCCGTGGCCATCTTCAGTTTGGAAATGCCCACGGAGCAAGTGGTGCTTCGTCTGTTGTGTTCGGAGGCGCGCGTGGATCTTCATCGCGTGCGTTCGGGTCGATTGTTCGACGCCGATTGGGCGCATCTCACCATCGCGGCGGGGTTATTGGCGGAGGCCCCCATCTACATTGATGATTCCGTGCCTCTCACCGTCTTGGAAATGAAGGCCAAGATGCGCCGTTTGTACGCCGAGCTCAAAACGGATTTAAAGCTCGTCATGGTGGATTATATGCAAATGATGACGGGGCGTTCCCGGGCGGAAAACCGTCAGCAGGAAATCGCCGAAATCTCCCGGTCACTCAAAGCGATCGCCAAAGAACTTCGGATTCCCATGGTGGTGTTGTCTCAGCTCTCCCGGGCTCCCGAGCGGCGGACGGACGACGCCCGGCCCCAGTTGGCCGATCTTCGCGAAAGCGGGGCGATCGAGCAGGATGCCGACATGGTCGCTTTCATTTATCGCGATGCTTATTATAATAAGGAGAGCGATAAGCCGGGCGAAGCCGAAATCATTATTGCCAAACAGCGCAATGGCCCGACGGGGACCATTAAGCTGGCGTTCGTGAAAGAGATCACCCGTTTCGAGAACTTGGCGCTTCATCCTCCGCTCCCCGACGGGGGGTAAGTAGTGTAAAATAAAGGATCATGCCTGACCTCTTATTACTTCTGGCGGTTTTTTTGTGCGGGGCCGCGGTCCCCGTGGTTTTTTATCGGAAGATGATTTTTCGGTGGAAAGCCACTACCCCTCGTGAGCATGAATCGGTAGAAAGCATTCGTCGGGAAGTCCAACGCCTTGCGGAGAAAATGAGCCTCGTCATTCAGGTGGGTAACGCGATGGGCGGGACGATGGATCTGGATGACGTGTTGAAGTTAATTGTGAACACCGCCGTGGAAGAGATGGAAGTGTGGGCCAGCTCACTTCGATTGGTGGATCAGAGCGGGGAGGCGTTGGTGGCTCGTGCGTTCGCGGGACCCGCGGAATCCGCGCTTTACGGGGGGCCCATTCCTGTCGGGAGGAGCGTCGCGGGCCGCGTGTTTGTGACGAAACAGCCCGTGGTGATCGCCGATTTATCCCGGGATAGCCGGTTTGAATATCCCGAGCTCGCTGAAGGCGGACGGCTCCATTCCTTGGTGTGCGTGCCGTTGTTGCATCGGGATCACGCCATCGGCACGCTGACGGTGTATCACAACGAGGAACGTATATTTACCTCACAAGATGTCCAGGTCCTGTCCGCTCTGGCCTCGCAAGCGGCGGTCTCCATCAAAAATGTCCAACTCGTGGAACGGTTGAAGGGGATAAATTTTAGCACCATTAAGACGATGGCGGCCGCGCTCTCGGCCCGCGATTTGTATACGGGCACGCATTCGGATGAGGCGTCGGCCTACGCCAAAATCATCGCCGAGGAACTTCATCTCAGTTCGGAGGAGCGCGAGCTCCTCGAATATGGATCCATCCTTCATGACATTGGGAAGATCGGCGTCTCCGACAGTATTTTGAGCAAACCAGGCCGCTTGACCCCCGAGGAATACGAAATGATGAAGCAGCATCCCCGCATCGGGGCCAAGATACTCGAGCCTATCGAAGATTTCCGCGACCTGGCCCAAATTGTGGCCCACCACCACGAGCATTACGACGGGACCGGCTATCCCGACGGCTTACGTGAGCAGGAGATTCCCCTGGTGGCGAGGATTCTCCATGTCGTGGACGCGTTTCACGCCATGACGTCCGACCGGCCGTACCGAAGGGCGTTGCCCCGTGAGGTGGCGGTCCAAGAGCTTCAGCGCGGCGCGGGCAAACAATTTGATCCTAGCGTGGTGAGCGCCTTGATTGACGCCGTGTGCGCCAACCGCTTGTAACGCCCCTTTCCCATGGCCTCCCGTAAACCCATCGTCTTTCTTCAAAAGTGGTTCCTTCAGGGTCACCTGTCCGTGTGGCAGTGGCTCATTCACAGTTCGACCTTAGGGCTTCTCGTCTTACTGGCGGGATTGGGCGTGACGGTGTGGCTGGTGGGGATGGATTGGATGTGGCTCGCCGGCCTGACGGCGCTCTTTCTCGTCTTTTTTATCAAACGTGACATCGAACAATATTGGGAGGTGGGATATCTCCAGCGCATGAATCAAAAGTTGACGGACATTAATGAAATCACCGAGGCGATGCGTAGCACCGTGAATTTGGACCACGTGTTGAAAGTTATTTTGGTCAGCCTCACGCGCGGGTTAGGGTACGACCGAGCGTTCATTTTTTTGCGGGAAAGCGACCCCGATACTCAGATCGACGTGCTCAAGGGGAAGATTGGGATCGGCGTGCCGCAAGAATTGTTAACGGTGTTTCAGGTGCCCGCGGCGAATCCTATTGAAATTATCGGCAAGACGGCCGCTGAAAAGAGAACCATGTTTGTGCGGGACGCCAAGAACGATCCGCGGTGCGACCGCGAATTCGCCCACATGCTCGATTTGGACGAATTCGCGACGGTTCCGTTGGAGGCCAAGGATTATGTGGTGGGGGTGTTGGTGGTGGATCGCCAGGCGAAAGGACCGGGTCCTTCCATTACCGAAGAGGATTTGGACGTGTTGAGGGTGTTTGCCAACCAGGCCGCGATCGCCATTGAAAACGCCAAATTGTATGCCAAAGTGGAACGGCTGTCGGTCACCGATGGATTGACCGAAATGTACAATCACCGCTCGTTTCAGGAGCAATTGAATAAAGAATGGAACCGGTCTAAGCGATTAAAAGAATCATTGGGTCTGGTGATGATGGATATTGATAATTTTAAGCATTTCAATGACACCAACGGCCACCAATTGGGTGATGAGTTGCTCCGCATGACCTCATCGCTGATCAAGTCGATCGTGCGCAAAGTGGATTTTCCCGCCCGGTACGGGGGAGAGGAATTCGCGGTCATTTTGCCCGGCACCGATTTGGCGGGGGCCCAATCGCTCGCGGAAAAAATTCGCGCACGAGTAGACAGTTACCCGTTCCCCAAGCGGGAGACCCAGCCGTTGGGGAAAGTCAGCATGAGTTTGGGCGTGGCCGCGTGGCCGGGTGCCGCCACTTCGCCCGCTGAATTGGTGTCCCTGGCAGACCAAGGCTTGTATCAAGCGAAGCATACGGGTAAAAATCGCGTCTGCGTCATCAACGCGGCTCCCGTAAAAATTTAGTAATTTAGTAATCTGGTGATTTGGTGATTGAACAGCCGTCGATCGATAAATCAAAAATCACCAAATTATTATCTTTTTTCGAGTTGGTAATTACTAAATCACCAGATTACCAAATTACCAAATGTTATTAACGTGATTACCATTCCAAACCTGATGACCTTAGCGCGGGCCTGCGCGGTGCCCGCGTTTATTCTGATGTTTGATCATCCGGGTTGGGCTGTTTCCTTGTTTATCGGCGCGATGATCACTGATGCGCTGGACGGTATTATCGCTCGTCGTACCCACACGCAAAGTACGATGGGCGTCATTCTCGATCCGTTGGCCGATAAATTGCTTCTCGTTTCGGCGTTTGTGATGTTATTTCGCCATCATCAACTACCCGAGTGGTGGCTGCCCTTAGTGTTGGGGCGCGACCTGTTTATCGTCACGGGCTGGACGGTGGTCTATCTCCTCACGAAAGAGGTCATGATGCCGACCCTGATGGGTAAGCTGGCGAACGTGGCCCAGACGACCACGGTCATTCTCCTTCTGATTCCTTGGAAATTTCCCGGGATGTTCCAGGTGGTGGGCGTGGTAATGGCGGCCGCCACGGCGGCCTCAGGGGTGGAATATTTGTGGCGAGGCTCCTGGACTTTATGGAAATGGGGCCGATCTCGGGCGACTGCCAAGGTCTGATGTTGACGTTACTGGCCGTGGTGGTGGGATCTTATCTTTTGGGGGCGCTCCCCGTTTCTTTATTCCTCACTCGTTGGCTCACGGGCGTGGATCTTCGGGAGGTGGGAAGCGGGAATATCGGCGCCACCAATGTGGGCCGCGTGTTGGGGTGGAAGGGCGGGGTGGCGATTTTGACATGGGATGCCGGAAAAGGATGGTTCGCGGTGTGGGCTTCCACACAAGTGGCGGGACTTGAAATGTGGATGTTTCCACCCGAATGGCTACGTGTCATGGCCGCGGGTGGCGTGATTACGGGGCACATGTTTCCCATTTTTTTAGGAGGGAAGGGAGGAAAGGGCGTGGCGGCCACCGCGGGGTCTTTTCTTTCCCTTGCTCCTTTAGCCATGGGAGGCGCGGCCGCGGTCTTTTTAGTGGGCGCCGCGCTCACTCGCTATGTCTCCGTGGGATCGGTATTGGCGGCTTTGGCGTTGCCGGCCGCGCTCTACGAATTGGAAAGCCCCGTTCACTATCAATGGTTGGGAGGAATGATCGCGGTGTTGGTGATCGCGTTGCACGGGCCTAATCTCAAGCGGTTGTGGCTGGGGATTGAGCCAAAATTTTGTTTCAAAAAAACCGTGGCCTAAGATGGCGTCAGTTACCGTATTAGGGGCAGGCGCTTGGGGGACGGCGTTAAGTCTTGTGGCGGTACGAGCGGGCCATACGGTGACGCTATGGGGGCGCTCGCCGGATAAAGTGGAACAGCTTCGACGCCGCGGTCAGAACAGTCTCTTACTGCCCGGCGTTAAGATTCCACGTGCCATCCGAATCACCGCTTCCCTTACTGAAGCGTTACGCCGCACAGAGGTGGTGGTCGTCACGGTGCCTTCTCATGGGGTGAGGCCTATTCTTCGGGAAGCGGAACCGGTTTGCCCAGCCTCGTCGCTCGTGATTAGCGGAACGAAAGGGTTTGAGTTGAGTACGTGGCGGCGCATGTCCCAAGTGATCCAGGATGAATTAAAGGGCCGTCCTGGTATCGTGTTGTCAGGTCCCAGTCATGCCGAGGAAGTCGCTCGAGGTTGGCCGACCGCCGTGACGATGGCGGGCGAAAAACGATGGACGGAGACCGGGGCTCATCTCTTGGCGGGTCCGATGTTTCGGATCTATCAATCCAGGGACGTGGTGGGGGTGGAATGCGGAGGCGCGTTCAAAAACGTCATCGCGATCGCGGCGGGGGTAGCCGAGGGATTGAAGATGGGAGACAACGCCAAGGCGGCTCTGTACACGCGAGGGCTCGCGGAGTTAGCTCGCTTGGGCGTGGCGATGGGGGGGGAGCCCCTCACCTTTTCGGGACTGGCCGGCCTCGGCGATCTCCTGGCGACGTGTTTAAGTCCCCATAGCCGGAACCGATTCGTGGGCATTCAACTCGCTCAAGGCCGCCCACTTTCCAAGATTCTCGCGGGCATGAGAAAGGTGGCCGAAGGGGTGAACACCACCAAGGCCATGATGATCTTGGCGAAAAAGTATCGAGTGAGAGTGCCTATTGCCGAACAAGTGGCCCGGGTACTGTTTCACGGCAAACCTCCCCGCCGAGCCCTGGAAGATTTACTGGCTCGTCAATCTTCGAATCAAGAATTCGACTTTTAGGCGTCTCAATACGATGTCTTGACAAATGTCATGACGTGACACATCATTAAAGTGAGGGAGGTGCGTCATGGCTAAAGTGTTGGATCGAAGAGAAAGGGCCCTCGCGAATATTCAAAGCGCGCTGGCCCTCTCTCAAGAGGAATTGGCTCGCGCGTTGGGGGTGAGCCATCGTAGCGTGGCCCGTTGGCTCGGCGGGGAAGTTGAGCGGGTGGGCGAGGCCCACCTTCAGACGATTCAGGCCATCGAAGCGTTGCTCGAAGAAGCGTGCAAAGCCTTGCGTCCCGACAAGGTCGCGATGTGGTTCCGATCCCCCCATCCGACGTTAGCCGACTTGAGGCCGTTGGATGTGTTGTCCAGCCGCACGGGACAAGAAAGAGTCAAAGCGCTTCTCGGCGGCATCCGCTGGGGCCTTCCCGTGTGAGGGAGGCGTCCCCCTGGTTTCGTAAGCTGGCCGCCCTCCCCACGATACATCTCAAGGGAGTCTTTTATCGGATGGTCCGGGCGGAGGATGCGGAGCACATTTTTTCGGCGGGTCCCAGCTTCGCTCATGGGGGTCGATACAATCGGCGGGGAGAGTTCGGCGCGGTGTACTTCGGGGAGTCGGCGAAGGTGTGCGAACAGGAAAAACTGAGGCAGGTGGCTGGCCAGGCCGATTGGCTGCCGCCCCAGATGGTGGGCGAAGTGGACGCGGATATTCACCAGGTGGTGGATTTGACGAACTCTAAAAACTTGAAGACCTTGGGATTGACTCGAGATCAATTGACGGACCCCATGAATCTGACCCTCCCGCAGGCTCTTGCCGAAGCGGCCAGGCAT
>OBEQ010227603.1_pt1 | contig 13872 bp, 14 predicted proteins | sample 1670901 | NCBI WGS metagenome assembly OBEQ01 (sample SAMEA104232315, study PRJEB22302) | groundwater metagenome | biome: forest; feature: aquifer; material: groundwater | place: USA | collected 2011-08-07 | depth 5.4 m
ATGTGGTGGCACTGTCGGGCATCAACCGGCCTGGCCACGTCCGCATCGCAGTGCATTTCGTGCGCCCAGACCACACGGTCGTGCAGCCGGCGGCGGATCGGCACGGGGCCGGAGAGCGCCGGTTCCAGGGCTTGCTTGCCGATCGTTTCATCCTGCCGATGGATGGCAAAGACCACGATTTCGAGCTGCTGCGCCTTGTGCCCAAGGGCAAGCTCGTCGTGCTGGGACTCCTCAGCGCGGCGAATTCCGCGCTCGAAGACGTCGACGATCTGATGGCCCGGATCGACCGTGCCGCAAAGCTGATCGATGGCAACGATCTGGCGCTCAGCCCAGCGACCGGCTTTGTGGCGAGCGCCGCGGTTTCGGAATCCGATCAGCGGCGCAAGTTCGAGTTGATCGCGGAAGTGACGACCCGCTGGTGGGGCTTCGCGATGTAGCGCCCCCGTGTGCCCGGCCGTCTCAGGTCGCGGTATCGGTTCGCAGGAGGATTGTCAGACAATCTATTGACAGCCCGATGTCTCGAAGATTATCGTTTCTCGGCCGTCGGCTCTGGCCGTCGTGATCGAGATAGGGAGGAGTTCAATGCCCGGCAAACTGCGTCATCTAGGTATCGGAGCTGCCGATCCGTGGAAGACGGCGGACTTCTACATCAAGGCGTTCGGCATGCGGAAGATCGGCGAGATCAATCCGAACCATGTCGGCGCGGCAGGGGTCTATCTCACCGATGGCACGATCAATGTGACCATCATCAAGTTCAAGACAGACGAATACGCCGGTGAAGGCTTTACCAAAGACCATACCGGCCTGCATCACATCGGATTCCACGTGGAAGACCACGCCCAGGCACGCAAGGCGATCGAGGATAACGGCGGCAAGTACGAGTGGGACGGCGGTCTCGACCACAAGAAGTACCGCGACCCTGGCGGCATCATCTTTGAAGTCACCGTGGAAGGGTTTGCCACTGAACCCACCCAGGTTTCAACAACGAATACAGGCGGCGGCCCCAAGGCGGCCTGAGCCAACGGCAAGTGGCAATCAGTCGGCGCGGCCGTTATCACGACGGCCGCGCTACTACATTCGGAGGGCAACCTCCTTGTTTTCGAATAGCCCGGGGCAACCGTGCAGCTTGAGCCGGGCTTGATCGTGCAGTCCCTAGTGACGCGGCCCAGCCGTGAGGCCGTTCATGACCGCCGCGCGCGCTTGTGTGGGGTTTGCGACTTGCCGTCCCAAGGCCGCACAGAGCGTCGCCATTCGCTTGACCAGATAAGCGTTGGATGGCGCCGGACGCGACTGATCGAAATCGAGTACCGAGTCCTCGAAGCCGACGCGCACGTGGCCACCGAGTTCGACCGCCGAAGCTCGCAGGCCGAGACCATACCGGCCGCCGCGTGCGACCCACCAGAGCGCGCCCTGCGGTAGCGCGTCGGTCAACGCTATCATGCGGGTCATTCCCGCTTTCATCGACTCCGGATCGCGAATGATCAGACCGAAGCACGCCGGAGACTCGATCGCGCCAGCGCGAATGAGACCAAGCGCGCCGTTCAGCATGTTCTCGTCGTACACCGAGAGCTCCGGGCGCACACCTTGTCCGCGAATGTGAAGCGCCATCTTGCGCACGCCCTCCTGAGCGTCCGCGTCGTTGCTGCGGAAAGCGTCGAGAGGCAGCGAAACCATCTCCGGTTTCAGCGCGACCGGCTCGAGCGCCTGGTCCACGGTGAACCCTATGGTCCCCAGCGAGATTTGCAACACAATGTCGGAACGCTCGCGAATCCGGTCGGCGATCTTGCGGTAGACCTCGATCGACTGGGTCGGACTGCCATCGGGATTGCGAGCATGGAGGTGAGCGATCGATGCGCCGGCCTCGGCGCACCGCACCACTTCGTCGGCGATCTCCCGGGGAGAGATCGGCAATGCGGGATTGTCCCGCTTGGTGCTGCGCGCGCCGTTGGGCGCGACCATGATCATGACGGGCGATGTCATGCTTGAGACGCCACCGGTGCTTCGGCTTGCTCTGGATGCTCGCGCAGCCAATTGGCGAGTGCACCCCGCATGCCGCCATTCACCGCAAGATCCCGGAGAATGGGCGGCATCGCCGGAAACTCAGTCCGCGTGCCGCGCGTCAGGTTGCGGGCGGCGCCGGTGTCGAAATCGACCTCGATTTCGTCGCCGGTGTGCGCAAACTCCGTCGCCCCACGACAGCCGGCGAGCACCGGCAGCCCCTCGCCTGCCGCGCGGCGCAACGGCTTATACGAAATCGATTCACACAAGACGGCCATCTTCAGCGCGGTCATCGCGATAAAGCCCTGCACGTGGGTCTTGCCGCAGGCAAAATCACGGCCGGCCACGACGAAGTCGCCCGGCTTGACCCGGCGAACGAACTCGGGATCGATCGCTTCAAACAGATGTGGAATGAGTTCCTTCGGATCGTTGACCCTTTGGATGGCGAACTTGAACGCCATCACGCCTTCGTCGAGTGGAATATTGTCACCGAACACGTGACAAAAGCCGCGTCGGACCAGTGCCGACATTAGTGAACTCCGCGGCGGCTCGCGCCAGCCATGCCGCGCGGATCTGTCACCTGGCCAGCAACTGCGGACGCGGCGACTGTCAACGGACTGCCGAGGAATGCTTCGCCGCCGACGGGCCCGAACCGGCCGTCGTGGTTGGTCGCCGCCGTGGAGATCGAAACCTCGCCGGGTGCAAGCGGCCCCATGATCCCTCCTGCGCAGGGGCCGCATCCAGGAGGAAGCACGACCGCGCCAGCGTCGATATAGACTTGGGTGATGCCGTCGTTCGCAAGACGCCGCGCGGTTTCGGTGGTTCCGGGAACGACGAACAAACGTACTCCATCCGCAACACGATGACCGCGAATGATGTTCGCGGCCGCAACAAAGTCCTCGTACATGCCAGATCCGCATGAGCCCAAATAGGCGTGGTCGATGCGACGCCCTGCGACGCTTTCGACGGCAGCGGCGCGCTCCGGCCCTCCCGGCAACGCAACCTGCGGGGTCACCTTCGCGAGGTCGATCGTGATCTGCGCCTCGTAGGCAGCATTCTCGTCGCTGACGAAATCGCGCGCCGCGGCGAAGTCGAGGCCCGGCGGCGGCGCCGCGAACAGGACGTTGGCAACCCCCAATTCAGTAACCGAGTTGCCCAGCGCCACGCGCGCGGCGAGATCGAGTGTCTTGAGGCCGGCCCCGGCAAACTCGACGACGCGGTAGTCGTGATCGACCTTCCAGGTTCGTTCCGCAAATCCATGCGCGAGCAGGAATCCAACATCTCTGGGATGCGAACCTGGAGGCAACGCGCCTTCTAGCGTTACGCACACTGTGTGCGGCACGATCGTCCAGAGCGTACCCGTCGCGAGCACAGCGGTGATTTCAGTGCCGGCGCCCATGGCGAGCGCGCCGATCGCGCCAAAGTTGGTGCAGTGCATGTCATAGGCGAACAAGAACATGCCCGGACGTACCAGTCCCGTCTCCATCGGAAACAGATGACCGTGGCCGCCGCGGCCGACGTCGTAGAGCTGGCCGATACCCCACTCTTTCGCAACCTGCCGGTTCTTGCGCCCGCGCTCGACGGCGCGCTGGGTCGTATAGGCGACCTCATGATCGGTCACGAACACCACGCGTTCCGGGTTGCGGATGTGGCGGTAGCCGATGGCCTTGAGCTGCTGATAGGCAGTCTCGACGTAGCCGTCATGAATGATGACGAGCTCGGGTTGCGGATGAACGACATCGCCCGGTTCGACCCGGGCCAGGCCCGAGGCCCGCGCCAGGATCTTCTGCGTCGCGGTCAACCCGCTGACCGGGCGTCCAATTGATGCGCCTGTTGGCACGCTACGCTTCCTTTTGCCTATCCAAAACCTTCATGGCGTACATCGCGATCGCCTTCGCGTGCTCGTTGTAAAGAATCACGGCCGCGCGAGCCGCATCAGGACTGCGGTTCTTGATGGCCGTCAGGAGCGCCCGCATCTCGTCAATACTCTCCGCTGGTCGACCCTCAACCATCAGCGACGAAGACCAGAGAAAACTCAATCTGACGTTGATCTGCCTGATGTAGGCCGCAAGCAGGTCGTTGTGGGCACCCGCGGCGAATGCCTCAAACATCTCGCTCTTTGCGTTTTTGATCTTCTTTCGATCCCTCGCACGCAGCGCCGCATCCATTTGGCGGATCGCAGCATTGAACCGCTCAATCTGTTCGGACCGTCCAAGCCGCGCGAAACGCTCGGCGGCCACAGTCTCTAGAGCCTGCCGAACCTCCCAGAGGTTCAGGACGGTATCGGTGCTGAGCTTTCGGACAACGGCGCCACGGTTTGGATAAATGTCGAGTAAACCTTCCGCCTCAAGTTGGCGGAGTGTTTCTCGGATCGACGGACGGCTGGCCTTGAGCCGCTCACAAAGCTCTCGCTCGGTGAGGTGATCGCCCGGCTTGTATGTGCCGTCAGTGATCAGCGCGCAGAGTTGCCGCGATAGATTCTCCCGAACCAGGCGATCCTTAGAACGTCCGTTCTGGTTCTTTGTCTGACCAACCGCCCGACGCACGACCTTTCGGGATGAACGGCTGCCAGGTCGCGTGGCCTTTTTCGCACCGGGATGCCGGATATCGTCCAGATTGGCTTTCATGGTTGCTTCAGCTCAAGTCAGCGTTAAATCCGCATTCCCGAATGGCCTCGAGCGCGACCGCTTCGTCGTTCTCGCCGGAATCACCGGTGATACCAATTGCGCCATATAGCTCCCCACCGTCGCGCGCGCGGATCAATACACCACCTAGTGCTGGGATGAATCGTCCATTCGACGCTGCCGCAAGCGAATCGACAAAGTGTGGTCGATTCTTGGTCATGGTGTCTTCCACAAATCGGGTGGAATGCCCGAGCGCGATGCAGGTCCACGCCTTGCCGTAGGCGATCTCGAAACGGAATGTGCTCGAGTTGTCTTCCCGTTGTGCGCTCACCACGTGACCACCGCGATCAACCACGCAACAGGTGATCGGAAGGTGACCACGCTGCCGGGCGATTCGGAACGCGGTTTCAATGAGACGGTTGGCGGTCTTGAGATCTATTGTGTTCATGGCGTCCGGGTGCTTGATCAAAGCATCTCACGCAGGAGACGGCCGTAGTTTTGCGCAGACTGGCGCACATGCAGGCGTTTTTGTATTTCCCATGCCTGTGCCGGCAGATGATGCACCACGGGCACGCCGAGATCCTGCTCGAGCGGCTCGATGATGTCGAGCGTGCGCCAGGCTGGTCCCAGGATATAGATCGCCTCCGCCGAGCGATGGCCAAGAAACATCCTCTTGATGAAGCGATAGACCTCGGTGCTCGCAATCGTCTGCACCTTGTCGAAATCGATGTCGAAACCCTCCATAGCAAGGACCTCAAACCCGGCTTGGCGAAAGTATTCCGCAAAACTAACGTTCAGCTCGCCCCGGAAATAGCTCGCGCCGATGATACGGCGCGCTTGCAGTGCGCGGAATGCATTCACCTGCGTCATGCCGTTGGTGAACACTGGGCGACCATACTTTTTCTCCCAGCGCTCCATCAATTCCTGTTCGCCGCGATAGCCCAAGATCTGAAACGGCGGTGACCCGGCGGGATGAATAATATCAACCCCAAGCTCAGCCAGTTTCGCGACCATCTTTTCATAGTCGTCGAGCGACGCCTCGAATTGTTTGCGCGTGCCTTGGGTGATGTCGATGTGCAACGGCACAACCCCGATGCCCTCGGGAAGCATCCGGATGAGATCTTCCGTGCTGCCCGGTCGGAAATTGGGTTTGATCAGGCCGACGGTTCCTCGCCAGCAACTCATCAGCTCCATCGGTTCGATCCTTGGCGCTTGCTGGGGCCACCGCGATTGTCTTGCGATCATACGCGACAAGTTGTCCGATCGTCAATAAATTGTCTTACAATTCGTAAGTGAGTGGCCGGCTTGTGCGGGTCTGACGTATTGCCTTACAATTTTGGAAGACTGGGAGTTCGCGATGGCTGCATACGGAGAGAAGGCAACGATTGGGTTCCTCGGGCCGCCCCGGACGAACTCCACCGTCCTGCACGAGGCGTTCCGGCTCGTTCCGACCGGGGTGACCTGGTGCTGGTCGACGATGGGGCTTCCCGAGTTCGGGCAGTACGAGTTCGACCAAGCGCTGGCGCTTGCAGAGGTTTGCGCCAAGGAGCTCGCCAACCGGGAAGTCAGCGTCATCGTGATGACGGGAATCCCGCTGATCACCTCCAAGGGAGCGCCATACCACGAGCAGATCGAACGTGAACTGTCGGCTGTGATCGGCGGGCGTGTTCCGGTCACCACCGATGTTCGCTGCGTGCTCGCCGCGTTGGCAGCACTCAAGTTGAAGAACATCGCTGTTACCTCGATTTACCAGCGCTACATCCAGGACAACATGATCCGGTACTTTGAGCACTACGGCGTGCGAACGCTCCCCGATGAGGCGCTCAGTTATGCGCTCGCCGACTGTATGACGCGCCCGACGATGACAACCGCCTACGAGTCGGCTCAGCGAGCGCTCAAGCGCGCGCCCGGCGCGGACGGACTGTTCATCGCCTGCCCGCAATGGCCGGTGATCGATCATATCGAGCGGCTCGAGCGCGAGCACTCCATACCTGTCGTCACGCATTTGAGCGCGATCATGTGGGGCGGTCTGAGCCGGGTCGGCGTGCGCGTACCGTTCCCCGGCTTCGGGCGTCTGCTCAGCCAATGGCCGGAATGGACAGAAGTCGAAGTTGTGGCCGCGTGAAGTGCCCGGCGATCGCTGCGTATGGATCGCAATCGCATTAGCGGCGTCTACGGCATCTCGCCGATCAGCCGGCCGTAACCCTGCACCGGTTGCCGAAAGCCCAGGCGCTTTTGGATTTCCCAGCTCTGCGCCGGGACGTGATGAATAACGGGGATGCCATAGTCCCGCTCCAAATCGCCGAGCATATCGAGTGTGGCGCGCCACGCCGGGCCAATCAAATAGAACGCGTCCGCGTCGCGGCGATGGCGTGCATACAGCGCATCGAAAAAGCTTCTTATGACTTCGGCCTTGAGCTTCGGCACTTCACGGAAGTCGATGTCGAACCCGACGATTTCCAACACCTCGAAGCCGGCTTCGGTGAGATATTTTGCGAATGACACATTGATGTCCGCTGCCTGGAAGTAACTGGCCGCGATGATGCGCTTCGCCACAAAGGCATTGAGCGCGTTCACTTGGCTCATTCCGTTAGTGAAGATGGGAATTCTGTGCTGATTTTCCCATTTTTCCACCAGCGCGCGCTCGCCGTCCCAGCCCAGCAGCAGGAACGGAACACCGGCCGGGTGGATCAGGTCGACGCCAAGCGCCGCCATTTCGGCGACCTTCGCTTCGAAATCGGCGAAGGATTTCTCAAGTTCTTCTCGCGTCCCACGGGCTATGTTGCAGCCGGCGTGCGCCAGCTCAATCTCCTTGGGCAACATCATCACGAGTTCCTCAGCGCGTCCGGGTCGCGTACTCGGCTTAATTACGCCCACCGTCGGCATCGATCGTCTCCCTGACAAGTTGCCGGCCCAACATCGCGAATATCGCTTCCCAATCCTGATCGGTAGCGCGTTGATCGAACACATCGCGGTCGGGCAGCGCATAGCCATGCTCGGCGCCGCTGTGCACCCGCCGCTGGTAGCGGACCTCGCAGCCGGCCAGCGCGTCGTCGATCCGCTCGACGACATCGGCAGGAGCATATTTGTCGCGCTCCGCATGGCCGCAATAAATTTCGCCGGCGGCACGTCGGGCCACAAGGTGCGGCGAATTGTCGGCAGCTGTGACAAGACCGGCGCCGTGCAGACAAGCCGTCGCCTTGAAACGCTCCGGGAAAGCCCCGGCGACGCAGAGCGCGTGACGTCCTCCCATGCAGTACCCGATGGCGCCGATTGGTCCCTGCAACACCGGCTGATCGCGGCGCATGAAGTCGAGTAGATATGCGGTGTCCTCGATCACCATCGCGTCGCTGAGATCGTCCATCGCGGCGCGTAGCGCAGTTTGGCGTTCGGGTTCGAGAGCCGCGAAGTTGAGCTGCCGGCCCGGAATGTCGCACGCCGCGTAGCGGACACGGCCGCCGCGATAGTTGAGATCCGGAAGTACGCAGCAATAACCGGCCGCTGCTATTCTGCGCGCGATGTCGGTCAGCGTCGCGCGCATTCCCCACATGTCCATGTATAGGATCACGGCTGGAAACCTGTCGCTCCCCGAGGGATAGGCGAGGAAGATTTCCATTTCGCCGCCCGGCCTGCAGAGCTGCAACGTGCGCTCGATCATGTGCAGCACCCTTCGACGTTCAGACGGGTCGCTGCGATCTCGCAGGCCTCGCGACCCCTGAGCAAGCCTCAATCGGTATTTCAGGCGAAGACAGCTTTTACAAACTAATAAGAAGTGCCCCGGACCCAGACCTCCATACAACCTCTTGGATTGTATGACAACATTCTGAATTGTAAGACAATCGTTGACTCAATGCCTCGCGCCGCTATCATTCCGGCAACAAAAAGCCAGCCTCGGGGCCGGTGAGGAAGCCTGCAATGGATTGGGCAGTACTGCGGACGGTGTTGGGCGTCGCGGCCGGTTTGTTGCTGGTGGCCGGCCCGTCAACCGCTCAGCAACACTACCCCAGCCGCCCGATCGAGATCGTCGTGCCATTTTCCGCCGGGGGCGCGATCGACACGACGTTCCGCATCATTGGCCCGCCGCTCTCCAAGCGGCTTGGACAGAGTGTCATCATCCTGAACCGGCCGGGGGCTGGCGCCACGCTCGGCATGGCCGCGGTGGCAAGGGCCGCACCGGACGGATACACGCTCGGCGCCGCGAGCTTTGCATTCGCGGCCAATCCCGCCGTCCTCAAGAAACTCGCCTACGACCCGCTCAAGGACTTCGCCCCGGTGACCATGGTGGCGCGCTCACCTGGCGTGATGGTCATCAATCCGAAGACGCCTGCGAAGAACGTGCAGGAGTTCATCGACTGGGTGAAATCGAAGCCGCCCGGCGAGTTGAACTACGGGTCGGTCGGCCTCGCCAGTACCGGGCATCTGATGACAGAATTGTTCCTGTCGCGTGCCGGCCTCAAGATGACTCATATCCCATATTCGGCCGCACCGATCGCGGCGCTGGCGCGGGGCGATATCCACCTCCAGTTCAGCAACTTCCCGCAGGCAGCACCGTGGCTGAGCGACGGCAGGCTGCGTGCCATCGGGGTGACCTCGCTGGAGCCCGATCCGAACATTCCCGAACTCCCTCCGGTGAGCAGAACGTTGCCGGGCTTCGAAACGTATGAATGGCCGGGTCTGGTTGCGCCGGCTGGAACGCCGCGCAGCATCATCGACCGGATTCAACGGGAGATCGCGCTGATCGTCGCCGAGCCGGAGATCAAGCAACGCCTCGCGACGCTCGGATTACAGGCTATCGGAAATGCTCCCGACGAGTTCGGTGCGCACATCAAGAAAGAAAGTGCGCTGTGGGCGAGTGTCGTCCCTCAGCTCGGTCTCCGTCAGCAGTGACGAACGGTCGGGTAAGGCGTGTCGGTCGGGATCGTGCATTGTGCAACAAGACAAAACCTGTGTAACGCGAAGGGGAGATCCGCAATGAAAACGACTGGACTGCGGGCGGTCATAGGTTTCTTGGCCGGCTCTTGCTTGATGGTCGAACCGTCGGCGGCTCAGCAGCCTTACCCCAGCCGGCCGATTGAGATCGTCGTGCCGTTTGCCGCCGGAGGATCAATTGACATTACGTTCCGCCTGATCGGCCCTGCCCTCTCCAAGCGGCTCGGACAAAGCGTCGTCATCATGAACAAAGCAGGGGCCGGCGCCACACTTGGCATGTCCGCGGTCGCAAGGTCAGCTCCGGACGGATACACGCTTGGGGCGGCAAGCTTCGCGTTCGCTGCAAATTCCGCAATCATCAAGAATGTCCCGTACGATCCGCTTAAGGACTTCGCGCCTGTGACGATGGTGTCACGCTCGCCCATGGTGCTGCTGGTCAATCCGAAGACGCCGGTGAAAACGGTGCAGGAGTTTATCGATTGGGTTAAGTCGAAGCCTGCTGGATCGCTGAACTACGGGTCGGTCGGTCTCGCCAGCTCCGGGCATCTCATGACGGAGCTGTTTCTGTCGCGTGCCGGCCTCAAGATGGCCCACGTTCCTTACTCGACGGGCCCGCTACCGGCTTTGGCGCAGGGGGACATCCACCTCCAATTCAGCCCCATCCCAACGGCAGTCGCTTGGATAAATGACGGGAGGTTGCGGACCATCGGCGTGACCTCGCTGAATCCCGACACGAACGTGCCCAGTCTCGAGCCGGTGAGCAAGACGTTGCCGGGCTTCGACACCTATGAATGGCCAGGTCTTGTTGCCCCGGCGGGAACGCCGCGCGACATCATCGACCGGATTCAACGGGAAATCGCGCTGGTCGTCGCCGAGCCGGAGATCAAGCAACGGCTCGCGACACTTGGATCGAATCCAGTCGCAAGCACTCCCGAGCAGTTCGGCGCGCACATCAAAAAGGAGAGTGCACTGTGGGCGGGTGTCGCTCAACAGCTGGGGCTGAAACAATGACTCCAAGAATGACGGCTGCGGAAGCCTTGGTGAAGTCGATCCGCACCGGAGAAATCTCCGCAGCGGCGGCCCTGGCGCCGCACCTTGACGAGAATATCGTGCTCGACACCAACGGCCCGATGCCAGGCGCGCCGACCGAGACGGTGCGTGGGCACGCCGACGTGCTGCGGCGCGTAAGCGGCAACTGGGCCGTGACCTGGGCGCTGCGCCACGCCCGCTGGGCGAGCCCGGTCGAGCACGGCGAAACCGCCAAAGTCCACGCGACGTTCGAGAATCTCGGCGGCGTCTCGCCCGCCGCGCTGGTGATCGTGGTGACCTTCAGTGGCGCGAGCAAGATCGCGCACATCGAGTTGCGGTATACGCCGCGTCAGCCGCAACCCACAGAGATCATTCCGGCCGGCGCCAGGCCCCTGATCAACAACGCGCGCACCAACGAAACTCCGATCTGCGTCGCGCACACCGATGAGAGCGGCAATCCCGTGCTCACGTTCCGAGGCAGCATCCAGGTCTGGAGCGACACCGAGCTTTGCGCGTGGATTCGCCAGGCGTCTGGCGGGCTGGTGCGGTCGCTCGCCAAAAATCCCAATGTGTCGCTGGCCTATCGCGACAATGCGCGCGCCATGCTGCTGATGAGCGGGCGCGCCCGGATTGAGACCGACGAAGCCATTCGCAAGCGGGTGTTCGAGATCATCCCCGAGGTTGAGCAGAACCACGATCCAGCCCGCAAGGGTGCCCCGATGATCATTGCGCTCGATCGCATACAAGGCTTCGTCGGCGGCGAGCCCGTGCGAATGGTCAAAAAAGCCTAGCGCGCAAGATCGCGGGGAACGAACTGTTTGCCGATGGCCGAGATGGTTGAAGTCACGACCGAGGAACTGAGCTACCTTTCCCGCAATGGGACGCCGATCGGGGCGCGGCTCTATCGACCGCGCGGACCGGGCCCGTTCCCCGCGATGGTCGATGCGCCCGGCGGCGCCTGGATCCAGGGCAGCTTTGTCAACAACGATCCGATCAATCGGCGGATCGCCGCCGGCGGAATCCTCGTGTTGGCGATCGACTACAGTCTACCTCCGGCAGGAACCTATCCGTCCTCTGTCGCGGATATGAACTACGCGATCCGCTGGCTAAAGCTGCATGCCGAACGCTACGGCGTCCGGCCGGAGTGGGTCGGCGCGATGGGCACTTCGTCCGGCGGGCATCTGGCGGTGTTGGCCGCGATCAAGCCCAACGATAAGCGCTATGCGGAGACCCCGCTTGGCGGCGGCGGTGCGGTCGATGCCCAGGTTTCGTGCGTGGTGACGATGTGGCCGGTGATCTGCCCGCTGACCCGGTTTCGCGAAAACCTCGAGCGCAAGACGAGCGGCGATCAAAACTATGCGACTCGGGTGGGCGCCGGATTGGATCAGATGAAGTACTGGTTGTCAGAAGAGGCAATGGCGAATGGCAGCCCGATGCTCGCGGTCGAGCGAGGCGACGACGTGGCGATGCCCGACGTGCTGTACGTCCAGGCGACTGGCGACACCCTTCACCCGCGGCATTGCATGGATCGGTTTTGCGCCGCCTATCGCAAACGCGGAGGACGCGTGGAGGCAGTCCTGGTCGAGGGCAGTCCCTACGACTTCATCCGAACCGACCCCGAATGCGCCGAGGCCAAGCGCGCGATGAGACGCATGATCGAATTCGTTCACGAGTGCAAAGCAGGCGCGGATCACGTCGTCGGCTCCAGGGAGTGAAAAACATGACGAACCCCACCATCAAGGTAGCGGACATCGCCTTCGCACGGCTCCAGGCGCCAGATCTCGACGTGATGGAGGAATTCCTCACGGAATTCGGGATGTTCAAGAGTGCGCGAACCGATACGGCGCTCTATATGCGCGGCACCGACCCGTCCCATCACCTCCACGTCACGCACAAGGGCGCGCCAGGATTCATCAGCTTCGCCTACAAGGTCAGAAGCGAAGACGATCTCAAGGCCCTTTCGGCCGTCGCGGGCGCATCCGGAATCGAAAACATCGACGAGCCTGGCGGCGGCAAGCGCGTGCGCCTGCGCGATCCGTTCAACGGGTTTCTGGTCGAGGCGGTCCATGGCGTCCAGACACCCGAAGCCATTCCGGTAAGGGATCGCCCCCTGAACTGGAGCGCCGAGGTGCTCTCGACCGTCGGCGAGCCGCGGCGGCTGCAGTTCGGGCCCTCACGCGTCAAGCGGATGTCGCATGCCGTGCTGTCGACGCCGCATCTCAAGGAAACCCTGACGTGGTTCGCACAAACCTTCGGGCTGCTCAGCACCGACGTGTTCTATGTCGGCGACCGGTCCAACATCGTCGGCTCGTTCAATCGGCTCGATCGGGGAACCGATCCCGTCGATCACCATGTCCTCAACTGCTATCATGGCAAGACCGCGGGTCTTCAGCACGTGTCCTACGAAGTGCAGGACATCGATGACCTGTTCGTTGGGTTCAACCATCTCAATCGTCTCGACAAGTACGAACACATGCGGGGTGTCGGCTACCACGTCCCGGGCGGACAGGTGTTCGACTACTGGCTGGATCCGTGGGGTCAGATGCACGAGCACTGGCTGACGACGCGCCGCTTCACGGCCGCGAGTCCGACCAATTTGATGCTGGCTCCGAAGGAGCACGACCCAAGCTCAAGGTTTGCCCAAACCATCATGCCGCATGTCGGCGACCATCATCACCACCACTAGCGCGCTTTGCAGTCTCAAGTCGTCAGCATCACGTTCAGAATCGCCGTTCTGCCATTGGCGACGCTGGCCGCGGCCGCGCGAACGGCAGGCATGAGCTCGGACAGCTTCGACACCTCGGCGCAATGCATGCCGAACGGTTCTCCGAAACGATGCAAAGGAGGCTGAGTGTCAAGATTAACCCCGTAGAAGAGGTCGTGCTTCACCGCCACACCTTCCGGATAGGCGCGCAGGTGATTGAGTTTCATCGACAAATATTTTCTGTTGTTAAAGATCACGATCAGGATGGGAAGGTTGTTGTCCCTCGCGGCGGCCAGCGCCTGCACAATCGGGTTGTAAAGGAATGTCCCGTCGCCGACCAACAGCGTCACCGGCTTATCGGGCGCTGCCATCTTGATGCCGATCGCAACGCCGATCCCCTGACCCAATCCTCCTTGAACGTAAAAGTAGCGCTTGGGTTCAGACCAGGTGAGATGCTGCTGCACCACGCGGCTATGCGTGATCGTCTCGTCGACATAGATGGTTTGATCGGCAAGACAGTCGCGCAGCGCCTTGACCAGCGCCACCGGAGCCACCGCTTCGGCGGCAATAGCTTTGGTCTCCGCGGCC